>Ga0193695_1000044_pt1 | contig 24192 bp, 18 predicted proteins | sample L3s2metaG_FD_160568 | JGI IMG/M metagenome (GOLD analysis project Ga0193695, IMG submission 160568) | Soil microbial communities from a riparian zone of the East river system, Colorado, United States - L3s2 | ecosystem: Environmental > Terrestrial > Soil > Riparian zone | place: USA: East River... | reverse complement strand
AGCGCCTCGCGGGTGGCCTCTCGGTCCGCGTGCACCCGACGCTGCTGTATCCGGGCCACCCGCTCGCCAGCGTGTCGGGGCCGTTCAACGCCGTCACGGTAGAGTCGAGAGCGATCACCGAGATCACCATGTCGGGCCCCGGCGCGGGCGGGCCCCAGACCGCCAGCGCGGTGCTCGGCGACGTCGTCAGCGTGATGACCGGGGGCGCGCAGCCGCCGGCGCCGCCGCTCCCGATCGAGCTGATCGACGATGTCGAGAGCGCCTTCTACCTGCACATCGAGATGGCCGACCGCCCCGGCGTGCTCGCCGCCGTGACGCAGGTCCTGGGTGACCACGGCATATCCGTCCGCTCGATGGTGCAGCGGGGGATGGGCGAAAACGCGCGCCTCGTGATGGTCACGCACAGCGTGCTCGAGTCGCGCCTGCGCAGGGCGCTCGACCGTGTCGCCGAGTTCGACTTCGTGCGGGCCGAGCCGCGCATGATCCGGGTGATCGAAGAGGAGTTCGTGTGAGCGAGCAGCTGGGCCAGAGCCTCGAGGGCGGGGTCGAGCGAGCTTCCGCCCGCCGCCACGCGCCCCTGATCGAGCGCTACCGCGAGCGCCTGCCCTTCGCGCCGGGAGATCCAGTGGTCAGCTTGCAGGAGGGCTCCACCCCGGTAGTGGTGGCGCCGGTGCTCTCCGGGCTCGTCGGTGCGACGGTGCGCCTGAAGCTCGAGGGCGCCAACCCCACGGGGTCGTTCAAGGACCGTGGCATGACGTGCGCCGTTTCGGCGGCGGTCCGCGAAGGCGCCAAGGCGGTGATCTGCGCCTCGACCGGCAACACGGCGGCGAGCGCGGCGGCGTACGCGGCGCGGGCCGGGCTGCGCGGGGCGGTGATCGTGCCCGAGGGCAAGATCGCGATCGGCAAGCTGGCGCAGGCGCTGATGCACGGCGCCCGCGTTGTCGCCCTGCAGGGGAACTTCGACGAGGCGTTGCGGATCGTGCGCGAGCTGGCCGACAAGCACCCGATCGAGTTGGTCAACTCGGTCAACCCGTTCCGGATCGAGGGTCAGAAGACGGCTGCTTTCGAGGTGGTCGAGGAGCTCGGCGGGGCGCCGGGTGCGCTGGCGATCCCGGTCGGCAACGCCGGCAACGTCACCGCCTACTGGCGCGGTTTCGAAGAGCTCGGTCTCGCGCCGGTGGTCTACGGGTTCCAGGCCGAGGGGGCGGCGCCGCTGGTCCATGGCGCCCCGGTCGCCGAGCCCGAGACCGTCGCCTCCGCGATCAGGATCGGCAACCCCGCTCGCTGGGAGGAGGCGATGGCCGCCTTCACCGCCTCGCGTGGACGGGTCGCCGCCGTCTCCGACGAACAGATACTTGACGCCTACCGCTGGCTGGCCGCGCAGGAGGGTGTCTTCTGCGAGCCCGCCTCGGCCGCCTCGGTGGCTGGGCTGCTCGCCCACGGCCTGCCGGTCCTCGATGGTGCCGCCCCTCCGGAATCGGTCGTCTGCGTCCTCACCGGTCACGGCCTCAAGGACCCCGACACCGCGCTCTCCAAAGCCCCACCGGTGATCAACTGCGAAAACGACCTCAGCGCGGTCGAGCGCGCGGTGTTCGAGTGACCGCCCGCCGCCGGCTTGTCCGTGTTCCCGCCACCTCGGCCAACCTCGGGCCGGGCTACGACGTGATGGCCGCCGCCCTCGACCTCTTCCTGGAGCTGGAAGTCGAAGAGACCGGCGAGTACTCGTTCGACCCGGCGGGCCTCGACGTGCCGACCGGGCGCGACAACCTGCTCGTGCGCGCTTTCGAGACGCTGCACTCCGCCGACGGGATCGCCTTCCGCCTCAAGCAGACCATCCCGCTGGGGCGCGGGCTCGGATCGAGCGCCGCGGCGATCGTCGCTGGCCTGGTCGCCGCCGACCATCTCTACGAGCTGGCCCTGTCCGAGAAGGAGATGTTCGCGCGCGGGACCGAGCTGGAGGGCCATCCCGACAACGTCGCCGCCGCGATCTACGGCGGCATCGTCATCTGCGATCCGATCCCCGAGGGGGGCCAACCAGAAGCGTCGCGCTTCCCCCCGCCGGACGGGCTTGAGGGAATCCTCGTCATCCCTAACGAGGAGGAGGTTCCGACCGAGCAGGCGCGCGCGGCGATCCCGACGCAGATTCCCACCCGCGAGGCGCTCGGCAACATCTTCTCCGCCGCCCGGCTGACGCTCGGCCTCTACCGGGGGGACCTCGGCCTGATCGCGGCGAGCCTCAAGGACAACATCCACCAGGGCCGCCGCCGCGACCTCTACCCGCGCTCGCTGGCGCTTGTGGAAAACGCACGGGACCTCGGCGCACTGGGGGGGACGATCTCTGGCGCAGGTCCCACCGTTCTCGTCTGGACCACCTGGCAGGACGCCGGCAAGGTGAGCGAAGAGCTCGAGCGCCGCTGCGCGGATTGGGCCGAAATCCGCCGCATGCCCTTCACCGACCAGGGCGCCGACGTTCCCGAGCTGTAGGCTTTGACTCCACAAACGACTGTGTTTATGGCCTATCCTCGTGCCAGCGGGACGAGCTTGTATCGGCGGGGAAACGGAAAGGCGGTAGGCCGCGGTCAAGAGCGGCACCGCAACCAACGTCTACGTCCGCGGCGCCGACGGCCACCTCTACCAGAAGTGGTGCTGTTCGGGAGAAGGCTGGTCGAGCTGGTGGGACATGGGAACGTCTCCTTGAGGATTTGGCGCTGACTACCAGCTAGCCATATCCCCCCACAGCCTCCGGTCCTACCGGAGGCTGTGGGGCTTCCAGCCTGCTCGACGGCACCGGCGAGGACCTGGTCGGCTGGTGCAATGGCCGCCAGGTAGCTGAGGCCGCCTTTGGCTCGCTCGTGAGGCTTTAAGATTGAACGTCGTGAGCGACGGCGACACGATCAAGCACCGCGACGAGTTCGAGTCGATGGAAGGGTCGGGCGGGGCGACCTGGAAGCTGGCGCGTAAAGCGCTCGGCACCTCGGCCTTCGGCTTCAACTTGGTCGAGATCGCGCCCGGGGGAGAGATCCCCGAGCACGACGAGGCCGCGAGCGGTCAGGTCGAGTTGTACATCGTGCTCGAGGGCGAGGCGGTAATGCGACTCGACGGTGAGGATCACCCGGCCCCGGCTGGAACCTTTGCCTCGATCGAGCCGTCAGCCAGCCGCACGATCCTCAACCGCTCCGACGCGCCCGTCACTGCACTATTGATTGGCGTCGACCCCAGTGGTCGCTACGAGCCGATGAGCTGGGCCTAGCCGCCCAGTCTGCGTCTCCAGGAGAATGGGCCGGGATCTCTCCAAGGCCGGCTACTCGTTCCCAGGGGCTAGGCGAACAGCCCGCCCGTCTCTATAATCCGACAACCTGTCAACCCGTCGCGCGCCCGCTCGGAGAAGGCGCGGAAACCGGGAGGTCGAGATGTCCCATACCCAGTCCCGTGAGCTTCACGGCGAGGGCGTGCCCGTCCGTTACTCGCCAGAGCGTGCCTACCGGCCGCTTGTCTCTCCACCCAGTGTCGAGGACAAGGACGCCTGCGCGATCTACGCCTCGGTGCGCAAGGACGCGACGCCGAGCCACGAACCGATCGAACGGGCGATTCCGGCCCTGCAGAAGATGCTCCACCGGGCCGGCAACGTCGACGGCGAGGGCGACGGCTGTGGCCTGCTGCTCGACATCCCGCGCAAGATCTGGGCCGAGGAGGTCCGCGTCGGTGGTCACGACCCCTCGCTGACCCTCGACGACGCCTTCGCCGTCGCCCACGTCTTCATCGAGCGCTCGCACGACCGCGAGCGCGTCCAGCACGACGCCCGCGAGCTGCTCGGCCGGGGGGGCTTCCGCATCCTCGCCGAGCGGATCGGTGTCGTCGATTCGCCCGCGCTGGGACCGACCGCGCGCGAGGAGGAGCCGCACTTCTGGCAGGTCGGCGGCCTCGTCGCCGACGCCTCGCGCCGCGACCGTGTCCTCTTCGACCTCTTGATCGAGCTGGAGCAGCGGCTCGGAGTCCACATCCCCTCCTTCTCGGCGACGATCTGCGTCTACAAGGTGATGGGGGCGCCGAAGATCCTCGGCGAGTACTACCCGGACCTGCGCGACGAGCGCTTCGAGGCGATCGGCTGCTTCGGCCACAACCGCTACTCGACCAACACCTGGCCCTCCTTCAAGCGCGTCCAGCCCTTCTCGGTGCTCGGCCACAACGGCGAGATCAACACGGTCGAGCAGCTGCGTCAGGAGGCGCGCATGCTCGGCGTGCCGATCCAGCCCGGCTCCTCGGACTCCCAGGACCTCAACCAGACGATCGCCACCCTGGTCAACCGCGACGGGCTCAGCCTCGCCGAGGCGATGGAGATGGTCGTGCCGCCGATCGTCAACGAGATCCGCTCGCTGCCCGAGGACCTGCACAGCTTCTACATGTACCTGCACCAGGCGATGGGCCCGTTCGCGCAGGGGCCGGTGGCGCTGATCGCCCGCCACGGCGACGAGTGCGTCTTCTCCGCCGACGCCCTCGGCCTGCGGCCGCTCTGGCAGGTGGAGACCGGCGAGGACTTCGTCTTCAGCTCCGAGCCCGGTGTCGTCGCCGTCGGCGAGATGGTTGCCGAGCCCAAGCCGCTGGCTCCGGGCGAGAAGGCGATGGTGACGATCGACCGCGCGGCAAGGCGCTCGACTCTTCACGCCCATGACGAGATGCTGCACCTGGTCCGCGACCGCTGGCTGGCCCGCAACGGCACCGAGGAAGCGGGCCCATATGACCGTGCCCTGCGGACCGGGGGACCGTTGGAGGGCGAGGAAGTGCGGGGGCGCGAGGATGCGGGGCCCGAAGAACCGGTCAAGGTTGCCGATCACATCCTCGCCGGCTTCGGCTGGCAGCGCGACGACGTCAAACTGGTCCAGCAGATGGCCTCCAACGGGGCCGAGCCGATCGGCTCGCTCGGCTACGACGGCCCGCTGGCCGCCCTCTCGCCCGAGCGCCAGAACCTGGCCGACTACTTCAAGGAGACGGTCGCCGTCGTCACCAACCCGGCGATCGACCGCGAGCGCGAGATCGAGCACTTCTCCACCCGGGCGGTCTTCGGCCGCCGTCCCTCGATCGAGGCCGCCGGCGAGGATACGGGCACGGTCGAGACCTCCTTCCCCGTGATCCTCGGCAATCACCAGGAGATCGCGCCGCTCGCCGACAAGGCCTACCGCCAGATCGCCCGCAAGCACGGCACCTACCTGCTTGAGGACCTATGGGCGGAGTTCGGAGGCCGGGCGGGCGCGGTCGACATCTCGCTGCTCGAGTCGGAGAAGACCCAGGGGGCGATCGAGCGGATCAAGCAGGAGGCGGTGAAGAGGGTGCGCGACGGGGCCGAGCTGCTGGTGCTGACCGACCGCACCGCCTACGACGCCGAGCGCCGCTACCTCGACCCGCACCTCGCCACCTCGGCGGTCGACCAGGCGCTGAAGCAGTTCCGGGTCGAGTCGGGCGAGGAGAACCTGCGGCGGCGCTGCGGCATCGTCCTGCGCTCGGCGGCGATTCGCAACGTCCACGACCTGATGCTCGCGCTGGGGTTGGGTGCCAACGGCGTCTGTCCCTACACGATGGTCGAGGTGATCTGCGTCGAGGACTACCGCACCGACATCGACAACCTCTGCGCGGCGCTCAAAAAGGGCATGGAGAAAGTGATCTCGACGATCGGGATCCACGAGGTGCGCGGCTACGCGCGCCAGTTCTCCTCGATCGGGGTGAAGCCGGAGCTGGCCGAGATCTTCCAGACCACCGCCTTCGCCGCCTCCGAGGCGGCCGGCGTCGGCTTCGCCGAGCTGGACGAGGACTGCAACGCGCGGGCGCGGGTGCTGTCCGGCGACGACGCAGCCAAACCGGCGAAGACCTTCCGCTTCTACCCCAAGGTCTACAAGGCGGCGGTCGCCACCGCCAACGGCTCGGGCTCCTACGCCGAATACTCCGAGAAAGTACGCGACCTGGAGGCGCAGAGCCCGATCTCGATGCGCCACATCATGGGTCTGGTGGGAGATCGCGAGCCGCTCGACCCGGCCTCGGTCGACGCCGGCGTTGGCCACCACGACTACCCGGTGGTGATCTCCTCGATGAGCTTCGGCTCGCAGTCCGAGCCCGCCTTCCGCGCCTACGCAGAGGCGGCGAAGGCGATCAACGTCCTCTGCGTCAACGGCGAGGGCGGTGAGATCCGCGACATGTACGGGCGCTACCGCAAGTGGCGCGGCCAGCAGGTCGCCTCGGGCCGCTTCGGTGTCTCGGCGGAGATGATCAACTCCTCCTACGTCGCCGAGATCAAGATCGGCCAGGGGGCGAAGCCCGGCGAGGGCGGCCACCTGCCCGGCAAGAAGGTCTCCGAGAAGGTCGCCGCCGCGCGTAACGCGGCGCCGGGCACCGACCTGATCTCGCCCTCCAACAACCACGACCTCTACTCGATCGAGGACCTCGCCGAGCTGATCGACGAGCTGAAGACGGTCAACCCCGACGTGCGCGTCTCGGTCAAGGTGCCGGTGGTGCCGAACATCGGCACGATCGGCCTCGGCATCGCCAAGGCCGGCGCCGACATCATCACCCTCTCCGGCTTCGAGGGCGGCACCGGCGCCGCCCGCCAGCACGCGCTGCGCCACGTCGGCCTTCCCTCGGACATCGGCACCCGCGCCGTGCACCGGGCGCTGATGGAGGCGGGCCTGCGCAACCGGGTCGAGATCTGGGCCGACGGCGGCTACCGCACCGGCCACGACATCGTCAAGCTGCACTGCCTCGGTGCCAACCGGGTCGGCTTCGGCACCCTGGCGATGGTCAGCCTCGGCTGCACGATCTGCCGCGGCTGCCAGCTCGACACCTGCCATGTCGGCATCGCCACCCAGATCGAGACGGTCGAGCAGGCCCAGGACCACGGGCTGAAGAAGTTCACCCCGCAGGAGGTCGATGTCGCCGCCGAGAGCTGCGCCCGCTTCTTCGGTGCGATGGGCGAGGAGGTCAAGGAGGTCGTCGCCTCACTCGGCTACGACCGCGCTCAGGACCTGGTCGGCCGCTACGACCTGCTCGAGCAAATCTCCCACCACGACCAGATCGACCTGGCACCACTGATCACGCCGCTGGAGGAGTTCCTCGACCTCGAGCCGATCGACCTGCCGGTGGCGGAGGAGATCGCCGAGGAGCGGGCCGAAGCCGGCCTCGTGGTCGCCCGACCGATCCGCATGGAGGCCAAGCAGGCCTCGGCCCAGATCGGCGCCCTCGCCGGCGACATCTGCTCGGGACGCACCGTGCGCAACGAGTTCCCGCGCGCGACCGATGCCAACGACCGCGTGCTCGGCACCGAGCTGTCCGGGGCGATCGCCCGCTCGCGCATCTTCGAGGACGGGCCCGAGTCCAACGAGGACGTGCTCGCCAGCCTCGAGTTCAACGGCGGCTCGGTCGCCGGGCAGGGGTTCGGCGCCTTCAACTCATATGGCGTCTCGATCCGGATCGAGGGCGGAGCCCAGGACGGCGTCGGCAAGGCGATGTTGGGCGGCACCGTCGCCGTGCTCAAGGGCAAGGGGGCCAAGGGCCGCCGGCTCAACGGCTCGGTCGGCAAGTCCTTTGCCTACGGCGCCCAGCGCGGCCACCTCTTCGTCCAGGGCTCGGCCGACTCGCGCTTCTGCATCCGCCTCTCCGGCGCCGATGTGGTGCTCGGCGGCGAGCCGGAGGAGGCGATCGACGACAGCCGCGGCTGTTTGGTCGACCGGGCCAACGCCAAGGGCTTCGCCTTCGAGTACATGACCTCCGGCCGGGCCGTGGTGCTCGGCGACCTCGGCCCCTGGGCCTGCGCGGGGATGACCGGCGGCCGCGTCTACGTCCGCCAAAACGCCTTCGGCATCGACCGGGCAGCCATAGAAGCTCGCCTCGGTGAGGGGGCAAAAGTCGAGCTGAAGGAGATCGACGACGAGGGCCGGCTCGACATCGAGGACCTGCTCGGCCACTATTCCAAGGAGCTGCGGGCTACCGGGCAGGACGAGGAGGCCGAGCGGATGGGGGCGCTGGCCGCGGACGCCGCAGAGAACTTCCTCATGGTCGTGCCGCACAAGGTGCAGGCCGACCCGTCTATTTCGACCGAGTAAGTAGATCCGCGATGGCGCGGACCTCGCGGAGCAGGCCGTCGAGCATCTGCTCGGTATTCGTGTGGATGCGCCACTCGGCGTGCTGGCGGTCCGCCTCGACCTGATCGATACGGCGTTCGAGTTTGCCCAGTTGCTTTTCGGTGCGTCTCTCGCTCTTGCGCAGTCGCTTCTTGACGTAGCGGCGGGTCTCTTCGCGGATTTCGTCCAGCTCGCGGCGCAGCTCGGGGTGATCGTGATCGCCCTCCTGTTCGGAGAGCATCTCCTCTACTCCGCCGCGGACGCGCTCTATCTCTTCGTGCAGGCGGGCGCGGGCCTGCTCGGCCGCTACGGAGGGGTCGTGCGCAGGGTCCATGACGCCCACTCTAGGGGCACCGTAGGCCGGAATTTGCGCAGAAAGCTCCGGTCAGCCTTCCAGGGCGAAGAGGCGGTAGCGGCCTATCGCCAGCTCATCGCCGTCGGCGAGCTTGCACCACTCGATCAGGTCACCGTTGACGAAGACCCCGTTGAGGCTGCGGTCGTCGAGCACGCGCAGCGCCTCCCCCGGTTCGGAGACGACCAGCGCGTGGCGCCGTGAGACGCTCGGGTCGTCGAGGCGGACGTCGGCGGTGACGCTACGGCCGATCCTGGTCCAGCCCGGTTCGATCGTGAAGTGCAGCACTTCGCCCTCCTCGTCACGGCAGACCAGGTGGCGGCTGCCGGGAGCCAGCTCCACCCGCAGCTCTTCACGCCAACTCGCCGAGTCGACCTCGGCCGGCAGCCCGAACTCCGCTGTGGTCTCGGTCTCGCCGTGCTCCTGCATCGACTCGAAGATCGAGTCGAGCTGGAAGCTGGAGGAGCCGCAGCGCGGGCAGTCGGGAAGTTGGTCGTCCTCGTGGAGCGCAAGCTGGGAGCCGCATTCGACGCAGAAATAGGTCCCTGGACCGGGGAATGTCCCGGTGTCGTACCGATCGAAAGTCGGGGTCAGGGTGAGACTGGTAGAGATGTATTGCTCCTTCCCTTTGCGCCTTAAAACGATCCTAACCGATTACCGAGTTTTCACATCCGCTGTTTCCCACAGACGCGTCCGCCGTGCGGGGCGGGTACCCCATCGTGAAGAGGCTCAAACGGAATGACCCCTTCCCATAGGATTCCGCGCCGATGGGCCCTGTAGGCGCAGAGATCGAGATCGACGCCCCGCGCGAGCGCGTCTTCGCCACCATCGCCGACTTGGCGTACCGCCCCTCCTTCACCGACCATTTCCTCACTGACTTTCACCTGACCCGGCTCGAGTCGAGCGGGATCGGCGCCGGAGCGCGGTTCCGCGTCGCCTCTCCGCTGCGCTCGGTCTGGTTCGACAGCGCGATCGCGGAGCTGGAGGAGCCGCATAGGATCGTCGAGCGGGGCCGCGGCGGTCGCGGCAACCGGATCCCTTCGACCACCGTCTGGGAGCTGACGGAGGGAGCCGGTCATCTGACCAAGGTACGCGTCTCGCATTGGACCGAGCCGTCAAACCCGGTCGATCGGGCGCTGGAGCTGGCTGCCGCCAACTCGATCTGGGAGCAGCCCGGCTGGCGCGAGGCGCTGCGGCGGCTGCGCGATCGGCTCGAGAGCACCGAGGCCGCTCCGGCTCCCATCGCCGTCGCCGGTGGCAACGCCCACGCAACCGGCATCCCGTAGGGCGGGCTGCCGAGCGCCTTTATAGACTCTCGCCGCCGATGGCTCCCAGTCGCAGAATCGCCCTCTCGCTCTTCGCCTCTCTAGCGCTTGCCGCCGCGGCCTTCGCGCTCTCCGCCTGCGGCTACTCAAGCGACTCCAAGGATGTCGTCGAGGGCGAGCCGGTGAAGCTGGGCGAGCTGCAGTACAACGTCGTCTTCTCTCGCTTCCTCAATCCAAACGACAGCGAGGACTCGGCCTACCTGGTCGGCCAGCCGCAGACGCCTCCCGGCCACACCTACTTCGGCGTCTTCCTCGAAGTCCAGAACGAAAGCGAAGAACCACAGACCCTGGCGGACTCGTTCACGATCACCGACGCCGGCCACCAGACCTTCGAAGCGATTCCCAGCAAGAGCCTCTACGCGCTGCCCTTCGGCGGCGAAGTCGAATCGCAGGAACAGATCCCGGTGCTCGACTCGACCCCCCAGCAGGGTCCGATCGAGGGCTCGTTGATCCTCTTCGAACTTCCCGCCTCGGCCTCGGAGAACCGGCCGCTGACCCTCTCGATTCCGGGCCCCGAAGGCCCCGCCGCCGTCACTCTCGACCTCTAAAGACCGGCCGAGAGGACCGCACCGGCTATCGGGGCGGCTACTTCGCCGCCGGCGGCTTCGGCTTCGATCAGCAGCACGCCGACCGCCAGCTTGGCGCCTTCCGCGGGGGCGAAGGCAGCGAACCAGGCGTCCTTGATCTGCTCCGGTTCTTCTTCGCCTTCAGTGCCCGGCTTCGGCCCGAGCTCGGCGGTGCCGGTCTTGCCCGCCACCTGGGCCTCGGGGATCGCCGCGGCGTAACCCGTGCCTTCGGTGATGACGCCGATCATCAGTTCGGTCAGCTCGCCGGCGACCTTCTTCGACATCACCCGCACCGGCTCCGCTTCGGGTCGCAGCTTCTGGTTGGCGACGACCGAGGTGGGGAGGCGAACGCCGCCGTTGCCGATCGTCTGCGCGACGCTCGCCATCTCCAGCGGGGTGGCGAGGACTTCGCCCTGCCCGATCGCGGTCACGCCGAGGTCGACTTCTTCGCCGATTTCGGTCGGGATCGTCGATTCGGCTGGATCCACGGCGGCGGCGATTTTCGGCGCGAAGAGAGTGGGAGGGGAGTTGAAGCCGAAGCGTTCGGCGGTTTCGACGAAATCGTCGTTGCCGATCTTCGGCCCCAGCGGGGCGAAGTCGGCGTTGCAGGACTCGGCGAAGGCTTCGCGGAAGGTGCCGCCGCAGAGCTCGCCGTTGGCGTTGCTGATGAAGCGGCCGCCGACGTCGGCGCCATCGGTTATTTCGAATTTGTCGTCGAGCGAGACGACGCCCTTCTGCAGCGCGGCGGCGGTGGTCACCATCTTGAAGGTTGACCCAGGTGGCTGGGGTGCCGAGAACGCCTGCCCGGCGAGGGCGCGGACGTCGCCGCTGCGGGCATCGAGGACGGCGACCCCGCCGGCCCGTCCCGCCAATCCCGAGACCGCGGCGACCTGCAGGTCGGGGTCGATGGTCGTCTTCACCGGCACGCCCGGTCGGGGTTCGGCCTGGGAGAGGATACGGGCCGAGCCGCCCTCGTCTTCGACCGCCAGCAGCGAGCCGCCGGGCCGACCGGCGAGACGGGCGTTGAAGGCCTGCTCAAGACCGCTGATCCCGACCGGGGTGCCGGCAGGGAACCCTTGCCGGGCGAGCTCCGCGACGTCTTCTTCCGCGGCTTCGCCGACTTCGCCGGTGACGTCGATCGCCGCGCTGCCGAGCGGATGTTCTCGTTCGGTCGCGGGGCCTTCGGCGAGCACGGTACCGTCGCGGGCGAGGATTGCCGAGCGGGGAGCGAGGTCGATCCGGTTTTCGAGGTGCTCGCCGGGTTCGAGGCCGGGGAAGACGAGGCTCGGGTCCCAGGCGATGCCGCCGTCGGCGTAGGGGACTTGGAGAGGGGCGACCACATCGCCGAAGGCGACCGTGCCGGCTTCAACCGGAACCGGAACCACTTCGGTGCCGCCGTTGCTGGTCGGGTCACCGGGCGAGCTGGCGTTGATCGTGCGCAGGGTCGCGACCTCCGCAGCCTTGCGGTATGCCTCGGCGAATTCAGCCTCACCTATGGAGCGGCGCGAGGTTTCGTTCAACTCCCGGTACATCGCGGCGAAGTCCTTTTGAACCCAGGCATTGGCGAAGCGTTTGGCGGCTTCCTTTTCGGGCGATCCGGGCGCGCCGGTGGCCGCGCCGATCACGAAGGCGACTACGGCGATCACGGTGAGCGGCAGCGCACGTGTGATCAGACGGCGGCGCCGCTCCACCTCGGTGGGCAGAGTTTTCACTTGTAGGGAAATTTAGTGCCGACGGGGGTCGCTATCAGCCCGTGCACGATCCAGTGTCAACAGGCGACAGCGGTTGATCAAGCGCCGAGCGGACGACATCGTCTGGAACGGCGAAGCCACCCGGCGGGCCTGAGGTCGTGGCGGCGAAGACGGTAGCCATGACGCGACCACGCGAATCGACCAGCGGGCCGCCTGAATTGCCGCTGCGGACGTTGCCGCGGAGAGATGCGATCGAACGGTTGATCGGCCCCCGCCCGTACGAGTCCTCGCTGACCACGGTGTGCGTATCGCCGAAACGGGCGGCGGTGACCGTGTAGGGGCCGTTCTCCGGATAGCCGAGGACGGCACCAGCGGTCCCGCTTTGCGGGTTGGGGGCGATCTCCAGGGCGGGTATCGGGGCGTCGATTCGTAGCACCGCCAGGTCGTTGCTCGGGTCGTAGCTGACGGGCACCGCATCGAGCTGAGCGCCGTCGAACGTGGTTACCGTGGTGTCGTCCTCCCCCGCTACGACGTGAGCGTTAGTCACCACGAGCCCCGGTGTGGCGACCCAGCCCGAGCCCTCGACCCCGAGGCCACAGGCGGTCCCCAGCACGCGCACGACCGAGCGTTTCGCCCGGCGCACATCCGGGTCGGAGGCGATTGCCGAATCCGGCGGGGATAGCGGTGCGACCGAACCGCCGATCGAGGGAGCGGGATCGACCCGGTTGAGCGCGTTCAGCACCGGTCCGGAGGGCGGGAAGAGGTCGTTCAACCGGCGCAGGATCAGCGAACGCTGCACGTCGGCTCGCAGCTGGGCGGTGCCGGGAGCGTGCAGGGCGACCGCGCCGAAGACCCAGATCAGCCCCAGGGCGACGGCGGCGATCAGCGCCGCGCCGCCGGCGCCGTCGGCAAGGTGCAGGACGCGGCCGCGGATCAGGCGCCGGCGTAGGCCCAGCGCCAGACTCTCCAGCGTCACCGCAACCAACGCTCCGACCAGCAACGCGCCGAGGGCGGCGAACAGCGGCGCATAGGGTGAATCGGAGCCTTCGCTCAGCAGCAGCGGCGCGATCCGACTTCCCGCCAGCGCACCGGCGGCGAAGCCGATCAGCGTGAGCACGCCGACGACCAGGCCCTGCCGGTAGCCCCACATCGCAAAGGCGATGGTGAAGGCGACGATCGCCCAGTCGAGAACGGTCACGGCTGAATACAAGCAGGCTCTGACCGCGAGCCCGTCACTTACGTTCAGTAAGCTGGAGCGAGGTGGAGGCCACTACTGCGCAAGAGCAGCCCGTCGGCGTCTGCCCGCACTTCCACGCGGCGATCGAGCTGATCGGCAAACGGTGGACGGGGGCGATTGTCTTCGCCCTGACCGAGGGACCCTTGCGCTTCTGCGAGCTGGCCAAGGCCGTGCCGGGCCTCTCCGATCGCCTTCTCTCCCAGCGCTTGCGCGAGTTGGAGCAGGAGGGCTTGGTCGAGCGCGAGGTCGAGCCGGGTTCGCCGGTGCGGGTCGTCTACTCGCTGACCGAGGCGGGAGCGGAATTGCGCCCGGCGCTGGCCGAGCTAAAGGCCTGGGCGAAGCGCTGGCGCTCCGAGTAGCCTCACCCGCGTGGAAGACCTGCCTGGGCCGTTTCCCGTCGGCCGCTACGCCCGCAAGCTGCAGGAGGAGCTGCGCCGGCGCGCTCGCGTGCGCCTGGTCGGCGAGGTGACCGGGATCTCGCGTAGCAAGGTCCAGGCCTACTTCGAGCTGCGCGACGCGGAGGGGGCCGTGCCCTGCGCGATCTGGCTCACCGACCTGGAGCAGGCGGACCTGCCCGAGGGGAGCCTGCGCGACGGCGCCGAAATCGTGATCGGCGGCGGCCCCGACTACTACCCTGGTGGCGGCCAGGCTTCGCCGAGCTTCTCCTTTCGGGCGACGCACGTGCGCCTCGCCGGCGAGGGCGATCTGCTTGCCAGGCTTGCGGCGCTGCGCAAGCAGCTCCACGCGGAGGGATTGTTCGAACTGCAGAAGCAGCTGGCCCGGCCGCGCCTGCCGAAGACGATCGGCGTGGTCACGGCGGAGAACGGCGCGGCCGGGCGCGACCTGCTCGCCGCTCTGCGGCGGCGGGGCTGGGCGGGAACGGTGGTCTGGGGCTTCGCGCCCGTCCAGGACAGGCGGGCGGCGCCGGCGATCGCGGCGGCGATCCAGGAACTGGCGGCGACGCCCGCGGTCGAGGCGATCGTCGTCACCCGCGGGGGTGGCAGCCTCGCCGACCTCTGGGCCTTCTGCGACGAGACCCTCTGCCGCACCGTGGCGATGCTGCGGGTGCCGGTGATCAGCGCGATCGGCCACGAGCGTGACTCGACCCTGATCGACGACGTCGTCGCCGTCGCCTGCTCGACCCCGACCCACGCCGCCGAGGCGGTCGTGCCGCTCGATTGCCACACCGCGCGGGCCGACCTGAATCGCAGTGCCGCCGCTCTGAGGCGGGCGGGGGAGGGGGCGGTGGGGAGCCGCAGCCGGCACCTGGTGGCCCTCGCCCGCGGCCCGGCGCGGGCGCTGCGACGGGAGCGGGTCGCGCTCAACCAGAAGACCCGGGAGATCCGTGCCTCCTCCGAACGCGGTCTGGCCGAGCGCCGCGCCTTCCAGCGACGCCTCGGCCTCGTCGTGCTCTCCCGTGCCGCGGCGCGCGCCGTCGGAGCGGAAGCGAACAGCCGCCGCGAGGCGCTGCGCCGAGCGGAAGTCGCCTTCCGTGCGCACGAACCCGAGCGCACGCTGGAGCGCGGCTACGTGCTCGCCGAGGACACCGGCGGCGAGCCGGTGACCAGCGCCACCGCCGCGATCGGCGCCGGTCGGGTAAGACTGCGCTTCTCCGACGGCGCCGTCGGCGCGCGGATCGATCCGGACGGGAGCGAGGAATGAGCGAGAAGCCGGAGTCTTATGAGGCCGCGGTCGAGCGGCTGGAGCAGATCATCGACCGGCTCGACTCCGGCCAGGCCGGCCTGCGCGAAACCCTCGACCTCTGCCGCGAGGGCCGTGAGCTGGTCACCTACTGCTCGGCGGAGCTCGACGCGGTCAGCGAAGGGCTGAAAGAGCTCAAGTTGGACGAGTTGGCCGCGCGCCTGGAGCCCCCATCTCCCTGAGGGCCTCGGGGCCTGAGCAGAGACGCCCCAGGGCCGGGCAGCCCCGGCAGAGGTCCCAGCTGCGCCGCTCGGGCGGGGCGACCGGGAACTCGCCGGCGGCGATCCGTTCGATCGTCGCCGCGATCTCTTCGCGCCCGCGCTCTATCGCCGCGCCGTCAAGCAGCGAGAGGACCGGTTCCTCGGGGCGTTCGAGGAAGACGTAGGCGACCTCGACCTCGACCTCGCCGCGCGCCTCGGCGACAGCCAGGGCGTAGATCGCGCGCTGCGTCGCGTACTTGGCGGCGCGCTCGGCCGCCGCCGAGCCGTCGAGACGGTCGGTCTTGTAGTCGACTACGAGGGGTGGAGCGCCTTTGCGCTCGACCAGTAGGTCGATCGAGCCACGCAGGGTCGCGCCGGCGACGCCGAGGAGCAGTGGCACCTCGGCGCGGGCGGTCGTTGCCTCGGCGAGGATCCGCTCTTGCAGCAGATCAGAGCCGAGCCAGGCACGGACCGGGGTCAGCAGCTTCGCCTCGATCCCGTTCGCGGCATCCAGCCCCGCCGCGGCGGCGTGCCGCGTCGCAAGCTCGACTGGAGGCTCGCGCCACTCGTTGGCGGCGCTCCACTGCAGCAACGAATGGACGGCGGCGCCGCGGGCCGTGGCCTCGTCTCGGTCGCTCGCCGGACCCTCGGCGTCTGCGGTCGTTATTTCATCCGGTATGCGGTTGAAATGACGACCGCGGTCGTCGAGGTCGAGGACGCGCTCCATCTGGAAGCGGTAGGCACATTCCTCGTAGGCGGCGATCGCGGTGTAGGAGAGGGGGCGATGGGGGACGGCCGGCGGGCGGCGAGTCTGCAGCGGTGCCCGGCCTCGCACCGGCGGCGCTTGCGGTTTCGGCCCGCCTCGGGTTGCGGTCAACTCCGCCGCGCGCTCGGTCGAGGGCAGATTCACCCGCACCGCGATCCGCGCGGGCTCGAAGCTCGCGTCGAGGCCCTCGCGCGGTTGCGGCGCCGCGATGGCGATCTCGGAGGCCCGCTCGCGGTCCACCTCGAAGCCGCCCAGGATGCGCTCGATCACCGCCGTTCCCGGTTGTCCGTTTCGAGCCGGTTTGGGCATCGCCACGCCGCTGAGGATCAGTCGATCGCGCGCCCGGGTCGCGGCGACGTGGAAGAGGCGCAGCTCCTCCGCCGCTTCGCGCTCCTGCGTCTCGGCGCAGAGCTCCGTGTGCGCGTAGAGGTTGATCGAGGCGGCACCGAGGCGGCGCAGTTGCAGGCCGATGCGTGGCTCCCCGCTCTCGTGGCCGAGCGTCAGCGTCGGCAGGCGCGTGCCCGCCAGCAGCCGCCGCGACAGGTTGGGGACCGCGACGACGCCGAACTCAAGGCCCTTGGCGCTGTGGATGGTCATGATCCGCACCCCGTCGCGCCCCTCGACCGCGCTCGCCGCTTCCGCCTCAGCATCGGCTTCGGCCCGCGAGGCGAGGAAGTCGAGCAGGCCGCGCAGGTCCCGTCCCTCGCGTGCCTCGAACTCTCCCGCGAGTCGCATCAGCTTGCGCACGTTGGCGAAGCGCGCCTCGCCTGAGTGGCGCATCAGGATCGCCAGGTCATAACCGGTCTCGCTGACCGCGGCGTCGATCAGTCCGGCCAGCGAGAGGCGTCCGGCGTGGGCGCGCAGTCCGATGATCGTCTGGGCGAAATCGCGCAGCAGAACCCGCTCCGCCTCCGGGATCTCCCCCAGCCGATCGGGCTCGTCCAGCCCTCCGTCGCCCACGCCGGCCGCCTGCTCCACGGCCGGCCAGACGTGGCGCCGCGGGCCGGCCGCCGCGCGCAGCAGCCAGAGCGTGTCGGGGGCGGCGCCGCAGGCGGGGGAGGCGAGCGCGCCGAACAGGGCCTGGTCGTCGAGCGGGTTGGCGATCGTCGCCAGCAGCGCGCAGACGTCGGCCACCTGCTGCTGGGACCAGTAGCCGCGTCCGCCGATCGTGTGCGGGTTGAGGCCGGCGCGATCGAGCGAGTCCTCGTAGGCGTCGAGATGGGTGAAGGCGCGCAGCAGGACGACCATCTCGCCGCGCTCGACGCCGCTCTCGGTCAGTGCGCGCAGCCGCTCGGCGACGAACCGCGCCTCGGCCAGATGACTCGCTGGGGTGTCGGCGTCGGTCGCCGGCGCCAGGTCGATTCCTTCGGCGTCCCAGCCGTCACGCCCGGTCAGCAGGAGCTCGACCGCCGGGCCGTCTCCGGGCGGCTCCGGCGCCCCCGGCAGGACACCGGCGCGCAGGGGGTGGAAGGCCTCGCCGAGCAGCACCTCGCCGATCGCGTTGACCGCGCCGATCACCTCGGGGCGGGAGCGGAAGTTGCCGCTCAGGGTCATCGCCTGCGCTTCGCTGCTCGCTTCGACCGCACGCCGCTGCTCGCGGAAGACGTCGAGGTCGGCGTGGCGGAAGCCGTAGATGGACTGCAGCTCATCGCCGACGACCATCAGCGCGGTCCGCGGTCCGCGCAGCGCTTCGATCAACCGCAGCTGGAGCCGGTTCGTGTCCTGGAACTCGTCGACCAGGAGATGGCTGAACCGCGTCCTGTAAGCGTTGCCCACCTCCGCGCCTTCGAGCAGACGCACGGCGCGCAGTTGCAGGTCCTCGAAGTCGAGCCCACCGCGGCGCTCCTTGACCGCCTCGAAGCGCTGCGAGAAGAGCGTCAGCAGCTCGGCGATGTGGCGGTAGGCGTCGCCTCCCTCGCCGGCCTCGGCCGTGCGGGCCACCGCGGCGTCGATCGCCTCCCGGTAGGGGAGCATCGGCTTCGCCTTGCTGTCGGTTCTCAGTTCGACCAGCTCGTCGAGGCTCGGCGGGGGGCCGGCCCCGAGCACCGCGATCGCCCGCTCGACCAGCTCGCGAGTGGAGTTGGCCGGTTTCAGCTCCTCAAGCGCTTCGGCAGCCACCGCGGCGGCGTGGCGGACGGCGGCCTCGGGGTCCGGGGAGGGCGGATCCGGCAGGCGCGGCGCGGCGATGCCGCGGCTGCGCAGCTCGGCGTGGACGCCGCTGACGATCGCTCGCAGCCCAGCGATTTCGAAGGCGGCGACGGTGCGCTCGCGTGCCTCGTCCCCACCCGCGAGGAACTCGGCCAGGGCTTCGTCGAATGCCTCGCCCGCCGCGCGTTCGGCCTCGGGGCCGTCGAGGACGCGGAAGCGGGGGTCGATCCCGGCCGCCACCGGGTGGCCGCCGAGCAGGCGGTTGCAGAAACCGTGGATAGTCATCACCCAGGCACCGCTGATCGTCGCCACCAATTCGTGGGCGCGCTCGGATCCGGCGGCGGCGCGCTCCTCCAGTGCGGCGCGGATGCGCCGGCGCAGCTCGCTCGCCGCCTTGTCGGTGAAGGTGAAGGCGAGGACGGCGTCGGGTGAGACGGCCAGGTCGCAGACGAGGCGGCAGTAACGGTCGACCATCACGCCCGTCTTGCCGGTCCCCGCTCCCGCCTCGACCAGGACGTCGTGGCCGCCGGCCTCGATCGCCCGGGTCTGCTCCGGGGTCGGGGCGCGGCCGCTCATCTCTCCTCCCACTCGCCCAGGTCGGGTTCGACCGGCGCCCGGTCGCGGCGGCAGATCGGCGCGAACTCGCAGAAGGCAGGGCAGATGTCGTGCCCGCGCAGGCCGCGACGCGGGCCGGGATCGCGGCGGATGTCGCCGCTGCGCATGCGCGCGACGATCTCGCCGGCGCGCCGGCGAGCGTCGTCCAGCATCTCCTCGAAGCCCTCGCGGTCGACCAGGTCGTTCTCGTAGAGGCGGTAGGAGGCGAGCCGCCCGGCGGCGTCCTCGAGCACCGCGCCACGCGGGCGCCGGGCGGAGGTCCCGCGCAGCGGGTGATAGAGGCCGCCGACGGCCTCGGCGCCCCAGCGCTCGGCGACCGCGATCAGGTAGAGCTGCAGCTGCAGCTTCGCCTGCTCCTCGAACTTCTCCCTAGGCGTGACCGTGCGGGAGAGCTTGTAGTCGAGGACGATCGCGCGCCCGCTCGCGTCGCGATCCACCCGGTCGATCGCGCCGTGCAGGCCCCAGCCGTCGATCGTGAGCACTGGGCGCTCGGCCTCCTCGTCCTCGCCGAAGCGGGCCTCCAGCAGCCAGGGTTCGAAGCCGCCGGTGTCGCGCCCCGCCTCCTCGGCGAGAAAGCGCACCAGCAGGCCTTCGACCCGGCGTACGATCGCCCGCTCCGCCGGATGCTTGCCGAGCCGGCGCTCGGCGGCAACCTCGCTCACCAGCTCGCCCGCCCGCCGGGTCCAGGCGATGCGTGAGCCGGGGCGGGGGAGGGGGTCGTCGCCGGGCCGCTCGCGGTAGAGGCGGTCGAGCACGGCGTGGACGAGGCCGCCCTGGACAAGCGGGTCGGGAGTGGGGTCGAGCGGTTGGGGGTCGAGCTCGTGCGAGACGAACCAGCGGTATGAGCAGACGTCGAACCCCTCAAGGGTGGTGCCGCCGTAGGCCGAGACGGAGGCGAGGGCGGCGAGCACGGCGGGGTTGGAGAGCGGCCCCGGCATGCGGCTGGTCGCCTCGGCGGTCTTCGCCCGCGCGAGTCGACTCCCGATCCTTTCGGCGGCGACGCCCTCGGCGCCGGTGGCCGAGAGGGCGGCGCTTGCGTTTGTGCCTGGGCCGCGAGCGGCGATCGCCCGGGCCAGCTCGGTCTCCGACGGCGCATCGCTCGGCGCGTGGACGACCTGGGCGATGTCGCGGACGACGGTCAGCCCCGCCTCGACCGGGTCGGGGCCGTCGCCCTCGGGCGCCGGTTCGATCAGGCGGCGGACTTCGTCGATGAAGGGGGAGCGCGGCTCGGCGACGCCGTTCTCGTCGCTGTCGCGGTAGGAGAGGAAGAGGCGCCGGCTGGGCAGCGCCAGGCAGGCGTGGAAGAGGTAGCGCTCCTCGGCATCGGGGTCGCGCCGCGGCTCGAGCCCGAGGGCAAGGCGTTGCGCTTCGGAGAGGAACGGGTCATCGCGCCGGCCCCGCCGCGGGAACTCGCCGTCCTGCAGCGAGGCGACGAAGAGGTGCTCGAAGCGCGAGGCGCGCAGCCGGTACGGGCTGGCGATCCGCACCCGGCCCTCCACCGGCCCACTCCAGGCCCGGAAGCGAAGCTCGCGCAGCGTCGTCGCCAGATCCGCCGGCCGCGGCGCCAGGCCGGGGAGTTCGGCGACCTCCCCGAGCGTGGCGGCGATCGCGGCGGCGGCACGCAGCTCAAGCCCGTCCCCTTGCTCCGGTGCGGGGCCGTCCCGCTCACCGCGCAGCGGTCGCGAAGCCATCGTCGCGGCGAGGCGGGCGACGGCCACCGCCAGCGCGGCGGGTCCCTCGGCGCCGGCCTGCCTGACGAGCTCGAGGTCGGCGGGCAGGCGCTCGTGACGCTCCCCCCAGAGCTCGAGCGCGGCGCCCGCGCTTTGCAGCCGCCGGCGACGGACGGCGCGCTCAAACCAGTCGACATGGCGCGGCTGTAGCCCCGACGGTCCGCGCAGGAAGCGCAGCAGGTCGCCGGCGCGGCCGTTGCCGAGCTCGGCCTCGAGCAGCGCGATCAGGGTTCCGCCCACGGAGGTGCCCGCGACCGGCACTTCGGCCTCCAGGGCCACGGCGACCCCGCACGACTCGAGCACCGCGGCCAGCGGGGGCCCGCGCCGCGCCGGGTCGCGCACGGCGATCGCGATCGCGGCCGGGTCGGCGCCGGCGGCGATCAGCTTGACGATCTCGGCGGCGATCGCCTCGGCCTCACCCCGCTCACCCGCCGAGCGCAGCAGGACCAGCGCCTCGCTTACGCGGTGGCGCGCGGGCGTGGCCCGGCCGAACTCCCGCTGCAGGTGGACGAGCAGCGGGTCGATGCCGAAGGGTTCGAGCTCCGCCGGTTCGCTCAGGACCTCGCTGGTGCCGGCGATCTCGCGCAGCCCTTCGAACAGCGGCGCCCGGGCGAGGAGCGCCGCGTTGCCTTCCTCGTGGGGGAGCGCGACCGTCACCTCGGTGGCCGCGCTCAGCGCCTCGATCAGTCGCCGCTGGTTGGCGGTCAACTCCCCCGGCTCATAGAGGAAAACCGGCCGCTGCCGCCAGGCGTGCGGTGCCTCCCGCAGCGACTCGATCGCGGCGAGCGCGGCGGTGTGCGCGTCGAGGAGATCGAGCCCCTCGCGCACCCCGGCATAGCCCGCGAAGAGGGACCTCAGGTCGTCGAGGTATGCCGAAGACTCCAGCGTCTGCGCCCCCGAGCCGAGCGAATCCGGGTCGAGGCCGGCGCTCTGCAGCTCGTCGAGTAGGCGCTCGAAGGGGATCGCGAAGCCGGGCCGCGCGGCGGAGCGCCGCAGGGGGCCCAGCTCGTCGCGGCAAGCGCCGATGCCCGCTGCGACCGCGGCCAGCCTTTGCGCGGGCGTCAGCTCCCCGGTCGGGAGCGCGCCGGCACACCGCGCCACCTCGCGGAAGAGCTCGCCGAAGGTCATCACCGAGCCGCCGAGCGCGGCGCCGGACCCGCAGAGCAGGCGCTCGAAGCGAAAGACGTCGTCCAGCGTCGGCAGGATCAGGACGGGGTCGCTATCGAGTGCCCCGCGAAAGAGCGCCTGGATGCGGCCGGCGCGGCCGGAATTGGGGGGTCCGTGGATCAGTTTCAGCGGCATGGCGGAAGCGATCCAGCATAGGTCGGCATCCGGCGTGCCCCATCTCCGCTTTGCCGTCTTCCGCCCCCTCTAGGTTGAGCACAGCAAATGGCCCTCTGCTTCGTAGACCCCGCCGACGCAATCCGCGCCATCGCCGACTCGATCGGCCGCGAGGCGCGCCGCCAGCTGCTCGGCGAGGCCGTCCGCTCCTGGGTCGACGAGATCCCCGACGACGAGCTCGAGGTCCACTACGCGAAAGCGCTCTCCGAGCTCGACGAGCACGACCTCTCGATGCTTGCCGCCTGGCATGGCTCCCTGGAGCTCGGCCAGCCGGTCCCCAACCGCGACTTCCTCATGGGCGCCTTCGGCTCGCTCGGCGAGAACCGCCGCGAGGCGCTGAAGCTGGCCGCCGGCTTCCGCGGCGAGGAGGCGGTCGACGCTGGCGTCACCGAAGACGACGCGCTCGAACTAGTCCTCGACCTACTCTCCCAGCCCCGCCTGATGGAGCTCGCCCACGAGGCGGTCGACCTTTATATCTGGGACCGAGCGGGCTCGGACAACTGATAGCTGACGAACAACCGCTTGAGAGAGGCCCTCTCCGCCGGTCGTGTCCTACCCGCCGGAGTTCCGGGCTGAGGCGATTCGCCTCGTCAAGAACTCAGGCGACTCGATCCGCCAGGTCGCAAAGGACCTCGGCATCTCCGATCAGACCCTACACGCGCGTTCCTCGAATGCCTGGTTTACTCCTGAGCGTTGACCGGTCTGGTCAAAGCGGGAGCGGTTTAGATGCCTGATGGATTTGGTCCCCTCCGTGCGCTCGGAGAACGACAGCTCCAAATTCAATTCACGCTGTCGAATATGTACGACACGCAAGCGATGGGCCTTCTTGGCTTGAATGCTGCGCTGGCTGCCGCTGCCGTCGCTGGTGACAAGCTCCTCGGTCATCTCTGGTGGTTGACGCTGATCGGTCTTCTCGCGTCAAGCGTTATCGCTGGTTCTGCCTTGTTCGTCCGTGTCGAGGAAGTCGGCCTGGATCTCACGACCAATGTGGGGCTCGCAGAAGAAGCAAGCAGGGATGAAATGAATCAGGCAATCGTGGCCGCGCTCAGCGAAGCCGTTGACGACAACGACGAGCAGTTGGCAAGTAAGAGTGATCGAGTTTGGGTGGCGCTGTTGTTCTTGATGGCGACCGTCTTCGGCGCGATAATCGGTGTATTGGCCTTCTGAGGGAGTACAATTGATCCATGGTTCCTGATGCCGCTACCCAAGCCCCGAGCAAAAAGCGCTCTCAGCGCAAGCGAGCCAGGAAAGAGCCAACGACCGTTGAGGTCGAAATCAAAGGGCGAAAAGTCCAAGCTCAAAAGCAGACTGTTCCGACCGGAGCTGGCTCGGTCGCGCGCTTCTTCAGCCGCTTGCTGGATTAGCTCTCCCAAGGTGTTCAGCGCTACTTGCTGCTGAGCCGCGAGCAGAAGAAGTTTGAGAAGGTGCAACGCAAGCCACTCGAAGAATGGGAGCCGCCGTCAGACGGACTTGACGACGATCTCTAGCTCGCGCTTTCCGTTGAGTTGCAGGACCGCAGATTCGCCTGCGTCAGCCGGGTCTTGAGCTTCCATCCATTCCAAGGTGCGAGCCGGGTCGAAAGTGTCCGCGCTGTTCAAAACCGCAGCCGCAAGAACCAAGAGGACCCGATCCGTGGCGTCAAACGCTGGCTGCGCTCCCGTCCCCGATTGGAGACTACGGCGGCCTATGACGAATTCGCCCAAGCGGAGAACGCGGGCAAGGGACCAGAGGAGAACCGGCTCCGCTCGGCTGATTCGGTGAAGCGCGCGCTGGGATTGCGCTGGCCTAGCGTGATCGCGGTTGCTCGTGGCCAGTTCTCGGTTAGAGCTGTGCGTGAGCACGAGCTGGCCGAACTCCTGCCCAAAGCGACCACGAACGCGATCCTGGGATTGCCTGGTGCTGTGCGATTGCTCGGACGCGCAGAGGGAGCCGTGCGCAGAGCGTCCCAACAGAGCCGCAATTTTCCGGTGCCGGTCGCGGTGATCAAGGGCCGCCGCGCTTGGCTCTATGGCGACTTGAAGTGCTACAAGCGAGGCCTGGCGGCTCCCAAACGATCCGAGGCCGAACTCCAATTCTTGTATATGGATGCATCTGAGCTACGCACGCGCCTCAGCCTCAGTCCCGAGGCATTCCGCCGCCGCATTAAAGAGAAGCGATGGGATCTCGTGCCGAGACCTGAGGGAGCCGTCGCTGCCGGGGTTTCCTACTGGCTTCGAGAGAAGGTCGAGGACTGGCTACGGGTCAAAGGCAAGGCCGAACTCACGCCTGAGCAGGAAGACGAGATCAAGAAGGCAAATGCCCGCCGAGCTGCGGTTCTCGGAGCTAGTCTCAAAGCAGCCCAGAAACCAGGCAAACGTCGGCGTCAGAAACGCGGCAAGAAGCAACGGCGGCAAAAGGCTTGAATAAGCGGTCTTCCCG
>Ga0193695_1000043_pt1 | contig 24294 bp, 21 predicted proteins | sample L3s2metaG_FD_160568 | JGI IMG/M metagenome (GOLD analysis project Ga0193695, IMG submission 160568) | Soil microbial communities from a riparian zone of the East river system, Colorado, United States - L3s2 | ecosystem: Environmental > Terrestrial > Soil > Riparian zone | place: USA: East River... | reverse complement strand
TCGTGCGGATGCCGAACGGCTTTCCCACATTGTAATGGAAATGCAGCGCTGTTTTGTGCTGCGTCTGTGCAAGGAACTCGCGCCGGGCAACGTTTCGTTCCCGCAATTTTTTCTGCTCGCTTATCTTGACCGAAAAGAAGTGCTCACCATGTCTGCGATTGCGCAGAAGATGGGGCACACCACCGCGGCGGCGAGCGGTCTCGTCGCGCGCTTGGAGAATCTTCGCTACGTGATGCGCTCGGTGGCGCGAGATGACCGCCGCAAAGTGATGGTCTGCATTACGCCGAAAGGCTCGGCCCTCGTCCGGCGGATCCGCGAGGAAATGGTTGGCAATTTGATAAAAGTACTGAACCACCTCACGCCGGATGAGCAGAAGGCCTGGCTGCACATCTACAGCAAGATTTACGATTATTGCCAGTCGAAATGATTTTCATTTGTTTGCCGGCGGTGCTACCAAGTCGGAGCAAAACAGCTAAAGCTAAATCCGGGCGCCCTGTTTCGCGCATCTAACCGCTAAACCGCTATGCGAAATCTTTTTCTTTCTCTGGGGATTCTTGCAACGTTCGGCCTCCTTTGCCCGTCAAGTTTTGGTGGCAGCGAAACAACGTACCGCACCGGAACAGGCTCCGCCGGTAGGATTCCCACTTTTACTCTAGATCAGGCGATCCTGACAGCGCTCCAACAGAATGCGACTCTCCTGAACGCCGAGCAGGAGATCAAACGCACCAAAGGCGTGATCATTCAGGTCCGTGCGCAGGCCCTGCCGCAGGTCAACGCGCGGGCGCAATTTGAATGGATTGACCCAAACCTGACTGGCGCCCGAATATTTGGAACAACAAGCACGACGACGGGGACGGGCACCACCCCAGGAACCACGACAGGCGGGGCTGGTACTGCAGCCCTTATTGAATCGCCGGCGTCGCAGGTCAGAGATGTTCAGCCACCATTGGCTGCTGCCTCACCGACACCATCTATTACAAATGCTCAGGCGAGCGATGTCTCTTACAGCATTAGCGTTCTTGGGTCGCAGCTGATTTTTAACGGCACCACTTTCCCGGAAATTCGGGGCACCTTTTTTCAGCGAGATAGCGCCTATTTCGCGTTCCGGAATGTTCTGGATTCGCTCATCGCGACTGTAAAGACGCAGTTCTACCAAATAGTGGTCAATAGCGAGCTCATCAAGGTTCAGGAGCAATCAGTGCATTTGCTGGAGAGCCAATTGAAGGACCAGCAGAACCGGTTTGAAGCGGGAACAGTCCCGCGCTTCAACGTCCTGCAAGCGGAAGTCGCCCTTTACAATCAGATTCCGCAACTGATCACCGCGCAAAATAATTATCGTATCTCGAAGCTTACATTGGCCAAAACACTCGGTCTTTACTTCGAACCGCGGCGCGGCGAAAATCCGCCCTTGGAAGTGGTAGGTGAAATGCCATACATCCCGCGACCCATTAACCTGGCCGATGCGATCGAGATGGGAAAAGAGCGGCGACCGTTTCTCAAACAAGCGCGGGCAAACGTATTGAACCAGCTCCAACAAGTACGTGCGGCAGCAGGCCAGTGGCTCCCCACCATCACCACAACGGGCGGCGGCGAATGGGTGAGCTCGCCGACGAATTCGAGCTGGCATGATATTTCGAAAGGTTGGCTCGCACTGGTCCAGGGCAGCCTGCCAATCTGGGACAGCGGCGCGATCGCTGGCCAAGTCATACAACAGCGAGCCCTTCTTTCGGAAACCAAGATCACCTATGATGACGACGTTCGGCAGGTGGAACTGGAAATTCAACAAGCCTACTCAAATCTGCAGCAGAACGAGGAGCTGGTTAAAAGCCAGGAGAAAAACGTCGAGCTCGCCGACGAAGCGTTGCGTCTGGCGAAGGCGCGCCTCGATGCCGGTGCGGGAGTTCAGTTGGATGTGCTGAACGCCCAAGTACAATTACTCACCGCGCAATCGACGCGTTTGGGGGCCCTCTTTGGATACAACTCGTCGTTGGCGGAGTTCGACCGCGCCACGGGCGCGCAGAGCACGTACCACGAAATGTTCGCTAACCTCGCCCCGCGTGCCACGAAAACGAAAACGTATTATACTGGCAGTGGCGTGGACGCGGAAGGAAAGCCAAAACAGGCGGAGGACACCGTGGTGCGGACTTCGATCCGAAGATCCCGAACTTCTGGTTCCAAATAAGCTCAAGGCCGAAATTCCAAAGCGGCCGCAAAGAGCTTTTTTGGGAATTGACGTTAAATTTTGTGGGAATTGGAACCCGCGTCTGGACCCTATCGACTGCGCCACCGAAACCCGAGTGATCAAAGCGATGCGAAGACGCATCGCACTCCAAAGCACTGCGTGCGAAATTTACGCAAGATGCCCGTTCCGTTTCGCGCCAGCTTTTGGAGTGCGCGGGCGTCCTCGCGCCGCTTTCGGTAATTATATGTATGACGGCAGTATTTAAGAAATGATGGATTTGCCCTTTGAGCAATTTCCGGCGCTGAGCGCGATTGAAATCTGTCGTCACGTTTTCACGCAACGAATTCCCGGTATCGACGTTTTGCATGACAAACCCGAAGTGTTGAAACGGCTCGATGCCGCCCATCGCGAAATTCGAAATGCAATTGGCATCGGCGACTGGCCACTGTTCACGGCTCAGCAAGTGCACGGAAATAAAATCGCCATTGCTGATAGCTGTAGCCGCGGCCCTGTGGGCCGCGAATTCTCCGGCTGCGACGGTATAATCACGGATCAACGCGGTATCGCCCTCGGCGTTTACGTGGCCGACTGTTGTGCTGTTTACATTGTCGATCGAAAAACGCCGGCTATTGGTCTGGTACATTCGGGACGTAAAGGCACCGAGTTAGGCGTTGTACCGAACGCGATCAGAGAAATGATTGATCGCTTCAACTCCGATCCTGCGGACATGATCGTGCAACTCAGTCCGTGCATTCGTCCGCCGTACTATGAAGTCGATTTCGCCGCGGAGATCGCCCAGCAATGTCGCACGCTCGGCATCCAACAGATTCACGACTCCGGCATCTGCACCGCCTGTAATCTGGATCGTTACTATTCCTATCGCGCCGAGAAAGGAAAAACCGGGCGAATGCTGGCGTTGCTTGGGATTACCTGATGTAACGCAGACATCGTGTTTGTGGGTCCCGCGAACGTCTCCGCCTGCGGTACACGGTGAGTTTCGGAAATTCTGCAGGCGAGACGTCTGCTTGCCTAACAGGCTAGGAAGCCTGTGTTACAGTGTGACCGCGTTTGAGCGGGCAAATGCCGCGTTTTTTTGCGTTCGCGACAAAGTCCAGGAATTCGCGCGCCGGTGCGCCGAGGTTCATCGGAGCCGCTTTTCTAAGAGCCTGCGATATGTTTAGTCCGCTAAGGTAAACGAGTTTGAACGCTGTCTTGATTTCGTCGCGTTCCTTTGTGCTGAAACCAGCGCGACGAAGCCCAACCACATTCACTCCAAAAATAGAATTGCGTTCTGCTGCGATCACGAATGGCGGCAGGTCTTTGCCGAATGCGGAGCTGCCCTGCACCATCACCAGTCGCCCAATGCGCATGAACTGGTGAAACGTCGATCCGCCGCCTAGAAATGCGCCGTCATCCACACGCACGTGCCCAGCCAACAAGCAGTTGTTCGCAATGACGACGTTGTTTCGAACGACGCAATTGTGACCGACATGCGCTCCGGCCATGAGGAAATTCTTGTCGCCGATTTTCGTCGCGCTGCCGTCTGGGCTGCCGCGATGAATCGTACAGTACTCGCGAATGATGTTGTCGTTTCCGATCTTCACCATCGTTTTGCGTTCCGGTGAAAACGAAACGTCCTGCGGTGGTGCGCCAATGATTGCGCCGTGACCGATAAAATTTCCGGTTCCAATTACGACATCGCCTTCGATCACGACGTGTGATTGAACGATCGTTTTTTCACCAATCGTCGCCTGTGGCCCGATAACGGAAAATGGACCTATCTCCACATCTGTACCCATTCGCGCCGCGGGATCGACAATGGCTGTCGGATGAATCGTCACGTTGCTCATCTTTTCGCCGATAACTTTGAATGATCGGGCGTGCCTTGGGTCGCCTCTCCCTGTCGAAGGGAGAGGGGGAGGGTGAGGGTTGCTCTAAAGCGAATTCGTTTGGACCCCTCATCTTCATCCTCTCCGCTTTCCAAAGCGAAGAGGCAATCTCTGCATGCCGCCGTCACAAAACGCCGGCCTCCTTGAAACTGAAATAGCCCGGATTCCCTTCCGAGGGTGCGCCGATGATGATGTGATCGAGCAATTTGATTTGTAAAAGTTCGGCGGCTTCGGCCAAACGTCGCGTGAGGCTGTGATCGGTCTGGCTCGGCGAGGCGTCGCCGGACGGATGATTGTGCACGACGATCACGGCATAAGCGGAGTAGGTAATCGCAGGCCGAAAAATTTCGCGTGGATGAGCGATGCTCTCATTCATGCTTCCTGTGGAAACAGATTCGACGCGGATCAAACGGTAACGAGTGTCGAGCAAGACAACGCGGAGCGACTCGGTCCGCAGCATTCGCATTTCACGACCCAGCAATTCATGGATCAGTTCGGGCGAATCGAGTTTTTGCTGAGACACTGGTTCCTGTGCGAAACGCTTTCCCAGATTAAAGGCCGCCACCAGTTCCAACGCTTTGGCCGGCCCGATCCCCTTAATTGCGCTAAGTTCCTTGACCGAGCATCGGCTCAATTCTGCGAACGATTTGTATTTGTCGAGCAGCTCGCGAGCTACTTCTACTACGTTCATTCCGCGCCGGCCCGTGCGCAGCAGGATAGCGATCAGTTCCGCGTTCGTCAGCGAATCCGGTCCGCGTGCGAGTAATTTTTCCCGAGGCCGCTGATCCTGCGGCATTTCGCGGATTTTAAGCTGTGGCATCGTCCGAAGTAAGAGCGGCGCACCGCCGCTTCCTCGTCACACGCGAAGTTGATCGAACATCTCGCACAACGCGTCGCCGAGAGAGAACAATGCGTCGGCATGAGGATTCGATGCGATTTTGTCCAGCGTGCATTGCGCTTCACGAATCAAATCGCTGCCTGCTGCGATTGATTCATTTAACGCGCCGTTGTTCGCGCCATTCTTAAGCAGCTCGATCATTTCTTCGATCTTTTCTTCGAGCACAAGCTGGCAACAGCGTTCGCGTTCAAACTCCGAAGCGGAGCGGAGAAAAATTAAAACCGGCAACGTAAACTTGCCCTTGCGCAAATCGGTCCCAAGCGTTTTGCCCGTCACGCTCTCGCTGCCGGCAATATCGACGCAATCATCATAAATTTGATAGGCCGTTCCAACCTGAGTTCCGAAATTTTTGAATATCTCAATCAGGTTCGAATCGGCTTCACTGATGACTGCGGCCAATTCCGCTGCTGTCGAAAAAAGCGAGCCGGTTTTCATCTCGACGATCCGCAGATAATCCTGCACGGTGAGGGTCAGATCGAAGCAGCGTTGCGTTTGGATCATTTCGCCTGAGCAGACAGTTGCGGCCGTGCGCGCAATCGCTCGACTGATATCTGCGTTCTCGAAATTCGTTGATAGCGTGAGCGCGTGCGCGAAGAGACAATCGCCCAGCAAAACGCTCAGCGAATTTCCCCAGCGCGCATTCGCGGTCGCCTGGGCGCGACGTCGCTGTGCTTCATCCATCACGTCGTCATGCACAAGCGTGGCGACGTGGATGAGCTCAACGATGACGGCAAGGTCGACGTGGTTCGAGTTGATCTTGCCCGTGGCGCCGCCCGCGAGAAGCGCCAGAATTGGCCGAAGGCGTTTGCCGCGACTCCCAATTGCATACACAACATAGCCCTCCAGCGCCGGATCGAATGCCGCCGTCTGTTGTGCAATTCGCATCTCCACCTGTTCAAGATGCGGTTGAACCAACCGCGCCACTTCAGCCAGCGAGCTGGCAGGCGAAGCGAAAGCCGTAAGACCAGTCCGCCTCGGGCGTGAGTGCGCAGTGAATTCCACGAGCCGAGAATAGCGGCGCGGGTTCCAGCTTGTCAAAGCTTCGCGCCGTAAATTTTCCGCGAGCGCGCCGCATCTTGCGTGTTTTCGTCAGCGTGTCGCCGATGAGTGGGAGCGTAGGGCGCTAGGCCAAACGCTGTCGGCTGGAACCCGGCGCTTCCCACCTCAACGTTTACGTAACCACGCGTCGGCTCCGTACTTTTGTGCGGCAATTTCTCGCGCTCGGCATTGACCGGCTTTCGGCAAACTCCGCGGCTCGCAATTGTTCGACAACTCTACGGCAAATCGTTCCGCCAAGCCGTTCTCAACATCGACCCCTTGAATGCTGCCTTGTTGCAACAATCCGCGACGCGTTCGGCGTTGTGCCGCACCGGCGATCTTGCGACCATCGATCATCACGTCGGCGCGCACTGGGTTTGCGAAGCAATTGTAGCCGACCGCGCTGAAGGCGGTTCGCATGGCATCCGCAGTGCGGCCGGAGTCACCGCCCACGGCTACAACCGCGCGTTTCCCATTGCCGTCCAAAGCATCACACAAGGCGCGATGAACGCTTTCGTAGATCGACATCGATGATTCCGGCAAGGCTCCATCGTTGGCGGGAATTACAATCGAATAGGTAAGATCATCTCCGTGAAAAACGATTCCGCCGCCCGTCCAGCGCCGGACCAAATCGCGCTCACGCGCGTAACACGCCACATGGGCAAATCTTCCAAAATAGCCGAACGACAGAGCAGGGGAGTGCCAGCGGTAAAAGCGGATGGATGGCACCGCCGCGTACTCCAGAAGAGCTTCGTCTATGGCCATGTTCATCGCCGCCGAATGCGAGACGTCGTCGCGATAGACATCGAGCGCGGCAAACATCGACATATCGCATCAGGCGCGCCTATTCATCTTCGCGCAACATGGTGACCGTACGCTAAAGCGGCGCGAGGACGCGCACGCACTCCAAAAGCTTCGCGAAATAAGGCGGGCGTTTCTCGTGGATTTTGCACAAAGTGCTTTGGGAGTGCGATGCGTCTTCGCATCGCTTTCATTCCGTCAGCGTCATCATGTCATGAGCGCAGCGATAGTTCCTCCAAAATTCGTTCCACGGCTTCTCGCGGATTTCGGTGCGCGGTAATTGGACGGCCAATCCCGATATAATCTGCGCCTGCTTCGAGTGCCTCGCGCGGCGTCATGAACCGCTTTTGGTCGCCCGGTTCCGCCCAGTGCGGACGAATTCCCTGGACGGCGATTTTGATTTTGTCGCCGAATTCACTGCGAAGAGTTTTGATTTCGTGCGGGCTCGCCACAAGTCCGTCGATTCCTGCTTGGGTCCCTAGTCTGGCCAGCCGCAGGACCTGATCGGCCACTTTGTCGGCTATTCCAATTTCGCGCAGCGTTTGTTCCGTCGCGCTTGTCAGAACAGTCACCCCAAGGATCACTAGCTCGTTGGCACGAGCGCCAGTGGCGGCGCGGATCATTTCGCCTCCGCCGCTCAAATGAATTGTCAGCATATGCACACCAAGACGACTCGCGGACTCGACCGCTCTTGCGACCGTGTTTGGAATATCGTAGAGCTTGAGATCGAGCCACACTTTTGCGCCTGTAGCTAAGACGGCGCGCACGATTTCCGGACCTTCGGCAGTGTAAAGTTGGAGTCCGATTTTGAAAAAAGAAATCTGGTCGCGCAACTCTTGAACGAGTTCGAGCGCTTTTTCTTTTGTCGCGACGTCCAGCGCGACGATGATTTTGTCAGCAGCGTCTGTCATCCCGAGCGGAGTCGAGGGATCCCGCGGCACTAGCTTTGACTGGCAACACGGGATGTCTCGACTACGCTCGACATGACGATATATGCAAGTGCTCGCGCCTGCGAAGATCAATCTTTCGTTGAAAATCCTCGGACGGCGCAGCGACGGTTTTCACGAAATCGAAACGGTCCTCGCGCCGATCTCGCTTTACGACGAGATCAAAGTTGAGAAGCGCAGCGGTAAAACGGGTATTGTGTTTCGCTGTGATGTGCCTTCGGTGCCGCAGGGCGACGATAATCTTGTCGTGCGCGCGGCGAAAGCTTTCGTAGCCAAGGCAAAGATCGATGCCGCGATTTCAATCGAGCTCCACAAGAAAATTCCCCATGGTGCGGGTCTGGGTGGAGGAAGCAGCGACGCGGCTTCAATGCTACTGGCGCTCAACGAACTGTTCGAGACGAACTTGCCGAGCGAAGCGCTGTCGAAAATAGCGGAAACGATCGGATCAGACATTCCATTTTTTATTTTCCAGTCCGCAGCAGTTTGTAAGGGACGCGGCGAACTGGTCACGGCCCTAAAGCTACGGCAAAGCCTATCGCTGCTATTGGTCAAACCGGGCTTTGCCGTTTCGACTTCATGGGCATATCACCACTGGCAAGGCTCGCGAGAAATTCCAAGCGTCTCTTACGCAACTCAAGAATTCGGGGGCCAAACTTTCGTCAACGACCTTGAGCGTCCGGTTTTTGAAAAGTTTGTTTTTCTCGCGCAGTTGAAGATGTGGTTGCTCAAGCAACCGGAAGTGGACGTGGCGCTAATGTCTGGTTCTGGCTCGGCAACGTTCGCAGTGCTGCGCGAGGATGCAGAGGCCGATCGTATAGCTGAGCGGGCGAAGGCAGAACTTGATCCGGAATTGTGGACATGCGCCTGCGAAACGATCGGGTAGCGCGCGCGTCTCGCGTGCTGGTTTCGGCGTCGCGCCCCACAGTTTGCGAAGATGTGCGAGATTATTCCCCCAAGCGTTGGCGGAATTGCGCGCGCGCGTACTCACGATTTAGCTTCGCAATCAAACTGGCGCTGATCTCGGCGGGACAGACGGCTTCGCATTCGTAAGTGTTAGTGCAATTACCGAAACCCTCCGCATCCATCACACGAATCATTTTTAAAGCGCGGCTTTCCCGCTCCGGATGTCCCTGTGGCAGGAACGCAAGGTGTGAGACTTTCGCGGAAGTGAAAAGCATCGCCGACCCGTTTGGGCACGCCGCAGCGCACGCGCCGCAGCCGATGCAGGCCGCCGCGTCCATGGCCAGGTCGGCATCGTGCTTGGGAATCGGGATCGAATTCGCTTCCGGGGCAGACCCCGCGCGGGCACTGATGAACCCACCGGCTTGCACAATGCGATCCAACGAGCTTCGATCGATCACCAGATCTTTGACGAGCGGGAAAGCGCCGACGCGGAATGGCTCGACTGTGATCGTGGCGCCGTCTCGAAATTTTCTCATGTAAAGCTCGCAGACGGCGCCCGGATGATCGGGACCGTGAGCTTCGCCGTTAATCGTGAGCGAGCACGTACCGCAAATTCCTTCGCGGCAATCGGAATCGAATGCAATTGGCTCCTCGCCGCGCGCGAGCAACTTTTCGTTCAGGATATCGAGCATCTCGAGGAACGACGTGTGCGGCGAAATATCGCGCACTTCGTAATCAACGAGCTTGCCCGGAGTTTTTGGATTCGGCTGCCGCCAGATTCTCAACTGAAAGTTCATAGTTGAGAGTTGAGAGTTGAGAGTAACGATTTTCGCAAGCCGCTGAGCATTCGGCTCAACTCTTCGGCGTCGCTGTAGATTCGCCGAAACTGGACGTCGCTCCAAAAGCCTTGACGCTGCGCAATAAAACCTTGCGAGACCACTTCGAAGACGGAACCAGCCGCGATTTCCAAGAATCGAGCAAAATCACTCTTAGAAGATCGAGACGAACCTTCTGCGATATTTGACGAAACCGAAACGGCTGCTCTGCGAAGCTGGTTTGTTAGGCCAAACCGCTCTTCGGCTGGGAATGCTCGCGTCTCGTTGTAAACGAGGTTGGCGAAATCAATCGCTTTCTGCCAGACATCGAGCTTTTCGAAATTGAACATGGGTCTCTCTCTCAACTCTCAACTAACGACTCTCAACTTCACTTATAACTCCTTTGCGCCAGATGAACGGTTTCGAAATGCAGCGGTTCGCGATGGAGTTTCGGCGGTTGCCCATCACCTTGAAATTCCCACGCAAACACTGCGGCATGGCGTTCGTCGTCGCGGAGTGCCTCGCCTTCGGGTGTTTGGTGTTCTTCCCGGAAATGCGCGCCAGCAGATTCGTCGCGCTCGAGCGCGTCCATGCACATCAGCTCAGCGAATTCGAGAAAATCGGCGACACGCCCGGCGCGTTCCAGGGACTGGTTAAAATCTTCGTCGCTGCCCAGGACGCGCACATCGCGCCAGAATTGTTCTCGCAGTTCTGGAATCTTTTGGAGCGCTTCGCGTAATCCTTTCTCGTGGCGCGACATGCCGCATTTATTCCAGAGAAGAAGGCCCAGCTCTCGGTGGAACGAATCCAGCGATCGGGTGCCATTGACCTTCAAAAGTTTCTCGATCCTGGCCCGGACATTTTGCTCCGTTTGTCGAAACTCCTGAGAATCCGGTGACGGCCTTTTTCCCATTTGGCCGGCGAGATAATTCGGCAGGGTGTTAGGCAAAACAAAATAACCATCCGCCAAACCTTGCATCAGCGCACTAGCGCCGAGCCGGTTCGCGCCGTGATCGGAAAAATTCGCTTCGCCGATCACAAACAAACCCGGCACATTGCTCATCAGGTCATAATCGACCCAGAGACCACCCATCGTGTAATGGACTGCGGGGTAAATTCGCATGGGCACTTTGTACGCATTTTCGCCGGTGATCTTTTCATAAACTTCAAACAAGTTTCCGTAGCGCTCGCGAATCGTATCTTCGCCCAGACGTTTAATCGCGTCGGCAAAATCGAGATACACGCCGCGCCCGCCGGGGCCGACGCCGCGGCCCTCGTCGCAAACCTCCTTCGCTGCGCGCGATGAAATGTCGCGCGGAGCCAGGTTTCCGTAGCTGGGATATTTTCGCTCGAGGTAATAATCACGATCTGCCTCGGGAATTTCGCTCGGAGGTTTGTCCCGGTCTTCCCTGCGTTTCGGCACCCAGACACGCCCGTCGTTCCGTAGCGACTCGGACATCAGCGTCAGCTTGGATTGATATTCACCGCTCACCGGGATGCACGTGGGATGAATTTGCGTGAAGGCTGGATTGGCAAAAAGCGCGCCCCTTTTGTAAGCGCGATAGGTGGCTGTAACATTGGAGCCGCGCGCGTTCGTCGAGAGATAAAATACGTTGCCATATCCACCCGTGGCGAGCACGACCGCGTCTGCCACGTGCCTGTCAATGTTTCCTGAGCGCAGGCTGCGCGTGATGATTCCCTTCGCCTGTCCATTCACGATCACCAAATCGAGCATCTCCGTCTGAGGGAACATCCGCACCGCGCCTCCGGCGATTTGGCGGCAGAGCGCCTGATAACAACCCAGCAAAAGTTGCTGGCCGGTCTGGCCGCGCGCGTAAAATGTCCGTGACACCTGAGCGCCGCCAAACGAGCGGTTGGCGAGCAGCCCGCTGTACTCACGGGCGAAGGGCACGCCCTGAGCAACGCATTGGTCGATTATGTTATTACTGATCTCTGCGAGCCGATAAACGTTCGCTTCGCGCGATCGGAAGTCGCCACCTTTAATCGTGTCATAGAACAGGCGGTAAACGCTGTCGCCGTCGTTCTGATAATTTTTCGCCGCGTTGATGCCGCCTTGCGCTGCAATCGAATGCGCGCGCCTCGGCGAATCCTGAAAACAAAAACATTTCACCCGATAACCCAGCTCCCCCAGGGTGGCCGCCGCCGATCCACCGGCCAGACCGCTGCCGACGACGATGATTTCAAACTTTCGACGGTTGTTTGGACTCACCAAACGCGAATGGTCGCGATGACTACGCCATTTTTCAGCGAGCGGCCCCGGCGGAATTTTCGGATCCAGCGTGCCAATCATAATTGTTGCGCGGGCTTGATGAGGCCAAGCAGGATGGCGACCGGGATTGACGTGTAGCCAGCAAACAGAAGCCACGCAAAAATTCGACCGCCAACCGCGAGACGCGGCGTCAGTTTCTTATCGTTTAATCCAAGCGATTGAAAAAAGCTGGACGATCCGTGGCTCAAATGCAGCGCCAGCAAGAACAGACCGAGCATGTAGAAGCCCGATACAAAATAATTTTGGAACCCATAGACCATCATCGAATAGACATCATAATGGCCAAGAGGATCTGCTTTGAGCAAAGCGAACCGTGGGTCAGTTACACGGACGGTAAAATGCGCCAGATGATAAATGATGAACGCGAGCACGATGAGCCCGCTCATCACCATATGACGCGAGGCGAACGTTGCCTTCACGTATTGCCTGTCCATGTACGGGTGTGGCCGGGCACGCCGGTTCTCCATCGCCAAGTGGATCGTCACCCAGATGTGAATAATGACAGCGGTGAGCAGGAACAAACGGATTACCCAAAGCAGCGGGCCGAGATCGCGCAGATGTTCCGAGTAACCATTGATCCAATCCGGGCCAATAAAAATTTGCAAATTGCCGAGCAAATGTCCGATCACAAATAAGATCAAAATGATCCCGGTGGTTGCGACGATCATTTTTTTCCCAACCGATGAGCGATAAAAAGCCGCTAAAATATTCACGCTGGATTTGCGCGGCGTGACCGCATTCGCTGTCCCAGGGCGAGCAAGCGAGCCGCGCGTTTCAGATTATGGACGGCGCTTGGAGCGTCAAGCCGCAGCCCGCCTCGGATGGTTACTAACTCCCATAGGACGGCGACAAGTTTAGGTGTCAATAGCCAGCCGTGATTCCTTGAAATACCGAAGCGTAAACCATTGAAGCGAATCAGACTACAGGTTCGGGCGCGCAGAAATGTTCACGGTGGCCAGACGCGCTCGCTAGCACGCCGCAGCCTCCTTCAGCTCGATCGTTAGCGAGATTCGCCGGCTCTTCGTGAAAAATTGCGCGGTCTGGTGCAAACAGCGAGAGAACCGGGTACATTTGGTGTTTTTGTATAGCGCGGTCGCGGCGGCGGCCATCTCTGCATTTGAGTTATATATGCTGAACGCCGCGGCGGTTGCGCGACACGAACCGTTGGTGCGCTGGATACATGTGCCCACGGTTGTGCTTGCTTTGTCGTTGTCGTTGGTAGCTTTCGTGCGACTCTATTTCCATGCCGAACGAGCATGGCTGGCGTGGTTCCATCTACGGCGTGATATGATTGCCCGCTCCATGGGAAACAGCGAAGAATCTCAGACGATCTCTGGGGAGATCCTCGGATTCCAAGAGGCGCCTCCAACCGGTATGAGCAAACCGGGCGGCGAGGCTGCCCGCGTCAGACGGACCGGCCTGTGGTCACATTTTCTCAGCTATGAATGGTCGTCTGCGCTGCTCTATCTTTTTCTCGATGTGGTGAGCTGGCTGGTTATTTACCGAGTGGCAGGTTGGTTTCGGTACGACGCATTTTACGCCACGCCGTTTCAGTTCTTCGTTATCAATCTAATTCAACTCGGCGTGATTGTGATCGCGCTTTATTTTGTCGGCGGCTACGATCGCACTGTCGAGAAGTTGACTCTCGGTTATACGGCCGAACACATTCTTGCCGTCACCGCGGCGGGGGTGGTCAGTGCGACGCTGATTTATTCCGCGGCCACATTCGATCAGACAATGAAGCCGAGCCGGGGCGTTCTTCTTTTGAGCTTTGCAATTTTCCTGCCAGTCTCGCTGGCTTACCGCCGGTGGATTCGGCAGTACGTGGTTGCCAGCAGCGCCAGCCGCTCGTTTCTTGTCATCGGTGGTGGCGCGACGGCGGCTCGTTTTTACGAGGCGTACCGCAAGTCATCAAACGGACAACAGCTCGAGTTCGTAGATGTGAATGAGGAACGGGTGGGCCAGCCAATTGCTGGTCAAGGATCGCCGATTGTGCAGGGAGACCTCGCAGCAAAGTTAAAAAATCTCGGCAACCGTTATAGCGGGATCATTCTCGCTGCGAAAGCGAGCTCGCTCAGCACGCAACTGCTCGAGCGCCTGGTGCACGCGCAATTTCAGGAGACGCGCGTTTACACGCTCGAATCCTTCTACGAAAGTCAATGGCGTTATCTGCCGCTCGGCATCATCGATCCGTTTTGGCCGCTCCAGAGTGGTTTTCAGCTGGCTCGCACTTCTCCCTACCATTATCTCAAGCGGCTTTTCGATGTCGTTGCCTCGTCAATAGCACTGATCATTTGCGCTCCGCTCTTTGTGCTTGTCGCTCTGCTTATCTGGATCCAGGACGGCAGTCCGGTGTTTTTCCGACAGGAACGAGTCGGCCGTGACGGAAGACGGTTCATTCTTTTCAAATTCCGAACAATGCGACACTCCGATGAAGCGGACGAGGACATTTACACGCGAAAAGGCGATCGTCGTGTGACGTCTGTGGGGCGTTGGCTGCGGAAACTTCGCCTCGATGAGCTGCCGCAGCTTTGGAACGCGCTCAAAGGAGACATTAGCCTGATTGGTCCGCGCCCGGAGTGGAGCAAGTGCGCCGAACGCTATGAGCAAACAATCCCATTTTATCATTTTCGGCACTTGGTGAAACCGGGCATCACGGGCTGGGCGCAAGTGAATTACCCGTACGGTGAGAGTGACGAGGACGCGGTCGAGAAGTTAAAATATGACCTCTATTACATCCGGCATTACTCCCTGAAGCTGGATGCCATGATCGTGTTAAAAACGTTATACACGATGCTATTCGGCAAGGGACGGTGAGGGGAACAAGGCAAACGTCAGATGCCACAGGTTACCTAACTGTTACTTCTGACATGTGATCTCTCGTTTCTTCCGCAACGCATCACGCTGGATTTTCTTCGCCGCCCTCGTCTATGCGCCGTGGGCGTACGGCGCCACAACATCGGAAAGCATCCAAATAACCAACTGGGTGTTACTGGCTGCACTCGTTCTTTGGGCCATTGAGTTGCTTGTTAGTAGGCGAACGCCGCGATTTCCACGGCTTCTGTTCTTCTTAACGGCGGCTTTGATCTGCGTGGGCGGTTGGATGGTCTTCAACGCGAAATCGATCTACGACTCGGATTTTTCTGTTTTTGTACCGTTACGCAACTTCGCGCCCCCTGTGGCCGGTTCCGTTGATTACCCGATCAGCGTTGCGTGGATGATCCGAGGCGCCTTGCTCCTGGGGATAATCTTGTTTGTCGCAGATCTTTCTCAAAGCAACCGATGGTTGCTTCGCTTGTGGTATGTGATTGGTCTGGTCGGCGGCTCGATAGCGTTTCTCGGTTTACTCCAGAAAGCCACCGGAGCGCAGATGATTTTTTGGCAACCGCCCCACCCGAATGAGTACTTGCGAGTCAGTACTTTTTTTGCGACGTATTTTTACCACGGCAACGTTGGCGCATTTTTGAACCTGGTGTGGCCATTGAGTTCCGGTCTTGTTATTCGCGCTTTTAGCAATCGGTCGAATTCGGGCATGCGCGCGGTTTGGATAAGCCTTTTCATTGTGACGATCGCGGGTGTGCTCGCGAATACCTCGCGTATGTCGCAAGTCCTCGCGCTCGTATTGCTGTTTGCGATTTGCGCGCAGTTTGGGCTCGCTCTTCTGCGAAAGCTGTCGGGCTCAGAAAAGGGCACCGCGCTGGCAGGTGGTCTGGCGATTCTTTTAGCGCTGATTGCGCTCGCTCAGGCGGTACATCTCGAACAACCGCTAAAGCGCTGGCAGACGGAGAGCCAACGGATTTCCACGGATGCCCGGTGGCGCGCTTTCCGTGTGGCAATGGGGGCTGTGCCCGACGCACGGCTTTGCGGATTCGGGCCGGGAACATTTCGCGTTGTGTTTCCAACCTACAACATCGAATCGGCTAACCAGGCCCCGGGCACCTGGAGATTTTTGCACGACGACTACCTACAGACCCTGCTAGAATGGGGCTGGATCGGAGGAATCCTTTGGGCGCTGCTCCTCTTCGGAGGCATCGCAATTGGGATTCACAGTTATCATCGGCGTCGGCGAGTGTGGATGCCGCGCAGAGCGGTGCTACAGCCGTTGGTGGTCATAGCGCTATTCGGCATAGCGGTGCACGCGCTGGTCGATTTCCCACTTCAGATCGAATCGATCCAGCTGTATGTGGCAACGTATCTGGGTTTGTGCTGGGGAAGCAGGTTGTGGCACGAAAGGTTCACCTAGCAGCAAAGATCAAACTCTGGTTCAAGATCAAAACTCGCTGCAAAACTGAACTGATGGCCATGGACTAAACCATCGGGCTAATGACGAAGGCGTCGACTACGCTCCGTTACCTTCGTGGTCCGACTTGGATCGCCGATGGTAGCTGTAGCCGCGAGAATACGCTCCCTCGTCTTTGCCGTAACCGTGCGAAGCGTAATAGTAATAATAGCCAACTCCGCGACTCCGCCGCAATCGATTCAGGACCAGACCGGCCGGGCGAATTCCTGACTTTGCCAGCAAAGTAATCGCGCGACGGACTGCTGGACGAGGCGTTTTTGCCGCCCGAACGACAATGCACACAGTTTGGACATGTGGCATCATGAGGAGAGTGTCGCTGACTGCAAGAATCGGTGCGCTATCGATCACCACGCGATCAAACAGGGTTGCAGCCTCAGCAATCAGCTGGCCGAAGAACGGGCCGGCAAGAATCTCAGCCGGATTCGGCGCGCGTCGTCCACCGGCGAGAACAGAAAGCTGGCCTCCCGTCGCAGTAAGAATTTCCCCCGTCAGCTCAATGCTCTCGTCGACGAGCTGGATTTCTCCTGGGGGAATCACGCGCGCCGCGGACGCCAGATCCGCTTCACCCACCAAGCAATCCGTTACTCCAGGTAGGGTGTCTTCGTCGGAATTGTTGCCTTTGTTGGCATTCGGCAACCGGAAAATTTTGTGCATGTTTGGCCGGCGGAGGTCGCCGTCGATCAGGAGCACGCGATAACCCTGCTGGGCCAGTGCAAGCGAATAATTGGCGCTTGTGAAACTTTTGCCTTCGTTCGGCACGGCACTGGTGAAAAGCGAAACTTTTCGCTCGGCTTCCGGGCCCAGGAGAGAAAGTGCGGCGCGCAAATTGCGGAACGCTTCCGCCGCCGGACTTTCGGGAGTTTCCACCACGACGCGATAGTTCGAAGTTCCGAAAGCTTTCTTTCGCCGTTTCAGTCGGCTAACGGGCCCCTCATCAGTCGTATCGGGAACAGCTGCAAAAACAGGCAGACCGAGCGTGCTTTCTGCCTGGTCCACAGTTTTAATGGAACGATCCAGCGCATCGAGTCCAAAAATGAAAGCCAAACCGACAGCGAGGCCGCCAAGCAGGCCCAGCAGGATCGTTCTCGTGGGCCGAGGACTAACAGGAACGGTCGGAAGCGGGGAATGCTCAACCACGCTGACCGCACTCGCTTTGACGTCTTTTGCCAAGTTCGTGTCTTTTATCTGGCGAAGAACGCTTTCGTACAACGCACGATCGGTTTCGGCTTGCCGCGCCAATTCCTGGTAGCCGATCGCGGTGCGGTTGAGATTGACCGCGACGCCCTGCTGGGCTAACAAAGCTTGTTGCAAGCTGGCCTCTGTCGCTTTGTTTTGGTCGAGGGTATTGCGCAGAATCGGGGGTTGCGCCAAGACTGCTTGACGAAGCTTGTCTTTCGCCTCGGCCAGCGAGGCCTTGGCCGCCATCATTTTGGGGTGCTTGTCCTTGTATCGTAAGGCGAGGGTGGTGATCCCCGCTTCGATCTGTATAATATTGTTGCGCGCGGCAGCCACCATTGGGGCGGCAGAGATACTCGGAATCGCGAGCAACGCGTCGATATTATTGCCAATCTGATCGACTTGCTTGAGCTGGCCTTCCAGACGAATCTGATCGCTCCTCGCTGCGGCCAATTTCGTGTTTATGTCTTGCAGGTTGTCCTCGACCAAGCCGCCCCGAGATCCGCCAGCCCCCTGTGAGCCCGTCGCGGCTGTGCCGCCGCCGAGTTGGAGAGCATCTGGATTTTTTGCCTTGTATTCGGTGGCGGCAGCCTCACTTTTTTGGAGGTTCCTCTTCAATCGCTCTTCTTCTTCCAACAGATAACGCAATGCGTCCTCGCTCGACGACGCGCGGCGCTCGAGTGAGTTGCGGATGTACTCTCGGCCGACTGCTTCGGCGAGACGCTGTGCCATGGCTGGATCGCCGTTCGTCACGTACAAATCGATTAAGCGCGTACCGCGACGGATCGCCGGATGCACCATGCCGACCATTGCTCGACCCAACGCTTCTTCGAGCGGCGTAAACGTCGTGACGCCACTGGCGTTCTGGCTCTTGTTGGCGGCCTGCGACGGCTCCGTCTGTCCGGTCGCACTGGAACTTTTGTCCTGCGCCAAACCTTCGGAGCGTACAACCCGCGCAAGAAGTGTTGGGTTAGTGAGATTCTGTTCGATCGTTCGCAGCGCCTCCCCGCTGGCCAGAAACATTGAGCGCGTCCGCGTCGCGTAATCCGCGGTTGGGACGAAACTCGGCTCCTCAAATTCCACTTCCAAAACCGTGTGGGCTTGGTAAAGCTTCGGCGTCCGCGCGAGGTTACCCAACGCCAGGAAAAGGCCAGCCAAAACGCAAATCGCTACGATCCAAATACGTTCGAGGAAAGAATGCCAATACCGGCGAAAATCGAACATCTGTAGTCCATCGGAGTACTCCGCTGTCAAAGGCACGCCTGGTTTGTCGGAATGGGGCGCAACGGTCGCTCCCGTCAGAGATTGGGCAGGGTCAATCACGGCAAAAGATTGGCTGGAACCTTACACCAAGAAATTCGTTCGCAAAGGCGAAGGCGGAAAAATCTCGGCTAAAAAATACTTTCGCCGACGTTGATGGTATCACCCGGCTCGACGAGAAAACCTCCGCCCTTTCCCTTGGTGAAGCGCTTCGCATTAACCTTGAAAATCTGATCGCCGCTGGCGCTTTGTCGTCGCACGGTTATTCGTTCCGGCGAGGCGATGCGCGTATATCCACCAGCCAACGCGATCGCCTCCAGTAGATCGATACCCTCTGGGCTGCTGTCAGGCATGTCGATGCTGCCGGGGCGATTTACCTGACCCAAAATCGAAAAGCGCCGTTTTGCGTAGCTGAGAAGCGTGACGTTGACCTTCGGGTTGACCAGATAATCGCGGCTGTACAGCTGTGTGAGTTTTGAAACTGCCTGCGTCAGTGTCAGTCCTGCCAAATGGATCGACCCCAGCAATGGCACGCTCAAGTTACCCTCGGGGTTCAACCGTCCGCTTGTGCGCAGATCGTCTTCACCAAAAACCTCGACTGTCACCTGGTCGGTAGGACTCAAAATGTAACCCGCCGGTGCGCTCACTCCGCCGGCTGATGCGGGCGCCGAGGCGACCGCTCGCGATGTAGAGGTGGCGGCGGGCTGGGACGCGGCCGTCCCCGGCATGGTTTGGGCCAACATGAGCCTTGGCAGCGACAACGCGAGCGCAATCGCCAACCATCCCTCTGTCCCAGCTCGCAAACGATTCAAACCCTGTTTAGAACCTGAGCGTCGCCCTAACGCCCACCTGATTATCCTCCCAATCGAAGAACTGCTGGTTGCTGCTGTCCTCGCGGTGTAGGTAATATACCCCGGCGCTCAGCCACCTGGTAATTAGCACATCAACCGATGGTTCGATAAACCAGTAGTCGTCATTCCGTGTTGCACTGACGTCCCGGTCAGTGGCGAAGTAATCCGAATTTTCATAGCCGGCGGCCAAGCCTAAATAAACGCGGTGAAATAAACGCTGCTGAAACCGGCCCACAACGTATGTGGCCCCAAAATCTTGGTTAGGAAGGAACCCGGAATTGTAAATCCGCCGGCCGGCCGCAAACGAGATAAAGGTACCGCTGAACGGATTATAACTCAGCCCGACTTCGAACACCGGTGTGTCGTATGTATCGCGGTTGCCGTCAAACTGGCGGAACTCAACGCCTGCGGAAGCATACAAAAGTACTTTGGATGTCCACTGATAATTAAGGCGCAAGTTTATCTGCTCGAAAGTTTGGTTCGTACTTGGATCATCCACCCAGTTGTACCCGAATGTGCCGCCAATGCCCACCGATAGCTTTGGCCGAAAATTGTAGTAAACGTAAAGGCCGCCAGCAATAGTGTAGTCACTAATGTGACCGGGATAGGCGTAGGACGGTGAATCAAACTCGCCCTGCAGGAATATTTTCCCGGTCAGTGCATAAGTTGCCCTCAAGCGCGTGTAGAAGATGTTCATCCGCGTGGGCGCGCTTGCGTCGGTGTTTGCCCACAGGCCTGTCGTATCAAAGAAGCTGTTGAGGTTTGCCGATTCGAGTAACGCTATGTCCTCGGAGGCGAACAACGTCAATCGGCCAGAGTTATATCCCCCTTCGAGGTGAATCAGCTGGTTAAATGCGTCTTGATCCGAGTGATCGACGAACAGAATAGCGCTCGGCATGTAGTCCAATCGCAGATAGCTTCTGTTGCGCCCCTCGATGTCGCCGACTCCAACGGTGACCACCGGCTCAATCGCGAAATAATAATCCGAGACCTTGTTCGTATGAGTGAGAAAGATGTTGTCATCCCACACACCTCGCACTGTCAGGCTCAGTTCGTAGTGAAAGATACGCCCACTTGGAGAAATTCCTTCGCCGGCTGGGAATACGTCATATGTGCCGCGCCCGTAAGGACCTGCTGCTACGGGCCGCGGAATAACAGTTGTTTGCGCAGCAGTGTAGTTCGTTGAAGGCGACAACGGCTCGGGTGACGACGGAAACGCCTGCTCGGACGAAGGCAGCGGCTCTGGTGCAGAAGGCACAGCCTCCGCTGCGGTGGAGGGCAACGATTGAGGTAGGGCAGGCAATGGCTCTGTTGACACGGAGGGCTCTGTTGACACGGAGGGCGGGGCTTCCGCTGGAGCGGCCGGCGGCTCCGCCAACGAAGGCAAGACGTCGGGCTCAACCGACTCCTGCGCTTGCGCAGCAAGAACAGCCGCAAAGAAAATTCCTGCCAGCAAGCTAAGGATTCGTGATCGTGGGGCCGGGGAGGTGATCCCTTCGGCGGCACGGTGCCGAAATGCAGCGAAACGGTACATGGTTAAGGCAATGCCGGAGCACATGGCGGCGAGACTAGATTGGCGTCTTAAGCCCGTCAATAAAAAAATGTTATTAAAAATTGGCCAAAAAAAAGCCAGGATTTAGGTGCCGTCTGGTCGCCATTTGCGTCAGCCAAAGGGTGCACATTTCCCGGGGAAACTTGCTTTGCGGCAGTTCGCAAATAAGACTTTTAACAACTTGGCGAATCAATGATTGAGTCTTCCAGTGGTATGCCAGAGCCGGGAAAGACGCTGACTATTAACGAGATTTATCACTCGATTCAGGGCGAGAGCACCTGGATGGGGCGACCGTGCGTGTTTGTGCGGCTGACCTTCTGCGATCTTCGCTGCAATTATTGCGATACGGAGTACGCGTTTTACGAAGGGAAAAAACAAACATTGAAGGGGATTCTTGACGCAGTGGCGGCGTTTCGATGTCCGTTGGTCGAGATCACAGGCGGCGAGCCGTTGTTGCAGAAGAACGTGCTGCCCTTGATGTCGATGCTATCCGACGCCGGTTACACCGTGCTTCTCGAAACCAGCGGCGCGCACGATATCTCCAAAGTCGATCCGCGGGTCCATCGGATCATGGATTTAAAGACGCCGGGCAGCGGCGAAGTAGACAAGAATCTTTGGTCGAATATTGATCATCTTACCGACCGTGATGAAGTGAAATTCGTAATGGGGTCCCGCGAAGATTACGAATGGTCGCGCGAAAAGGTGCAGCGATACAATCTGCCGTCCCGCTGTCACGCCGTGCTGTTCTCGCCGATTTTCGGACGAATCGATCCGCGGCAAATTGTGGAATGGATCCTGGCCGATAAGCTCGATGTGCGGTTTCAACTTCAGATGCACAAGTTCATCTGGAGCCCGACCCAGCGCGGAGTCTGAGCAATGCACGCGCAAATCCCGCTGTCATCCTGAGCGGAGCGAAGGATCTCGTACCGGGGACGGATCACCCAAAATAACTCGTGTGATCTTTCCAGTTTATGAGAGGTCCCTCACTTCGTTCGGGATGACATGGAAGCGAGAGGAGTGGTATTTTGGCGTCATGCGCGCGCGGTTGACGAAGGATTTCACTTTCGAAGCGGCCCAGACTTTGCCTTATGCGCCGGAAGGCCATAAATGCCGACGCGTGCACGGCCACAGTTTCAAAGTTGAGGTTTCAGTTGAAGGCGATGTCGATCCAAAAGTCGGCTGGGTTTACGATCATGCGAACATCAGCGCAGCAATGAAACCGCTGCTTAAAAGCCTGGACCACACGTATCTCAATGAGATCGAAGGATTGGAGAACCCCACGATCGAAAAAATGGCAGAATGGTTTTGGAAAAAATTGGAGTCACAGTGCCCTGGCCTTTGCGAGATCGTCGTGCACGAAACACCGACCGCGCGCTGCGTTTACCGCGGCGAATAGTCTCGCACGAACATCTCGAAACAATTCGGGTTTGAGTCTCAGCTTCTCTGTCAACTTTTCCCCGGTGCGCTTTCTTACAGTTCGATAGCGTAGCGCTTCATTTTGTTGTAGAGGGTGGGTCGCTGGATGCCGAGAAGTTCGGCAGCTTTTTTCTTGTTCCCACGACACTCTGCTAGTGCCTGGAGAATGGCGGTTCGCTCGACGTCATCGAGACTTTGTACGCCGCTGCGCGGTAACGCGCCGAGCTCGGTTTGTTGCAGCGCAGTGGGCAACTGTATTTCTGCGGTGAGCTCTTTCACGTCGATCAACCCCTGCCGCGCCAGCACGACAGCGTATTCAATTGCGTTTTGCAACTCTCGAACATTTCCCGGCCATGCGTAATCAAGCAGCTTTTGAAATGCGTCCGGTGAAATGTCCGGCTCCGGTTTGCCGAGTTGCTGAGAAAATTGTTTCACGAATTGTGCGATCAGCGGGGGGATGTCCTCTTTACGTTTCCGGAGCGGCGGCACCTCAATTTGGAAAGTATTTAATCGGTAGTACAAATCGGAGCGCAGCCGGTTCTCTGCGAATGCCGTGGCGATTGGCCGATTCGTTGACGCGATCGCGCGGAAGTCTGCTTTCATTGTTTGCGTGCTGCCAAGCGGCCGATACTCGCGTTCCTGTAGCACGCGCAAAAAACGCGTCTGCAGATCTGCCGGCATATCCGATATTTCGTCGAGGAAAAGCGTGCCGCGGTTTGCCGCTGCGATCATTCCGGGAAAATCGTGCATCGCCCCGGTAAACGCACCTTTCACATAACCGAAAAGTTCTCCTTCAATCATGGTTTGCGGGAACGCCGCACAATTGAGCTTCACCACCGGCTGTCCAGCGCGACGGCTCCGCGCGTGGATCGTATTGGCTATCACTTCCTTGCCCACACCGCTTTCGCCCACGATAAGAACGTTGGCATCCGATGGCGCCATCGCATCGATCAATTCCTCGATCTCCTGCATCGGTTTGCTCTTGAAAATCGGCGTGGGCCTCGCTTCCGCGATCTCCAGCCGTTTTTCGAGTCGCTCTGTTTTTTCCCGAAGTTCTTCCGCTTCTCGTAACAGGAATTGTGTTTCCAATGCCTTCTCCACGAGACTAAGCAGCTCCTCGGGCGCGTACGGCTTGCTAATGAAATGGTACGCACCGCGTTTGATCGACTCGATGGCATTGTGCAGTGAGTCGTGTGCGGTCAGGATAATTACCTGCACTTCGGGTAGCTCGGTCTTGATCCGATCAAGCATTTCTAATCCGTCCGCGTCAGGCAATCGGAGATCGAGCAGTACGAGCGTTGGCGGTTTTGATTTTACCAACTTGAGTCCTTGTGCGGCGGTGGGCGCGGTGTCCACGTGGTAACCGTGCCGCCTTAGCAAAGCCTCGAGGGTCATGAGCACGGGCCGTTCGTCATCGATGATCAGGACATGACGGTTATTTGTTTTCATTCAATTGCGCTGCCCGTAATACGCACGACCAGCAGGCTCCAGTTGCTTAAACGGCGAGAAATGGGCGACGTTTCAAGCTTCTTCTGAAGATTCTCCTGACAGGGGAAGCCTAACGGTCGTAGTGAGCGCCGAAACTTTCGGATCATATTGAGCATTCAGTTCGCCGCCGTGAGCCTCTACGATAACGCGGACGCGATTCAGACCAAGACCATAATGGCGCTGACTCATTTTCCGAAGCGGCTCGCGCCCCCAATTTTGGGTCGGCAAGTCAAAACGCGCCTTGGGTTCACTCAGGGTGAAGAGGAATTTCTTGTCATCGATTTTCGCTCTCGCAACAAGCGGACCTTTACCACGATCGTGCCGAAAGGCATTGGTGAAAAGCTCGGTAAATGCTTCCTCGAAAAACTGAGGATCAACATTCAGCATTGCGTCACCAAGCTGAATTTCCCAGGAGATCTCCTTGCTCTCCTTTGGGAAATCGTGGTCGATCTTTTCGCGCATATCTTGCATAAAATCAGCGGCCTGGT
>Ga0193695_1000042_pt1 | contig 25756 bp, 19 predicted proteins | sample L3s2metaG_FD_160568 | JGI IMG/M metagenome (GOLD analysis project Ga0193695, IMG submission 160568) | Soil microbial communities from a riparian zone of the East river system, Colorado, United States - L3s2 | ecosystem: Environmental > Terrestrial > Soil > Riparian zone | place: USA: East River... | reverse complement strand
CCGGTCAGGTCGAACGAGGGGCCCGCATCCTGCAGGGCGACGTGGTCGAGGGCGTCGTAGGTGACGTCCTCGCCCAGCCCGTCCTCGCCACCCCCCCAAATGTGGATCATGGTCGAGAGGCGTTCGAAGCCGGGGATTTGGTGCTCCAGCCCCTGCAGCTCGTAGCCCTCGATCTCCAGCGGGAGGTCGGCGAGCAGGTCGAAGGTGGCCATTGGCGTGAGTCTATGGGGGAGGGAGGGTCGGGTGTCCCACCTGTTTGCTGGGTTTTTCGCCAGGGGCGGGCGGCGTTTCTCGCTGAGTTGGTGGGCGAAAAAGAGGACGCCGCTGCACAGGTGGGACACCCGACCCTCCCCCTCAGGCACTGAGCGCGTGCCAGACTCGCTCTCTCATGAAGCACACCGCCCATGGGTACTGGCTGGAGGAGGCTGGGGAGGTCGTGCCGCTGCCGGAGCTTGTGGGGGAGCGACAAGCTGATGTTGTCGTCATCGGCGGTGGCTACGCGGGGATGTGGGCTGCTTGGCATCTCAAACGACTGGAGCCCGAGGCGAGCGTCGTCCTTCTGGAGGGGGATGTCTGTGGGTTTGGGCCCAGTGGGCGAAATGGGGGGTTCTGCAACTTAATGTGGTTCTCGTTGCCGAACATGCGGTGGCGGTGGGGGGACGCCGGGGCGCTGGCGGTGGCACGGGCCGCGCGGGAGGCGGTTGACGGGATCGAGGGGTTCTGTCGTGAGGAGGGGGTCGATGCCTGGTTCCGGCGTGGCGGGTATTTGCAGGCGTCGACGGCGCCCGCGCACGATGGGGCTTGGAATGACGCGGTCGCCGCCTGTCGCGAGCTGGGGGAGGGGAACGCTGTGCGGCCGCTGGATCCGGCCGAGGTCGGGGAGCGCTGCGCGTCGCCGGCGTTTCGCGGTGGGGCGTTCTATCCCGGTGCCGCGACCGTGCAGCCGGCGCGCCTCGCCCTCGGCCTGCGCGAGCGCCTGCTCGGGGCCGGCGTGGAGATCCACGAGCGCTCCCCCGTGCGCCGTCTCACCGCCGATTGCAGCTTTGTCCCCCCTATAGGGGGGACAAGCCTTCAACATCGGGCCGGCGGTGGGGCTATCGCCGAGACCGATGGCGGCTCGGTCCGCGCCCGCACGGCGGTCGTCGCGATCGGCGGCGCGGCCAAGGCACCCGGCGCGCCGCTGCGCGGCGCGCTGACCGTCACCTCCTCCCACATCGTCCTCACCGAGCCGGTGCCGGAGGTCTTGGAGGAGATCGGTTGGACCGGGGGAGAGTGCATCACCGACAGCCGCGCCCTGATCGACTACTTCCGCACGACCCCGGACGGGCGCATCGCCTTCGGCTGGGGCGGCGGGCGGATCGCGATGGGCGCGCGCCTGCGCGGCAGGGCTGAGATCGACGCCGAGGCGATCGCGACCGCCGGCGACCGCCTGCGCGCCTACTTCCCCGGTCTCACCGGCCGCCGCATCACCCACGCCTGGGGCGGCCCGGTCGACGTCTCGCCGACCCACATCCCGATGATCGTCCCCCTGTCCGGCGGCAGCGCCTACGCCGCCGCCGGCTTCACCGGCAACGGCGTAGGCCCCTCATACATGGTCGGCCGAACCCTCGCCTCATTAGCCCTAGACCGCCACGACGAGCACTCGCGGCTGCCCTTCGTCGATCCCTCCCCCCGTCGAGTCCCACCCGAGCCGCTCCACTGGCTGGGAGGCGAAACGATCCGCCGAGCCCTGACGAGCAAAGAGAACGCCGAGCTCTCAAACCGCAGGCCGGGCCCGATCAGCCGTCTCGTCAGCGAGCTCCCGCGCCTGGTCGGATTCCACATCGGCCGGTAGGGGAGGGTCGGGTGTCCCTCGAACCGGCGGATACTCAAAACGGCGGTCTAATTAGACCGCCGTTTGTCGGGGCGAGGGACACCCGACCCTCCCTAACCTACGACGCGGGAACGACCAGCACCGGCCGCTCGCTCTGGTGCAACAGCTTGTAAGGAGTCGAGCCGAGAATCGCCCCTTTGAGCGGCGCTTCCCCGGAGGTGCCGACGACGATCATCCGCGCGTCGCGCTGCCGGGCGACGTCGAGCAGCGCCTCCGCGCCGCGCTTCGGCACCAGCTCGTAAGTCACCTGGACGCCGTCGGTCTGGACCTGCTGCCTGGCCTCGCCCATCAGCTTCTCGCCGTATTCTTCGATCGCCTCCTCGTGTTCGGCGATCTCGCCGCCCCAGATCCCCGGCGGTGAGTAGCCGAAGACGAGCACGATCTCATCGCCCAGGCCCTTGGCCAGCTCCTTGGCCCGCTCGAGCGCCGCCCTGCCCGAGTCCGAGCCGTCGTATCCGACGACTATCCGCCCCATCTCAGCTCCCACCCCCGGATGCGATGCCACCGGCTTGCGGCTCCGATTCGCCCTCGAGGAAGCCCGGCGGGGCGACCTCGGGTCGCTTGCGGAAGAACTCCGGCACGGCCCGCCATTGCACCGCCATCAGGACGAAGCCGAGGACGAGGAAGAAAGCGGCGATCACCAGCGGCGGACCGAGCCCGAACCAGGAGTTGCCCGATTCCGAGTTGGCGGGATCCGACAGTTCGATCCCGTTCTTGATCAGCAGGTAGAAGAGGATCACGGCGCCGATCGCGGGTCCGAGGCCGACGAAGAAGAAGTTCTTGACGCTGCGCAGAATCTCGTGCCGGTAGTAGATCGCGCAGGCAAATCCGGTGAGGCCGATGTAGAAGGAGATCATCAGTCCCAGCGCCGCCAGCGAGTCGAAGAGGATGTCTTCACTGACCAGGGTCAGCCCGACGTACCAGACGATCGAAGCGGCGCCCATCGCCAGGGTCGAGACGTGGGGCGTGAGGAAACGCGGATGAACCTTGCCGAGGCTCTTCGGCATCGCGTTTGCGCGGGCCATCGAGAGCGTCGTCCGCGCCGTCGGCAGGATCGTCGTCTGCGTCGACGCCGCCGCCGAGGAGAGCACGGCGATGATCAGGATCTTGTCGAGCGGCGAGCCGAAGACTTCGGTGCCGAGCGCGCTCAGCACCTCTTCCTGGTTGGCGACAAGCTGGTCGACGCCGGCGTAGGCCTGGGCCGCCACGGCGACGATCAAATAGATGCCGAGCAGGATCAGGGTGCTGACCACCGTCGCCCGCCCCGGGGCCTCGCCGGGATCCTCGGTCTCCTCGTTGACGGTGGCGGTCGTGTCCCACCCCCAGTAGATGAACACCGCCAGGAGCAGGCCGGCGGAGAGCTCGCTGGGGCTGAGACTGAACGGGTTGATCCAGGAAAAGCTCGGGTCGAGCGAGCCGGCTGGAGCACTCCCCGCGTAGACCTTGACCAGCGCGACCACGGCGAAGATCGCCAGGGTGAGGATCTCCGCCGCCAGCAGCCCGACCTGGGTACGCGCCGACAGCTCGATCCCGATCAGCACGATCGCGGTCATGATCACGATCCAGAGCACGCCGACGGCAGTCACGGCGGCGGTTGACGCGGCGGCCGACGTCCAGCCGAAGAGCAGGAAGGTGTAGAGGCCGGCGATCTGCGCCAGGTTGGCCATCACGATCACGTCGGCGACGACGATCGTCCAGCCCGCGATCCAGCCGAGCTGCGGGCCCATCGCCTTGGTCACCCAGGAGAAGCTGGTGCCGCAGTCGGGGTCGGCTTTGTTCATGTAGTAGTAGCCGGCGGCGACGAGGAACATCGGCACGAAAGCGATCAGCAGGATCGCCGGCGACTGCAGGGCGACGGCGGCGGCGATGAATCCCAGGGTGGCGGCGAGGCTGTAGCCGGGAGCGGTCGAGGCGACGCCGATGACGACGCTGGAGACGAAGCCGATCGCGTTCTTCTTCAGTCCCTTCTCGCCGCTGCTCGGCGCCGGCGTGCGCACGGTGGGCGTCGAGCCGGGGGTGGGAACCGCTGCACTCTCCATGGATACGACAGTACGGCGAAACGTCTAGATTGCACAAGTGGCAAATGTCCTAAACTTTGGCGCCTGATTTATACGTTCTGTACAAGAGTTCTGATTTGACTTGACCCAACGAACACTTGAATGAGAGAGTCACACGAGCTAGCTTTATCCAGAACGTCGTAGGACGAGAGGAGCAAACGCATGGCCATCGCGTCGCAATCGACCGGGACGGTTGACACCGGACTCCAGGGGCTGGCCATGCGACATCTCTGGATGCACTTCTCCCGGATGGGCTCCTACGGCGCCGACCACGAGATCCCGATCATCGTTCGCGGCGAGGGCTGCTACGTCTACGACGAGCACGGCAACCGCTACCTCGACGGCCTCTCCGCCCTCTTCTGCGTCAACGCCGGCCACGGCCGCACGGAGCTCGGCGAAGCGGCGGCGCGCCAGGTCGAAGAGCTCGACTTCTACACGCTGTGGAGCTACGCCCACCCGCGCGCGATCGAGCTGGCCGCGCGGCTCGCCTCGCTCGCCCCGGGCGACCTCAATCGCGTCTTCTTCACCTCGGGCGGATCTGAGGCGGTCGAGTCGACGCTGAAGCTGGCCCGCGGCTACCACCGCCTGCGCGGCAAAGGCCAGAAGCACAAGGTGATCGCGCGCGAGATCGCCTACCACGGCACCTCGCTCGGTGCCCTTTCGGCAACCGGCATCACCGAGCTGCGCGAACCGTTCGAGCCGCTGACCCCCGGCGGCTGCCACGTGCCCAACACCAACGTCTACCGCTGGCCTGCCGACCGCCACCCGCTCTGGGCGGCGGACGCGATCGAGGAGCGGATCGTGTTCGAGGGGCCGGAGACCGTCGCCGCGGTGATCCTCGAGCCGGTGCAGAACGCCGGCGGCTGCTTCGTCCCGCCCGATGGCTATTTCGAGCGGGTGCGAGAGATCTGTGACCGCTACGACGTGCTGATGGTCTCCGACGAGGTGATCTGCGCCTGGGGTCGCCTCGGCCATTGGTTCGGCTGCGAACGCTTCGGCTACGTCCCCGACGTGATCACCGTCGCCAAGGGGCTGACCTCGGCCTACGCGCCGATGGGCGGCGTGATCGTCTCCGACCGCGTCGCCGAGCCGTTCATGCGGGGCAAGGAGTCCTTCGTCCACGGCTTCACCTTCGCCGGCCACCCCGTCGCCGCGGCGGTCGCGATGGCCAACCTCGACGTCTTCGAGCGCGAGGACCTCTGCGGGCAGGTGCTCGCCAGGGAGGGCGAGTTCCGCCAGATGCTGGAGAGCCTGCACGACCTGCCGATCGTCGGCGACGTGCGCGGCGCCGGCTTCTTCCAGGCGATCGAGCTGGTCAAGGACAAGGAGACGAAGGAGAGCTTCGACGACGAGGAGGCGGAGGACCTGCTGCGCGGCTACCTCTCCGGCGAGCTCTACAAGCGCGGGCTGATCTGCCGCGCCGACGATCGCGGCGACCCGGTGATCCAGCTGGCGCCGCCGCTGATCGCCGACACGGAGCAGTTCGAAGAGATCCACGACGTGCTGCGCGGTGTGCTCACGGACGCCTGGGGGCGGGTCCGAAGCCGGGCTGGCTCGGCGGGCTGGAGTCCGAGGCGCCGCTGATAGGCACGCCGATGCTCACCGTGCAAAGCCTGCTCGACGAGGTCGGCCTCGACCTGGCGGCGGGCGCGCGCACGGCCGAAGCGCCGCTGCGCTGGATCCACATCTCCGAGCTCGAGGACCCGACCCCGTGGCTCTCCGGCGGCGAGCTGATGCTGACCACCGGCATCCCGCTCGACAGCGCCGCCAAACAGCGCTCCTACATCCGCCTGCTCGCCGAGCACAACCTCGCCGGGCTCGGCTTCGGCACCGGCTTCAGCCACAAGAAACTGCCGAAAGCGCTGCGCGAGGAGGCGAAGAAACGCGACTTCCCGCTCTTCGAGGTGCCCTACTCGACGCCGTTCATCGCGATCACCGAGAAAGCCTTCGCCAAACTCGTCAACGAGCAGTACGAGGTGCTGCAGCGCGGCATCGCCGTGCAGCGGCGGCTCGAGCGCCTGGTCCTGGAAGAGCGCGGCCTAGAGGAGCTGGTGGCGACGATCGCCTCCGCGGTCGGCGGCACGGTGGCGATCCTCAACAACCGTGGCGAGCGGCTGGCGGGGCGCGGCTTCCGCCGCGAGCTCTCCGCCGAGGCGGTCAAGGCGATCCGCGACGAAGCGCTCGACCACATCGCCGACGGCCATCCCTTCGTCCCCACCCACCCCTCGGTCGCCGGCCGTGCCCTCGCCCACCCGGTGATCTCGCCCGGCGGCGGGCCGCCGCAGGCCTGGGTGGTGATGGTCCGCGACTCGGGCGGCCTGGGCGACTTCGAGCGGCTGATCCTGCAGCAGGCGGTCGCCGTCGTCGCCTTGGAGCTGATGCGCCGGCGCGTCGCGCGGGAGACCGAGCGCCGCCTCGCCGGCGACGTGCTCGCCGGGGCCCTCGGCGGGCGGCTCGATCCGTCCGAGCTGCGCCGCCGGCTCGAGCCCTTCGGCATCGGCGACGAGGCCGCCGTCCTCGTCTTCGACCTCGACGACCCGGCCGCCGCCGAGGCGGCGCTGGAGCGGGCGCTCGCCGCCGACGCCTGCCCGGCGGTCGTCGCCCCCCACACCAGCGGCACCCGCGAGCTGCTCTGCGCGGTCGTCGACGCAGCCGACCGCGACCCGGTCGACCTCGCTTCCGAAGCGCGGCGGGCCCTGGTCAAAGAGCGCGGCGCGGTGCGCGCCGCGGCCAGCCGCCCGGCGCCGCCGGAGGATTTGCGCCACTCCTTCCACGAGGCGCGCTGCGCGCTGGAGGCGACGGCGTTCACCGAAAACGGCAGCGAACCCGAGGTCGCCTCCTGGCGTGACCTCGGCGCCTTCACCCTGCTGCTCTCGATCCAGGACGACGAGGCGCTGAAGCTCTATTGCGACAGCGTGCTCGGCCCGATCGAGGCGGGCGACGACGAGTATGGCGGCGAGCTGCTGCGTTCGCTGGAGGCCTTCATCGAGCAGAACGGCCAGTGGGAGCGCGCCGCCCGCGAGGTCTACTGCCACCGCCACACCCTGCGCTACCGCATGCGCAAGGTCGAAGATCTGACCGGGCGCGATCTCTCCCGTGCCCACGACCGGATCGAGTTCTGGCTGGCGCTGCGGGCGCGCGAGCTGGTCGGGACGTAGCGGAGGCGGGCGATGATCGTCGGAGTCCCCAAGGAGATCAAGCCCGACGAGTACCGCGTCGCGATCACCCCCGCCGGGGTGCGGGAGATGGTCGAACACGGTCATCTCGTCCTGATCGAGGCCGGGGCGGGGGAGGGCAGCGCGATCTCCGACGCTGAATTCGAAGCCCAGGGCGCGCGCGTCGTGCCCGGCGCGGCGACCGTCTTCGGCGAGGCGGAGATGGTCCTGAAGGTGAAGGAGCCGCAGCCGGCCGAGATCGAGATGCTGCGACGGGGCCGGCTGCTGTTCACCTACCTGCACCTTGCGCCCAACCCCGAGTTGACCCGCGGCCTCAGTGGCTCCGGCGCCACCTGCGTCGCCTACGAGACCGTCGAGGACGCGCGCGGCCGCCTGCCGTTGCTGGCGCCGATGAGCGAGATCGCTGGCAAGATCGCCACCCAGGCCGGCGCCTTCATGCTGGAGAAGCCGCTCGGTGGGCGCGGCATCCTGCTCGGCGGGGTGCCGGGGGTGGCGGCGGCGAACGTGATGGTGATCGGCGGCGGCGTCGTCGGCATGAACGCCGCCACCGTCGCGATTGGGATGCAGGCCGACGTCTTCGTCTACGACAAGTCGATCGACCGCCTGCGCGAGCTCGACGTCGACTTCGCCGGCGCCTGCTCGACCGTGTACTCGACCACCCTCGCGGTCGAGGAGATGCTGCCCCGGGCAGACCTCGTGATCGGCGCCGTGCTGGTGCACGGCGCGCGCGCCCCTTATGTAGTGCGGCGCGAGCAACTGGCGCTGATGAAACCGGGCGCGGTATTGGTCGACGTGGCGATCGACCAGGGCGGCTGCTTCGAGACCTCGCGGCCGACCACCCACCACGACCCCACCTTCGAGGTCGACGGGATCACCCACTACTGCGTCGCCAACATGCCCGGCGCGGTCCCGATCACCTCCACCCACGCGCTGACCAACGCCACGCTGCCCTACGCGATCGCGCTGGCCGACCGCGGGGTGGAGGGAGCGATCCGGCGCGACCCCGGCCTGCGCCCCGGAGTCAACGTGGCGAACGGTCAGGTAACCCACCCGGCCGTGGCCGAGGCAGTGGGCATGCCATCCGTCCCGGTCGAGGAGGCGCTCGGAATCAAAGACAAAGCGGAGGTGACCTGATGGCGGTGGCGACCAAGACGAAGCTGAAGAACTTCATCGGCGGCAAGGCGGTCGAGCCGGCCGAGGGGGGGATGGAGGACGTGGTCAACCCGGCGACCGGGGAGGTGATCGCCGAGGCGCCGCTCTCGACCAAGGCCGACGTCGACGCGGCGGTCGCAGCCGCCAAGGGGGCCTTCGAGGGCTGGGCGGCGACGCCCCCGGGCGAACGGGCTCGGGCGCTCCTGCGGATCGCCGACATGATCGAGGAGCGCGGCGAGGAGATCGCCGACCTGGAGGCGGCCGACGCGGGCAAGCCGCGCGGCGCCGTGCTCGAGGACGAGGTGCCGGTGATGGCCGACAACCTGCGCTTCTTCGCCGCCGCCGCCCGCTGCCTGGAGGGACGCGCCGCGGGCGAGTACATGGAGGGGCACACCTCCTTCATCCGCCGCGAGCCGATCGGCGTCGTCGGCCAGATCACCCCCTGGAACTACCCGCTGATGATGGCGATCTGGAAGATCGGCCCGGCGCTCGGCGCGGGCAACACGGTCGTGCTCAAGCCGGCCGAGACGACGCCGCTGACCACGCTGACCTTCGCCGAGTGGTGCGCCGACCTGCTGCCTCCCGGCGTGCTCAACGTCATCGGCGGCCACGGCGAGCCGACCGGGGTCGAGCTGGTCACCCACCCCGACGTCGAGATGGTCAGCCTGACCGGCTCGCCGCCGACCGGCAAGTGGATAGCCAAGGCCGCGGCCGACAGCCTCAAGCGCGTCCACCTCGAGCTCGGCGGCAAGGCGCCGGTGATCGTCTTCGACGACGTCGACATGGCGACCGCCCTGGAGACGATCGCCGGCACCGGCTACTACAACGCCGGCCAGGACTGCACCGCGGCGACCCGGGTGCTCGCCTCCAAGGGCGTCTACGACGACGTCGTCAACGGGCTCGTCGGCGAAGCGAAAGGCCTGGTGCTGGGAGACACGCTGTCGGCCGATACGACCCTCGGCCCGCTCAACTCCCAGCGACAGCGCGAGCGGGTCGAGGGCTTCCTCGAGCGCAAGCCCGGCAACGCCGAGATCGTCACCGGCGGCTCGGAGCCCGACCTGCCGGGCTACTTCCTCGAGCCGGCCGTCGTCGCCGGCCTCGAGCAGGACGACGAGATGGTCCAGAAGGAGATCTTCGGCCCGGTGATCACCGTGCAGCCGTTCTCGGACGAGGAGAAGGCGATCGAGTGGGCCAACGGCACTCGCTATGGCCTCGCCTCTTCGGTCTGGACTCGCGACGTCGGCCGCGCCATGCGTGTCGCAAAGGCGCTCCAATTCGGCTGCGTCTGGATCAACGACCACATCCCGCTCGTCTCCGAGATGCCCCACGGCGGCTACAAGGAATCCGGCTACGGCAAGGACCTCTCCATCTACGCCCTGGAGGACTACACCGAGATCAAGCACGTGATGATCAACCTCGAATGAGGGGCCGCTGCGCCGGGCCATATCCTTGCTCGCAATGAGGAGGTCAATAGCAGGGGTTGCGCTGGTTGCAGCCGCGCTCGCATTTCTGGGCGCCGCGCCGGCCGAAGAAGAAGACGTGCCGCGTTGCCATGGGCGGCGGGCGAAGATCGTCGGCACCGAAGGGAACGACGTGCTGCGCGGCACGCCCGGTCGCGACGTCATCTGGGGCGGTGGGGGAGACGATGAAATCCTCGGCAGCCTCGGCAACGACCTGCTCTGCGGTGGCCCCGGCGACGACCTGATCCACGGCGGTCGCGGCAACGACGAGGTTGACGGCGGAGCCGGCACCGACCGTGTGATCGGCGACCTCGGCGACGACAAGGTGATGGGCGGTACCGGCAACGCCGACGAGGTCGCCGGCAGCCTCGGCATCGACACCCTCAACGGCGGTCCCGGCGAATTCGACCTCGTCCACGGCGACTACGGCTATGACCGCATGGACGGCGGCCCAGGTGCTGGAGACATTGCCTCCTTCGCGACCGCGATCGCCGGCGGCAAGGGGTCTGGTGTCTGGGCCTCGCTGGCCGCTCACAAGGCGCGCGGCGACGGCCACGACCGGCTCTTCCGGTTCGAGGACGTCGAAGGCTCCGCCTTCCGCGACACGCTGATCGGCGACAAGAGCGACAACCGGATCGTCGGCGGCCCCGGGGACGATGGGCTCCAGGGCGGCGGCGGGGTCGACGAACTGGTCGGCGGCCAGGGCGGCGACGGCTGCCGGGGCGCCAAAGGCCGCACGCTCTCCTGCGGAAAGGAAGCGGCACCGAAGGCCTCCGCCTACATCCAGCTCGACCGAACCAAAGGCGGCGGTGGGGGCCTGCAGATAGTCGGCGGCGAAGGAACCGACGACTTCACCGTCGCCTTCGACGAAACGACGCAGACCTTCGGCATCAGCGCCACCAGGGGCATCGCGATCGGCCCGGGCTGCACCCGCCAGGGCACCGATCCCAAGCAGGTGATGTGCGCCGCCGCCGGTCCGGCGCGCTGGCTGACGGCCGACCTCGGCCCGGGCAACGACAGCTTCCGCGCCGAAGGGTCGCTGGCCGGCGCGCAGAACGTCCGCATCGCCGGCGGCCTCGGCGACGACACGATCAAAGCCGGCCCCGAGGACGATCTGCTCCAGTCGGGCCCGGGCGCCGACAAGCTCTACGGCGGCGACGGCGCCGACGGACTCGTCGGTGGCCTGCCGGGGCCGACCTTCCTCTACGGCGAAGGCGACGGCGACCTGCTCGCCGCGGGCGGCGGCTGCGCCGGCGGCGCGATCGTCGGCGGCGAGGGCCGCGATGACGCCTCCTTCGCCGAGACCCAGGCCCACCCGGGCCTCCTCTACATCTCCTTCCTCCGGCACAAGGCCTGGATCGATGTCCTCATGGGCCACGGCTGCCACCCGGTCAGGCTCGACCCCTCAGACGAGGACATGGAGGGCTCCTTCGACAACGACGTCCTGATCGGCGACAGCGGCCCCAACGCGATGCTCGGCCAGCCGGGCCAGGACGAATTCTTCGGCGAGGGCGGCGAAGACACGATCGACGCCCGCGACGGCGCCCGAGACTTCGCCATCCAGTGCGGCGCCGGCACCTACGTCCAGCCCCCGACGCCCCCGAAAAGCAAAATCAAGCCTGAGCCGATCTTGCGCGGCACCCCCGCCGGCCGCGCCCTCGCCGACTCCTTCGACCCAGCCCCCCTTCTCTGCACCGACGCAGTGATCGGCACCCCCGTGGCGGGCCTAAACAACGGCGGCTGAGATATACCGCTTGGCTATTTGTATATACTAACTCCATGGCCAAGCGCTTGATCGACATTGACGAGGACGCGCTCAGCGCCGCCCGCGCTCGACTCGGCGCGAAGACGATCAAGGACACGGTCAACGGTGCGCTCCGCCAGACCGGCGGCGAGCAGCGCCGCGCCGTGAAGCGCGGCCTCGACCTGCTCGCGAAGACGGACTTGGCCGACCGCGAGCGGGCATGGCGCTGACCCACCTGATTGACACAAGCGTCCTCACGCGCCTCAGCGACGGCGACGTGCGCGCGGCGGTCGAGTCGCGTGCCGAGCGGGGCGAGCTCGCTCGTGCCGGGATCTCTGATCTCGAGATTGGCTACTCGGCCCGCGACGCAGCGGAGTGGGATCGCCTCAGTGACGCTCTGCAGGCGTTTGAGCTGATCGAGACGTCCGGCGATCACCTTCGCCGTGCTCGCCAGGTGCAGCGCCTTCTTGCCGCGCGCCACCAGCGCGGCCGCAAGGTGCCGGACTTGCTGATTGCCGCCGCCGCGGAGTCCCGCGACCTCACGGTCCTCCACTTCGACGCCGACTTCGACCGCATTGCCACCATCACCGGCCAACCATGTGAATGGATCGTCCCCGCCGGCTCAATCGACTGAGCGGCGCATTTCTAAACGCGCTAAGGACGCAGTTCTGTGAAGCCGGCGGCGGCGAAGTCGCCGTCGAAGGCGAGCGCCTCCTCGATCCCCTTGGCGCGCATGTAGGCGAAGCTGGTCGCGTCGACGAAGGAGTACTCGCGCTCGTCGTGTCGGCGGAGCCAGCGCAGGGCCTCGGCTTCGAGCTCGTCTGGAACATGAGCAACCTGGATATGCCGGTCCGGTCCTTCGACCGTGTTCAGGATCTCGACGGCTCGACCGTGCCACAGCTTGCGGCGCAGAGTGGTCCAGGTCTCTCCCTGCACATGGTTGGAGGTGACGATGCGTCGACCGGCGACCCGTTCGAAGAGCTGCAGCGCCGTCTCGTGGTGCCGGTCGCGATCGTCAGCTCCCGCGACGAAGAACGAAGTGTCGGCGAAGATCAAGGATCGGGATTCGACGGCCCGTAGACGACCTCGTCGATCGAGCGATTGTCTCCCGGATCGCTTCCGCCCGGGGATTTGAACAGCTTGAACAGCGGATCGTCCTCTATCGACGGCAATGGCCGTATCTCCTCCCGCACGCAACGCCTGATCACCTCCGCCTTCGAGAGCCCCTCTTCTTCGGCGCGTCGTTCCACCGCCGCGTCCAGCTCGGGCTCGATCGATATCTGAAGTCGCTTCATGCGGGCCATCTTACATCACCTCTAGCGATGTAATGTAACAATTCAGCACCAGAACTGTCAAGTCTTTCCCTTGACATCCAGACACACGTGTGTCTTAATGCTCCCAGCGAACAAGAAACACGGATGTCCGTGTTCCTAGGCGCTACAGGGACTACATAACCGAGCTTCGCCAATGGGTCGCCAGGGAAGCGGCCGGCAGAGGGGCTCACGGGACAAGGAGAGAGATTTGATGTTCTCGCCACTTCGCAACCGCTTCGGCATCCCGGGCGTGATCTCGGTGATCGCTCTCGTCTTCGCGATGTTCGGCGGCGCCTACGCCGCGACGAACTCCGGTGGCGATCAGGCATCCAGCTCTGCGAAGAAAGCCAGGAAAGGTCCGAAAGGGCCTCAAGGCGAGCAGGGTCCGGCGGGCCCTCAGGGACCCAAGGGCGATCCGGGACCCAAGGGCGATCCGGGTGAGAGCGGCAAATCGGTGACCGGCGCCCCGATCGCCTCAGGCGGGGCCTGCGGCAGCGGCGTCTCCGGAGTCGCCTACACCCTGAACGGCACCACGTCCAACGTCTGCAACGGGAAAAACGGCAAAAACGGGCAGACGGGGTTCACCTCGGTTCTGCCGGTCGGCAAAACCGAGACCGGTACCTGGGCCTTCGGCAACGAGCTGGAAATCCCGAGACCTCCACCGAACCCCGAAGAACCGCCGACGGGCGAATTCTACGGCGTGGAAGGTTTTCTCTACGTCCCGATCTCCTTCCCGATCCCGCTCGTCGAACCACTGGGCGAAACCCAGGTCCACTACATCAATCCGGCGGGCAAAGAACTCGTCGGCTTCGAAGGGGCAGAAGCGACCTCGACGGCCTGCACGGGGTCAACTACCGAACCCACCGCCGAGCCGGGTCACCTCTGCATATACGCCTGGTTGCTGGAAGGAGTCGGTCTCTTCAGCTCCGGCTTCATCCTCAAGCCGGATGCCGATTTTGCCACGGGGGCCTCGACCGCCGGAGCCGTGATGGGACTCCTGTTGGTGAAAGGCGGAGCCGCCGGCTACGGCACCTGGGCAGTGACGGCCGAAGAATAGGGGTCGGCTGCTCAGCGACTCCAACGCAACCGGACGGCTCAAGGCCCAGGGAGACCACACACCGATGACCTACTCAGATTCCTCGCAGAGCAGCTTTGACAGCACACACTCCGTCAACCGGCGATCGCAGCTGTTTACTGTTGTCGCCGGACTCCTCGCCTTCGCGCTCCTCGCGGCAATCGCGGCCCCCGAGGCCAGCGCGATCGGCGACGAAGTGGAACTGTGGCGCGCCGGAGGAGTTGGAACCGGAGCGGGGGAGCTGCGCCAACCGCAAGGGCTGGCGAGCGACCCGGTGACCGGCCACGTCTACGTCGCCGAGCAGACGAACAACCGAGTAAGTGAGTTCACCCCCTGGGGAGACTTCGTCAAGGCCTTCGGCTGGGACGTAGCCCCTGGAGCGGTGAACGAGCAGCAGGAAGTGCGAGTGCGGGCGGCGACGGGCCAGTTCAAGCTCAGCTTCGGCGCCGACACCACCGCCGACCTCCCCTTCGACGCCGGCGGCGCCGAAGTGGAAGCGGCGCTGAACGGCCTGACCTCGATCTCAGGGGGCGGGGGCAGCGTCAGCGTCGAAGCCGTCCTCGGCACCCCCGACGGCAAAACCCCCTCGATCTACGTGGTCGCCTTCAAAGGCTCCCTGGCCGGTGCCGACGTGGCGCAGCTGGTGGCAGAAGTAGGGACGACGCCGCTTGGCGGCGGGGTTCCCTCGACCGACCTCCTGGTGAGGACGCGGGCGGACGGCAGCGCGGGGGGTACCGGGCTTGAGTCCTGCACGGCGGAATCGGGCTGTCAGGCGGGGACCACAGGCGCCGGAGCGGGGCAGCTCGCCGACGCCCGAGGCATGGCGGTCGACTCCGCCGGCAACGTCTACTCGCGGGAAGTCGGCAACCTCAGGGTGCAGAAATTCGACTCCGGGGGGCACTTTCTCCTGATGTTCGGCGGGGAAGTGAACAAGACGACGAAAGCGAACCGCTGCACCAAAGCCGATCTCGAAGGCGGCGACGTGTGCGGTATCGGTGTCGCCGGCAATGGCAATGGCCAGTTCGGCGAAAGCATCAGCCCCAGCATCGTCCTGGGCGCCGGCGGCAAGCTCTTCGCCGGGGACGTCGAACGCATCCAGCGCTTCAACCTGGAAGGCGAATGGGAGGCCTCAGTGCCCGTCTCGGGCGAAACCGTTCACGACCTCACCGTCGCCCCCAGCAGCGGCGACTTCTACGCGACCGTGGGTTCGCCGGGCGGCACGAACGAAAACGTGCGCATCCTGGACGCGACTACGGGCGCCGAAAAGAACATGCTGCAAGCGAAAGAACTCATAAACTCAAAAGGAAAAGCGATCCCCGCGACCAAATCGACGGCCGGCCCAATCGCCACCGACCCCGCCGGGAACGTCTTCGCCCGCAGGAACAATCCCTCCCTCGAAGACGGCGATCTGGCGAGCCGCCTTCTGCAGTTCGACGCGACGGGCAAACAGACCTCGGAATTCGGCAGGGGGCTGCTGGCCGACGCCATCACCGCCTTCGGCACCAACGCGATCGGCGACCTGTACGTAGCTTCCAACAACACCAATCTGATTACCGCCTTCGGCCCTGGCCCGGTCAGCTTCGAAGCGCCGCCGAAAGTCCCGCCGACGATCAGCGCCCAGTTCGCCGGCTCGGTCCAGCGTGACTCGGCGACGGTAGCCGCGGAAATCAACCCGCATTTCTTCAGTGACACCCACTACTACCTGCAGTACGGCACCGGCAAATGCTCTGAAGGCGGTTGCCCGCAGGAGATCCCGGCACCGCCGGGGCCGCTTCTGACCTCGAAAACCTCAAACGCGCCGGTGCGGGCGGCGGGCGTCTTCCTGGAAGGCCTCACTCCCGGCACCACCTACCACTACCGCTTCATCGCCGAAAGCGGCGGCGGCGGCCCGGTCTACGGCATTGACCCCGACGGCCCCGAAGGCCCAGCGCAAGCGAGCCCCGAAGAAGGCCTCGAAGCCACCTTCATCACCCCCGCCCCGATCGCGCCCAAAGCCTGTCCCAACGACATCTTCCGCGGCGGCTTCGCGGCGCGGCTGCCCGACTGCCGGGCATACGAGATGGTCAGCCCGATCGACAAAAACAACGGCGACATCAAAACGCTCGTCAACCTCATAGAATTCTCGACCAGCCTCGTCCAGAGCGCCGAGGACGGCAGCCGGCTGACCTACTCCTCCTCCCGCGCCTTCGCCGATCCGAAAAGCGCTCCCTTCACCGCCCAGCTGCTCGCCACCCGCGGCAAAGACGCCTGGGCAAGCGAGGCGATCGATCCCCCCCAGGGCCCGGCCGCCAACACCAACCTCAACATCCTCGGCAACAACTTCAAGCTCTTCTCGCCTGACCTCTGCGCCGGCTGGCTGGTGGTCGCGGCCGAACCGCAGCTCGACCCCCCGCGCGACACCCCCGGCTACGCCAACGTCTACCGGCGCCAGAACTGCGGGGCAGAAAGCTACGCGGCGCTGGTCCCGGTCAAACCGACCATCCCAACGGGCGCCTTCTACCCCGAGCCCCAGGGCGTCTCGGCCGACGGGGGGGCGGCGATCTTCCGGATCAACGACAAACTGACCCCCGACGCGGCGAGCGGGCCCTGGCAGGCCTACTACGCGAGCAAAGGCGAACTGCACCTGCTTTGCGTCCTGCCGAACGGGACTCCAAGCGGGGGCAACTGCTCGGCGGGGACCGGCGAGGAGTCGCCAACCGGAGTCTTCCAGTCAAGGCTGGGCCGGCTGGCAAACGTGACCAACGCGATTTCCGCCGACGGCTCCCGCGTCTACTGGACCGCCTCGGGCGCCAAGGAGACCGGCGCGGGCAAGGTCTATCTGCGGATCAACCCCGGCGAGGAACAGAGCGCGCTCAGCGGCGGTGAATGCGGCGAAGAAGAAAAAGCCTGCACGGTCAAAGTCTCAGAGACGAAATCGACCAAAGCCTCGCGCTTCCTCAGCGCCTCCCCTGACGGCGCCCAGGCGCTCTTTGAGGTGACCGAAGGATCGGCCAAGGGCAACCTCTACCGCTTTGACGCGGAAAGCGGCGAATCGACCCTGATCGCCGGCAAGACCCTGGGAGTGGCGGGGACAAGCGAAGACCTCTCGCGCGTCTACTTCGTCTCTGAAAAAGCGCTTGAGGGCGCCGCGGTGGCGGGGGAGCCGAACCTCTACCTGGCCGAAGAAGACGAAGAAGGAGAAGCAGAGGACACCTTCATCGCGACGCTGTCGCAGATCGACGCGGTGATCCCGCCCGATTCGGAAGGGGAGGAACAGATCCCCTCGGTGACGGCGCGAAAGCCGGTCTACCACGCCGCCCAGGTAAGCCCCGACGGCGGCACCGTGGCCTTCATCTCGACTCAGAGCCCGAGCGGCTATGACAACACCGACCAGGCCACCGGCAAGGCCGACTCGGAGGTCTACCTCTACCGGGCCGGCTCGGCGGGGCCGGTGTGTGTCTCTTGCAACCCGAGCCGCGCCCGCCCGCGGGGACGGGTGGTGCGACTGAGGCTCAATGTCAAGGGAACCCTGCCGATCGCGGCGACCGTGCCACTGCCGACGACGATGCTGCACGCCCCCCGCTACCTCTCAGCCGACGGCAGCCGCCTCTTCTTCAACAGCTTCGACCCGCTCCTGCCGCGCGACACCAACAGCGCCGCCGACGTCTATATGTGGGAGAGCGCACCCGACCAAGCCGCTTGTGCCGCCCTCGGCGCAGAGCTCTACGTCCCAAGCGCCGCCGGTTGCCTCAGCCTGATCTCCTCGGGAGAAAGCCCCGAGGACTCTGAATTCCTTGACGCCAGCGCAAACGGCGATGACGTCTTCTTCCTCACCAACGCCGGCCTGCTTCCCCAGGACCCCGGCCTCTTTGACATCTATGACGCCCGCGCGGGGGGAGGCCTGCCGCCCCCGGGGATCCCTCTGCCCGACTGCCAGGGGGAAACCTGCAAGTCGCCGATCACAGCGCCCGATGACCCGACCCCGGCGAGCTCGACCTTCCAGGGCAAAGGAAACGCGGCAACCGGGCCGACGAGGCGACGCTGTGCCAAAGGCAAAGCGCGGCGCCAAGGCCGCTGCGTGGCAAAGCGAGGGCGGGCAAAGAAGAACAGCCGCCCCCAGCGAGGGGCAAACCGCAACCGGGGGGCAAGCCGATGAGGCGCTTCACGCTGTTCTTTGCAATCGCAGTCCTGCTGGCCCCGCCGTCCGCGGCCCAGGCGGACTTCGGCCTGACCAACTTCAGAGGCGGCTTTTTCAACGAAGACGGCACCCCGGCGACCCAGGCGGGCTCTCATCCCTTCGTCGGGGTCACCGCCTTTGACGTCAACACCAGGATCGACCCCGTCCTGGGGGAGGTTCCAGACGAGGCGGTAAAGACCGCCCGCTTCTACCAGCCGGCGGGCTTCATCGGCAGCCGCGTCGCGGTTCCCACCTGCGCCACCGCTGACTTCTTGGAAATCGGTTCAGACGGGCGCACCAAATGCGCCAACACCACCGCGATCGGGATCTCCCGGCTGCGGATCATCGATCCCAACGAAGGCTTCAACGAGCCCGTCTATAACCTCGTCCCCCCGCCCGGCGTGGCGGCCAAGCTCGGCTTCATCGCCTTCAACACCCCGGTGACGGTTGAAGTCGGGGTGAGCGACAAACAGCCCTTCAACCTGCTCGCCTCCTCGCTCAACATCTCCCAGACCGTCGACTTCTTTGGCGCCGAACTGCAGCTGTGGGGAGTGCCGGCCGACCACGCCCACGACCCCCTGCGGGGCACCTGCCTGGACTTCACCGCCGGACCCAACGGGGAAGCACACTCGCTCGGCAACTGCGACACCGGCGCCCCCGAGGTGCCCTTCCTCACCCTGCCGCGCTCTTGCACCGGCCCCCTGACCACGAGCTATGAAGCGGTCTCCTGGCAAAACCCCAGCGCAGCGTCCGACAAAGGCACATTCTCCTCAGCGGGTATGACCGGCTGCTCCAAACTCGGCTTCTCGCCCCAGATCTCCGCCAAGCCGAGCGCCGCCACCGCCGAATCGGCCTCTGGCCTCGACTTCGACCTCACGATCAAAGACGAAGGGCTGACCAGCGCCAAAGGCCTCGCTCAGTCAGACATCAAGAAGGCGGTGGTGACCCTCCCGGCCGGGATGACCGTCAACCCCTCCTCGGCAAATGGATTGGCGGTCTGCTCCAAAACGGGTTACGAGGCGGAGTCCCTTGCCTCAAACCCAGGCGAGGGCTGCCCGCAGGCATCGAAGATCGGCGAAGTCGAAGTCGAATCGCCGCTTCTGGCAGAAGGCGAAACCCTGAAGGGCTCGGTCTTCCTCGCCAGCCAAGACGACAACCCCTACAACAGCCTCCTAGCCCTCTACATGGTGATCAAGGACCGTGAGCTCGGCACCCTGATCAAGCTGCCGCTGAGGGTGGAACCGAACGAAGAAAGGGGACCGAACGCGGGGCGGCTTGTGACCGTCCTTGAAGACAGCCCCCAGATCCCCTTCTCCCACTTTCACTTCCACTTCACCGAGGGAGCCCGCGGCCCACTCCTAACCCCACCTGCCTGTGGCACCTACACCACCGAGGCTCAGTTCACCCCCTGGTCAGATCCACAGAACCCGCTCACGACCACCGCTGACTTCAAGGTAAGCGCGGGCGTTAACGGAGGCCCCTGCCCGCCGGGGGGCGTGGCGCCCTTCAAGCCCACCTTTGCCGCCGGCTCGATCAACAACGGCGCCGGGGCCTATTCCCCCTTCAACATGCGACTCACCCGCTCTGACGGTGAGCAGGGTATGACCCGCTTCGACGCGGTGCTGCCGCCGGGGCTGCTCGGCAAGCTCGCCGGCGTTGCCCAGTGCCCTGACTCGGCGATCGCCGCCGCCAAGGCAAAGACGGGGCGCCAGGAGCTTGCCTCATCGAGTTGCCCGGCGGCTTCAGAGATCGGCCACACCCTGGCCGGGGCGGGGGTCGGCAGCGTGCTCACCTACGTGCCCGGCAAGCTCTACCTCGCCGGTCCGCTCGCCGGAGCGCCACTCTCGGTGATCGCGATCACCCCCGCGGTTGCCGGGCCATTTGACGTCGGCACCGTCGTCTTGCACGAGGCGCTCAGCCTCGATCCCAAGACCGCCGAAGTCAAGGTCGACGGCTCCCGCTCAGACCCGATCCCCACCTCCCTCAAGGGGATCCCGGTGAAGGCCAAGGACCTGCGCGTCTACGTCGATCGGCCGAACTTCACCCTCAACCCGACCAGCTGCGCGGAGAAGAGCGCCAAGGCAACTCTCTTCGGCAGCTTCCTCGACGTCTTCAGTCCCCAAGACGACGTCCCGGTAGGCCTCTCGGCTCGCTACCAGGCCGCCGACTGCCTGAACCTCGGCTTCAAGCCAAAGCTCGACCTGCGGCTGAAGGGCGGCACCACGCGGGGCGGGCACCCAAGCCTCACCGCCACCTACACGCCGAGAAAAGGCGACGCCAACGTCAAAGGCCTCGTGGTGCGCCTACCGCGTTCTGCCTTTCTCGACCAGGCCCACATCAGAACGATCTGCACCAGGGTGCAGTTCGCCGCCAAGGCTTGTCCCAAGGGTGCCCAGTACGGCTTCATCAAGGCCTGGACGCCGCTGCTCGACGAGCCGCTCGAAGGCCCCGTCTACCTCAGATCCTCAAACCACAAGTTGCCGGACCTCGTCTTCGATTTGCACGGGCTTGTCGACGTCGAGGTCGCCACCAGGATCGACTCCGCAAAAGGCGGGATCCGGGCGACGATCGGCTCCGCACCCGATGCCCCGCTCTCCAAAGTCGTCTTGCGGATGCAGGGCGCCAAGAAGGGGCTGATCGTCAACAGCCGCAATCTCTGCGGGGCCGTCTCCAAGGCCGACGTGCAGTTCACTGGACACAACGGCAAGGAATACAGCGCCAAGCCGGTGATGCGGGCTGATTGCGGGGGCGGGAGGAAGGCGCGACCCAGCGCCCGGTGACGGCGTCGCGGATGCGAGCAATTGCCGCCGGACCAAGAGGAGGGTTGGCGGAGCGCCTGCGGGCTCGGCGAGGGGAGATCGAGCAGGCGATTCTTCCTCGGATTCACGCCATCTCGGACCCTAAAGAGGCCGCCGATCCCGACTACGCGATAGGTCTGCGCGCCGCGGTCTCAGCCGCTATCGATTACGCCCTCGCCAGCCTCGAGCGTGGCGAGGATCAGGCCCCAAAGATCCCCGTCCTCTTGCTCGCTCAGGCGCGGATGGCGGCCCGCAACGGGGTTTCCCTCGACGCGGTCCTGCGCCGCTACTTTGCGGGCCAGGCGCTGCTGGGCGACTTTCTGCTCGAGGAGGCGGAGCGCGACGAAGCCCTGCGGGGCCCAACCCTAAAGCGCCTGCTGCGCAGCCTGGCTGCGACCCTCGACCGCCTGCTCGCCACCATCGGCGAGGAGTACCGTCGCGAGGCAGAGGGCGGCCGCGATTCCACGGACGATCGTCGCGCCGAGCGCGTACGGCGTCTTCTAGCCGGGGAGCTTTTCGATACCTCCGACCTGGGGTATGACTTCGAGGCCCATCACCTGGGTGCGATCGCCATGGGCAACGGCGCGTCTGAGGCGACTCGAGACATAGCCACCCGACTCGACGCTCGCCTGCTCGCCGTGCACAGGGGCGACGCGACCGTCTGGGCATGGCTTGGCGCCAGGCGCGCCCTGGACCCCTCCGAGCTGGAGCGCGTCGCATCTGATCTGTTGTCGTCCAAGGTCACTCTCGCCCTCGGCGAGCCGGCCGAGGGCCTCGATGGCTGGCGCCTGACTCACCGCCAAGCCCGCGCCGCTCTGCCGATCGCAATGCGCAGCCCTTCTCGACCCGTGCGCTATCGCGAAGTGGCGCTGCTCGCCTCGGTGCTCGGGGACGAGCTGCTGGCGATCTCCTTGCGGCGGCTCTACCTGGAGCCGCTGGTGGAGCGTGACGAGGACGGCGTTCTGGGTGAGACTCTGCGCGCGTACTTCGCCGCGGGGCACAACGTCTCCTCGGCCGCCGCCGCTTTGGGGGTCAATCGGCACACGGTCACCAACCGCATCCGCGTAATCGAGGACCTGATCGGTCGCTCCCTCGATACTTGCTCGGCAGAGCTTGACACTGCGTTGCGTCTGGAGGAGCTTGGCGATCCGGTTCTGCCCGCCCCGATCATTACTCACGCTTAAGCAAGCGTCTGTGTCTGATGGAGCGACACAATGGCGCATCCCTTGGGCCCTGTCTCGACATATTGGCTGAGCGCGGTCGGTTTGCTTGTTGAGAGGCTGACGATAGGCAGTTAAACGATTTCACCGGTGCGCGATTCTGCGCTCGTAAGGGAGGTATTGGATGAAGCAGCTCAAGATTGGAGGCCTCGCCATCGTGATGGCGCTGGCCATGACCGCGGTGCTCGGCATCAGCTCGGCGTCAGCCGCTCAGTTCCGCGCCGAAGAATATCCGACATCGGTAACTGGCACACAGACGGTTGCGCCCAAATTCACAACTTGGGAAAAAGGCCCAAGCTGGACCTGTAGCAGCATGACGGCTACCGGGACCATTGCAGCCGCGTCGACCACGCTATCTCTGGTGCCGACGTTTACCGGCTGTCAAGCCTTCGGCCAAGCGGCCACGGTGAAAATGAATGCCTGCAGCTTTGTGTTCAACAACAGCAACGAACAGTTGGTGAACACGGGGACGATGGACGTCTCCTGTACGGCAAAAAATGAAATTGAAGTCGTTACCGCCATTTGTACGATGAAAATACCCCCACAGACCGCGCGCGGTCCTGTTCAGTACGCCGGCGGACCCGTCCAGGAAGGCCCTGGAGGCCAGAGCTACCAACGCAAGTTCAATATCACTCCAAATGCGACCGGCTTCCGGTACAGCCTGGCGGGCGTTGGATGTGGAAAAACCGGCACCTTTGAAGATGGGGGCCTGACCGGCAGCTCGCTTGTTAAGGGATGGAACGCGCAGCACGAAGTAGGCGTCTACCTCAGCAACGAACAGTCTGCAAACTTCCCCAGTTTCGCAGCCGAAAAAAACCCTGAGGTTGTCGAAGCAGAAATAACCGGAGCGACAAATTTCAAATTCCCCGGCGCTTACCCAACCGGGTTCTCCTGCTCAAGCCTCCGAGGCAATGGGCTGATCAGTGGCGTCCCCAAGGGACAGTTGACTTTGGGACTGAGGTCTTGGGGTGGCTGCTCGGTGATCAACGGAGGCGCAGTCAAAAGAAACGGATGTTCCTTCACGCTCGCCGGCCCGGTCAGCGGAGCTGGCTCTTTGGCGCTTGAGTGTCCGTCCGGAAAAGCACTCACGTTCAGTTTGAACCTGGGAGCCTGCCAAGTGACCGTTCCTTCGCAGGGCTTGCTGAGCTCTGTGACGTATGCGAACACCGGTTCCGGGGCGACCCGCGCAATCACGGCGAATGTCGGTGTCAAAGGGGTGAAATACACCACGAATTCCAAAGCAGCTTGCGGTACAGAAGGGCTGCAGACAAACGGTGAAATGACCTTCACCTGGTCGCTGAAAGGCTACGAATGGGTCGGCGACGAACAAAAAGAAGAAGAAGAAGTGCAGTACTGGGAACACAATCACAGCGGTGTGCAGCAGGGTCTCTGGTTCAACTAGGACGACCAGATGGCCACAGGGTTGATCACGGCCTTACCTGGCTGAATCAGACCCTGATCTAGGACACCGGCCCGGGGTGGCTCTCTGCCCCGGGCCGGTTGCGTTACGGCCCGAATGAACAGTCCTAGCCTCCGTGGTCCGCCTCGGCGGTTAGCAACCGGAGGCCGACATCCAGTTCCGGCATTTCGCGCAGATGCCCATATCGTTCATCCCACTTGCCGCTCGTGAGGTCGGCTCGCAGCATCGCAACGGCTACTTTCTCCTCCTCGCCTCTCATCCGCGCAAAGCCTGACATCGAGGCTCGTATCTCCTCAGCAAGAACCAGCTCGGGCCGCGCCCATAACGCTCCGAGGAAGAGGTCGCTGCAATCCGAGGGGACTTCAACCGTCTCTACTGTTCCACTCTCGAGCCAGTCGAGCAGATCGCCGAGTGGCGGGAAGCGCTGTTCATCGTCGATGAAGATCTGCGGCGCGTAGTCGCGCAGCCACCAACTCCGGACGCAGTCGGGATCGTAGGTCAGCATGACGATGCGCCGACGAGCGACGCGACGCATCTCGCAGACCCCACGCTCGGGGTCCTCCCAGTGGTGAACAGAGAGAATGGCCATCGCGGCCTCGGCAACGTTGTCTTGCAATGGCAGTCGCTCCGCAGAGCCCAAGATCGCCCGGGCTGCGCTGGGGTCCCGCTGAGCGATCATCTCCGGCGACGGCTCGACCGCAACAACATCACGGTCGATCGGCTCGTAGGAGCCAGTACCGGCCCCGACGTTCACTACGCTCTCGGCATCCCCCAGTGCCGCCTGAACTCGCATCGCGATCCGGGGATCGGCTCTGCGTGTCTCGGCGTAGCCGACCCCAATTTGATCGTAGATGGCGTCGGCCATGGCGTGACTGAGTTTTAACAGAACCGCGGCCACCTACCTGCGATTGAAGCGCCTCACCGCTGGCTGCCCGGCGCTGAAGGGCTTCCCCGGCGCGGTCTTCCCGCTGGCCCGTACCAGCTTCGGCTTTGCCGGCGGCAAGACGTTGACAGCGACCCTGACCCGCGGCTGCCGGGTGCGCTGAGGGCGGGCGCCTAAGAAGCGTGGCGGATCACCGACGACCCGGGTGGAGCTTCGCGCCGCTAAAGTTGACCGCTCCGCCCGGATAGCTCAGTTGGTAGAGCACTTCCATGGTAAGGAAGGGGTCACGAGTTCGAGTCTCGTTCCGGGCTTCTGCGTCGTCTACCGACGGACGAGGACAAGCGCAAAGAGAGCTGGGCGCCGCGGTGATTCACTACGACCGCGACTACGACACCCTCGCGGAACTGATGGAGTTCGAGTCGATCTGGCTGGCGCCGGCCGGCAGGCTGCCATAGCTTTCTACGCGACCGCTCTCAGCGCCGACCGAGGCGAGGACCGGTCGACTGCCTGGCGCAGCGCCTCCTCCTGGCCGAGGTAGGGGACGGTGAGCAGGTAGACGACTTCGGCTGCGAGCTCAGCGAGCAGCTTGCCCCCGGCGAGGATCTTTCCGACGACCAGCGCCTCCGCACCGGCGAGCGCCGCGCGGCCCGCGCTGGCAGGGATGTCCGCCTCGATTGCGCTCTCCCGGCCGCGTTCTACGTAGGAGAGCAGCGCCGCCTTGGCGGCCGCATATTGCGCGCTCGCCGGACCGCCTGCCGCCGGGACCTCGAGCAGCACCAGCCGCGCAAAGGCCGGTCGCTCGGCAAGCAGGTCGAGCAGCACCCGGGCGCCGTCGCGGACGACGGCCGCCCAGGGTCTCTGCGGCGAGTGGATGTCGGCGATTCGCCTGTACCCCTCCTCCAGGACGGACCGCAGCGCGGCGACCAGGCAGTCTTCCTTGCCGCTGAACAGCGCCTCGAACGAGGCCTCCGAGACTCCGGCCAGCGTGCAGACGTCGCTGACCGTCGACGCCTCGTATCCACGCGAAGCGCAGCTCTCCGCCATCCCGATCAGGATCCATTCGCGCTCGGAGTAGGTGGCGGGCGGCTCCATCAGTCCGTAAACGCGATTGTACACCCCTGCGGAGGACTTGAAGACGGTCTCGTACCGAATTTAACAATGCACCGCCTCTCAAGGTACGGCGCTGTGCGGCGGCCGCGGCGAGGCCCGATTTCCGCCGGTCTTCGACAGACAATCGTGTTTATAATGACCCTGCCGCCCGTGGCCTCATCGGGCAGTCGCCGCACTCATGGCGAGACACTCTCCCAGCCAAGCAGGATTCGCCGACTCATTCGAGACGGCCCTTGCCCGCCTCCAGATCCGCATCGAGCGGGCCTGCATAGAGGAGGATGCCGCCGACTGGCCGGCCCAGGTGGCGGCGGCGATTCGC
>Ga0193695_1000041_pt1 | contig 25925 bp, 23 predicted proteins | sample L3s2metaG_FD_160568 | JGI IMG/M metagenome (GOLD analysis project Ga0193695, IMG submission 160568) | Soil microbial communities from a riparian zone of the East river system, Colorado, United States - L3s2 | ecosystem: Environmental > Terrestrial > Soil > Riparian zone | place: USA: East River... | reverse complement strand
GCGGGTCCTGTCGCACAGACCCCTTCCCCGACTCACCCGTCGGGAAAGGGGTCTGCACGCCACCCACGGGAAGGAGCCGTCGAGGAGGTTCTCGTCCTCGATTTCGGCGGGCAGTACTCGCAGCTGATCGCTAGGCGGATTCGCGAATGCGGGGTGTTCGCTGAGTTGCTTCCTGCGACTGCCTCGGCTGAGTCGATTCGCGAGCGTGCGCCGAAGGGCTTGATCCTCTCCGGTGGACCCGCGTCGGTCTATGAGCCGGGGGCGCCCGAGTTCCCCACTGAGCTGCTCGATCTGGGCATCCCGATGTTGGGCATCTGTTATGGGATGCAGGCGATGGTCCGGGCGCTGGGGGGGGAGGTCGAAGGGGCGGAGGCTGGGGAGTTCGGGCGGGCGGAGTTGACGCTTCGCAACGGTGGTGGCCGGCTCCTCGCTGGTTTGCCCGAGGAGCAGAGTTGTTGGATGAGCCACCGGGATTCCGTATTCGAGCCGCCCCCCGGCTTCACCGCGCTGGCTTCTACTCCGGCATCGCCGGTGGCCGCCTGCGAGGCGCCCGATCGGGGGCTCTACGGGATCCAGTTCCATCCCGAGGTCGTCCACACGCCATACGGGACGGAGGTCCTCACTCGCTTCCTGCGCGACATCGCCGGCTGTGAGGAGCAGTGGTCGCCGCGGTCGGTGATCGAGGAGCAGGTGGCGGCGATCCGCGCCCAGGCGGGTGAGGGCCGCGTCATCTGCGGGCTGTCGGGTGGGGTCGACTCCTCGGTCGCCGCGCTGCTCGTCCATCGCGCTATCGGCGAGCAACTGACCTGCGTCTTCGTCGACCACGGGCTGATGCGCCTGAACGAGGCCGAGCAGGTCGTCGAGGCCTTCGGCCAGTTCGGCATTCCGCTGGTTCACGTCGATGCGGAAGAGCGCTTCCTTGCCCGCCTCGCCGGCGTCGATGAGCCCGAGCGCAAGCGCAAGATCATCGGCGAGGAGTTCATCCGCGTCTTCGAGGAAGAGGCGGTGAAGCTGGAGGACGCCGCTTACCTGGTCCAGGGCACCCTCTACTCCGATGTGATCGAGTCCGGCGGCAGCGACGCCGCCGAGACGATCAAGTCCCACCACAACGTCGGCGGCCTGCCCGAGGACCTCGAATTCGAGCTGATCGAGCCGCTGCGGATGCTGTTCAAGGACGAGGTGCGTGCCGTCGGCGCCGAGCTGGGCCTGCCCGAGCGGATGGTCTGGCGCCAGCCCTTCCCGGGTCCCGGCCTGGCGATCCGCATCGTCGGTGGCGAGGTGACGAAGGAGCGGCTCGACATCCTCCGCGCCGCCGACGCGATCTTGCAGGAAGAGATCCGCGCCGCCGAGCTCTACCGCCGGCTCTGGCAGTCCTTCTGCGTGTTGCCGGTCGTGCGCTCGGTCGGCGTGCAGGGGGACGGCCGCACCTACGCCTACCCGATCGTGATCCGCGCGGTCACCTCCGAAGACGCGATGACCGCCGACTGGGCCCGCCTGCCCTACGACCTCCTGGAGCGAGTCTCCAACCGGATCATCAACGAGATCAAAGGCGTGAATCGCGTGGCCCTTGACATCTCCTCAAAGCCCCCGGCCACGATCGAGTGGGAGTAGCTCGCCCTCCTTTGCGGTCTCGATAGCGATCCTCAGCCTTACGCAGGCGGCGCTCGTCGCAGTGCCTCGGCCGCGGCGGTTTGCCTGGCTCGATGCCCTTAGCAGTCCCTGGTGGGCGCTTGTACCGGCGCTCTCGATCGTCTTCGTGATCGGGGTCGTCGCCTGGGAGGGGGAATCGGCCACCGTTCTCTCTTGGCTGGCGCTGGTCGCCGTGCCGCCCTTTGCGGCGCTGGCGCTGGGCTGGCTGGTCCACGGAGCCCGGCCCGAGTGGACGGCCGCGATCTTGCCGCTCTTCGCCCTGGCCTGGGCGTCGCCAGACTCGCTGATCGGCGAGGCGGCGGCGACCGCGCTGACCGCGCTCGGTTGCATCGGCCCCGGCTGGTTGCTGGTCTCGGTTGCGCCGGCCTCCTGGCTGAAGCTGGGCATCTACGCGATGGCCGCGGTCGACACCTGGTTCGTCGCCACCGACCTCCTGCAGGGCCCGAACGCCGTCCTCACCGCCGCCGCCCCGGCGGAACTGCCCCGCCTGCAGGCGATCCACTTCGGCGCCGCCGCGATGGGATTCGGCGACTTCTTCATCGCGGCTACGCTGGGCTGCCTGCTGGCCGGCTCGCGGTCTCGCCGGCTTCAAGCCGCGGCCCTCGTAGCCATCCTCGCGCTCGCCTTCGACTTGCTCTTCTTTGCTGTCGACACTCTGCCCGCGACGGTGCCTGTTGCTCTGGCGCTGGCGTTGGTCGAGTTGGACAGACGCAAGCAGGGGGTAACTCACACATAGGCGAAGCCGTCATGCGTCTGGCCACCCGGCCAAATCCGGCGTAACTGGTCAAGTAGCCTGGAACCTTGTCAACTAACTCGACCAAAGCTGCCACGGCCGCGGGAAGCCGCACCCGCGAGTCGCTGCTGGACGCCGGCGTCGCCGTCGCCGAGCGCCACGGCCTCACCGGCCTCAGCGTCAACCAGGTGGTGGCCGAGGCCGGCGTCGCCAAGGGGACCTTCTACGTCCATTTCGACGATCGCAACGCGTTCATCGACTCTATCCACGAGCGCTTCTACTCCCACGTCCTGGAAGCCGTCACCGAGGCGACGGCCGGCCTTCGGCCGGGAGCCGAGTGGCTCGTGGTCGGAGTGGAGGCATACCTCGATAGCTGCCTGAGCGAAAGGGGAGTCAAGGCGCTTGCGTTGGAGGCGCGTTCGGACCCGGCCCTCGCCGCCTCGATGGCTGCCCGCTACGACCGTGTCGCCGCGATCACGGTGCCCAGCTTCGAGGCGATGGACTGGCCCGACCCCACCGCCGCCTCGCACCTGCTCGCGGCGATGACCGCGGAGATCGCGATCCGCGAGCTCGACGCGGGCCGTCGCCTTCCGGCTGCCCGGCGCAGCCTGCAGCGCTTCCTTGCCTGAGGCTCAAATCCCGGCATCTCAGGAGTATGCGTCCCACTGTTCGAGATACGGCAGCGGGTCGATCGGGCTGCCGCCCTCATACCAGCCGGGCGCGGTCCAGATCTCGAAGTGGAGATGGCAGGCGGTCGCGTCGCCGGTCTGGCCGACCACGCCGATCGGTTCGCCGGTGCGAACCGTCATCCCCTCCTGCAGCGGCGAGGGTTCGAGCAGGTGCATGTAGGCCATGTCGAAGCTGGTGCCCTTGCCGTCGATGACGAGGTAGTTGCCGGCCGCGCTCTGATAGCCGGCGTACTGGACACGGCCGCCGCGGGCGGCGACCAGTGGCGTGCCGCACTTGGCCATCACGTCCTGGCCCTCATGCGTGTGGCCCGCGCGGGCGGCGCCGAAGCGGCCGGCGGCGCCGCCGTAATCGTGCGGCCCGAGGATCGGGAAGGCGAAGCCGTAGAGGTCGAAGCTGAGGCTGAACTGTGCCGACGATGCCGAGGAGGAGGCGCGGCGAGCGACCCGGCCCCCCGCCTGGGGCACGATCCGGAAGGAGTAGCGGCCGTTGCTCGCGGCCTTGCCTTCGGCGGCGGTGCCGTCCCAGCGGACGCTGTCGGGGGTTTCCGGGGCGACGTCATTGCGGAAGAAGCTCGCCATCGCTTCGCCGTCTTCGGCGACGACGTCGATGCGCAGGTCGTTGGTCGGCTGATCGCTGCCGATTTCATAGCGCAGGCGAGGGGCGCGGGCGCCGTAGTAGAAGGACTTGCGGGGCGAGGTCTTGGCCGAGATCAGGCTCAGGGTGCCCGCGCTCGGCGCTGGGTCGGGCGAGCCGCTGTGGCTCGGCGGGGGCGGGGCGCCGTCACCCGGCGTCGGTGCGCCACCGGTCATCGCCGAGGCGACGGCGGCAGGGCTCGCCAAGACCGCGATCAGCGCGATCGTCGATACGGATCCAGCCAGCCAAGCACTGCGTACCACGTGCCCTCTCTTTCGTTCGCCTGCGGAGTTAGCTGTCGGGCTCGCGCTGAAAGAGATGCGCTACGGATCGTTCTTCGTCCGATTCGCCCCTGGGACCTGCAAGAGTCCCTGCGGTTCCTCCGCTCCCGTCCGATGGCCGGCCGGGATTCGGCTATTGCTGGCGCGGCAGTATAAGGACCGAGCCCGATAGATGTAGAGAGCGCCCGCGGCGGCATGGGCCCCGTGCGCGCGGACTCGGCTCGGCGGCTATCATCCCGGAGCCGCTGGGGCCCTTCCCCGCGGCTTTTCTCTGATGAAGACCTACGTCGCAACTTCCACCGATCGCCGGCGAGACTGGCTGGTCGTCGACGCCGAGGGCCAGACCCTGGGCCGGCTGGCGACGCGGATCGCCGACGCCCTGCGCGGCAAGCGCAAGCCCGAGTACACGCCGCACGTCGACACCGGCGATTTCGTCGTCGTCGTCAACGCCGAGAAGATCCACGTGACCGGGAACAAGCTGGAGCAGAAGCGCTACTGGCGCCACAGCGGCTACCCGGGCGGGATCAAGTCCCGCAGCCTGGCCGAGATGCTCGACCGTCGCCCCGAGGAGGTGATCCGCAAGGCGGTGAAGGGCATGCTGCCCCGCAACCGCCTTGCCCGCAAGCAGCTGACCAAGCTGAAGGTGTACGCCGGGCCGGATCATCCGCATTCGGCGCAGAAACCACAGCCTATGGAGATCAAGTGACGGACGAACCGCAGGACAACGAGACTTCGGAAGAGCCGCAGGAGACTCCCGCTCAGGACCTGGGCAATCAGGCCGCGGGTCCTGTCGTCGGGGGCAGCCCTCCGGCTCACCCGCCGGAGGGACAACCCCCGACGCCACCCGCGGCAGATACGTCTGAGACTGAGGACGAGGCGCCTTCTGAGGACGCTCGGGATGAGGTCCCTGCTGAGGAATCAGCTGAGTCTCCTGTTGCTGAGCAGCAGGTGGAGGAGTCTGGGGCGCCTGCGAAGGAGCCGGCTGAGAAGAAAAAAGACGTTATTCCGGGGGCTGACCTGGAGCCTATTGCGGTTGAGCCTGAGGAGCGGCCGCTCAGTGCTGAGGAGCGGGCGCGGCGCGAAGCTGAGGAAGAGGAGGCGCGGGCGCGCGAGGCGGCGCTCACCGCCGACACGGTCGAGGAGGAGCAGGAGACCCGGGCGCCGGCCAAAATAGAGGGCGACTCGCGCTACCTGGCGACCGGCAAACGCAAGAACGCGATCGCTCGTGTCACCCTGCTGCCCGGCAAAGGCTCATTCGAGGTCAACGGGCGCCCGATCGAGAAGTTCTTCCCCCGGCCCCTGCACCAGACGACCGCCCGTCAGCCGCTCGCGATCACCGGCTACGAGGGCAGCGTCGACATCCGTGTCAGGGTCCACGGCGGCGGCATCAGCGGTCAGGCCGGTGCGGTGCGCCATGGCATCGCTCGGGCGCTGATCGAGGTCGACCCCGAGCTGCGTGGCGAGCTCAAGCGGCGCGGCTTCCTCACCCGCGACGCGCGCGCCAAGGAGCGCCGCAAGGCCGGGCTGAAGAAGGCCAGGAAGCGTCCGCAGTTCTCAAAGCGCTGAGGTGGCGGAGCTGACGGCGGAGCGCAAGCTCTTCGGCACCGACGGGGTCCGAGGAGAGGCCGGGACGTTCCTCACCGCGGAGCTGGCGCTCTCGCTGGGTCGCGCCGCCACCGCCTCGCTGGAGGCCCTGCGACCACAGGTGCTGATCGTTCGTGACACGCGCGAGTCGGGGCCGATGCTTGAAGCGGCGCTGGCCGCGGGTGTCGCCGAGGCCGGGGGGGATGCGCTGCTCGGTGGGGTACTGCCGACGCCGGCGACGGCGGTGCTGGTGCGGCGCCTCGGTCTCGATCTCGCTGCGGTCGTCTCCGCCTCCCACAACCCCTACCGCGACAACGGCATCAAGTTCTTCAGCCGCGACGGGACCAAGCTCGGCGACGACGCCGAGGCCCGAATCGAGGCGGTGCTCGCCGCCGGCCCGCCGCTGGCTGACGCGGGCCGCGTCCACGAGCTGAACGGCGGCGCCGAGGACTACCTGCGCGCGCTCGAATCGGCCTTCCCGCTCGACCTGTCCGGCACCAAGGTCGCGCTCGACTGCGCCAACGGAGCCACGCACCGCGTCGCCCCGGCGATCTTCGAACGGCTCGGCGCCGAGGTCGAGGCGATCGCGGTCGAGCCCGACGGGCGCAACATCAACGACGGCTGCGGCTCGACCCACCTCGACAACTTGAGGGAGCACGTCTCTTCCTCGGGGGCGAGCGTCGGCTTCGCCTTCGACGGCGACGGCGACCGGGTGCTGGCGGTCGACGGCGAGGGCCGCGCTCACGACGGCGACGAGCTGATCGCCCTGCTTGCGACCGGGATGGCTGGGCGGGGCGAGCTGGACGGCGGCGTCGCCGTCACCGTGATGAGCAACTATGGCTTCCACCAGGTGATGGAAGAGGCGGGGATCGAGGTCGCGGTCACCAAGGTCGGCGACCGCTACGTCCTCGACGAGCTGCGCGAGCGTGAGTGGGCCCTGGGGGGCGAGCAGTCGGGCCACATCATCGACATGCGCTTTGCGGCGACCGGCGACGGCATCGCCGCGGCGCTGATGACGATGCGCGAGCTGGCCGGTCGCGACCTGGCCGCGGTCGAGACGATGGAGAAGCTGCCGCAGACGCTGGTCAACGTCGAGGTCGCCGACCGCGAGACGATCGCCGGGGCGACCGCCGTCTGGGAGGCGGTCGAGCGCGAGGGCGCCGAGCTGGAGGGACGCGGCCGGGTCCTCCTGCGCCCCTCCGGCACCGAGCCCCTCGTCCGGGTGATGGCCGAGGCGCCGAGCGCCGAGGAGGCCGACGCGGTCTGCAGGCGTTTGGCCGACCTGGTTCGCCAAGAGCTGGGCTGAGCCCGGTCACCGTCTACCCTTGACGGCCTTCCATGTGCGGAATCGTCGGATATGTCGGGGCTCGGCCCTGCCGGGACCTTCTCGTCGCCGGCTTGGAGAAGCTCGAATACCGCGGCTATGACTCGGCCGGCGTCTCGGTGGTCGAGGACGGCCGGGTCGACAGCGTGCGCGCCGTCGGCAACCTCGCCAACCTGCGGGCGGCGATGGAGGAGCAGGCGGCGGGCGGGAGGGTCGCGGTTGCCGCGAAGCCGGCGACGACCGGCATCGCCCACACCCGCTGGGCGACCCATGGCCGGGTCACCGAGGAGAACGCCCACCCACACAGCGACACCTCCGACCGGGTCCACATCGTCCTCAACGGCATCGTCGAGAACCACGCCAAGCTGCGCGCGCGGCTCGAATCCGAAGGGCACGAGTTCAGCTCGGAAACCGACGCCGAGGTAGTCGCCCACCTGATCGCCGGCCACTACGACGGCGACCTGAGCGCCGCGGTCAGGGCCGCCTTCGCCGAGCTGCGTGGCCACTACGCCTTCGTCGCGATGCATGCCGACAGCCCCGATCGTCTGGTCGGCGCGCGCAAGGAGTGTCCGCTCGTCGCCGGCGTCGGTGAGGGGGAGAGCTTCCTCGCTTCGGCGATCCCCGCGTTCCTTGCCGAGACCCGCCAGGCGGTGGCGATCGAAAACGACGAGATCGTCACCATCGACCGTTCCGGCGTGACGATCACGGACGCCGAAGGCAATCCGATCGAGCGCGCGGCGGAGGGGATCGACTGGGACGAGGCCGCCGCGGAGAAGGGCGGCTATGAGACCTTCATGCTGAAGGAGATCCACGAACAGGCCGACGCCGTCGCGGAAACGCTCGCCGACCGCCTTCCCGGCGACGACCGGGTGGATCTCTCAGAGCTGGAGCTGGACAAGGGCTTCCTGCGCGGGCTGCGGCGGATCGTGATCGTCGCCTGCGGCACCTCCTACCACGCCGGCCTGGTCGGCCGCTACGCGATCGAGGAGTGGGCGCGGGTGCCGGTGGAGATGGACGTTGCCTCCGAGTACCGCTACCGCAACCCGGTGGTGGGGGACGACGACCTGGTGATCGGGATCACCCAGTCCGGCGAGACCGCCGACACGCTGGCGGCGATGCGGCTGGCGCGCGAGCGCGGTGCCACCGTCCTCGCCATCACCAACGTCCTCGGCAGTCAGGCGACCCGCGACGCCGACGCCGTCCTCTACACCCGCAGCGGCATGGAGATCAGCGTCGCCGCGACCAAGACCTTCGTCGCCCAGGTGGCGACCATGTACCTGATCGGGCTCTGGCTGGCGGAGCTGCGAGGGACGCTTCCGGCCGAGCGCATCGCCGAGCTGATCGCCGAGCTGAAGATGCTGCCGTCGAAGGTGGAGGCGACGCTGGCCGACTGCGAGGACCGCGTCCGCGAGGTCGCCGCGACCCACGGCGATCAGCACTTCTTCCTCTACCTCGGCCGCCACATCGGCCTGCCGGTCTGCCTCGAGGGGGCGCTGAAGCTGAAGGAGATCTCCTACATCCCGACCGACGCCTACGCCGCCGGTGAGATGAAGCATGGCCCGATCGCCCTGCTCGACGAGTCGACGCCGGTCGTCTGCGTGGCGACCGTGAGCCCGATCCTCGACAAGGTCCTCTCCAACGTCGAAGAGGTGCGGGCGCGCGGCGCGCAGACGATCGCCGTGGTGACGAAGGGCGACGAGCGCGCCGGCGAGGTCGCCGAGCAGGCGATCGAGGTCGCCGCGAGCGACTGGATCCTGCAGCCGATCCTGGCGATCCTGCCCTTGCAGCTGCTCGCCTACGACATCGCCCGCGGCCGCGGGCTCAATGTCGATCAGCCCCGCAATCTGGCCAAGACCGTCACCGTCGAGTGACGGCTGGCCGGGGCTGTAGGATGCCGGCCGCATGAGGTCCCGTCCCTTTCTGGCGGCGCTTGTCGCGGCTGCATTGATCGCTTTCCCCGCCGGCTGCGGCGGTGGCTCCGCGGCTTCCGATCCGGCGACCGTGGCGCCCCCGGGCTCGCCCGTCTACATCGAAGCCGATCTGCAGCCCTCCGGGGAGCTGAAGGCGAATGCCGATGCGGCGGCGGGGATGATCGCGGGAGTCGACAACCTCGGCGACTTCGTCGTCGAAAAGCTCGAAAGCTCTGCCCAGGATGAAGGCGAACCGTTCAACTTTGAAAAGGAAGTCGAACCCTGGCTGGGAGAACGAGGCGGGCTCTTCTTCGAAAAGCTCGAAAGCGACGATCGCTCAGCCGGCGCCCTGATCGTCGAAAGCACCGATTTGGAAGCGACGCGTAAGTTCATCGACGCGCAGTTCAAAAAGAGCGGCGACTTGTTCCACAGCATCTCCCATGCGGGCATCGAATACGAGTACGGGGGGAGCGACGACAACAATGCCGCGGGGGTGGTCGGCAACTTTCTCGTCCTGGCCGAAGGGAACACCATAGCTGTGAGCCTGAGGATCTTCGAAGAAGTCGTCGATGCCTATCAGGGCGAATCGCTCGCCGACGAAGACGCCTTTGCCGAAGCGATCTCCGCGGCGTCGGACGGCAGCCTCGCGAACGTCTACGTCGACGTCGGCAAGCTGATCGACCAGTCAGGCGGACAGATCGACCCGACCGCGCGCCAGATCCTGCAGAACGCCGGCATCGATCCCAGCGAAGCGACCGCGGTCGCCAGCGTCATTCCGGGTGCCGACCAGGTCGCGATCGAACTGAGCAGCGACCTGGGTGGCCAGGAAGCGCCGACCGGGGACGCATCGGCGCTGCTCGGCACCTTGCCCGGTGACGCCTTCGCCGGCATCGCCCTCTCGGGTTTCGGCAAGCAGGTGAGCGAAGCGCTCGACAGCCTCGACGAAGCGGGCATCCCGGGCACGATCCGACCGGGGCAGCTGAAGAAAGGGCTGAAGCAGCTGGGGATCGACCTGGAAGGCTTCGCCGACTCGCTCCAGGACGCCGGCGTCTTCGCGGTGGGCACCACGAAAAGCAACCTCGGTGGCGCCCTGGTGCTGACGACGAAGGGTTCGAAGGGGGTCGCCACGGTCTCAAGCATCGTCACGCTGCTCCGTAGTGCGCACGTCGCCGGCGTATCGGTTCTGGGCGGCAAGTACAGCGGCTTCTCGATCCATAGCGCCGAACTCGGCGAAAAGCCGCTTGTCGTCGTCGCAAAGGAAGGGCGGGTCGCGATCGGCTACGGCCTGCCGGCGGCGCTGAACGGGCTGCTCTCCGAAGCGGGCAAGGGCAGGACGCTCGCCGAAGATCCCGCCTACGGCGACGCCCTCTCCTCGCTCGGCGACACGCCGATCAGCGGCTTCGCCGACGGCCCGGCGGCGCTGCGCTTGGCGGACGCGCTGATCCCCAGCTCCGACGAAAGCTTCGAAGAAGCGAAGAAATACCTGAAGAGCATCCGCTTCCTCGCCCTCGGCAACGCCAAGCAGGGCGACCTGGCGACGGCAAAGCTGATAGTCGGCCTGAAGTAGTAACTGTCAGGTCAGGCTGAGCTGCCGTCGCTCGCGGGCGATCCGGAAGGGGTCGTCCGCCTCCCTGGGGGGCCGCTTGGCGCGAATCGCCGTGCGCAGTGCCTTGACTTCGTCGCCGGCAAGGTAGTAGCGGGCGCGACGCTCCCCGACTGGTTCGAGCAACCCCAGATCGACCATCGCCTTCAGGTCCCGGGACGCGCTTTGGTCGCTGATCTCGTCCCCAGTCATCTCCAGGCCCGCACCCTGGTAGCTCCCTCGACGGATCCGTAGGCCGTAGGCGGTGTCGACGAGCGCCGCCGCGCACCTTTCGGGCAGGCCATTTCGCTCGGTGAGCGCAACGCAGCCGTTCCACAGCTCCTCGATCTCGGCCCGGCGACGCTGCATGGTCCGGATCTGGAGGAAATGGGCGCGCAGGCAAAAGCGGATCCAGAGTCGGGAATCGCGATCGGGATGCCATGCGCCGGCACCCACGTCCGCGAGCACGTCGTAGTAGGACTGCGTATTACGCCCGAGGAACTCCTCGATGCTGGAGAAGATGGGCGCCACCACCCGATCGCGGGCGAGCACGAGAGTTTGGAGGCATCGCGCCATCCGACCGTTCCCGTCGCTGAACGGATGGATCATGGCGAGGTTCAGGTGGGCCATCGCCGCCTTGACCAAAACCGGGCTCTCCTCGTGGCGAAGCGCCTCCAGCATCTCCCCGATCAACCCGGGCACCTCGTCGCTCGGCGCCCCTTCGTAGACGATCTCGTCGCCTTCCTTCTGGACGTAGATGTTTCCCGGCCGCCATTGCCCGGGATTCTTTCTCAGGTCGTGCTTGATCATCATGAAGTGCAGGCTCTTCAGTAGTCCTTCGTCGACTTCGACAGCTTCGTCTTTGGCGATTTGAAGGACATAGGTCATTGCGTCGCGGTAGCCCGCCAGGGCGAGTTGAGTCCCCTCATTGGCGTCGAGGATCGGCTCCCCCTCCACCGCGGCGACGACGTCGTCGAGCGACGCGTTGTAGCCCTCGATGCTGTTAGAGCCCTGCACCGCCCGGGCGAACGCCATCTTTCGCAGGGTTCCTGCCCAGCGTCGTGGCTCGGCCACTTGATCCTGAAGCTCCTCGCGCAGGTGCGCGATCGTGCGGAGGACGTCACGCTCGTCATCGCGTAGTTCGGGCGTTGCGAAGATCATGATATTTGCATAGTATCAATCAATGACGTTTTGCAAATATCAAAACATCATCGCCCGCTCGCCTAGGGTGAAACGCCAATGGAGCCCTGGCTGACCCCCCTCTACGACGCCGATGGGATGCGGGCGGTCGATCGTTGGGCGATCGAGGAGATCGGGGTGCCTTCGCTGGAGCTGATGGAGGCGGCCGGGCGGGCCGTTGCCGAAGCGGTCGGCGAGCTTGCTCCGGAGGGTGCCGTGCGGGTGGTCTGCGGCAAGGGCAACAATGCCGGTGACGGGCTGGTCGCCGCGCGGTACCTCGCCGAGGCCGGCTTCGAGGTCGAGGCGCTGCTGCTCTGGCCGGCTGAGGAATTGAGCGGCGACGCCGCCGCCAACCTGGAGCGCTTCGCGGCGGAGCACGTGAGCGGCGGCCTCGGTTCGCGGCTGGTCGGTTCCGGTGTGATCGTCGACGCGATCTTCGGCACCGGGTTCTCCGGCGCGCCGCGCGAGCCGGCACTCGCCGCGATCGAGGCAATCGCGGCCTGCGGTGCGCCGGTCCTCGCCTGCGACATCGCCTCCGGTGTCGATGCCTCCAGCGGCGAGGTGAGCGGGGCCGCGGTCGAGGCGGACGTCACCGTCGGCTTTCACGCCGCCAAGATCGGCCATCTGGTCGCTCCCGGCAAGTGGCATACGGGCGAGCTGCGGGTGGCGCCGATCGGCATTCCCGAGGGTGCGTCGGGCGAGCCGGTGGCCGGCACGGTCGACCCCTCCGTGCTGGATCTGCTCCCCCGCCGCGGTCCCCGCTCGACCAAGTTCAGCTCCGGCCAGGTGACGATCGCGGGCGGCTCGCGCGGCCTCACCGGGGCCGTGCAGATGTCCTCGCGGGCGGCAATCCGGGCGGGGGCCGGCTACGCGACCGTCGCCGTGCCCGCCGATCTGGAGTCGATCTTCGAACTCGGCCAGCCGGAGGTGATGTCGGTCGGCTGCCCCGGCGGCGACGGCTGCCTTGCCCCGGCCTCGGCCAAGTCCTTGCTGCGGGCGTTCGAGCGCGCTGTCGCCGGCGTCTTCGGTCCCGGCCTGGGCCGCGATCCGGCCTCGGTCGAACTGGCGCGCGAGGTGCTTGGCGCGATCGAGGCGCCGCTGGTGCTCGACGCCGACGGCCTCAACGCTTTCGCCGGCGAGCTCGGCCCGATCGCCGCCCGCGAAGCACCCACGGTCCTCACCCCGCACGCGGGAGAGCTCGGGCGCCTGCTCGGCCGGTCCTCTGAGGAGATCTCCGACCACCGTCTCGCTGCCGCGCGAGAGGCGGCCCGTGCCAGCGGCGCCGTGGTCGTGCTGAAGGGCGATGACACGATCGTCACCGACGGTGAGCGGGTCGCCGTCAACACCGTCTCCGCTCCCGCGCTGGCGACCGCCGGCACCGGCGACGTCCTCTCCGGCATCGCCGCGGCGATGCTCGCCCGCGGGCTTGAGCCCTTCGCCGCCGCCTGTGCCGCCGTTCTCGCCCATGCCCGCGCCGGCCGCGACGCCGCTGCCCGCATCGGCGCCGCCGAGTCGGTGATCGCGACCGACGTGATCGACTCGATCCCGGCGGGGATGCGTCCCGAGGGCCGCGTCGAATAATCTCGCCAGGATGAAGACCGCCGCCGAGATCATGGACAGCTCCGTGCCGAGCGTCGCCCCCGATGCCGACGCCCGCGGCGCGATCGAGCTGCTGGCCAAGACCGACAAGGGCGCGATCCCTGTCGTCGACGAGGATCGCCGTGTCGTCGGGATCGTCAGCGAGTCCGACCTGATCCTCAGCGACGAGGAGTCGGACCTGCACCTGCCGCACTACCTCAACATCATGGGCGGGATCGTCTTCGTCGGCTCGATGAAGGGCTTCGAGAAGCGGCTCGACAAGGCCTTCGCGACCAAGGTCTCGGAGCTGATGACGGCCGGTCCGGTGGTCGTCAACGACTACGCCAGTGCCGAGACGGTGGCGAGGAAGATCGCCGACGAGCATCACAACCACCTGCCGGTGGTCGATGACGGGGGCCGCTTCGTCGGCATGGTCACGCGGGCCGACGCGCTGGCCGCGCTCGTCGAGAGCTGAGCATGGCGCGGGCGGTCGCCCGGATCGACCTCGGCGCGGTTCGCGACAACTGCGCCCGGCTGAAGGCGGAGCTGAGTCCTGGAGCAGAGCTCTGCGCGGTGATCAAGGCCGACGGCTATGGTCACGGCGACGTCGCCTGCGCCGAGGCGGCCCTGGCCGGCGGCGCGACCCGGCTGGCCGTGGCCACCGCCGCCGAGGCTGAGCGTATTGGGCGCCGCTTCGCCCACATTCCCCTGCTGACGATGGGGGCGTTGACTTCTGAGGAGCTGGACACGGCCCTGGAGGCCGGCTCTGAGGTCGCGACCTGGCGGCGCGGCTTCCTCGATCTGATCGCCGAGCGGGCTCGTGCCCACGGTCGCCCGGCGCGGGTGCACGTCAAGCACGACAGCGGCATGGGCCGGCTCGGCAACCCCGATGCGGCGGCGGTGCTGGACCTGCTGCGGATCTGCGCCGAGAGCCCCGATCTCGAGCCGGTCGGCGTCTGGACCCACTTTGCCACCGCCGACGAATTGGATTCGAGCTTCTTCGACGAGCAGCTAGAGCGTTTCGCCGGGGTGGCCGCGGCCGCCAAGAGCGAGTCCCCGGGGATCGTCGTCCACGCCGCCAACAGCGCCGCCGTCCTTCGCGACCGTCGCTCGCACTTCGACATGGCCCGTTGCGGCATCGCCGTCTACGGGCTCGATCCCTTTCAGGGCGACCCGGCGGAGCGAGGGCTGCGCCCAGCGCTCTCGCTGCGTTCCTACGTGGCGGACGTGAAGCGTTTCGCGCCCGGCGACAGCGCCGGCTACGGCCAGACCTGGCGGGCCGAGCGCGAAACCAGCATCGGGGTCCTGCCGCTGGGCTACGGCGACGGGGTCCGTCGCGGGCTCTCCAGCAACGCCGAGGTGCTCGTCGGCGGCCGCCGCTTTCCCCTGGTCGGAACGGTCTCGATGGACAACCTCACGGTCGATCTCGGTCCGGATACCGAGATCGAGGCGGGCGCCGAGGCGGTGTTGATCGGCTCGCAGGGGGAGGAGACGATTCTCGCCGAGGACCTGGCGCGGCGTCTTGACACGATCAACTACGAGATCACCTGCGGCATCTCCGCCCGCGTGCCCAGGGTGGAGGGGTGAGCCTCTCCGCGCAGCTCGATGCCGCGCCGCTCGTCGGCCTGGCGCGGCGAGCGCTACAGAGACGGACGAATGTCTGGATCTCCGGCGGCGCCGTACGCGACGCCGCCCAGGGCCGCGACGTGACCGACCTCGACCTGGCGGTGGACGGTGACCCCGAGCCGGCGGCAAAGGCGATCGCGGAGGAGGGCGATGGGCATGCGTTCGAGCTCTCGGCCGAGTTTGCGACCTGGCGCGCGGTCGCCCACGATCGCAGCTGGCAGGTCGACGCGACCGCGCTGCGCGGCGAGACGATCGAAGCCGACCTGGCGGCACGCGATTTCACCCTTGGCGCGGTCGCCGTCCCGCTGAGCGGCGGCGAGCCGATCGATCCCTTCGGCGGCCTTGCCGACCTGGAGCGGCGCCTGCTGCGGGTGGTCGGCGAGGGCAGCTTCCGAGCCGACCCGCTGCGCCTGCTGCGCGCCGCTCGTCTTGCCACCGATCTCGGGCTGGAGATCGACCCGGAAACCGCCGCCCTCGCCCGTTCGCAGGCGCAGCTTGCCGCCGAGCCCGCCGGGGAGCGCCAGCTCGCCGAGCTGCGACTCCTGCTCGGCGGTCCCGACCCGTTGCGTGGTCTGGCCCTGCTCGCCGAGCTCGGCCTCACGGCCGTGGTCCTGCCCGAGCTGGAGGCGCTGCGGGGGGTCGAGCAGGGTCCGAACCACCACCTCGACGTATATGGGCACACGCTGGCGGTGCTGGAGCGGACGCTCGAGGTCGAGTCCGACCTGGAGCGATTTGCCGGCGAGCGCGCCGGCGAGGCAGAGGAATTGCTCGACGAGCCCCTCGCCGACGAGATGAGTCGCGGCACCGCATTGCGCTTCGGCGCTCTCCTGCACGACATCGCCAAGCCGATGACGCGCGGTGAGCGCGACGGCTATGTGACCTTCATCGGCCACGACAGCGAGGGTGTCGGGATCGTCGGAGGGATCTGCCGGCGCCTGCGCGCCGGCGGACGGCTGACCCGGCACCTGCAGGCGCTGACCCTGCACCATCTGCGACTCGGCTTCCTCGTGCACGAGGCGCCGCTGCCCCCCCGGCGCGTCCACGAGTACCTGCGGGCGACCCAACCGGTCGCCGCCGACGTCACTCTGCTCACCGTCGCCGACCGCCTCTCCGCCCGCGGCGGCGGCCCGTTCGCCACCGATGAGGCGATCGAGTCCCATCTCGAGCTGGCGCGGCAGATACTGGCGGCGGCGCTCGACTGGCACCGCGACGGCCCTCCGCGGCCGCTCCTGCGGGGCGATGAGCTGGCCGCCGAGCTGGAGATCGCGCCGGGACGCGAGCTCGGAGACCTGTTGGCGGAGCTCGAGGCGGCCCAATACGCGGGCGAGGTAGTTGACCGTCAAGCCGCGATTGAGTATCTGCGACGAAAAAGGTGAGGCGGCGCCGAGCGAGCAAGCAATCCATATCTGATTCTGTTGCGCAGCGAGCGAGGCGCGACTGTTATGTCTCAGGTACGCTGCTCGCCGCATGGCCAAAGAGGAGAAGATTGAGATGGAGGGCGAGATCACCGAGGCCCTCCCAAACACGATGTTCCGCGTCAAACTCGACAACGACCACGAGGTCCTCGGCCACATCTCGGGCAAGATGCGCCGCCACTACATCCGCATCCTGCCGGGCGACCGGGTCAAGATCGAGCTCTCGCCTTACGATCTGGATCGCGGTCGAATCACCTATCGCTACAAATAACTGTTCGTAGCCGCCGGGTCCGGATCGGCAAGCTCGGCGATCAGGGCTGACCAGGCGAAGTCCTTCGCTCCCAGCCCCCTCCCGGTGCGCGGGTCGTAGTACTCCCTCAGCCCTTCGCGCTCGACCGCGGCGATCAGGCCGTCCGCCAACCGGTCGGCCTCCTGCTGGTAGCCAAGGCGGCGTAGGCCGAGCCAGAGCAGCCAGGCGGCGTTGATCCAGGTCGGGCCGCGCCAGTAGCGGCGGATCGGGCCGCGGCCGCCGCCGGGATCGTAGGTCGGCTCCGAGACCGCCACCGAGGGCGGCGCGACGGGGGTGAGGAACTCAGCCTCGGACAGCAGGTGCTCCTCGACCAGGCGCCGGCCGATCTCCTCCGGCAGGTCGGGTAGCGCGAGCGGCGCGAGCGCGGCCCAGGTGAGCACGGTTGGGCGAGCGCCGCCGGGCTGCGCCACGTCGAGGAAAAGGCCGCGCCGCTCGTCCCAGAGGCGCTCGACCAGTGCCGGCGTCGCCGAGGGGCGCCCCAGCGCCTGCAGCGAGAGCGACCAGAGGGTGTTGACCACGGTCTCGCAGAGGACCGGCCCGCCGCGATCGCGGATTCGGCGGGCGCCGAATCCAACCCGGCGGTTGCGCCGCACCAGGCAGGGGAAGCCGATTCGGCCGTTTGCCCGCCGACCCCAGACCGGGTCGAACTTGGGCGAGGCATCGAGTCCCGACTCGTCGGGCTGCACGATCCAGAGCAGGCCATCTCCGTCAAGATCGCGCTCGCGTGCCAGCCACTCGGCCTGTGCGGCGATCCGCGGCTCCTCCGCCGGGTCGCCGACGGCGATCCGCCAGGCCCAGGCGAGCAGCGGCGGCTGGATCGTCTCGGTCTGGAATGAGCGGCGCGAGGCGACGTTGTAGAAGGGGTAGCGAGAGAGCGACACCGGCCGGTCCCAGAAAATCGTGTGGCCGATGAAGCCGTCCTCGCGCTGGGTGGAGAGCAGGCTCTCAAGCTCGGTGTGTGCGTGCTCGGGCTCGAACCGCCGCCAGACGATCGCGGCGAAGCACGAGTCCCAGTACCACTGCCACGGATAGCGGCCGGGACTGGGCCGCGTGTACGCGAAGGGCATGCCCTCCCGCGACCCCTCAACCCAGTTACCGCGCAGGACGTTTGCGGCTATCCCTTCCGCCGACGAGCCGATTTCGGACGATATGCGTCCGCTTTCGGCCCGTCGGCGGGGGTTCACGCGGCGGTGCGGCGCATCTCGCGCAGGGCGAGGGCGCCGAGGATGGCGAGCAGTCCGGCCAGGGCTAGAAGGCCGGGCCAGGTTTCGGCCCAGGTCACGTCGCCGACGAAGCCCTGCCGCGCCGCTTCGATCACCTGGGTGACCGGGTTGATGCGGGCGACGTCGGCCAGCCAGCCCTGGAGGAGGGCCAGCGGCGCGTAGGCGGTCGTGGTCAGGATCAGCGCCATCATCCCCGCCTGCATCAGCGGCGCCGCCGACTGACTCTTGAAGCGCAGGGCCAGCATCGAGCCCCAGCAGGCGGCGACCGCGGCCATCGCGGCGACCATGAAGTAGGTGACGAGAAGACCGTCGATCCCCGGCCAGCCGGCGCCGAGCAGCAGGGCTATCGTCAACACGAAGGTGGCGGGAATCAGCGCACGGGCGCCGGCGGCGAGCACGGTGCCGGCGAGCAGGACCCAGCGTGGGGCGGGGGAGACGAGCAGGCGGTCGAGCCAGCCCTGCTCGATGTCGCGAGCGAGGTTGACCCCCGCCGCCGCCCCGGTGAAGCCGGCCCCCTGCAGCATGCTGACCGGCACGACGAAGCTCTCATAGGTACCGGTGTCGAAGCCTTTGAGTTGAGTGAGGGCGCCGAAGACGCCGTTCAGGCCGAGGAAGAAGATCGTCGGCGCGAGCACGCCGGGGATGGCGGCGCCCGGAACCCGCAGCAGCTCGTTCTTCGCCCGCGACATCAGCGCACCGATCGTCGCCAGGTTGGCGCGCCAGGTCGGGATCGCCACGGCTGCCTCCATCAGCCGACCCGCAATCTGTGGCGCAGCGCCCGCGCGCTGAGCACGAGTCCGAGGGCGACGATGCCGGCGATCGCCAGCAGCGCATCGACGGTGTCGGAGGCGTCGATCCCTGAGATGATCGGCTCGCGCACCCCTTCGACGATGAAGCTGAACGGGTTGTATTCGGCGATCGTCTGCGCCGGCTCGATCATCAGATCGACCGGGAAGAAGGCCGAGGAGAGGAAAAGGACGACGAGGACGAGCGGAAAGAGGCCCTGGACGACGCTGGCGCTGCCGGTGCGCAGGGCAATTGCCGCGCCGATCCCGCCGACCGCCATCGCGGTCACAGTGACCAGGACGATGGCGAGGAGCGCGCCGGGCACGCCGCCCTCGATCCGGGCGCCGAAGGCGAGGCCGATCGCGAAGAACCAGAGCGCCGCGAGCATCCCCAGCGCGGCGGTGCCGGCGAGGCGGCCGAGGACGATCGTGTAGCGGGAGATCGGCGCCGCGAAGAGGCGGTCGGTGAAGCCCATCTCGATGTCGACCGCGAACGCGATGCCGCCGCTGTTGCCGGCCAGCATCAGCGCTTGCATCATCGCCCCGGCGAGCATGAACTGGAGGAAGCTCTGCACAGGCGGGAAGCCGTGGAGGTGGATGGCGCTGCCGGCGCCGCCCGTCTGGATCGCCAAGAGGATGGTCGGGAAGACGACGATCGGCGCCATCAGCTGCGGCCGGCGGAAGGTCTGGCGGATCGAGCGCATGCCGAGCGCCTTCACCACGCGCAGGTTCGTCGCCAAGCGGCTCATGCGGTCACGGCCTCCTCGTCCTCATCGCTCTCCTCACCCTCCTGCTCGAGGTGGTAGCCGGTCTTGGCGACGAAGACGTCGTCGAGGCTGGGGTGGACGAGCTCCAGCGCGCCGACCTCGATGCCGGCCTCGTCGAGCGCGCGCACCACCCGTGGGATGTCGCCCGCTCCGTGCTCGACCTCGACCAGGACCGTCCTGCCGTCGACCGGCGGCAGCAGCGGGCCGATCCGCCCGCAGATCTCCTCCGCCTCGGCGATCGAGCCCTCCTCGATCTGGAGCCGGATGTGGGGGTGGCCGAGCTCGGCCTTGAGCGACGCCGGCGTCCCTTCGGCGACGATCTTGCCGCTGTCGATGATGCCGACGTTGTCGGCGAGCTGGTCGGCCTCCTCCAGGTACTGGGTGGTGAGGAAGACCGTGGTGCCATCGTCGTTGAGGGCGCGCACCTCCTCCCAGATGGTTTTGCGGCTGACCGGGTCGAGGCCGGTGGTCGGCTCGTCGAGGAAGAGGACGCGCGGCTCGTGGACGAGGGCGGCGGCGAGGTCGAGGCGTCGCTGCATTCCCCCGGAATAGGTGCCGACGCGGCGATCCGCCGCATCGGAGAGGTCGACCCGATCGAGCAGGTCGTCGGCGCGCCGCCGGCCCTCGGCCCCCGGCAATCCCTGCAGGGTCGCCTGCAGCCGGATCAGCTCGCGGCCGGTCATCAGCGGGTCGAGGGCCGCTTCCTGCAGGGCGACGCCGATCGAGGCACGAACCCGCCGCGCTTCGGAGACGACGTCGTAGCCGGCCACGGTCGCGCTGCCGCCGGTCGGCAGCAGCAGCGTGGTCAGCATTCGCACCATGGTCGTCTTGCCGGCTCCGTTGGGACCGAGGAAACCGTAGATCTCGCCCTCGCCGACCTCCAGGTCGACGCCCTGCACGGCGAGCACCTCGTCGAAGGCTCGCTCGAGCCCCTTGACTGCGATCGCCGCCGTCATCAGGCCTCCGTTGTCTCGGCCTCCGCGATGGGAGGCAGCGACTCGACCCAGCGGCGCCCGTTGGCCCGCTCGAGCGCCTCGGCGGCGTCGAGGAGCAGTTCGTCGTTGCCCCAGGTCGCCTGCAGCTGCAGTGCTAACGGCAGCCGCTCGTCGCTCAGGCCCACGGGCATGCTGATCGAGGGGATGCCGGTCAGGTTGGCGAGCGCGGCGCCGCGCACGTTCGCCTGGTCGGCGGTGTGCGTTCCCGAAGGCAGCTCGACCAGCGGCGAGTCGAGTGGCGGCGCCGGGGCGGGGATCGTCGGCCAGGCGATCACGTCGACCTCCTCGAAGACGGCGGCGAGGCGCCGTCGCATCGACGTCCGCACGCGCTGGGCCTGTGCGGTCGCCGCGGCTGGCAGCAGCATCCGGTACTTGAGCGTGCCACGGGCGATCGGGCTCAGCTCGGGATCGAGCTGGTTGAGCTGCTCCGGGCGCGTCCCGCTCATGCTCTCCGAGTTGATGATCAGGATCGCGGCCAGGGTCGCTGCATCCAGGTCGGGCAGCGAGATCTCCCGCACTTCGCCGCCGGTCTCCGCTCGCAGTGTCTCGATCGCCGCCTCGCAGGCCTCACCGACCTCCGCCGTGACGTCTTCGGAGACGGTGTCGCGGACGACGCCGATGCGCAGGCCGGCCGCTTCGCCGGTGTTGAGCTCCTCGCCGAAGAGAACCGAGCTGAGCAGGCGGCAGTCGCCGACGTCGGCACAGAGCGGGCCGGAGACGATCAGCGTGGTCAGAGGCGCCATGTGGTGGCCCTCCATCGCCGCGCGACCGAAGGTCGGCTTGAGGCCGGTCAGGCCGCAGTAAGCGGCGGGGAACCGAACCGAACCGAGCCCGTCGGCGCCAACCGCGCCGGCGACCAGGCGCGCGGCGACCGATGCCGCCGGTCCGCTGGAGGAGCCGCCAGGGCAGCGCTCGGTGTTCCAGGGGTTGTGCGCGGCGCCGTAGACGGAGACGTTGCCGGTACTGCCGGCGCCGAGCTCGTGCATGTTGCCGACGCCGACGATCACCGCGCCGGCGTCGCGCAGGGCGCGGTAGGGACCCGACTCTCCCGGCGACGTGGGCGTCATCAGTTCGGCGGCACCGAAGCGCTGGGCGCGCCAGGGCAGCGGCCACTCGTCCTTGATCACGACCGGCACGCCGCGCAGCGGTCCCTCGGGTGCGGCGGCGAGCATCTCGCCCGAGCGCTCGGGGAAGGTCTCGACCACGGCGTTGAGGGCGGGATTGCGCTGCTCGATTCGGGCGAGGGCGGCGTCGAGTAACTCGCCGGGGTCAACCTCGCCGCCGGCGATCGCCGCCGCCTGCGCGCGCAGGCCGAGGTCTAGCGCCGCGGTCACTCCGGCGCCCTCGACAGATCGGGGCAGCGCTCGGGCTCGACGTCCTCGGTATCGAGCGCGAGCAGCTCCAGGATCGGCGGCCAGAGCAAGCCGTGGACGGCGCCCATCACCGCCAGGTCGACCTCGTCGGCCTCGATCCCGAGCGACGCGAGGCCGGCGGGGATGAACTCGTCTGCTTGCGCCTTACCCTCCGTCACGGCAGGCAACCCTAGATGATTGATTATGCGGCCGCGTGCGACTGGGGAGGGATCGTGCAGTCCGGCCGAAGGACCCCGTCAAATCGCGGCGAAGGACAGAATCCGGTGCCGCAACCCTGCCCGAAGGTCGGGGTTGTCGCTTGAGACCTTGGCAAGAGCAGCGGAAAACCGACCCGACAGGAGCCGCGTAATCGCCGCGCTCGGCTTTGCCTGCGCGCTCGCCCTGCTGATTGCCGCGGCCTGGCCGGGCGCCGCGGATTCAGCGCCCGCCCGCGTCGTCGTGCTCGGCAAGACCGACTCGACCCCGCCGCCTTCGTGCCCGGGGAAGATCGTCAACAACGTCGAGGTCATCCCCTGCCGGGTCGAGGGCCACGTGACCGGCTTCCAGGCCATAGCCGGCGGCGTCCCGCGTCCCTACGAGGTCCCCTTCGACGGCAAGGTGGTCGCCTGGTCGATCACCCTCTCGCGCCCGTCGCGCGCCGACAGCGACAACATGACCAACGAGGTCGGCTTCTTCAACGAATTCCTCGGCAAGCCCTCGCAGGCGCGGATCGGCGTCCTGCGTCCGGTCGAAGGTTCGAACCCGCCCCAGTTCACGCTCGTCCGCCAGAGCCCGCTGCAGGTGCTCAACCCCTACTTCGGCAGTACCGTGGTCTTTGCCCTCGACCACCCGCTCTCCGTCCTGCGGGGACAGGTCGTCGCCCTGACGATCCCCACCTGGGCGCCGATGTTCGCCTTCAACGTCTCCGAAGAAAACACCTGGCGCGGCAGCCGCCTGCCCAAGCACTGCTCCTCGAAGGAAGACATCCAGGGCGGCCACCCCCAACAGGGTATCGGCAAGACCAAGACCTACGGCTGCTACTACAGCAACGCCCGCCTTCTTTACACGGCGACTGTCGTCAAGACGCCGTAACGGGCTATCCCGGTAGGGGTTCCACTTAACTTTTTCGAGCTGCGTCTGTGGCTACCGACAATGGCTGGCCGCGAAAAAGTACAAGACGTTCCACCCCTACCGGGATAGCCCTAAAGGGCTTCCTGGCGCAAACTGCAGTACGGACAATCGCTGACATCCAAGCCGATCAATTGATCACAGCGGCGGCATGAGCGAAGGTTCTCCGGGGTGCGGGGTAGGGCTGAAGCTGAAGGGGCCAGCGGCAGGACCATGGCCACAGGGACCATCTCCTCGTCGGTCTCCCGGTCTACGTAAACGGAGTCGCGCTCCGCATATGCGAGGGCCTCACGGCCTGAGGCCGAGGCGCGCATTCGGTAGAGCTGCTTCGGGTTCACGGCCGGAACACTAATAGCTTGTGCGGCACATGCGCGTCCTCTTATTCCATGGCTACATGCTGCGCGGCACGGGCAGCAACATCTACACGGCGAATCTGGCCCGTGCCCTTGTGAGCTTGGGGCACGAGGTCCATCTCCTCTGCCAAGACAAGCAGGTGCAGCTGGAGGGAGTCGAGATCCACAATCCGGACATCCACGGCTTGCTGCCGGTCTACGTCAAAGATCCTTACGAGGGCTTCGAGGTCAAAGCCTTCCCTGAGATGACCGACGAGGAGCTGGACCGCTACATCAACGCCAACGCAGAAGCCGTTCGCTCCGTTGCGGACGCCACCGGCGGCTTTGACGCGGCTTTGGCTGGCCATCTCGTCATGGGTCCGGCAATCCTCGCCAGGGCGGAGATTGGAGCTTTCGCCGCCAAGATCCACGGCTCAGCCCTGGAGTACACCGTCAAACCACATCCACGCTTTCTTCCCTATGCGGTGGAAGGGATGGAAGCAGCTTCCACCATCCTGGTCGGTTCCGGGCACACGGCTGAGTCCCTCTGGGCCGCACTGCCTGATGTCAACGGCCTTCGAGAGAAGACCCGTCTTGGCCCTCCCGGAGTCGACACGGAGACATTTCACCCGCGGGCACCCCACCCCACGACAGGACCCGCGGCCGACAGCTCCAGAATCGTCTTCGTGGGGAAGCTGATCGTGTCTAAGGGGGTGGATCTGCTGCTGGCCGCATGGCCACTGGTCAGAGCCAAGCGTTCCGACGTCAGGCTTGAGATCGCCGGCTACGGCGAGTACGAGCAGGGGCTGCGCCGATTGCTGGCGGCGCTTGATCGCGGTGATCTGGACGACGCGCGAGAGGTCGCGAGGCTGGGACGGGGGCTTGAGGGCGGTTCCGCGGAACCGTTGCCGATTCTGAGCGCCTTTTTGGCCGATCCACCCGACGGCTACCTGGACGCCGCGAAAGGTATTGCCGGCTCGGTCGAGTTCATCGGGCGGTTGGAGCACGACGAGGTGGCGGAGCTGCTGCCCGGGGCGGAGGCTCTGGTCATGCCCAGCACGTTCCCTGAGGCGTTCGGGATGGTCGCCGCGGAGGCTGCAGCTTGTGGTGTGCTGCCGGTCTCGGCTGGGCACTCCGGGATGCGGGAGGTGTCGCGTGCGCTGGCGGCGGCGCTGCCCGACGGGGTGGCCGATCTGGTCTCGTTTCCCGTCGAGGAGGGGGCGGTCGAGGCGATTGCGGAGCGCTTGAATCGCTGGCTGGAGCTTCCGGAAGGGCGGAGGGACGAGGCCCGCGAGGCACTCGTCGCCACCGCCCGGCGGCTCTGGAGCTGGGAGGGCGTGGCTCGGGGCGTGATCGCCGCTTCGCGGGGCGAGCTTGACCGTCTGCCGCTTGCATAGAATGCCGGGCCGCCGATGATGGGCCGCCTGCCGATAGCGAAGATGCTCGCCGCGACCGTTGCCCTTGCCGCGGTCATCTCGGCGGTGATGCTGCAGATCGACTGGGACGGCCAGGAGGCCTCGACGGCCGCGCCAAAGATCGACGAGCTGCTCAACGTGATGATCGTCCTCTCATCCTTCGTCTTCTCGCTGGTGATGGTGATGCTCTTCTACGCGCTGTGGAAGTTCAGAGCCAAGCCGGGGGACGAGTCCGACGGCGAGCCGATTCACGGCAACACGCGGCTCGAGGTCGCCTGGACGCTGATCCCGACGATCATCGTCCTCTTCGGCGCCGGCTACAGCTGGTCGGTGCTCAACGACATCGAAAAGACCGAAGGCAACCCGATCACGGTCGACGTCTTCTCCCAGCAGTACGCCTGGAGCTTCGGCTATCCGGGCAAGGGCGAGGCCTACTCGCAGGGCGAGCTGCACGTCCCGCTCGACCGCCAGGTCAGCTTCAAAATGCACTCGCTGGACGTGATCCACTCCTTCTGGGTGCCCGAGTGGCGGATCAAGAAAGACAACGTGCCGGGGATCACGACGACGGCGATCGTCACCCCGGACAAGGTCGGCACCTACCAGCTGATCTGTACCGAGCTCTGCGGCTTCGGCCACGCCTCGATGCGGGCCAAGGTCGTGGTCGAGCCGCCCGCCCAGTTCCGCAAATGGGTCGCCGGGCTGAAGCAGAAGGTGCCCGCGCCCTACCTGGAAACCATCCGCCAGGACACCGAAACCAACCCGGTGCAGCCGGTCGGGGCGGGCGGGGCATAATGGAGGGGCAGGACTGCTAGATGGTCGCCGCGATCAAGCAACCGGGGTGGATTCGAGGCGTGCTCGGCGCGGTGCTGGCCGCCGCCTTCGGCGTCGGCTTGGTCGTCGTCCTGCGCGACATCTCCGGCCTGCCGATCTGGCAGACCGAACAGACCGGCTACCCGCACGTCGTCGTGCCGCTGATCACCGCCCCGCTGGGCTTCCTCGCCGGCTTCGGCTGCTTCGACTACTGGCTGCGCTGGGCGGCCGGCATGCCGACGATCCCCGACGACCACTCCCAGCACGGCGCCAAGAGCTGGCGCGACTACTTCCGCTTCAACACCGATCACAAGGTGATCGGCATCCAGTACATCTGCACGACCTTCTTCTTCTTCTTCGTGGGCGGCCTGATGGCGATGCTGATCCGGGCCGAGCTGGCGCAGCCGGGCACGCAGATCGTCGACGCCGCCACCTACAACAGCCTCTTCTCCACCCACGCCGTGCTGATGATCTTCGTCTTCGTCATCCCGGTCTTCGCCGGCATCGCCAACTACGTGCTGCCGCTGATGATCGGCGCGCCGGACATGGCCTTCCCGCGCCTCAACGCGCTCAGCTTCTGGATGCTGCCGCTGGCCGGGCTGCTGTTCATCGGCAGCTTCCTT
>Ga0193695_1000040_pt1 | contig 26210 bp, 24 predicted proteins | sample L3s2metaG_FD_160568 | JGI IMG/M metagenome (GOLD analysis project Ga0193695, IMG submission 160568) | Soil microbial communities from a riparian zone of the East river system, Colorado, United States - L3s2 | ecosystem: Environmental > Terrestrial > Soil > Riparian zone | place: USA: East River... | reverse complement strand
CACCCCCGTAGGCGTTGGCGTTCATCTTCACCGCACCGCCCACCGTGCCGGGGATGTTGACCCCGAACTCGAGGCCGGAGAGGCCCCAGCCGGCGGCCTTAGCCGCCGCTGAGGGAAGCCGGGCGCCGCCACCGCAGTGCAGCCGCTCGCCATCGCGGGAGACCGTGGCAAGCTCGCCGTCGAGCTTCAGGGCGAGTCCGTGGAATCCGTCGTCGGCGATGAGCAGGTTCGAGCCCGAGCCGATGACGCCGATCTCGATGTCCTCGTCTCCGGCCCAGCCCAGGAGCTCGCCGAGCTGCTCGGCATCGCCTGGCCGGGCGAACCAATCGGCGTCGCCCCCGGTGCGAACCGTCGTCAACCGTGCCAGGGGGAAATCGCGCTCGATGCCCGCGGGTGGAGCGCTCATAGGGGAAGCTCACCCTGCGCCAGCAGCTTCTCGCCGACGGTGAAGACGTCGCCGGCGCCGACGGTCGCCAGCACCATGCCGGGCGCAAGGCGAGCTTCGAGCGCTGCCTTGGCCTGCTCCAGGCTCGGCGTCCATAGGACCCGCCTACCCCCCATCCGGTCCGCTGCGGCACGAGCCACATCGAGACCGCTGACCCCGGCCAACTCGCCAACCGGTTCCTCACGAGCGGCGTACACGTCGAGCACGACAACTTCGTCGGCGAGCGCCAGCGCCGCCCCGAACCGCTCGGCAAGCGCTTTGGTGCGCGAGTAGAGGTGCGGCTGGAAGGCGACGAGGAGCCGAGTGGGGTCCATGTCCCGCAGCGCTTCGAGCGCCGCCCGCACCTCGGTCGGGTGGTGGGCGTAATCGTCGTAGATGCGCGCGCCGTCGCGCTCGCCCTTCAGCTCCAGCCGCCGCGCCACGCCGGGAAATCCGGCGATCGCGGTCGCCACAGAGTCGGCGTCGAAGCCGGCCAGCTCGGCGGCGGCAAGCGCGGCACGGGCATTGAGCACGTTGTGGCGGCCCGGAACCGCCAGGCTCAGGTCCACCGGCCCCGGAGAGTCGGCGCGAAACTCACGTTTGGCCCCTCTGGGGGGCTCAACGTGAACCTCGTCCGGTGCGACCACCCCCTCGGCTTTCGAAGTAAACCTGGCAAACGCGTCGCGCAGCTCGGCCATCGACCCCCAGCGTGAGTGGTGGTCCATCTCGATATTGGTGATCACGGCGATCTCCGGCGCCAGCTCGAGGAAGCTGGCGTCGCTCTCGTCCGCCTCGGCGACGACCCATTCTCCCCCGCCCCAACCCGCGTTGGCGGCAGCGCCCTCGGGCCCGAGCCCGGGTACCTCGCCACCGACGAAGAAGGCCGGTTCGCCGCCGATCTCCCGCAGGGCCCAGGCGAGCATCGCGGTCGTCGTCGTCTTGCCGTGGGTACCGGCGATCGCGATCAGCCGCTTCTCCGCACAGAGCTCGGCCAGCAGCTCGCCGCGATGGCGGATCTCGAGGTCCTTCTCGCGGGCCAGAGTCAGCTCGGGGTTGTCGTCGGCGATCGCGGTCGAGACGACCACTTCGACGCCGGCAGAAAGGTTAGCCGCGTCGTGGCCGACGACCGGATCGAGGCCCGCCGCGCGCAGGCGCTCCATGTAGGTGGAGTCGGCTCGATCGCTGCCGCTCACCGTCGCGCCCAGCTCGTGGCAGACGAGGGCGAGGCCGCTCATCCCCGCGCCGCCGATACCGATGAAATGCAGCCGGCGGTCGACCCACTCGGTCACGAACGCACCGCCGCGAGGACCTCGTCGGCGATCCGCCGGGCCGCGTCCGGTTTGGCCAACCCGGCGGAGGCCGCCGCCATCGCCGCGAGGCGCTCGTCGTCGTGGATGAGGCCGTCGACCTCCTCCACCAACCGATCTGCGCCCAGCTCCTCGTCGCGGATGACGATCGCGGCGCCGGCTTCCGCCATCCAGGCGGCGTTGCTCTCCTGGTGCCCGGCGGCGGCGTGCGGATAGGGCACGAGCACAGCCGGCCGGCCGGCCGCGGTCAGCTCGAAGATCGAACCGCCCGAGCGCCCCAGCACCAGGTCGCAGGCGGCGAGGCAGTCGCCGAGGTCGGACTCGTAGGCGAGCAGGGTGTAGCGCTCGTTGTGAGGTGCAGCCGCGAGGCGCTGCTCGAGCTCGTCGAAGTCGCGCCGGCCGGCGACGTGGACGATGTCGAAGTCGCGCCCGCCGCGCTCGGCCAGCGCCGCGATCGCGCATTCGTTGATCGAGCGCGCCCCCTGGCTGCCGCCGATGACAAGCAGGCAGCGAGCGCCGGCCGCGATTCCGAACCGCGCCCGCGCGCCGGCGCGATCGGCCCCGAGCACCGCCCGCGGAACCGGCCGGCCGGTGACCGGGTAGCGTTCCCCCTCGCGCCCGGCGATCGGAAAGGCGAGGCAGACCCGCCGCGCCCGCCGCGCAAGCAGCCGGTTGGTGAGGCCGAGGTGGCTGTCTGCCTCGGTCAGAATCAGCGGGATGCCAGCGAGCACCGCGGCGAGCCCGGCCGGCCCGGCGACGAAGCCGCCACCGCCCACCACCACATCGGGACGACGGCGCCAGAGCACCCGCAACGCCGTCCCCACCGCGCCAGCCGCCTCGGCTGCGGCGACCGCCGCGCGCAGGGGGCTGCCGCGGTCGATGCCGCGCGCCTTGATGAAGTCGAGCTCATAACCGGCCGACGGCACCAGGTCCACCTCGATCCGCTCGCGCGTGCCGAGGAAGGAAACCTCGGCACCGTCAGCCCGAAGCTCGTCGGCGACCGCCATGGCCGGCACGACGTGACCGGCCGTTCCCCCGGCTGCCACCACCACTCTCGCGACTCCTGGCTCGTGCACCCTTCGATCGGCTCCTTCCGTGCGCGGTCTTGCGCCCGCCCTCGACGACGCGCAGTTTGCCAGCGCGGGCGGTCCCCCCGCGGGCGACGTTGAGGATCAACCCGACAGCGAACAGCGCCGCCATCAGGCTGCTGTTGCCGTAGGAGACGAAAGGCAGGGGAACGCCGGTGAGCGGGGCCAGGCCCATGACCGCGAAGAGGTTGATCGTCGCCTGCACGAGGATCAGCGAGGTGAGGCCGGCGACGAGCAGCTTGCCGTAGTTGTCCTTGGCTTTTTTCGCCACCTGCAACCCGGCGTAGCCGAAGAGCGAAAAGAGGCCGACGACGCCGAGGATCCCGACCAGGCCCAGCTCCTCGCCGATCACCGCCGAGATCATGTCGGTGTGGGCCTCGGGCAGGTAGAAGGCCTTCTGCACGCCATTGCCGATGCCGACGCCGAAGAGGCCGCCGGAGCCGAGCGCGATCTTCGCCTGCGCCGCCTGGAAGCCGGCGCCGCTGGCGTCGGCGCCGGGGTGAAGAAAACCGGTCAGCCGCGCCATCCGGTAGGGCTCGATCACCGTCATCAGCAGGGCGAAGAAGGCGAGTGCCGCACCGATCAGGGCGAGATCCCGCAGCCGCATGCCGGCGGCGATCAGAGTTGCCGCGACGGCGAAGGCGACGACCATCGCCGTGCCCAGATCGGGCTCGGCGACGATCAGCAGCGTGGCGGCGGCGACCACCAGCAGGAACGGCATCAGGCCTTCGATCGTCCGTGCCCGCTTCGGCCTGCGCGCCAGCAGGTCGGCGCCGTAGAGGATCAGCGCCACCTTTGCCAGCTCGGAGGGCTGCAGCTGGATGAAGCTGGGCCCGATCCAGCGGCTCGACCCGTTGACCGAGGTGCCGCCCGCGAGCACGGCGAGCAGGAGGAAAAGCGAGACGACGAGGATCGCCGGCGTCAGGCGGCGCACCGTCTGCAGGCCGTGCCGCGCCGTCAGGTGCATGATCGCCAGGCCGACAGCGCCGAAGAGCAGCGTCCGCTTCAGGTAGAAGGCGCTGTCGGAGAGACCCCCGTCGTTGAGGATGCGAGTGGTCGAACTGGCGGAGAAGACCATCACCGCGCCGAATGCGAGCAGGCAGAGGGTCGCGGTGAGCAGCATGTTGTACTCGGCGGGAAGGTTGGCGCGACGCTTCTTCGCCTTGCCCTTCCTACCCCGAACTCCCGGCCAGGGCAGGGACAGCGCGCGGACGCTCACCCGAGCCCCCCGACGATCTCGCGAAAGCGGTCGCCGCGCCGTTCGAAGTTCTCGAAGCTGTCGAAGCTGGCGCAGGCGGGCGAGAGCAGGACGACCTCGCCGGGGCCGGCGGCGGCAGTCGCGCGGCGCACGGCGTCCTCGAGGTCGGCGCAGCGGTACAGGGGCACCCCGCCGGCGACGACGGGCGAGAGCTCGGCGGCGAGCCGATCGGCGGTGGCGCCGATCAGGTAGCCGGCAATGCAGCGCTCGCTCAGCGACTCGACCAGCGGCACGAAGGGCTCGTCCTTCTCGCTGCCGCCGAGGATCGCGTGCACGCCACCCTCGAAGGCGCCGATGCCGACGAGGGCCGAGGCGACGTTCGTCGCCTTCGAATCGTTGACGAAGCGCACACCGTCGATCTCGGCGACCAGCTCCAGACGGTGCGGGACGCCGGCGAAGCTGCGCAGCCCCTCGCGCACCGCATCGCGGTCGATGCCCATCGAGAGCGCCGCACTCGCCGCCGCCATCGCGTTGGCGACGTTGTGCTCGCCGAAGAGACCGAGCTCCTCGACGCTCAGCAGCGGCTTGCCCTCATAGAAGAGCGTTCCCTCGGCCAGTGCCACCTCGCAATCGGGGGCGGCGCCGTGGCAGAAGGAGACCCGGCGAGCGCAGCCGCCGAGATCGGTGCCGGCAAGCGCCGGGTCGTCGGCGTTGTAGACGGCGACGTCGTCGTTGCCCTGGTTGGCAAAGATGCGCAGCTTCGCCGCCAGGTAGGAATTGAGATCCTCGTGGCGGTCGAGGTGGTCGGGGGCGAGGTTGAGGAAGAGCGCGCACTCGGGGGCGAAGGCGGAGGTGTCCTCGAGCTGGAAGCTCGACGCCTCGCAGACGACGGTCGCGTCGGCATCGACCTCGCCGGCGAGCGAGGACAGCGGCGTGCCGACGTTGCCGGCGACCGCGACCGGCTCGCCGGCGGTGCGGTAGACGTGGCCGAGCAGCTCGACCGTAGTCGTCTTGCCGTTGGTCCCGGTCACCGCGACGAAGCGGTTCGGGATCGCCCGCCAGGCGAGCTCAAGCTCGCCGATCACATCAACGCCGCGCTCCAGTGCGGCCGCGATCACCGGCGCCTCCCGGGGCACGCCCGGGCTCTTGACGACGGTCCGCATGCCATCGAGCTGAGCAATTCCATCCGTATCCAGGAAAACTTCGACGCCCTCCCCCGCCAGCCCTGCCGCCCCCCGCGGATGCCCGGAATCGACCCCGCGCACCCGCTCCCCGCGCGAGGCGAGCAGACGAGCGGCGGCGCATCCCGAGCGCGCCAGGCCGACGACCAGAAACGGTCCCTCGGGCAGCGGCGGGCGAGACTTGCGAGGCGGCGGCACACTCATCCACCCATATTCGCGGCCGGCGCGGCTGCCTCCTGTCAGTAGAGGCGGCGTGACTGCGAGTGTCCTGACCAAGCAGATCAAGGACGAGTGAGGGAGTGTGCTCTCTGCACATGACCGAGCGAGGACGCCGAGATGCGCCGGTCAGGTGCCCGCGGTCATGCCGTCCAGGTCCCGGCGCAGCTCCTTTAGCTCGTCGCGGATGCGGCCGGCCTCCTCGAAGCGCAGGTCGTCGGCGGCGGCGAGCATCTCCTCTTCCAAGGAGACGATCGTGCGCTCCAGCTCGGCCGGGTCGGCGAACTCGCCGTCGGGCCGGCGGCGCCGGCGTTTCGGCGCCCGGTCCTCCATCGCCAGGAACTCGGCCATCTCTGAGATCCCCTTGCGCACCGTCTCCGGCGTGATCCCGTGCTCGGCGTTGTAGGCGAGCTGGATCTCCCGGCGGCGGTCGGTCTCGCCCATCGCGGCCCGCATCGCGTCCGTCTCCTTGTCCGCGTACATCAACACCCGCCCGTTGACGTTGCGGGCGGCGCGGCCGATCGTCTGCACGAGGCTGGTCTCGCCGCGCAGGAAGCCCTCCTTGTCGGCGTCGAGGATCGCCACCAGCGAGACCTCGGGTAGGTCGAGCCCCTCGCGCAGGAGGTTGACGCCCACCAGCACGTCGTACTCCCCGAGCCGCAGCTCGCGCACGATCTGGATCCGTTCCAGCGTGTCGATCTCCGAGTGCAGGTAGCGGACCTTGATCCCGTACTCGAGCAGGTAGTTGGTCAGGTCCTCGGCCATCTTCTTGGTCAGCGTGGTGACCAGGACGCGGTCGCCGGCGTCGGCCCGTGCCTTGATCTCGTTCATCAGGTCGTCGATCTGGTTCTTCGTCTCCCTCACCTCGATCTCCGGGTCGACGATCCCCGTCGGGCGGACGATCTGCTCGACCGTGCGCGTCGCTTCGGCCCGCTCGAACGGCCCCGGCGTCGCCGAGACCATCACCAGCTGGTCGACCCGATTGAGGAACTCGTCGAACTTGAGCGGCCGGTTGTCGATCGCCGAGGGCAGGCGGAAGCCGTAGTCGATCAGCGTCGTCTTGCGGGAGCGGTCGCCCTCGTACATGCCGCCGATCTGCGGGATCGTCTGGTGGGACTCGTCGACGAAGACGACGAAGTCGTCGGGGAAGTAGTCGATCAACGTGTGCGGCGGGCTGCCCGGAGGGCGGCCGTCGAGGATGCGCGAGTAGTTCTCGATCCCCGAGGTGAAACCGAGCTCCTTCAGCATCTCGATGTCGTAGGCGGTGCGCTGCCGCAGCCGGTGCGCCTCGAGCTGCTTGCCTTCGTCCTCCAGCTCGGCCGTGCGCGAGTTCAGTTCGTGGCGGATCTCCTCGACCGCGCGATCGAGGGTCTCGTCGCGCGTCACGTAGTGGGAGGCCGGCCAGACCGAGACGTGGTCGATCGTGTCGAGGATCTCGCCGCTCAGCGGGTCGAAGTGCTGGATCGCCTCGATCTCCTCGCCGAAGAGCGAGATCCGGTAGGCCGACTCGGCGTAGGAGGGCATGATCTCCAGCACCTCGCCGCGGACGCGGAAGGCGCCGCGGCCGAGGACCGAGTCGTTGCGCTGGTACTGCATCTTGACCAGCTTGCGCAGCACCTCGTCGCGGTCGATCGACTCGCCGAGCTTGAACAGCTGCATTTTTTCGTTGTAGACCTGGGGCGAGCCGATCCCGTAGATGCAGGAGACCGAGGCGACGATGATCACGTCGCGACGGGCGAAGAGCGCCGCCGTCGCGGCGTGGCGCAGGCGGTCGATCTCGTCGTTGATCGAGGAGTCCTTCTCGATGTAGAGGTCCTGCGCCGGGACATAAGCCTCGGGCTGGTAGTAGTCGTAGTAGGAGACGAAGTACTCGACCGCGTTCTCGGGGAAGAACTCGCGGAACTCGTTGCAGAGCTGCGCCGCCAGCGTCTTGTTGTGGGCGATCACCAGGGTCGGCCGCTGCACCGCCTCGATCGTCCCCGCCATGGTGAAGGTCTTGCCGGTGCCGGTGGCGCCGAGCAGCGTCTGGAAGCGCTCGCCCTGCTCCAATCCCTCGGCGAGCCCGGCGATCGCCGTCGGTTGGTCCGCCGTTGGCGTGTAGGCGGGGTTGAGCTTGAAATCGGGCACGCGATGACGATAGCGGGCGCCTTTGCCGTGCTGCGCCCGATAACGGCGCCTCGCTGACGCGCCACCCGTGCCTGACGAGTAGGATAAACGCACAAGTTCCGCTTTGAAGTCCGCTGTCTGTAGTACTTCTGTCGGCATGCGCAGAGAATCCAGTCCATGAAACCTCGCGACCGCTTCGCAGTCAGCCTGCGCAAAGCCCGGCACAAAGCCGAAATCTCCCAGGAGGAGCTGGGATTTCGCTGCGACCTGCACCGCACCGAGATCTCGTTGCTCGAGCGCGGCGGACGCGAGCCGCGGCTGGGCACCATCATCAAGCTTTCCAGCGCGCTTGGCGTGACGCCGGAAGAACTCTGCACCGGGATCTCCTGGAGCGTCAAATCGCAGAAGTTCCAGTTTCGTAAATAACGCCGCCTCCTCTGCTCCCGGGAGGGCCCGAAGAATCAGATATGGACGGGCCCTCCCTCCCGCGTCCGGGGGCGGCTTGTGTTTGGTCAGGGAAGGATCTGTTCCAGCAGGCCGCCCGCGGGGCCGAGGAAGGTCTGCAGGTTGTCCAGGAGCGAGCGGGCGTCGTTGATCAGTTCGATCGCCTGGTCGATCGGGATCCGGCGCAGGGTCGCGCGCAGCGGCCCGGCCAGGAGCGGGCTTAGGGCACCGGCGCGTTCGGCGTCGTCTACCGCCCGCAGCAGGCCGGCGCGGATCGCCCGCGCCAGCTCGGCGTCGTCGATTCCGTAGCGCTGCGTGAACCGTTCTCGCGCCGCCGGGGTGGCGAGGGCTCGGGCCAACGCCTCGCGGCTGACCCCGAGCTGACAGGCGGCGCCGTCGAGTGCCGAGAGTGAGAACTGTTCGGCGATCTGCGCGAGGCCTTCCGGATCGCGCCACGGACGCGGCTTGCAGGGGTCCTGCGTCTTGGCCGGCTCATAGGAGGAGCCGCCGGCCGCCAGGTAGGTGCCGACGAGCACCAGCGAGGCGGCAACCGCCGCGACGACCAGGAAAGCCCCCCGCGATCCCCCGCTATTCATAAATGTTCACGCTCCGCTCCCGGCGCGAAGAACCAGATATGCACGCTTGGTCGCTCCGCGTTCACAGCTCCACCCTCCTCGCCAGTCCGATCGGAATCAGCGCGAGCAGGCCGAGCAACGCGCCGAGGCCGAACGAAGGGCTGAACGCATGCGTGGCGGCGCGGTCGAGCTGGTCCTGCAGTTCTTCGCGCAGCCGGATCACGTCGGCGCGATCTTCGGGATCGCTGGGCAGCGGCTCGAAGGCGGGGCCGATCGTCGGCACCTTCCCGCGCTCCCCTTCGAGCCGGTCCTCGATCCGCTGGGCGAGCTGCAGCTTCAGCAGCGGATCGACGCGGGCGTCGAGCAGGACCGCGGTGCTGGCGTCGATCGCGTCATGGCGCTGCTGGGCGATGTCCGCCGTGAACACCGGCGTCAGCACGATCAGGCCGATCGCCACCCCCGCGTGGCGGGCCGAGATCGTCCAGCCGCCGTGGATCGCCTGTGGCGCCCGGCCGGCCAGCGCCGTCTCGGTCAGGGCCGAGAGGACCAGCGCCAGGCCGACGCCGACCAGGAGCTGCGGTGGCAGGGTCAGCGCCACCTCCGCCTTGGGCAGCAGGGCCAGACCGCCGAGCCCCCCGGCGACGAGGATCGCCCCCGCCGCGGCCCGAGCGCGCTCGCTGCCGGTCGCCGGGCCGATCCGGGCGCCGAGCAGCGCCGCCAGGGGCATCGCCGAGACGACGATCGCCGCCCCGATCGGGCTCAGGCGCCAACCTTCGATCAGCAGCAGGACGAGCAGGAAGAGAGCGGCGGCGATCGCCGCCGAGACCATCGCCAGGGCCGCGTTGGCGAGCAGATGGGGGCGGCCCGTGCGGCGCGGCTCGGTTGCGATGACGCCGGTAGCCGCCTCATGGCGGGCGACGGCGAGGACGGGCGCGCCGGCCGCGATCGCGATCGGCGCCTGCAGCAGGAAGATCGACTGCCAGGAGACGAGCTCGGTCAGCAGGCCGCCGACCGCCGGGCCCAGAGCCGCACCGGTGGCGCCCGCGGTCGCCCAGATAGCGACGGCGCGGCGTTCGGAGCCGACGGTGGCGGGCAACAGCTCCAGCACCGCCGTGACCGCGGCGGCACCGCCCAGAGCCTGCACGCAGCGAGCCGCGATCAGCGTGCTCAGCTCGGCGGAGAGCCCGCAGGCTAGCCCTGCGCCGGCGAAGACAGCCAGGCCGATCGCCGCCGCTCGACCCGGACCGATGCGCCGGGCGAGGTGCGCGGCGGGGACGGCGGCAAGGGCCATCACCAGGTTGAACGAGACCAGCACCCAGGTGACCCCGGCGACGCTGGTGTCTAGGTCGCGGTAGATCCGCGGCAGGGCGAGGACGACGATCGAGGAGTCGGCCAGGACCAGGCCGACGGCGATCGCCAGGGCCGCGAGGCGCGGTCGCGGCGCGCTCAATATCCCAGCTCCGTCGCGTACTTCTGGCGGTAGGCGCGCTGCTTGTCGAGCACGTTTTCGACGTAGGCGCGGGTTTCGGGGAACGGAATCCGCTCCACGGTCAGGTCGCTCCCGCCCCAGCGGTCGACGTTTGCCGGGCCGGCGTTGTACGCGGCGAGCGCGGCGACGACGTCGTCTTCGTAGCGGTCAAGGAGTTCACGCAGGAGGTAGGTGCCGTAGCGGATGTTGATTTCGGGGTCGGAGAGGTCGCCGAGTTCGAAGGTCGTGCCGCCGCTGTGGCGCTCGATTTCGCCGGCCGCCTCCGGCGTGATCTGCATCAGGCCACGGGCGCCGGCGCTCGACGTCTGGTCGTCGAACTTCGACTCCGAGTAGATCACCGCCGCGATCAGTGCCGCGTCCACTCCCTTTTCCCGCGACTGCTGGCGGATGATGTCCTCGTGGCGTAGGGGCAGCGTCAGCTCCTGGATCACGTGGCCGAACTTGCCGAACAGGCCGAGCGCCAGCCCCGCCGCGACGCCGGCAGCGACCGCCGCGCCCCCGACGAGCAGGCGCCGCCGCCTCGCCTTCCGCTTCATTCCTTGAGCTTCTCGACAAGGACGGACAGCTCCCGTTCGAGGTCCTCGACGCTGCCGTCGTTCTCGACCACGTGTGTAGCCCGGGTCGCCTTCTCGTCCTGGCCCAGCTGCCGCGCCTCGCGCTCATCGACCAGGGTATGCCCGCGCGCCTGTGCGCGTTCGCGCCGGATCTCCTCCGAGGCGATTACAGCGACGGTCGTGTCGAAGACGTCCTCCATCCTCGACTCGAACAGCAGCGGCACCTCGACCACCGCCACCTCGGCGTCTCCCGGCAGGGACGACAGCCAACCACCGATCCGCTCCCCGACCAGCGGGTGGATCTGAGCCTCCAGCCACTGCAGCTCTTCGGGATCGGCAAAGACGATCGACCCGATCCGCTCGCGATCGACCCGCCCTTCGGGCGCGACCTCTCCCCCCCACCTTTCGGTCAGGCGCGAGAGCAGCGGCTCGGTCTCAAGCAGCTCATGCACCACCGCATCGCTGGAGATCGTCTCTGCCCCAAGCCGCTCAAACACAGCGAGAGCCTCCGACTTACCAGCCGCAATCCCACCGGTGAGCCCGATAGTAAGCGGCCGCGCCACAACCGAACTCAGGACTCGGCTGCCTCGGACTCCTCAGCTTGCCGCTCAGGCGCCTCTTCGGCCACAGGCTCCTCAGCCGGCACCTCGGCGGCAGGCTCCTCAGCCTCGGCCTCGGGCGCAGCAGAGCCCTCCTCAGGCGCCTCTCCAGCGGGTGGCGTCGGGGGTTGACCCTCCGGCGGGTGAGCCGGAGGGCTACCCCCGGCGACAGGACCCGCTGGCTGAGGCTCCTCGGGCGTGTCCTCGGCGACAGGACCCGCGGCCTGAGAGTCTCCGTCCACTACCTCTGAGTCCTCTCCCGAAGCCTCAAGCTGCTCCCCAAGGTCCCCCATAGGCATGTTCTCGCCCTCAACCCGCTTGATACTGAGAGACAACCGCCGCCGCTCCTCGTCGATCTCGAGGATCTTCACATTGAGTGTCGAGTTCGGCTCGACCACCTCCGTCGGGCTCTCCACGTGGTGGTCGGCCAGCTCGGAGATGTGGACCAGGCCCTCGACGCCGGGCAGGATCTCGACGAAGGCGCCGAACGCGACGACCTTGGTCACCGTCCCCTCCAGGACATCGCCCGAGCGGTGCGTGCTGATCACCCGCTGCCACGGGTCCTCCTGGGTCTGCTTGAGACCGAGCGAGATGCGCTGGCGGTCGCGGTCGATGTCGAGCACTTTGATCCGCACCGTGTCGCCGATCGAGACGACCTCGGAGGGATGGTTGACGTGGCTCCAGGAAAGCTCGGAGATGTGGATCAGGCCGTCGATCCCGTCGAGGTCGACGAAGGCGCCGAAGTCGACGATGTTGGAGATCTTGCCCTCGACCACCTGGCCGGGCTCGAGCCGGCCGAGGATCTGCTCGCGCACCTCCTTGCGCTCTTCCTCCAGCACGGCGCGGCGCGAGAGGACGACGTTGTTGCGGCTGCGGTTGAGCTCGATCACTTTGCATTCGAGCGTCTGACCGAGGAACTCGTCGAGGTTGTGGACGCGGCGGATGTCGACCAGCGAGGCGGGCAGGAATCCCCGCACCCCGAGGTCGAGGATGAGGCCGCCCTTGACGACCTCGATCACGCTGCCTTCGACCGGTTCGCCGGACTCGGCGGCGGCCTCGATGCGGCGCCATGCCTTCTCGAAGCGCGCGCGCTTCTTGGAGAGGACGAGGCGGCCCTCGGCGTCCTCTTTGGTCAGGACGAGGGCGTCGATCTCCTCACCAAGCTCGACCTCGTCGGCCGGGTCGACCGACTTGCGGATCGAGAGCTCGGTCGAGGGGATGACCCCCTCCGACTTGTAGCCGATGTCGACCAGGACCTCGTCCTTGTCGATCCGCACGACTTTGCCTTTGACGACGTCGCCCTCCTCGAAGGAGACCATCGTCGCCGCGTAGTTCGGCACGATCTTGCCGTCGATTTCGACCAGCAGGCCGTTGGAGCCCTCGACCGGCGAGCCGGTCGGAGCATCGGGGGTCATGGTCGTATCGGTCACGGACACAGCGGCGAATAATGGCAGAAATAACCGCCACCTCCTCTGCTCCCGTGAATGCCTGAAGAATCAGATATGGACAGGCATTCACTCCCGCGTCCGGGGGTGGCGGGAGATACCCTGCGAGGTAATGCCAGTCAGAGCAACCAAGCGCGGGGACGAACGCGGTCCCCTGTCCGGCAGCCACGACGTGCTGATCTGCGGCGCCAGCTTCGCCGGCCTCGCCGTCGCCCGCGAGCTGGCCGGCTCGGGAGCCGACGTGCTCGTGGTCGATCGCTACGAGGTCGGCGAGCGGCAGACGTCGGCATGCGGCATCCCCACCGAGTGGCTGCGGACGACGGGGCTGATGGAAGCGGAGCGCCAGCGCTTCGACTCGCTCCTGATTCACACCCCCCACGCCAGCAAGCGCTACAAACTGCCTTGGACCTTCTCGACCTTCGACTACCGCGAGCTCTGCGAGCTGCTCTGGAGCCAGTGCGACGCCCGCTTCGAGACCGCAAAGGTGAACGGGCGCGCCGCGGTGGCAAACGGCGACGGCGCGATCGCGGTCGAGACCGACCGCGGGGTGCTCTCGGCGCCGCTGGTCGTCGACGCGCTCGGCTGGCGGCGCGTGCTTGCTTCCGGCGACGGTTTCCAACCGCCGGATGCGCCGCTCTCGCGCGGGTTGGAGGTACATCCGCACGGCAGCGGCGAGGATCTTGAGGTCTGGATCGACCGTCGCTACGTGCCCGCCGGCTACGGCTGGTCCTTTCCCGCCGGCGACGAGCTGCGGATCGGCGTCGGCTCCTTCGACCCGCGCTTCCACGTCCGCGAGACCACCGAGCTGCTGGCCGAGGACCTGGGTCAAGAACGAGTTCGGTACCAGGGCAACTGGATCCCGCACAAGCTACGTCGCGCGACCGAGGGCGGCGTCTTCTTCGTCGGCGACTCCGCCGGCCACTGCTTGCCGCTCACCGCGGAGGGGATCCGGACGGCGCTCTACTTCGGCCTCGCCCTGGGTCGGGAGCTGCGCGAGGTCCACGCAGGCCGCCAGGATCGCGAGCGCGCCGCCGCCGACTATGCCGAGTTCAACGACTCGCACGAGTGGAAGTTCCGCTGGATGCTGCGGGCGCAACGCCTCGTGCCGCGCATCCCACCGCGGCTGCTCGGACCGATGATCCGCCTGCTCGGCTCGAAGCGCTTCGTCGACTGGGCCTTCGACCACTATCTGCGGATTGCGCCGCCGGGACCGGTGCGCTCAGCGAACGACGAGAACGGTGCCGGCCATCAGCAGGGCGACGCCGAGCACCCGCCCGGGGCCGAGCGGGACCTGGTCGAGGCCGAATAGGCCCAGCCGGTCGATCGCCACCGAGGCGGTGAGCTGACCGGCGATCGTCGCCGCCGCGACCCCGCCGGCGCCGATCGCCGAGACCGCGACCAGCGCGTTGGCGACGTATACCGCGCCGAGCAACCCGCCGAGCAGGTAGTACCAGCTGACGTCGAAGGTCGAGCCGAGTCCCCCCGCCTTGCCGCTGAGGACGACGATCGCGGCGAGGGCGATCGTGCCGACGAGAAACGAGACCAGCGCCGCGGGCAGGCTGCCGGTCGCCTTGCCGAGGCCGGCGTTGATCGGGGCCTGGAGGGCGATCAGGCCGCCGGCAACGGCGGTGAGCAGGACCGCCAGACCCCTATCCATGACCACGAGGCTCCACGACCATGATCTTCGCCGACAGACCTACTTGGCGTCGAGCCAGTCCACACCGACGCCTACGTCCACCTCGAGTGGCGGATTGAGCTGGTAGGCGGCGCACATCTCGCGCCGCACCAGCTCGGTCGCGTCGTCCATCTCCCCCGGCGGGCCCTCGAAGAGCAGCTCGTCGTGGATCTGCAGAACGAGGCGGGTCTTGGCCCCTGATTCGGCGAGAGCGCGCTGGCAGCGCACCATCGCCACCTTGATGATGTCGGCCGCGGTGCCCTGAATCACCGTGTTGACCGCGAGGCGCTCGCCAAGCCGGCGCGTGTTGGGGTTGCCGGAGCGCAGCTCGGGGATCGAGCGCCGTCGTCCCATCAGCGTGCGCACGTAGCCCTCCTCCTGGGCCTGCTCGACGACCTGCTCGCGGAAGGCGCGCACGGCGGGAAATCGCTCCAGGTAGCGGGCGACGAATTCCTCGCCCTCTTTGCGCGGGATGTTGAGCCGGTCGGCGAGGCCGAAGCCGGTGAGGCCGTAGACGATGCCGAAGTTGACCATCTTCGCCTTCGAGCGCTGGCCGACATCGACCTCCTCGCGCGAGATGTCGAAGACCTCGGCGGCGGTGGCGGCGTGGACGTCTTCGCCGGCGCGGAAGATCTCCTTCAGCACCTCCTCCTCGGCCACGTGGGCGAGAACACGCAGCTCGACCTGGCTGTAGTCGGCGGAGAGCAGGCGGGCGCCGCCCTCGGCGACGAAGCAGGCACGGACCGGACGGCCGATCTCGGTGCGGATCGGGATGTTCTGCAGGTTGGGGTTGGTGCTGGAGAGGCGCCCGGTCGTGGTCGATGCTTGGTTGAAGGTCGTGTGGACGCGGCCGGTCTCGGGGTCGATCAGGTCCGGCAGCGAGTCGAGGTAGGTGTTCTTCAGCTTGGTCAGCTCACGCCAGGACTCGATCTTCTCGACGATCGGGTGCTCATCGCGGATCTGGGCAAGCACGCGGGCATCGGTCGAGAAGCCGGTTTTGCCGCGCCGTTTGCGAGTCAGGCCGAGCTTCTCGAAGAGGATGCGCCCGACCTGCTGCGGCGAGCCGATCGTGAACTCCTCCTCGGCCAGCTCGAAGATCTCTTTCTCCAGCGTCGCGATCCGCTCGCCGAAGCCGGCGCCGACCTCCGCCAGCCGCTCGGCGTCCAGCTTCAGCCCCTCGCGCTCCATCGCGGCGAGCACATGGACGAGCGGCAGCTCGACCTCGTGCAGCAGCGGGCCCAACTCGAACTGGTCGAGCCGCGGTCGCTGAACCTCGGCCAGCGCCGCGACCAGGCGCGCTTCCTCGGCCGGGTCGAGGCCGGCCTCGACCTCCTCGCCGAGCGCCAGCTGGCCGTCGTCTTCGCTGCTCTCGGCGGCCGCCCCCTCGGCGAGGCCGATGCCGGCGTCCGCCGCGAGCTCGACCAGCTCATAGGTGCGCCGCTGCGGTTCGAGCAGGTAGGCGGCCAGCAGCGTGTCGTGGTCGAGCGCCAGCTCGATCCCCTCGCGGGCGGCGGCGGCGAGTAGGCCGTGGCGCCCACCACCGAGCGACTTGGCGTCATGAGCGGCCAGCGGTCGACCGGCCAAGGCGACCACCAACTCGTCGAGGGTCGAGGAGCCGGCGACGATCCGCTCTCCCTGCGCGGCGGCCCATTGCCCGCTGCCGATCGCCAGCGCCGCCGGGCCCTCACCGAGGTCCGCCGGCGTCCCCTCCTCCGCCTCGACCGCCAGCTCCCTCTCGACGCTGCGGCCGGGCACCGCCTCGCCCTCGGGCAGCGCTTCTTCGAGCCGCTCCAGCACCGCCCGCAGCTCGAACTCGCGCATGAAGTCGCGCAGAGCGCCGCGGTCGGGCTCGGAGGCCATCGCCGCCGCCAGGTCGACGCCGGTGTCGATGTCGTACTGGAGCGTCGCCAGCTGCTTCGACATGCGCGCATCGTCGGCGTGCTCAAGCAGGTTCTGCTTGCGCTTGGCGCCGGAGATCTCCTCGACACCCCCGAGCACGTCCTCCAGCGAGCCGAACCGCTGCAGCAGCTGGGTCGCGGTCTTCTCGCCGATCCCGGGGACGCCGGGGATGTTGTCCGAGGTGTCGCCGCGCAGGCCCATCAGGTCGGTGACCAGCTCGGGCGGAACGCCGTAGCGCTCGACCACAGCGTCGGCGTCGTAGATCTTCGTCTCGGTGATGCCGCGCGAGGTGCTCATCACCCGTACGCCCGGACCGACCAGCTGGTAGGCGTCGCGGTCGCCGGTGACGACCATCACCTCGATTCCCTCTTCGCGCGCCTTTAGGGCCAGCGAGGCGATCACGTCGTCCGCCTCGTAACCCTCGACTTTCACGTTGGTGTAGCCGAACGCCTCGACCAGCGGCATCAGGTGCGGCCACTGCTCGCGCAGCAGGTCGGGGCGCGGTTTGCGCTGCGCCTTGTAGAGGTCATAGGTGACCTCGCGGCCCGACATGCCGGCATCCCAGGCGACGACGACGCCGGCGGGATGATGCTCGTCGATGATCTTGACCAGCATCGAAGCCAGCCCGTAGATCGCGTTCGTCGGCCGCCCGTCGCTGGTCCCGATCGACTCCGGCAGCGCAAAGAAAGCCCTGTAGGCAAGCGAGTTGCCGTCGATCAGAAAGAGCTCAGGCGAGTTGGCGTCCGGCGAGTCGGGCGGCATCGGCGCAACTCTAAGGTGCGGCGTGGCGAGTTTCCCGTTCATCTGACGGGAAACTCGCCAGACAAGCTTCCAAGACACTTGCGATCCGGTGCGGTTCCTCGCTCAGCTGGCGATCGGCGAGGCGCACTACCTCGTAGCCGAGGCCCCGTAATGCGAGGTCCCTCACACGGTCGTCCTCGAACGCTCCGCGCCCGCGGTGATAGATGTAGCCATCGGTTTCGACGACCAACAACCGGTCGCGCCAGAGGAAGTCGACGAGATGCGGTCCAACTCGGACGTTGACCTCTGGAATCGGCAGCCGATGCCGCCGGCAGAGTCGCGGGAAGTCGCGCTCGAGCTCGCTGCGGGTCCGATCGCGAGTCTCCTCGTCGCCGATCGGCAGGCCGAGAACGTCTGCCTGCCGGATCGCGCGCCGCAGTTCTTTGGGCGAGATGAGTCCCCGCCGTCGGTCCCCCCCGGCAGCGCGTCGCAGATCCGCGATGGTCCGCACGGGAGTCGTAACGGGAATACCGCCGCGGAGCGTTACAGCAGCAGGTAGAAGCAAGAGAGAACGGTGCAGGCGTATGCCTGGCCGTATCGCCTTGCCTCCGTTGCCTGGGACCGAGACATCGACCGGTCCGTCCGCCGACGGCAGAAGTCCCCAGTGCGCAGCGGCGCTGCGATGGCTGAGAGCCGCGCCCCAGTGATCGAGAACGGTTCGCGTCGCGCTGTCGTTCTTCTCATGGTCTCCGTTCGCACTAACCACTTCTCCGCAGGCCAGAATCGCCGCCATCCACCTCTCATGCATGGAAGTGCCGATGCGACCGACGGCGTAAACGCCGCGATGGACGCGATGCAATCGACCTGTGCGGGTGCGATGACGAACGCGATGCTTGTCGAGCCCAGCTGCCCGCAACTGGCCGACGGAGACGACGCCATGCTGACGGGAGGCAATCTCAGCGACAGTGAGATCGGCCTTGGCGAGTTGGTCGCACATATTGCGACTAAGTCGCCAGGCAACGCTGGTTCTCCCCCGGCTCGTTCGAATTACCCCCAACGTGCGAGACGCTTGCGCTACGTGGGAGGCAGCAGACCCACAGCGGGAATGAAGCGGCCCACACGAGCGGCGTAGTCCACGTAAGTCCCGCCGTGGACTTGCAAGAGGTAGGGCTCCTCTACCAGTCTCACTTGTAGCTCCAGAGCGACGACGAGAGTGGCAAATCCGGCGATTGCTATGACGCTCGGGACCATCAGCACCAGGCCGAATACGGTCGGCAGCATGGTGCTGTAGATCGGGTTGCGGACCAGCCGGAACGGGCCGTCGGTGACCAGCTCGGTGCGCTCCTCGGGATCGACGCCGACCCGCCACGAGTCGCCCATGGCGAGCTGGGCGCCGAAGGTGAGCGCGATCCCGCAGACGGCGAGAACCAGGCCGATCGTGTTGCCGACCGCGCCGTCGAGCGCGGGAATCGGCTCAAAGACATCGAGCAGCGCCAGAATCGGCGCCATTCCACCCGTCAGCAGGCCGGCGATGAACATCCCGCCGGTGATCCACTCCAGTGGCCCGGCGTCGGGAGGTAGGCCGTGCAAGCCGGTCGAGCCGGTGCGGCGCAGCTGGATCGCAACTCGTACCCCGAAGGTAATCGTCAGGGAGACGCCATAGAGCACTAGTGCCGCCGCAGCCACAGGCGCGATCCTAGACCGGACAACCGGAGACATCCCAAGGCCGTTCCGGGCGAACCGCCTTTTGGAACGGATCTTCCGCAAAGACCCTGTCACCTACTCGCAGGCGTAACCATCGCTGTCGCTGTCGAGCCCATAGTGGTCTTCGCCGACGACCACGACCGGGCCGGTGTACTCCGGCCCGTCCCCGCTGCCACCTTCGCAGTCATAGTCGGAAGCGTATGGATCGAGGCAGGCGCCGCTGTAGTTCGGGTCGCATTCAGAGGCTTCTTCGCTTTCTTCCGATTCGACCTGTTCCCGTTCTTCGGCTTCGGCCCGTCGGGCTTCTTCCTGGACGCGCTGGCGAGCCGCTTCTCGGCGCGCCCTCCGCCGCGTGGCTTCGTGCCTTGCGCGTGCCGCGGCGCGATGCGCTTCGCGGATCCGCTGCCGTTGCCGTTCGGCCGCGATCCGCACTTCACGCGCCGCGTTCTGGCGCGCTTCCTGTTCGCTCTCGGACTGCGAATCGGAACCGCAACCCGCGGACAGCAGGGCAAGGCAACAGACGAGCAGCAGCGCAGGGACCCGCATCGTTCCTCCTTAAGACTCTGAAAGTTTTCAGAGCGGAGCATATGGGCGAGCGGAGTGCCGAAGCATGGCCGCGGGCAGGCAGGAGGACCGAATCTGATTCGATAGCCGTCAATGGCCGTCAGCGCTCAGTACAGCGTCACGATCCGGGTCGAGCTCGACGCGCGGCAGGAGCCCCTGGGCAAACTGACCGCGGCGATCGCGGAGACCGGTGGGCAGTTGCAGGGCGTCGACCTTGTGCCGGGCGCCGGCGGCGAGGGCAAAAGGGTGCGCGAGTTCACGATCGACGCTCAGGACCGACCGCACTGGGAGCGGATCCTGCGGGCGATCGGCTCGACCCGCGGCGCCCGGGTGCTCGACTACGTCGACCGCACGATGCAGATGCACCGCGGTGGCAAGATCTCGGTCGAGAACAAGTACCCGCTGAAGACGCGCGACGACCTCTCGATGGCCTACACGCCCGGCGTCGCCCGCGTCTGCCAGGACATCCACGCCGACCGCGCCAAGGCCTTCGAGTACACGATCAAGAAGAACACGGTCGCCGTGGTCTCCGACGGCAGCGCCGTGCTCGGCCTCGGCAACATCGGCCCCGAGGCCGCGATGCCGGTGATGGAGGGCAAGGCGATGCTGTTCAAGGAGTTCGCCGAAGTCGACGCCTTCCCCATCTGCCTCGACACCCAGGACGCCGAGGAGATCATCAAGGCGGTCGAACTGATCGCCCCCACTTTCGGTGGCATCAACCTCGAGGACATCTCCGCTCCACGCTGCTTCGAGATCGAGGACCGGCTGAAGGAGTCGCTCGATATCCCCGTCTTCCACGACGACCAGCACGGCACCGCGGTGGTGACGATGGCGGCGCTGTTCAACGCGCTGAAGATCGTCGGCAAGCCGATCGAGCAGCTGCGCGTGCTCGTGGTTGGCCTTGGCGCGGCAGGGGTAGCGGTGACGAAGATGATGCTCGCCTCCGGCGTCACCCACGTGATCGGCTGCGACCGCCAGGGCGCTCTCTCGACGGAACGAGAGGACTACCAGTCGGGCGAGATGAGCGAGATCAAGCGCTGGTACGCGGAGAACTCGAACCCGGAAAAGTTGAGCGGCCAGCCGGCCGACGTGCTCGAGGGCATGGACATCCTCATCGGCCTCTCCGGCCCGGGCATCATCTCCGCCGAGGCGCTGGACCAGATGAACGACGACGCGATCGTCTTCGCGATGGCCAATCCGACCCCCGAGGTGATGCCCGAGGACGCTGCTCCCTACGTGCGGATCATGGCCACCGGCCGCTCCGACTACCCGAACCAGATCAACAACGTGCTCTGCTTCCCCGGCATCTTCCGCGGCGCTCTCGACGCCGGCTCGCCCAACATCACCGAGGAGATGAAGCTGGCGGCGGCGCGCGGGATCGCCGAAGTCGTCACCGAGGACGACCTCTCCGAGGACTACATCATCCCCAGCGTCTTCAATCGCGAGGTGGCGCCGATGGTCGCCAAGGCCGTGGTCGAGGAGGCCAAGCGCGACGGACTGGCTCGCTTCAGCGAGGAGACCGGCACCTTCTCCACGGTGGAGGTCGGCTGACCCGGTGAGGGTCCTCGTCACCGGAGCGAGCGGCTTCATCGGCTCGGCGCTCTGCGATGCGCTGCTCGCCCGCGGCGACACGGTCCTCGGCCTCTCGCGCGACCCCCAGCGCGCCCGCGGCACAAACCCGAGCGTCGTCTGGCACGCCTGGGAGCCGACCCTGGAACGGCCGCCGCCGGTCGCCTTCGAGAACGTCGACGGCGTCGTCAACCTGGAGGGGGAGAAGATCAACCAGCGCTGGAGCGACGACGCCAAGCGGCGGATCATGGAGAGCCGCCGCACAGGCACGCACAACCTGATCGCGGCGATCGCCGGTCTGGAGCGCAAGCCGAAGGTCCTCGTCAACGGATCGGCGATCGGCTTCTACGGCGACCGCGGCGAGGCGATGGTCGACGAGTCGGCCGTGCCCGGCGAGGGATACGACGCCGAGGTCGTGCGCGAGTGGGAGGCGGCCGCCCGCGAGGCCGAGGGCACGGGGATCCGCCTGGTGATCGTCCGCACCGGCCACGTGCTCGACCCCCGCGGGGGCCTGCTCGCCGAGCTGCTGCCGCCTTTCAAGCTGGGAGTCGGCGGCCCCATCGCCGGCGGGCGCCAATACATGTCCTGGGTCCACATCGACGACGAGGTGGGGATTCTGCTCTGGGCGCTCGACAACGAGAAGGTGAGCGGCACGGTCAACTCGACCGCGCCCAACCCGGTCACCAACCGCGAGCTCTCCCAGGCGATCGGGCGGGCGCTGCACCGGCCGACGTCGGTGCCGGTGCCGGGGTTCGTGCTCGATCTCAAATTCGGTGGTGAGCTCGGAAGGGTCTTGCGGGGAGGACAACGGGTCATGCCGCGGCGGGCGCTCGACCTGGGGTACCAGTTTCGGTATCCGGAGATCGACGGGGCGCTTCAAAACCTGCTGTAGGAAGCTTCTAAACGACGGAAGCTCCGTGCCAGGGCAGCTATTCCAACTCGCCTAGGACGGATTCACGCAAGCTGTCGGAGGAACCAGCTTCGTCCACGGCGCGGAGAAGCTTCTTCATCGCTGCCTCCCCCGAGCCTTCTGGGAGCTGGGCGATTCCGGCTTCTTCGAGGATCGGCTCGGAGAAGCGGGATGCCGCGCGGGTTAGCTCCCCTATGTAGCCGACCGTGGTCGAGTCCTCGGTGGCTCGACGCGCATTGGCACCGATCGTCGCGAGGTCGAGCCTGTGAGAGCTTTCAGCTCTCGGCAAGCAAACAACGTGGACCTGGACCTCCCCAGCCCGCCCCCCATCCCGAGCAAGCTCGCGCTCAGCTTCAGCGCAAAGAGGCGCAGCAACGTAAACGCTGGCAGTAGCGCCCTCAGCAACGCCCTCGCTTTCTCCACAGCCAGCTACCACCAGCAGGCCGATCACAGCTAGAAGCAGGACTCTGTGGAGGCGCAGGGAGGGACGGGTATCCCCCTGCAGGAACTTGTGAGCCGGCGAGAAACGAGCCCTTGCAGGGGATTCGACGCGGGTTCCGGCAGGGGGATACCCGTCCCTCCCTACCCACGCGGGTTCCGCCGGGGGGGTACCCCGCCCCTCCCTCGGATTAGCCAAAGAAGACCTCGGCCTCTTCGTAAAGCTCCTTAGGCACCGTCTTCAGCTCCGCAGTGGCCTCGTTGAGCTCCACAAGCTGAATATCCGTACCCCGCAGTGCCGTCATCGTGCCCCAGCTGCCGCTGTCGGCCGCGTCGATCGCGTGCAGGCCGAAACGGGTCGCGAGGACACGGTCGAATGCCGTCGGGGTGCCGCCGCGCTGCACATGTCCCAGCACCGTCGCCCGGGTCTCCTTGCCGGTGCGCCGCTCGATTTCGTGCTCGAGCCAGTGGGCGATGCCGCCGAGGCGAACGTGGCCGAAAGCGTCGAGCCCTTTGTCCTGGGTCTCGGGCATGCCGCCCACCGGCTGGGCCCCCTCGGAGACGACGATGATCGGCGCGAAGCGCGCCTCCAGGCGCCGCCCGACCAGCTCGCAGACCCGCTCCAGGTCGAACGGCTGCTCGGGGATGAGGATCACATTGGCGCCGCCGGCAAGGCCGGCGTGGAAGGCGATCCAGCCCGCGTGGCGCCCCATCACCTCGACGATCAGCACGCGGTGGTGGCTGTCGGCGGTGGTGTGGAGCCGGTCGATCGCCTCCATCGCGATGTTGACCGCGGTGTCGAAGCCGAAGGTGTAGTCGGTTGCGCCGAGATCGTTGTCGATCGTCTTCGGCACCCCGACGACCCGGACACTGTGCTCGACATCAAGCCGCGCGGCGACGCCGAGCGTGTCCTCGCCGCCGATTGCGATCAGGCCGTCGACGCCTTCGCTCGCCATGTTCTCGACGATCCGCGCCGCGGCGCCCTCTTCCCTGAAGGGGTTCGTCCGCGATGAGCCGAGGATCGTGCCACCGCGAGGAAGGATGCCGCGCACCTCTGGCACCCCGAGCGTGCCGCTGTCGCCTTCCAATGGACCGTGCCAACCATCGCGATAGCCGACGAAGTCGTGCCCGAGCTGTTCGACCCCTTTGCGGACAATCGCCCGGATCACCGCGTTGAGCCCCGGGCAGTCGCCCCCACCGGTGAGTACGCCGATCCGCATAGGCGCAGATTAGGGGGTGCCGGACACGACAAAGGGCGATAAGTTGGGGCAACCCGACGAAGGCACGAAAGGAATGACGATGAACGACTCAGTCGACCTGGCCGCGGTTCGCGACGTGCAGCAGAAAACCTGGTCGGAAGGCGACTTCGCGATGGTCGCCGGCCTGGTGATGATGGTCGCCGAGGACCTCACCGAAGCACTGGACATCGTCCCCGGCGAACGGGTGCTGGACGTGGCCTGCGGCAGCGGCAACGGCGCCCTCGCCGCCGCGCGCCGTGCATGGGGTAACACCGTCGGCGCCGATTTCGTGCCGGCGCTTTTGGAGCGCGGGCGTGAGCGAGCCGCCACCGAACGCCTCGACGTCGAGTTCGTCGAGGCTGATGCGACCGACCTGCCCTTCGGTGACGGCGAGTTCGACGTGGTGATGTCGATCTTCGGCGCGATGTTCGCCGCCGATCAGGAGAAGGCGGCGGCGGAGCTGCTGCGCACCCGCAAGCCCGGCGGCCGGATCGGGATGGCCAACTGGGTACCCGACGGCGGCGTCGGCAGGATGTTCATGACGATCGCCAAACACGCGCCACCGCCCCCGGGCGTGCCGTCGCCGCTGCGCTGGGGAACCGAGGAAGGGCTGCGGGAGCTGTTCGGCGACGGCGTGTCGGATTTGCGGATCGAGCGACGCAAGTCGCGCCAGACGTTCCGCTCGGTCGACCACTGGATGGACTTCTTCCGCACCTACTTCGGCCCGACCAAGGTCGCCTTTGAACGGGTCGGCCCCGATGGAGAGGAGGCGCTGGAAACCGACCTTCGCGCCTGGCTGGAAGAGGCAAATACCGCCGGTGACCGGGCCCTCGTCCTCGAACCCGAGTATCTGCGGGTGGTGGCGACCCGCGCCTGAGCCGGTGCCCGCCGCTCAGGCGCTCGGCTTGAAAACCCGGATCGAAGCGCCGATCAGCAGGATCGCGAAGAAGATCAGGCCGGCGACGGCGCCGCCCTGGCCGAGCCAGGCGTAGCCGACGGTCGTGGCGGCGAGCGCGAGGAAGAGGCTGACGACGAGTCCCATGCGGCGGGAATCCTAGACGAACCGCCGGCCTACGCGGCGAGCTCAGCGAGGGAGTCGCGCAGGAATCGGCCGACCGCATCGGCCGCGTCCTGCGGTGAGCCAGCCTCGCCGGCGGCACGCACCAGCCGACTGCCGACGATCACACCGTCGGCGATCTCGCCGACTTTGGCAACCTGCTCGGGCGTGCCGATGCCGAAGCCGACAGCAACTGGGACATCGGCCTCGACCTTGGTAGCGGCGACCAGCTCTGCCAGGCCGGACGGAAGCTGCTGCCGCTCTCCGGTCGTGCCGACGGTCGAGACGACGTAGACGAAACCTTCGGCGGCGGCGCAGATGCGGGCCCGGCGCTCGGCCGGCGTCGTCGGCGCGAGCAGCGGGACCAGGGCGAGGCCGGCCCCGAAGAGCTCCTTCCGAATCTCGTCGGCCTCGTCGAGCGGCAGGTCGGGCACGATCGCACCGGCCGCTCCGGCCGCGGCAGCGCGGCGCGCGAACTCGGCGGCGCCACCATGGGCGAGGACCATGTTCGAGTAGACCATCAGCACGACGGGCACCCGCTCGGAGATCGACTCGCACACCTCCAGCGCCGTCTCCAGCGTCGCCCCCGCCGCAAGCGCCTCGGTGGCGGCAGCATGGATCGTCGGCCCATCGGCAAGTGGATCCGAGAACGGCACCCCTAGCTCAACCAGATCGGCACCGACGTCCGCGTAGGCGGCGGCAATCGCCAGCGATGACGCCCGGTCGGGATACCCGGCCATCATGTAAGGCATCAGGGCAGCTCGACCTTCTTCCTTCGCAAGCTGGAAGGCACGGGCTATGCGCTCCCCACCAGTTGCCGTCGCGGAGATGGCGGATGCGATCGTCGGGGGGGTTGGGGGGTGGCTCTGGCGAGCCTCCCCGCTGTTGCTCGACAGAGTCACCCCCCAACCCTCCTCGCGGCCACCTCGGCCAAATCCTTGTCCCCACGGCCACTGAGGCAAAGCACGTCATAGCCCGCCCCCCCGCCGTTCTCCAGTAGCCAGGCAATCGCGTGCGCGGACTCAAGTGCCGGGATGATCCCCTCCAGCCGCGCCAGCTCTGCGAAGGCAGCCAGTGCGGCGGCATCGGTGACGGCCGTGTAGGTGGCGCGGCCTGTGTCGCGCAGGTGGGCGTGCTCGGGGCCGACGCCGGGGTAGTCGAGGCCGGCGGAAACCGAGTGGGCCTCGAGTATCTGGCCCTCCTCGTCGGCGATGACCGCCGAGAGCGAGCCGTGGAGGACGCCGGTGCCGCCCGCCCCCAGCGAGGCGCCGTGACGGCCGCTTTCGAGCCCTTCTCCCGCCGCCTCGACGCCGATCAGCTCGACCGCGGCGTCCTCGATGAACGGCGTGAAGATGCCGATCGAGTTCGAGCCGCCGCCGACGCAGGCGATCACCCGGGCCGGCAACGTATCCTCGACCGCGAGCGCCTGCTCGCGGGCCTCGTCGCCGATCACCCGCTGCAGGTCGCGGACCAGCGCCGGGAACGGCGCCGGGCCGACGACTGAGCCGATCACATAGTGGGTCGACTCGACGTTGGCGACCCAGTCGCGGATCGCCGCGCTGACCGCCTCCTTGAGGGTGCGCGCGCCGGCCTCGACCGGGGCGACCTCGGCCCCCAGCAGCTTCATCCGCTCCACGTTGGGGGCTTGGCGCCGGATGTCCTCGGTTCCCATATAGACGACGCACTCGAGGCCCAACAGGGCGCAGGCGGTGGCCGTCGCCACGCCGTGCTGGCCGGCGCCGGTCTCGGCGATCACCCGGGGCTTGCCCATCCGCTGCGCCAGCAACGC
>Ga0193695_1000039_pt1 | contig 27632 bp, 26 predicted proteins | sample L3s2metaG_FD_160568 | JGI IMG/M metagenome (GOLD analysis project Ga0193695, IMG submission 160568) | Soil microbial communities from a riparian zone of the East river system, Colorado, United States - L3s2 | ecosystem: Environmental > Terrestrial > Soil > Riparian zone | place: USA: East River... | reverse complement strand
GCAACGAATCCCAGAAGATCGCTGGCTTGGCCTCAAATGTCGAACAAGCCCGCAACGCGCTCAACGCTTGGGTCGGCTCGGGCAAGCCGATGTGGCTCAACGAGTTGGGCTGGCCGATCGCCGGCACCGGCGAGCCCTCGGTCAGCGAAGCCGAACAGGCGAAACTGCTGACTTCAGCCCTCGACTGGGTGAAGGCCAACGCGTCGAAATACAACATCGAGCTCGTCACCTGGTACTTCTACAAGGACCTCGGCGGCTCCACTTGGGACGGCTACTGCGGCCTGCGGGATCAGAATGGCAGGTACCGCGAATCCTGGTACGCCTTCCAGAAAGAGGCGGGAGCGCCAAAATGGCCGGTGCCTTCTCCGCCTCCTAACTTGTTTGCGGTAGCGCTGAACCACACGGGGGAACACCACACCGGCGTTCACGTCCTCGACGCCGCCACTCAATTCCAGACCTGGCTGACGCAGCGGGAAACTGCCCTGGGGGAAACCAGCCCGGCCGAATGGCAGTGGGCAGTTGCCGATGAAAATCACGATGGGGTCTCCGACCTCGTCGGCGTCTCGATGAACCACACGGGGGAACACCACACCGGCGTTCACGTGCTGAACGGCGCCACCGAATACCAGACCTGGCTGACGCAGCGGGAAACCCCCCTTGGGGAAACCAGCCCGGCCGAATGGCAATGGACGATGGGCGATGTAAACGGCGATGGGGTCTCCGACCTCGTTGGCGTCTCGATGAACCACACCGGAGGCCACCACACCGGCGTCCACGTGCTGAACGGCGCCACCGAATACCAGACCTGGCTGGTTCAACAGGAAACGCCTCTGGCCGAAACCAGCCCGGCCGAATGGCAATGGACGATGGGCGATGTGAACGGCGACAAAATCGCCGACCTCGTCGGCGTCTCGATGAACCACACCGGAGGTCACCACACCGGCGTCCACGTGCTGAGCGGCGCCACGCAGTTCCAGACCTGGCTGGTTCAGCAGGAAACCCCGCTCGCCGAAACCAGCCCGGCTGAATGGCAGTGGACGATGACCGACGAAAATCACGACGGAATCGCCGACCTCGTCGGCGTCTCGATGAACCACACCGGAGGCCACCACACCGGAGTCCACGTGCTGAGCGGCGCCACGCAGTTCCAGACCTGGCTGACCCAGCAGGAAACACCGCTGAGCGAAACCAGTCCGACGGAATGGCAATTCGTAGCCGGGTTTTAGTCCTGAGCCCGCGACAAAAGGGGAGGACAGTTGCACTCCAGTTGGATGAAGGTAAGTACCAATCCAAGCAAGCCTTTGAATAGTGAACAGGAAGGGAAGCCAAATGGCATGTGCCCTCCCTTCGGGGAGGGCACCGAGCCGGCCAGGGTGCCGCCTGGTGGGGGCGACGGCGAGTACGGTCTCTCTTGCATCGAAGCTACGTCGGTAATCGCCGCCGCCCTCTGAGGGTCGGCATCCGGGCGTCTCTCAGGTGCCTCATCAACGGGAGGGGCATCTTGCCTGCGAAGACGATCAACTATCGACTTGGACCAGCGCGAAGGGCTCTATGATCTGATCCGCAATCATCTCGGCAGCATCGAGGACTTCTGGCTCGCCATGCAGCGGGAAGAGGACTTCGACAAGGCCGAGCGGCTGAGGCTGGAGTTTGGGCCTACCGCCCTCGGGCCTGCTCCAAGTTCGACCGGTGGGGGCCGGAGAGCCAGTCCGCATCCGGCCCCAGACGCGGGTCGACCGGTTCCTCTCCTCGCCGCAGCGCGTCGATGTAGGCATGATCGGCGGCCAGGCGGGCCGCCACCTCGGGACCCTCGGCAACGGCGCCGTGGCCGGGGACCAGGACATCGACGTGCCTGGCGGCCTCACCCAGCCGGTCGAGCGCCGTCTCGTAGGCGCCCGCCTGATCGGGGCGGCGAGGGTCGAAGAGGAGGACCGCGGCGTGGCCGATGGCGTGCGCCTGATGCTCGATGATCTCGCCCGGCACGGGTCCGCCGTCCGCGGGCAGCGGGGTGACGAGCGCGATCAGCTCGAGAGGGATGCCCGACGCGCTCTCCGCCGCCATCGCCTGCGCCCGCTCTCGGCCTTCACCGGCAGCGTTGGCGCCGGCAGGGGTGGCGTAGCGCGGCACGTCGCCGAACCGGGCATGCCAGAGCAGGTGGTCCCAGTGGGGATGGGTGGAGAACCCGGCGACCAGCGGAATGCCGAGCCGGTCCAGGTCATCCGCGAGCTGGTTCAGCTCGGAACCATCGATGCCGGGATCGACCAGGACCAACCCATCCTCCCCGCGCACCACGATGGAATTGGTCCAGACCCACTCACTCTGCCGGACCCAGACGCCGTCGGCCACCTGAGTCAGCATCGGTTCACTCTATTAGGCATCTTCTCCCCGGCGCAAGAAGAAAGCCCGCTCGCACTCGACACCCACTGGTGGCTCATGTCCAAGGCTGAAAGGAGCCATCGATCGGCGCGACCTCAACCGTAAAGCCCTCCTGGCGGATGCCCTCCGCCAGCTCCTCTCTGTCGCCAACACGGCGTTCACCAGTGGCTACACCGGCATCGAGGGCTCAGGCAACATCGCCCGCCTCAAAGACTTCAGGAGCGGGCCGCTGCCGCCGTTTTAGGTGGAGGCCGGCGCTGTTTGGGTGGCGGCGAAGTTTGCGATCTCCTCGGCTAGCCGCTGTGGCTGGTCGAGGGGCACGAAGGTGGCCGAATCGGGGATCTCGACGATGCGCGCATTCGGGGTATCCGCGGCCAGTCGCTGTGCGTACTTGAGCGGGAAGACGCGGTCGCCGGGGGCCCAGGTGAGCAGGACCGGTAGCTCGGAGTCGCGCAGCTTCTCGGCCGCCTCCAGGGTGTAGCGCTTGTTCATCCCCACAGTCACCTTTTTGAGGTCGCGTTTGACGTCGGGGTCGTGCAGGCCGGGCTCCATCCATGAAGCCACCAACTCGGCCGGGATCGGTTTCTTCGAGAAGGGCTTAAAGGCTGCTCGGGCGATGGCGCCGATCCGGAAGGGGGCGGCGAGCACCGCCATTCCCCCGGGCAGCTTCGCGAGCGGTGGCATTGCCTTGAAGGGGCCGGGAGGGAAGTTCGTGTGGGTATCGCAGTTGGTGAGGACGAGGCGGCCGATCCGCTCCGGGTGGCGGGTGACGAGGACCTGCGACATGGCGCCGCCCGAGTCGTTGCCGACGATCGTCACGTCCTCGAGGTCGAGCGCCTCGAGGAAGCTCGCGATCGTTGCCGCGATTCCGTAGGGGGTGAGATCCGCGTCGGGGTTCATGGCCACCTGCTGGGCACCGATCGGCCAGTCGGGGGCGAGGCAGCGGAAGCGGTCGGAGAGGCCGTCGACTACGCCGTCCCAGAGGCGGCCGTCGACAAGATAGCCGTGGACGAAGACGACGGGCTTGCCCTCGCCGGCCTCGCGGTAGCGGATGGTCCCGGCGGGGAGCTCTATCTCTTGCCGCTGGTCGGCTGAGGCCATTGAGTGACCTTAACCGGCTCGTGGTCCTCGTGCGCCAGCCGGCGGGACTCCTTCTGCGCGTACATGCGCACGTCGGCGAGTTGCAGTGCCGCCGAGGGCTCGCTCTCCTCGCCCGGAATCTCGACTCTGCCCCAGGCCGAGCTGACGTCGAAGCCGGGCCCGGTTGCGCTCAGCGCCTGGGTCGCTGCTCGGGAAACGGCGTCGAAGCGGTCCCGCGGGCAAGTGAGCAGGACGCAGAACTCATCGCCGCCGATGCGGTAGGCGACGCCGTCCTCGCCGACGGCGTCGCGCAGCGCACCGCCGAGCTTTGCCAGCAGCTCATCCCCGGCGGGATGGCCGAAGGTGTCGTTGTAGTGCTTGAACCCGTTCAGATCGAAGAGCAGCAGCAGCACCGGGCTCTCCTCATTCGCCCGGATGACCCGGGCAGGCAGGTCGACCTGCATCCGCCCCTGGTTGGCGAGCCCAGTGAGCGGATCGGTCCGAACCTGCTCGAGCAGGGCCTTGTTCTCGCGGTCGCTCATCGCCAACCGGACGATCACGGCGGTCATGGTCGCCGCCCAGAGGACGGTCGAGAGGCCGCTGGTCGCGCTGAAATACTGCATCGCGAAGAGGCCGATCATCACGCTGGCGAAGACGGCCGGAACGACTATCTCGCGGCGTCGCTCTCCCTCCCCGGGGGAGGTGATCTCGGCCGCTTCGGCCGGCTGCCAGACCGAGGCGCCGAGGCAGACGGCGGCGATCAGGTAGACCGGTTCGACCCAGCTGCCGCCGGGGAGGGATTCTTCGGTCAGCTGCAGGGTGAAGGCGATGTCGGCCACGACGAGCGCCGCCAGGCCGGCGAGCAGCAGCGACCAGGTGCGGCCGGGGCGCCAGCCGGTCAAGGCGACGACGCCGACGACCATCGCCAGCATCGCGATGTCACCCAGTGGATAGGCGAGGGTGGTCGCGATCTGCAGCGGCGTGCCTTCGGTCTTCTCGGCGACGAAGTCGAAGATGAAGGCGGCCCCGAGGGCCGCGGTGCCGAGCGCCGCGATCAGGCCGTCCATCCAGAGGCGCCAGTTCATCTCGTGGGTCCTGGCGCGGACCAGCAGGGCCAGTCCGGCGTAGGCGAGTGGGTAGAAGAGCAGGTATCCGACGTCCGCGGGCGAGGGGTAGGGGGCGTTCGGATTGCCTTCGATCGCAGCGGTCCAGTAGACCTCGGCGGCTCCCCAGAAGAGAATCGCGGCGCCGATCAGGAGCCAGGCGCTGCGCTCGCGGCCGAAGGCCGAGGCGCGCACCAGGCAGGCGACGCCGGCGCCGAGCACGACCGCGTCGTAGACGAGGTTGCCGATCGCAAAGTGCAGGCTGCTTCCGACGCCGAACCAGTAGTGCAGGGTGACGAGCAGAGTGCCGCCCAGGAGCAGGATCGCAAGCGCGCCGCGCAGCACGCGCGTGAGGCGGCTGTCGCCGGCTGCCGGATCGCTCTTTGTCATGCCCAGCTATCGGCACAACAGGCACGTTTCCAAAGCCCTGAACGCCGAGCTTGCGCACTTCTCTAGAATCGGTCGTGATGAAGGCAGGAATCCACCCCGAGTACACGCTTGCCAACGTGCATTGCTCGTGCGGCAACCAGTTCTACACCCGCTCCACGGTGGCGGACCTGCACCTCGAGCTCTGCTCGGAGTGCCACCCCTTCTACACCGGCAAGCAGAAGCTCGTCGACACCGGCGGGCGGGTCGAGCGGTTCCAGCGGCGCGCCGCCAAGCACGCCAAGGCCTCTAAGTAAGCCATGAGCGCGGAGACAGGCTCTCCGCCGGCCGAGGCCGTTTCCCCGAACGGGGCAGACCCGCTTCGCATGCCCGACGGCGCTCTGGTCGCCAAGCGCGACGCGCCGGTCGGCGGCCAGGCGGTCCTGGAGGGGGTGATGATGCGCGGCGTCTCCACCTGGGCGGTCGCGGTGCGCAACCCCGAGGGCCAGATCGAGCTCAGCTCGGAAGCGCTGGTGCCCTGGGCGAAGCGGCACAGACTCTGGCGGGTGCCGGTCCTGCGCGGCGTCGTCGCCCTCGGCGAGTCGCTGAAGATCGGCTTCCGCGCTCTGGCCATCTCCGCCAACGCGCAGATGGAGCCCGACGAGCAGGGCGAGAAGGAGGAGATCGGCGGCTGGGTCTGGGGGCTGACGATCGTCCTCTCGATGGCGCTGGCGATCGGCCTCTTCTTCGTCGTCCCGGTCGGCCTGACCAGTCTGATCAAGGACCAGCTCGGCTCGCCCCTCCTCTTCTGGCTGATCGAGGGACTGCTGCGCACGGCGCTCTTCATCGGCTACATCGCCGCGATCAGCCGGATGCCCGACCTGCGGCGGGTCTTCGAGTACCACGGCGCCGAGCACAAGACGATCTCCTGCTATGAGGCCGAGGACGAGCTGGTCCCGGCGCGCGCCAAGCTCTACTCGCGCCTGCACCCGCGCTGCGGGACGAGCTTCCTGCTGATCGTGATGGTGCTGGCGATCTTCGTCTTCGCGCCGATCGGGCTGCCCGCCTGGTATTGGCTCTTGGTCTCGCGCATCCTCGGCATCCCGCTGATCGCCGGCCTCTCCTATGAGGTGATCAAGTGGGCCGGCAAGAACCGCCGCAAGCGCTGGGTGCGAGCGGTGATGTGGCCGGGCCTGATGCTGCAGAACCTGACCACCCGCGAGCCCGACGAAGCCCAGCTGGCCGTCGCGATCGCGGCGCTGGAGAAGGTCTTGGCCGAGGAGAAGCCGGCTGAGGCGGGCGAGGCGCCGATAGAGATCGTCGCTTAGGCGTAGGCGGGCGGGTCCTGTCGCCGGGACGGGGTGTCCTCGCGTTGCTGGGTTTTTCGCCAGCAGCGCCTGTGGCCGTCCGAGGTCGTCGCCGGAGCGAAAAAGAGGACGCCGCTGCCGCGAGGACACCCCGTCCCGGCGCCACCCGCCCGAGCTGCGCTTATCGTTAGCTGGGTGATCGAGTCGCTTGTCGAGCAGATTGAGGCCAGGTTCTCCGAGCTGGAGGGGCAGATGTCTGACCCCGATGTGATCTCGGATCGGGAGCGCTATGCCGAGGTGGGGCGGGAGTATCGGGAGCTGCAGCCGGCTCGGGTGCTGGCGGGGGAGTGGCGGACTCTGAAGGACGATCTCGAGGGGGCGCGGGAGCTGCTGGAGGAGGGGGAGGACGCTGAGCTGCGGAAGGTTGTTGAGGAGGCGCCCGGGAGGTTGGAGGAGCTCGAAGAGGAGATCCGGCTGGCGATGGTCGAGCGCGATCCGAACGACGCCAAGAACGTGCTGGTCGAGATCCGGGCGGGGACCGGGGGGGACGAGGCGGCGCTTTTCGCCGGCGACCTCTACAAGATGCTGACCCGCTACGCGGAGGAGCTCGGCTTCGCCACCGAGGTGCTCTCACAGTCTGCCGCCGAGGTGGGAGGCTTCAAGGAGGTGACCTTCGCCGTCAAGGGCGAGGGCGCCTACTCGATCTTCAAGTACGAGGGCGGCACCCACCGCGTGCAGCGCGTGCCCGAAACGGAGAGTCAGGGTCGCATACACACCTCGACCGCGACCGTCGCGGTGCTGCCCGAGGCGGAGGAGGTCGAGGTCGAGATCGACCAGAACGACCTGCAGATCGACGTCTACCGGTCCTCGGGGCCCGGGGGGCAGTCGGTCAACACGACCGACTCGGCGGTGCGGATCACGCACAAGCCGAGCGGCATCGTCGTCTCGATGCAGGACGAGAAGTCTCAGCTGCAGAACCGCGAGAAGGCGATGCGGGTACTGCGAGCGCGGCTGTACGAGCGCGAGCTGGCCGAGCGGCAGGCTAAGGTCGCGGCAGAGCGCAAGGCGCAGGTCGGCAGCGGCGAGCGCTCCGAAAAGGTGCGCACCTACAACTTCCCCCAGGGCCGCGTCACCGACCACCGGATCAAGCTGACCTCGCACAACATCGACGCGGTGTTGGCCGGGGGTCTCGGCGAGTTCACGGACGCGCTCGCGGCCGAGGAGAAGCGCCGACGACTGGAGGCGGCAGCCGCGGCCTCACCAACGTGAGCGCATCCGACATTCACCACAGCAGGGTGGGGCGAATGTCGGATGCGCCGACTGCGGGGAGCATCCGCGAGGCCCTGGCGGGCGCGAGCGACGCCCTGGCGGCAACGGGGGTCGAAACCCCCCGGCTGGACACGGAGCTGCTGCTGGGTGAGGCGACCGGCTGGGACCGAGCGCGGCTCGCGGCTGAATCCGAGACCGGAGTTCCCGCGGACGCGGGGAGAAAGTTCGCGGCGATGGTGCGGCGGCGCCTGCGGCGCGAGCCGGTTGCCTACATCCTCGGCCGCAAGGGCTTTCGCTCGATCGAGCTGGAGGTCGACCGCCGGGTCTTGATCCCGCGGCCGGAGACCGAGCTGCTGGTCGAGCTGGCACTCGAGTTGCGACCGCGGCGGGTGCTCGACATCGGCACCGGCTCGGGGGCCCTGGCGCTGGCGATCGCCGACGAGCTGCCGGGATGCGAGGCGATCGCGACCGACACTTCGCCCGCCGCGCTCGAAGTCGCCTGCGCCAACGCCGAGCGGCTTGGTCTGGCGGACCGGGTCGAGTTCGTCGAGGCGATGCTGCCGCCCGATCCGGGGGAGCTCGACCTGATCGTCGCCAACCTGCCCTACGTCGCCGAGCGGGACTGGGCGGGCCTTGAGCCTGAGGTGACCCAGTGGGAGCCGCGCGAGGCGCTGCTTGCCGGCCAGGATGGGCTCGACGTGCTGCGCACCGTGATCCCGGCAGTGGCGAGCGCCGCTCCGGCGCTGGCACTCGAGGTCGGCGCCGGCCAGGCGCCGGCCGTCAGCGAGCTGCTCTTCGCAGCCGGCTTCGCCACGGTCGAGGCGCGCCCGGACCTCGCCGGCATCCCCAGGGTCGTCTGGGGGCGACAGTGAGCGCGCCTGGCGCCTTTGTCGCAAATATTCCGACAAAGGCGCCAGGGTGCGCCCCGTGACCGAAGTCGTCTCGGTCGACCGCGATGGCCCGAGCGCCGCTCGTACTGCCCTCGAGCGGACGATCGCGAATGGCGGCGTCGCGGTCTTTCCCGCCGACGGCCTCTACGGCCTCGCCTGCGACCCGCTCGATGCGGCGGCGATCGAGCGCATCCACCTGATCAAGGGCCGCGACGACGGCAGGCCCTCGGCCGTCATGTACTTCTCGCCGCTGGCGATGCGCGAGCTGGTCGAAGGGCTCGGGCCGAGCACGCGGCTGGCGGTGGGGGCTCTATTGCCGGGGCCGGTGACGTTGATCCTCGCCAATCCTCAGGAGCGCTACCCGCTCGCCTGCCGAGAGGACCGCGCCCGGCTCGGCGTCCGCCTGATCGGCGGTCCGCTCGCCGGCGCGATGTGCCCGCTCTTCCAGACCTCGGCAAACGTCAGCGGCGAGCCGGCGCCGGCGAGCTTCGAAGACGTCCCCGAGGAGATCGTCGCCGCGGTCGACCTCGCGATCGACGGCGGCGAGCTGACCGGCTTGCCATCGACGGTGGTCGACCTGACTCACTTCGACCCGAACGGCGAGTGGAGCGTCCTCCGCGAGGGCGGCCTCTCGCGGGGCGATCTAGCAGCCCGGCTGGCCGCGATAGGGGAGACGGATCAGACGCCGTGAGTGGTTGTCGCGCTCGTTCGACTCGTAGAGCAGGTTGTGCGGGTCGACCCTCATCACGAAGGCGAAGCAGCCGCGCAGACCGCTGACGTCGATCCACTGCTTGTCGTAGTCGGCGGGGTAGATATCGGACCAGCCGACCGAGGTGCCCAGCGTGACCGCGTCCGTGAACGGGTCCTGGTTGCAGCCGGGGTAGTGGGCGCTCGACGGGGAGCGGCGACCCGGGCGCGTCAGCTCGAGGTCGCGCAGGCAGTAGTTGAGCTTGGGACCGAGGCGGACACGCCGAGTCGGTTGGCGTTCGCGGTCGACCTTCCACAGCTCGAACCTGGCCAGCTGATGCACCTTCCAGTAGGAGCCGCCGAAGTAGGCGCCGACGTAGGTGAAATGCAGGGTCGCGTCGGTAGGCACGACGAGCCGCCCGCCGTTCTTGCGGAGAATTCGCTGCGCCACCCGCATCCGGTGCCAGCCGTCGCGGCTGCCGTGCAGCTCCATCGGCCCCTTGCCGCGGCTCTTGACGTTGCTGGTCGCGCGCAGGCGCAGGTGTCCCGGCCCGGCGTGTTCCAGATAAAGGTCGGAAGGGCGGCCGATCCGCAGGTTCGGGCAGAGCAGCTGCTTGGCCTCGGGGCCCTCGCACGGGTTGGCGACCTGCGCCGACGCGGTCGGCGTGGCGACGAGGAGAAAGAGGGTGGCGATAGCGAGCGCCGAGCGAGCCTTCACCGCCATCAGGCTATCCCTACCCGTTGGTAAGGTCGCTGAACGGTGACCGAGTTGCCAGAGAGCTTTCAAAGCGCGTCTCTCGCCGAGGTCGATCCGGCGATCGCCGCTGTGCTCGAGGCCGAGCTGGCGCGCCAGCGGGGCACGCTGGAGATGATCGCCTCGGAGAACTTCGTGCCGCGGGCGGTGCTGGAAGCGGTCGGCTCGGTGCTGACCAACAAGTACGCCGAGGGCTACCCCGGCAACCGCTACTACGGGGGCTGCGAGGAGGTCGACGTCGCCGAGCAGCTGGCGATCGACCGGGCCAAGGAGCTGTTCGGCGCCGAGCACGCCAACGTCCAGGCCCACGCCGGCGCCCAGGCCAACAACGCGGCCTACATGGCGCTGATCGAGCCGGGCGACACGATCATGGGGATGGCGCTCGACCACGGCGGCCACCTCACCCACGGGATGAAGCTGAACGTCTCCGGCAAGCTGTACGAGATCGTCGCCTACCACGTTCGCCGCGAGGACCTGCGGGTCGACATGGAGGAGGTCGAGCGGCTCGCCCACGAGCACAAGCCGAAGCTGATCGTCGCCGGCTGGTCGGCCTACCCGCGCCAACTCGACTTTGCCGCCTTCCGCGCGATCGCCGACTCGGTCGGGGCCAAGCTGATGGTCGACATGGCGCACTTCGCCGGCCTGGTCGCCGCCGGTGAGCACCCCAACCCGGTGCCGCACGCCGACGTCGTCACGACGACGATCCACAAGACCCTCTGCGGGCCGCGCAGCGGCATGATCCTCTCCACCGAGGAGCACGCGAAGGCGATCGACAAAGCGATCTTCCCCGGCCAGCAGGGCGGGCCGCTGATGCACACGATCGCCGCCAAGGCCGTCGCCTTGCGAATCGCCGCCACCGAGCAGTTCCGCGCCCGCCAGCGACAGACGATCGCCAACGCGCAGGCGCTCGCAGCCGGCCTCGAAGGGAACGGCGTGCCGGTGCTCACCGGCGGCACCGACGTCCACCTCGTGCTGGTCGACCTGACGCCGAGCGGCCTCGACGGCAAGACCGCCGAGGCGCGACTGGAGGATGTGGGGATCACGGTCAACCGCAACGCGATCCCCTTCGACGAGCGGCCGCCGATGAACCCCTCAGGCCTGCGAATCGGCACCCCGGCGCTGACCACCCGCGGCCTGGTCGAGGAGGACCTGAGCGAGATCGCCGCGGTGATCGCCACCGCGCTCTCAAGCGAGTTCGAGGCCGAGAAAGAGGCTCTGGCCGAGCGAACCAGGGCGTTGATGGAGCGCTATCCGCTCTACCCCCAGCTCTCCGCCGCAACTGTCTGAACGACTGAACATCTGGGTCGACATGAGCGCCCCCGCTCATGTTCTCGTGCTGCGCCCGATCATCGAGCGGCTGCGCGGGCAGGGCCACACGGTCGAGGTGACCTCGCGCGACTACGCGCAGACGCAGGCGCTGCTCGAGCTGCACGGGATGCCGCACACGCCGATCGGGCGCCACGGCGGCGCCTCGCGGCTGCGCAAGGCGCAACGGCTCGGCGCTCGCACGACGGCGATGATCGGCTTCGGTCGCGGTCGCTCCTTCGACCTGGCGCTCGCGCACGGTTCAAACGACCTTGCGATCGCGGCGCGATTGCTCGGCGTGCCCGAGGCCAACATGCACGACTACGAGTACGCGGTCACCCAGCACCGGATCGGCTGCCGGCTGGCCAGGCGGGTGATGTTCCCCGACACTGTCCCGCCCGAGCGGCTGCGTCGCTTCGGCGTAGGCCCGGGCAAGCTCTTCGCTTATCCGGGGCTGAAGGAGGAGTACTACCTCTACGACTTCGAGCCCGACCCCGATGCCCTGAAGCGGCTTTCGGTCGACACCGGGCGCGTCGTCGTGATCGTGCGTCCGCCCCCCGACGTCTCGCTCTACCACCGCAAGTCGAACCCGCTCTTCCCCAAAGTCCTGCAGCGACTGGGCACCGACGACGATGTCCACGCCGTCGTCCTGCCGCGCACGCAGGCGCAGCGCGAGCTGGTCGAGAGCCTGGCGCTGCCCTCGCTGATCCTGCCGCCGGGCGCGGTCGAGGCGCAGAGCCTCGTCGCCGTCGCCGATCTCGTCGTCTCCGCCGGCGGCACGATGAACCGTGAGGCGGCCGCCCTGGGCACGCCCGTCTACACGACCTACGGCGGTCGCCTCGGCGGCGTCGACGAAGCGCTGATCCGCTCCGGGCGGCTGCGGCCGCTGACCGACCCGCGGGCGATCGAGCTGGAGAAGCGCACCGCGGGCGCGACTCCGACCAGGCGGGACCCTAGTCTGCTCGTCGAGACGATCCTAGGTACCGTCGGAGCCGACCATCCCGCGGCGAGCCACATCTCAAGCTGACTCTCTCGCTCTGCCCGCAGACGTCCAGGCCGAGCTGGAGCATTTCATCGCGCTCGCCGGCGATGGCGAGTCGCGCCCCGTCGATCCGGTTCTCCGCGGCCTCGACATCCTCATCTCCGCCGCGATCTTGCTGGTCCTCTCGCCGCTGCTGCTGCTGACCGCGCTGGCGATCGTGCTCAGCTCTGGGCGACCGCTCTTCTACCACGGGGCCCGCGTGGGGCGGAGCGGGCGACTTTTCCGTATGTACAAGTTCCGCACGCTCAAACCAGATGCGGAGGACCGCCTTGGTCCATATCTGGGCGAGGAGCTCTCCTGGCGCACCGAGCTGGAGGTCACCCGCGTCGGCCGGGCGCTGCGCACGATCCACCTCGACGAGGTACCGCAACTGTGGAACGTGCTGCGCGGGGACATGGCGGTGGTCGGGCCGCGGCCGATCCGGCCCGCCTTCTTCACCGAGCTCTGCCGGGACATTCCGCAGTACTGGCAAAGGCTGGTGGTCCGCCCGGGTGTCACCGGCTTTGCCCAGACGCGGATGACCCGCGAGGAGTCCTGGGCCGACAAGCTCGCCCACGACATGGAGTACATAGCCGACCGCTCCGTCTCCCTCTACATCAGCGTCCTCCTCGCCACCGTGGTCAAGGTTCTCGGTCGAGGCCCCGCCGCACCTGGCTGACAGACTGCGCGCCATGTGCGGGATCTGTGGAGTCGCCACCGCCGGGCCCGGAGCGGTTGCCGACCTCGAGGCGCTGGCGCGGATGAACGGACGGCTCCAGCATCGGGGGCCGGACAGCGACGGCGTTTTCGAGGACGGCGGCGTGGGGCTGGCGATGCGGCGGCTGTCGATCATCGACCTCGAGCATGGCGACCAGCCGATTTCCAACGAGGACGGCAGCGTCACCGTCGTCCAGAACGGCGAGATCTACAACTACCGCGAGCTGCGCGGCGAGCTGGAACGGCGCGGCCATCGCTTCGCCACGCACTCCGACACCGAGGTGCTGGTCCACCTCTACGAGGAGCACGGCGACGGCTTCGTCGAGCGCCTGCGGGGAATGTTCGCCATCGCCCTCTGGGACGGCCGCGAGCGCCGCCTGCTCCTCGTTCGCGACCGCTTCGGGATCAAGCCGCTCTACTACCGGCTTGCGGGTGGGTCGCTGTCCTTCGCCTCGGAGTTGAAGGCGATGCTGGAGCAGCCGGGCTTCTCACGCGAGATCGACCCCGAGGCCGTCGCCGCCTACCTCGCCTTCAACTCGATCCCGGCGCCGCTGACGATCTTTGCCGAGGCGCGCAAGCTGCCCGCGGGCACGCTGGCGGTCTGGCGCGACGGCGAGTTGACGCAGACGCGCTATGCGCGGCCGGCGCCGGTCGAGGCAGCTCAGGCCAGACGCCGTCCGGAGGCGGCGCTGGCCGACGAGCTGCGCGAGACCCTGCGCGGCTCGATCCGCGCCCATCTCGTCGCCGACGTGCCGGTCGGCGTGCTGCTCTCCGGCGGGGTCGACTCGGCCGGCATCGTCGCGCTTGCCGCCGGCGAGCAGGCCGATCCGGTGAAGACCTTCTCGGTCGGCTTCGAGGAGGCGAGCTTCGACGAGCTCGATCGGGCGCGGCTCGTCGCCGAGCGCTACGGCACCGAGCACCACGAGATCGTCCTGCGCCCCGACGCGATCGAGCTCCTCCCCAAGCTGGTCGAGGCCTTCGACGAGCCCTTCGGCGACTCCTCGGCGCTGCCGACCTACCTCGTCTCCGAGCTGGCGGCGGGCGAGGTCAAGGTAGCTCTCTCCGGTGAGGGAGGAGATGAGCTGTTCGGCGGCTACTACACCTATGTGGCGGATCTGCTCGCGCCGCGGATCGGGCCCCTCGCCGCCTTCGCCTCGCCGCTGATCGAGGTGTTGCCGAGCTCCAGCTCCAAGGTCAGCTTCGATTACAAAGCGAAGCGCTTTGCCCGGGCAGCCAAGCTGCCGCCGCTGGAGCGCCACCACGCCTGGAAGGAGATCTTCTCGCGGCAGCTCCAGGCTTCGTTGCTCGGCGGCCGCGATCCCGGTTGGGATCCGGTCGACCTCTACCGCGAGCGCTACGCGGAGACCGCGGGCGCGGAGCCCCTGGCCCGCCTGCAGGACGTCGACCTCGGCATCTACCTGGTCGACGACCTGCTGGTCAAGACCGACCGCTCGAGCATGGCCCACTCGCTGGAGCTGCGGGTTCCCTTTCTCGACAACGAGGTGGCCACGATGGCGCTCAGCTTGGCGACCCCGCTCAAGGTCCGCGGCCTTGCCAAGAAGCGCCTGCTGCGCCGTGCCCTGGCGCCACTGCTGCCGAAGGAGGTCCTGCGCGGACCGAAGCAGGGCTTCTCGATCCCGGTGGCCGCCTGGCTGCGCGGCCCGCTGCAGACCTTCGCGCGCGAGGTGCTGTCGGCGGAGACGCTATCCCGGCATGGCTGGCTCGACCCCATGACCGTCACCGGCCTGCTCGACCGCCACTGCACCGGCCAGGAGGACCTCAGCCGGCAGCTCTGGGGTCTGATCGCCTTCACGCTCTGGTTCGACAGGTACGCGAACTAGCCTGGACTCGATGCCTGCCGGCCTCGAAGCCCTGCTTGCCTTCCTCCTAGCGGGGGTCTTGGCGCTGCTGCTCGTCCCGGTGACCGATCGCGTCGCGCGGCGGATCGGCGCGATCGACTACCCCGACGACGAGCGCTCCCTGCACGCGGCGCCGACCCCGCGCCTGGGTGGGCTGGCGATCTTCGTCGCGGTGCTCGTCGTGTCGCTGATCTGGCTGCCCTGGGACGCCGAGACGCGGGCGATCGTCGCCGGCGCGGCGCTGATCACCGCGGTCGGCATGCTCGACGACATCTACGAGCTTGGGGCGGCGCCGAAGCTGCTCGGCCAGACCGTGGCCGTGATCGTGCCGGTCTCGGCCGGCGTGACCGTGGACAGCTTCACCGTCCCCTTCCTCGGCCAGCTCAACCCCGGTTCGGTCGATCTGGTTGGCCTGCCCGGCGGCGGCGCGATCGACCTCGGCGACGTTGGCACGACGATCGGCATCGTCGCGATGATCAACGTGATCAACTTGATCGACGGCGTCGACGGCCTCGCCGCCGGCGTCTGCGCGATCTCGGGCGTCGCCCTCGCCGTGATCGCGCTCTCGCTCGATCGCAACCCCGCCGGCGTCCTCGCGGCGCTCACCGCCGGCGCATCGCTCGGTTTCCTCCGCCACGGTTTCCCGCCCGCCAGCACCTTCATGGGGGACACCGGCTCCAACCTGCTTGGCTTCCTGCTCGGCGTCGTCGCCGTGCAGGGAGCGCTGAAGACCAACGCCGTCATAGCCCTCTTCCTGCCGCTGATCGTCCTCACCGTGCCGATTCTCGACACCGGCTTCGTCGTCGCCAAGCGGCTCAAATACGGCCGCCCCGTCTACAAGGCGGACCGCTGGCACTTCCACCACCGGATGGAGAACATCGGCTTCTCGCAGCGGCGCACGCTCGCTTACCTGTATGGCTGGACCTTCGTCATGGCGGCGCTGGCCCTGGCGCTGCGCTTCGTCCCCTATAGCGACAACCACGGCCACTTCAACGCCCTCTGGACCGCCGTGATGATCGCCTTCGGGCTGCTCGCCATCGCCGCCAGCGTCTACCTCGTCTACGTGCTGGAGATCCTCAAGCTGCGCCGCTTCAGCCGGATCGATCCGGAGACGGGCGAGTTCGAGGCTCTCGTCCAAAAATGACTTTGTGCGAGGTTGTGACAAGCCTCACGAAGTGGCTCTAGAAAGCGGTTCGTCGGCCCTTTGGGATATAGTCGCCCATCCGCTGATACGCCCGAAGAACGGGTGGTCTTTGCGGATCTATGTCTCCTCCCAAGCATGTCGATCTGTTGGTGCTGGCCGCCGCCCTTGCCGTGTTCGTCATCGGAGGGCTTCCCCTGCTCGGCTACGCCGTAGCGGCCGCCGTCTGGCTTGCGCAGCGGGGAGTCCAGCTGCTTGCGAGCCGGCGCGCCGGCGAGGAACTGGCCCACGGCAACCGCCAGCGGGCGATGGGGACGGTCGCGGCGACGACGCTCGGCCGGGTCTGGCTGATGGCGACGGCGGTGCTGCTGGTCGGCATCGCCGAACGAGAAGCGGGCCTCACGGCGGCGCTCCTCCTCCTCACCCTCTTCACCGTCTCCTTCGCCGCTCAGGGGGTTGCCTACCTGCTCGAGCCCGAGGGACGGGAGATCAAGGCGCGATGAAGACGAAGACCAAAGTCTTCATCGGCTTCGGCGTCTACTTCGCGATCGCGATCCTGATGCTGCTGATCTTCGGCAACGAAGGCAAGAACGAAGCCTTCAAGCCGCAGAACGAGTTCAAGCTCGAAAACTGGATCCCGATCCACATCGGCAGCCTCGACCTCAGCGTCAACAAGGCCGTCCTCTACCTCATCCTCGCCAGCGCCCTGACGATCGCGACGATGACCTGGATCGCCCGCCGCATGCAGGAAAAGCCCAACCGGGTGCAGACCGCGGTCGAAGTCGCCTACGACCTGGCGAAGAACAACATCACCGGCGGCAACCTCGAGGCGAAGGAGGCGACCCGCTGGTTCCCCTTCATCGCCGGCCTCTTCTTCTTCATCTGGTTCTCGAACATGCTCGGCTTCCTGCCGCTGCCGACCAACACCGAGCACGACATCTCGATCTTCGGCCTCGAAGTCCCGGCCTTCGCGATCTACGCGGCGACCGCCAACATCTCGATCCCGCTCGTCCTCACCCTGGTCGTCTGGCTCTCCTACCACGTCGAAGGTATCCGCTCGAAGGGTTTCGTTGCCTACTTCGCCGGCTGGCTGCCCCCGGGCCTGGAGGAGATGAACCCGATCGGCAAGGCGGCGATCTTCATGATCGAGGTGATCTCGCACTTCGTGCGGCTGATCTCGCTCTCCGTCCGTCTCTTCGCCAACATCCTCGCCGGTCACCTGCTGCTGCTCTTCATGGGTGGCGGGCTCGCCGTGTTGCTCGGGATCGCCGCGCTCGGCGCGCTCACCTTCCCGCTCGCCTTCGCCTTCTTCATCTTCGAGGTCGGCCTCGTGGCCACCCTGCAGGCATTCATCTTCTCGACGCTCAGCGCCATCTACATCGGCGGAGCGACCTCCGCAAGCCACTAGAAAAAGGAGCACTGTTCTCACTATGGATCTGTCCCCCGTCGCCGCCGCGATCACCGACGAAGGTGTGAAGAGCGCCGGCAAAGCGATCGCCCTCGGCGTTGGCGCCGGCCTCGGCTCGATCGGCGCCGGCATCGGCGTCGGCTTCATCTTCGGCAAGGAGATCGAGTCGGTCGCCCGCCAGCCCGAGATGAAAAGCGAGCTCGAAAGCATCCGCTGGCTCGGCTTCGCGCTGACCGAGGCGGTCGCCTTCTACACCTTCATCTTCGGCCTGATCGCCTTCTTCCTCTCCTAGGGGATGGGGGTTCTCGGCTACATATCCGCGCTTCCCCTCGCCGCTGAGAGCGGTGGCGAATCGGGCGGCAGCTTCCTCGTATCGCCGGGCCTCGGTCTGATGATCTGGACGCTGGTCCTCTTCCTCTTCACGATGTGGGTGCTGAGCAAGGTCGCCTTCCCGAAGATCCAGGAGGCCCTCGACAAGCGGGCCAAGGCGATCGCCGAGTCGATCGAGGCGGCGGAAAGGCAGCGGGTGGAATCCGACGAGCTGCTTGAGGAGTACCGCGCCCGCCTCGCCGAGGCGCGCGAGCAGGCCGATGACATCATGGCCCGCGCGCGCAAGGCGGCGGAGACCGCCGAGGCGGAGGCGACGAGCGCCGGCAAGGAGAAACGCGAGGAGCTGGTCGCGGCGGCGAAGCGCGACATCGAAGCGGAGACCCGCCGCTCGTTGGAGCAGATCCGCAAGGAGGTCGCCGACCTGACCGTGCTGGCGACCGAGAAGGTGACCCGCAAGAGCCTCAGTGCCGAGGATCAGCGCCGCCTGGTCGAGGAGGCTCTGAGCGAGGTCGACTTCACCAGCCTCTCGGGGGCTGAGAGCTAGCCATGCCCGACGCGGCTCGCGTATACGCCGAGGCACTCTTCGAGGTGGCCAAGGAGAAGGGCAAGCTCGACGCGATCGGCGCCGACCTGGCCCAGTTCGCCGACGCCGTCGAAGCCGGCCGCGACCTGCAGATCTTCTTCTTCAGCCCTCACTTCGCCTCAGCCGAGAAGATCGAGGGGCTGCGGCGGGCGATCGGCGGCGCCGACGCCGAGCTGGTCAACTTCCTCGAGCTGCTGATCGAGAAGCACCGCCTGACCGAAATCTTCCGCATCCGCCGCGAGTTCGAGGGGATGTGGAAGAAGGAGAACAAGCGCATCGACGTGACCGTGACCAGCGCGGTCGAGCTCGACCCGGCCGTGGTGGCCAAGATCGGCGAGGAGATCGAGCGGCAGACCGGCCAGAAGGTCGAGCTGGCCAGCCGCGTCGACGGAGAGATCCTCGGCGGCATCGTCTTGCAGGTCGGCAACATGGTGCTCGACGCGAGCATCCGCAACCGCCTGGAGAAACTTCGAAAGAGCGTCGCCCAAGCGGCGTAAGGAGGCATAGAGCAGCCCAATGGAGATCAAGCCCGACGAGATCGCATCGATTCTGCGCGAGCGGATCGAGGGACTGGACACCGGCAGCGCCGACCTCTCCGAGGTCGGAACCGTGCTTTCCGTCGCCGACGGGATCGCCCGCATCCACGGTCTCGAGCGCTGCATGGCGCTGGAGATGCTCGACCTGCCGCACGGGGTCACCGGCCTCGCCCTCAACCTCGAGGCCGACAACGTCGGTGCCGTGCTCTTCGGCGAGTGGGACAAGATCGTCGAGGGCGACACGGTCAAGCGCACCGGGCACCTGCTGCGGATCCCCGTCGGCGAGGAGCTGCTCGGCCGCCTGGTCGACCCGCTCGGTCGTCCGCTCGACAACAAGGGCGAGGTCGCGACGACGCAGACCCGCCCGGCCGAGTTCAAGGCGCCCGGCGTGGTCAAGCGCCAGCCGGTGACCGAACCGGTGCAGACCGGACTGATGTCGATCGACGGGATGATCCCGATCGGTCGCGGCCAGCGAGAGCTGATCATCGGCGACCGCCAGACCGGCAAGACGGCGATCGCGATCGACACGATCATCAACAACCGCGACAAGGACATGATCTGCATCTACGTCGCGATCGGCCAGCGGATGTCGACCGTCGTCCAGCTGAAGGAGGTGCTGGAGGAGAACGGCGCGATGGAGAACACGATCATCGTCGCCGCCCCCGCCGACGAGGCGGCGCCGATCAAGTTCATCGCCCCCTACGCCGGCTGCGCGATGGGCGAGCACTTCCTCTACGAAGGCAAGGCGGCCCTCTGCGTCTACGACGACCTCACCAAGCACGCCTACGCCTACCGGCAGATGTCGCTGCTGCTGCGGCGCCCGCCCGGTCGCGAGGCCTACCCGGGCGACGTCTTCTACCTGCACTCGCGCCTGCTCGAGCGGGCGGTGAAGCTGAACGACGAAGAGGGCGGCGGCTCGCTGACGGCGCTGCCGATAATCGAGACGCAGGCCTCGGACGTCTCCGCCTACATCCCGACCAACGTGATCTCGATCACCGACGGTCAGATCTTCCTCGAGTCCGACCTCTTCAACTCCGGCGTTCGCCCGGCGATCAACGTCGGCATCTCGGTCTCGCGGGTGGGCGGCAACGCGCAGACCAAGGCGATGAAGAAGGTCGCCGGCAAGCTGCGCCTCGACCTCTCCCAGTACCGCGACCTGGAGGCCTTCTCCCAGTTCGGGTCCGAGCTCGATCCGGAGACGCAGAAAACGCTGGGCCGCGGCGAACGGCTGGTCGAGATGCTGAAGCAGAAAGAGCGCGAGCCGCTCGAGGTGGCCGACCAGGTCGCCGCTATCTACTCGGGCACCGGCGGCCTCCTCGACCGGATCAAGACCGAGCGGGTCGGCGAGTTCCTGCGCGACCTGCGGATCCGGCTGCGCTCCGAGAAGCCCGAGCTGCTCGACCGGATCGCCGAGACCGGCAAGCTGGAGGAGTCCGACGAGGAGGAGCTGGGCGCCGCGATCCGCGACTTCATCGATGACTTCGGCGCCGACTTCGACGAGCACGGCAACCCCTTGGAGGCGGGCGAGTCCGACCGTGTGAAGTCAGAGGAAGAGCGCTCGAAGCCGAGTCGCACCGCCGAAGCGGAAGCCGAGACCGAGGCGAAAGAAGAGAAGGAGAAGGCTCCCGCCTAGGCTCATATGGCTTCCCAGAAGGACGTCAAGAACCGCATCGCGTCGATCAAGAACATCAACAAGATCACGCGGGCGATGGAGATGGTCGCGGCGGCGCGGCTGCGCCGGGCCGAGCAGCGGATCGAGCAGCTGCGGCCCTACGCGCAGGGCATGCGCAAGCTGACCCGCCGCGCCGCCGAGCAGGCGGGTGGCGTGCCACGCGTGCCGGTGCTGGTCGAGCGCGAGGAGGTCAAGCGGGTCGGCGTCGTCCTGATCACCGGCGACCGCGGCCTGGCCGGCGCCTTCAACACGAACGTGATCCGCGACGGCCTGCGGCTGCGCGACGAGCTCAGCGAGCAGGGCGCCGAGACTGCCTTCTCAGCCGTCGGCCGCAAGGGCGTCTCCTCCCTCACCTTCCGCAAGCAGGACGTCCGCACCTCCTACGTCGGCTTCACCGATCGCCCCGGCTTCGCCAACGCGCGCGAGATCGGCGAGGAGCTGACCGCGCGCTACGTCGACGAGGACCTCGACCGAGTCGAGCTTGTCTACAACCGCTACGTCTCGCCGCTCACCCAGCACGTCTGGCGGCAGACGCTGCTTCCCCTCCAGCAGGCCGACGTGATCGGCACCGGTGCCGATGAGGAGGAAGAGGACACTGAGGAGTCCGAGATCGAGAAGGCCCACAGCCGGGCGCTCTGGGAGTACGAGCCCGAGGCCGAGCTGCTGCTGGCACAGCTGATTCCGGAGTACGTGAACATCTCGGTCTACCGGGCGCTGCTCGAGTCCGCCGCCTCCGAGCTGGGGGCGCGGATGACGGCGATGCGCAACGCGGCGGAGAACGCGGAGACGATGATGGACGACCTGACCCTGGAGATGAACCGGGTCAGGCAGGCGGAGATCACGCAGGAGATCCTCGAGGTAGTCGCCGGCGCCGAGGCGCTCGGCTAGGCAAAGCTTCGATCAGAGAGACGAGAAAAGGAACAATGGCTGACACCAACGGAACGAATGTGGGACGGGTCGAGCAGGTGACCGGCGTCGTCGTCGACGCCGTCTTCGCCGACCGGCTGCCGGAGATCTACTCGGCGGTGAAGATCGAGATGGCCGGCGACGACGATCGCGAAGCGAGCGAGCTGGTCTGCGAGGTTCAGCAGCACCTCGGCGACGACCGCGTGCGCACGGTCGCGATGGACGCGACCGACGGCCTGCAGCGTGGCGACAAGGTGATCGACACGGGCGGGCCGATCACCGTCCCCGTCGGCGATGCGACCCTGGGCCGCATCTTCAACCTGCTCGGCGAGCCGATCGACCAGGGCGAGCCGATCGAGGCCGGGGAGCGCTGGCCGATCCACCGTCCCGCGCCCGCGGCCTCCGACCTCGCGCCCACCCAGGAGATCCTCGAAACCGGGATCAAGGTGATCGACCTGCTCGCGCCCTACGCCAAGGGCGGCAAGGTCGGGCTCTTCGGCGGCGCCGGCGTCGGCAAGACCGTCTTGATCCAGGAGCTGATCCGCTCGATCGCCGAGGAGCACGAAGGCCTCTCCGCCTTCTGTGGCGTCGGCGAGCGCTCGCGCGAGGGCAACGACCTCTGGCTCGAGATGAAAGAGTCGGGCGTGATCGACAAGACGATGCTCGTCTTCGGCCAGATGAACGAGCCGCCTGGCGCGCGCCTGCGTGTCGCCCTCTCCGGCCTGACGATGGCCGAGTACTACCGCGAGCAGGGCGGTCAGGACGTGCTGCTCTTCATCGACAACATCTTCCGCTTCGTCCAGGCGGGCTCGGAGGTCTCGGCGCTGCTCGGCCGCATGCCCTCCGCGGTCGGCTACCAGCCGACGTTGGAGACCGAGATGGGCGAACTGCAGGAGCGGATCACCTCGACCGAGCGCGGCTCGGTCACCTCGGTGCAGGCCGTCTACGTCCCAGCCGATGACCTCACCGACCCGGCGCCGGCCTCGGTCTTCGCCCACCTCAACGCGACCACCGTGCTCTCGCGGGCGATCTCCGAGAAAGGGATCTACCCGGCGGTCGACCCGCTCGATTCGACCTCGACGATCCTCAAGCCCGACGTCGTCGGCGAGGACCACTACCGCACGGCGACCGAGGTGCAGGAGGTGCTGCAGCGCTACAAGGAGCTGCAGGACATCATCGCCATCCTCGGTATCGACGAGCTCTCCGACGAGGACAAGCAGACGGTCTCCCGCGCGCGCAAGATCGAGCGCTTCCTCTCGCAGCCGTTCTTCGTCGCCGAGCAGTTCACCGGCCGCGGCGGCGAGTTCGTGCCGGTGGCCGAGACCGTGCGGGGCTTCCGCGAGATCCTCGACGGCGAGCACGACGAGTTGCCCGAGGGCGCCTTCTACATGCAGGGCTCGATCGACCAGGTGACCGAGAACGCTGGCGCGGCGGCGGCCGCGTAGGGATCGAGCTTGGCCGGCGAGAGCAGATTCGAGGTCGAGATCCTCACCCCGGAGGGCGAGGTCTGGAGCGGCGAGGTGAGCCAGGTCTCGACCCGCACCGCGGGGGGCGAGATCGGCATCCTCGCCAACCACGCGCCGCTGCTGGCGGCGCTGCGGCCGACCGAGCTGCGCCTCTTCGAGGGTGGGGGCGAGCCGCGACGCTACGCCCAGGCGCACGGCTGGCTGCAGGTCTTCGGCAACCACGCGCGCCTGCTGGTAGAGGAGGCGATCGCGCCGGAAGACCTCGACACCACCGACCTCAAAGAGCGGTTGAGCGACGCCGAGCAGCGCCTCGCCGACGCGGAAGACGGCAGTGGCGAGCAGGGCCGGGCACAGAAAGACCGCGACCGCGCGGAAGCGTTTCTTACTATCGCGCAGGGATGAGAGAGGGAGCCGGTGCCCCTTCGCGTGAATTTGGGTCGCTCGGCCTTCGGCCTTCGCTCCCGATGATTGAGCGCGGCTTACGGCCGCGCGAGCATCAGATTGCATATCGCCGCTTCGCGACATTCCCGCGAAGGGGCACCGGCTCCCTCTCACGGGCCCCCCAAGAAAGAAAAGCTTTCCGCGAAGGAGGGCCGAGCTTCCGGCTTCTGGAGGCTGACGGAGGCTCGTCGATGCAGGGGATCCGGTCGTCCTCCGCGGGAATGTGGCCGAAGGCCGCGAAATGCAATCTGATTCCTGCGCGCCATAGGCGCGCGGCATCATCCGGAGCAGCGCGCGGAGCGCGCGCGACTAAATTCCCGCGGAGGATGACTGGATCCCCTGCCTTGCGAGGGCTCAGATGAGCGAGGAGCTCGTAGCCCTCGCCACGCGGCTGGTCGGCTACGACACGTCTGAGCCGGAAGGGGTGCTGGAAGCGGCCGGCTTCGTCAAGGGGTGGCTGGAGGCACGGGGGATTGAGGCCACCAGTGATGAGGTGCGGAGCCTGCCGGTGCTGCGGGCGGAGGTCGGTCCGAAGGAGGCGCCGACGGTGGTCCTGCACGGGCACCTCGATGTGGTGCCGGGGCACGCCGATCAGTTCGACCCCCGTGTAGATGGCGATCGCCTCTACGGCCGTGGTGCCTACGACATGAAGGGGGCGCTGGCGGCGATGCTGGTCACCACCGCCGTGATGAGCGCGCAGGATCGGGTGCGGGTGCGGCTGGGCATCGTCGGCGACGAGGAGTCCGAGGAGGAGGCCGACCGCGGCAGCGATCGCCTGGTGGACGGCGGCTTCATCGGTGACTTCGCGATCACCGGCGAGCCGACCGACCTGCAGATCGGCGTCGAGGCCAAGGGAGTGCTGGCGCTGCGGCTGGAGGTCAGCGGCGTCGCCGCGCACGGCGCGACCCCATGGCTGGGCGACAACGCGGTGCTGAAGGCGCATGACGTTTTCCGCAGTATCGAGTCGCTACCGTTTGCCCGGCACAGCTCGGAGCTGTTCGACCGCCCCTCGATCAACCTCGGCAGGATCCTGGGCGGCGACGCGCTCAACAAGGTGCCCGACCGATGCGCGATCGACGTCGACATCCGCTACCTGCCCGACCAGGACCCCGAGACCGTCCTGGAGCAGGTTCGCGGCCTGCCCGACACCGAGGTGACGTCGCTGTTCACCCGTCCGCCGGCCGTCGTCGACCGCGACTCACCCTTCGTGGTCGGCCTGCGCGAGGCGGTCTCGGCGCACCACGACGGCGAGCCGATGAGCGTCGGCCGCGACGGCGCCTCCGACGCGGTCTCCTTCCTGCGGGTCGGGGTGCCGGCGGTCGAGTTCGGCCCGGTCGGCGAAGGCCACCACGGGCCCGCCGAGTGGGTCTCGATCGCCTCGCTGCAGGTATACCGGCAGACGCTCGAAGAGTTCCTGCATGCGATCCCGGATCGGCTCGAAGGTTGAGCGGGCGGCGATGATCGAGCAGCCGTTCAAAAAGCCGCCCCCGTCGGGCGATCACGAGCCGCCGCCGAAGCGCAAACGCTACTGGTGGCGCTTCACCCTCGCCTCGGTGGTGATCGTCGCGGTCACGGCGGCGGCGACCTCGACCAGCATCCTCCTCTACATCGGCAGCATCGCCAACGCGCTCTCGCACAACAACAAGCTGCAGAACAAAGTCGAGCGAATCCTCGCCCAGACGCACGGGGGGGAACCGGAGAACATCCTGATCATCGGCTCCGACAAGCGGGCCAGCGAACCGGAAGACCCCGGTCGCTCCGACACGACGCTGCTGCTGCGGCTCGACCCCGACACCAATGCGATCGCGCTGATGTCGATCCCCCGCGACCTGAAGGTCGAAATCCCCGGCTACGGCACGGAAAAGTTCAACGCCGCCTACACCTACGGTGGGCCAAAGCTGACCCTCCAGGTGGTGAAGGAACTGACCGGCCTGCCGATCAACCACGTCGTCAACGTCGACTATCTCGGCTTCGTGCGGGCGGTCGATGCGATCAACTGCGTTTATGTCGACGTCGACCGCCGCTACTACCACTCGAACGTCGGCGTCGCCCCCTCCGAAGAATATGCCGAAATCAACGTCCAGCCGGGCTACCAGCTGCTCTGTGGCAAAAAGGCGCTGCAGTACGTGCGCTACCGCCACACCGACACCGACCTGGTCCGGGCCGCACGCCAGCAGGACTTTCTCAGCGATGCTCGCCAGCGCGTGCCGATCGGGGACCTGGTCCTCGGCAGCAACGACCTGATCGACATCTTCACCGAATACACGACGTCTGACATCAGCGACAAGGAGACGATGCTCGAAGTGTTGAAGCTGTTCATCGCTTCGCGCAACGCGGAAATCAAGGAGGTCCACTTCCCCGCCGAACTGGGGCCGAGCTTCGTCTATGCCTCGCCGGAAGCGATCCAGGAAGCGGTCGACCAGTTCCTTGGGATCGAAGCCAGCGGTGGGCCGCGCGGCTCGCTCGAAGGCGGGCACCCCCCCTCGAAGGCAAAGAAGACGAAGAAGCACCACAAGCCCCGCGTGAAGCCGAAGCCGCCGGGCTCGGACGGCCTGGTCGCGGCGGGCGAAGCCGGCGAGCTGGAGGGCAAGTCGGTCGCCCGCAAGGTCAGCGGCGGCTTCCCCGTGTTCTACCCGACCCGCCTTCCCGCCGAAGCCTTCTATGTCGAAAGCAACAGCTACTACCACGTGCAGGACCCGCGCGCGTACCACTTCAAGGACACCGACGGCAAGCGGCACGCGGCCTACCGGATGGTCGCCGAGTATGGGCCCGAATACGAAACCCAGTACTTCGGTGTTCAGGGCATCCAGGGTTGGGGCGACCCGCCGATCCTCGACAATCCGAGCGAAACGAGGACGATCAACGGTCGCGAGTACGACATCTTCATCGACGGCGACCGGGTCAGCATGATCGCCTGGCACAGGGGGGACAACACCTACTGGATCTCGAACAGCCTGCTGCAGTCGCTGACCAACGATCAGATGTTGGGGATGGCCAGGTCAGCCAAGGTGATAATCCCCGACAAGAAGCCAAGAAAGCGAGGGAGCGCGCAACCATGACGGAGAGCAGAGAGCCGGTCGGAGTGATCGGGGTCGGCTGGGTCGGCCTGGTCACGGCGGCCTGCTTCGCCGAGCGGGGCCACCCGGTCGTCGCGCGCGACATCCTGCCGGAGAAGGTCGAGGCACTCGCGCGCGGCGAGACGACGATCCACGAGCCGGGCCTCGACGAGCTGCTGGCTCGCAATGCCGAGCGGCTCACCTTCACCACCGATGTGAGTGAGCTGCTGGATGCGGCGCGACTTCTCTTCGTCTGCGTCGACACGCCGCCGACCCGCTCCGGAGATGCCGACCTCTCGCGCGTTCGCGCCGTGGTCGACGAGCTGCCGGCTGAAAGAGACCACGTGCTGATCATGAAGAGCACGGTGCCCGCCGGCACCGGCGAGACGATCCGTCGCGACCGCCCCGGTCTCGCCTACGTCTCCTGCCCCGAGTTCCTCAAGGAGGGCACGGCGGTCGAGGACTTCATGCACCCCGACCGGGTCGTGATCGGCGCCGACCCGGGCGACGAGGGCGCGGCCGACACGGTCGCCGGCCTCTATGAGCCGCTGGGCGGGGAGCTCGTCCGCACCGACGTCGCCAGCGCCGAGATGATCAAGCTCGCCTCCAACGCCTTCCTTGCCACCAAGATCTCCTTCGTCAACGAGATCGCCAACGTCTGCGAGGAGGTCGGCGCCGACGTCGGCGAGGTCGCCCGCGGCATGGGCCTCGACCAGCGCATCGGTCCATCCTTCCTGCGGGCAGGCATCGGATATGGGGGCAGTTGTTTTCCTAAGGACGTCAGCGCACTCAAGATGCTTGCCGGCAACACCGGCTATCACTTCCAGTTGCTGAACGCGGTGATCGAGGTGAACGAGCTGCAGAAGCGCCGGGTGGTGCAGAAGCTGGTCGGCCACCTCGGCTCGCTGGTCGGCAAGCGGGTCGCCCTGCTTGGCCTTGCCTTCAAGCCGCAGACCGACGACATGCGTGAGGCGTCGAGTCTGGTCTTGGCGGCCCGCCTGCAAGGCGAAGGGGCGGGGGTGACCGCCTATGACCCGGTCGCCGCCGGGGCGGCGCGCGACCTTCTCGATGGGGTCGAGATGTACGACTCGGCGCTTGCCGCGCTCGACGCCGCCGACGCCGCGGTGTTGGTCACCGAGTGGCCCGAGTTCGCCCAGCTCGACTGGAGCGAGGCCGCGAGCCGGATGGCGAACCCGCTGCTGATCGACGGACGCAACTTCCTCGACCCGCAGCAGCTCACATCCGTGGGGTTCGAATACGAGGGCATTGGCCGAGCAGCCACGAGCGAACCTTCGCCGGCAACCGCCGACTGAGCGGATGCAGGCGATCGTCTTAGTCGGAGGCGAGGGCACGCGCCTG
>Ga0193695_1000038_pt1 | contig 28221 bp, 20 predicted proteins | sample L3s2metaG_FD_160568 | JGI IMG/M metagenome (GOLD analysis project Ga0193695, IMG submission 160568) | Soil microbial communities from a riparian zone of the East river system, Colorado, United States - L3s2 | ecosystem: Environmental > Terrestrial > Soil > Riparian zone | place: USA: East River... | reverse complement strand
CCACCTCCACCTCCGCCTCCGCCTCCACCTCCACCTCCACCTCCACCTCCACCTCCACCTCCACCTCCACCACCGCCACCACCGCCACCGCCGCCCGGCCCCCCGCCGCCCGAGTTCGTCTTTCCGAGTGCGCCCGGCGTTCCGGGGACGAGCCTGCCCGAGCACGCCTGCGCCGATCCCTCACCCTCGGTCGATTGCGCGCTGCTCGGTGGTTTCAACCACTCCGACTACGAAGGCTGGGCGACGTTGAACGGTGTCAACGAGCGCATGTCATGGGCAACCAATCTCGGCGGCTCGTTCAAGACGGTGGCGCGCTTCGACGTCTACGGCACCGACGACGCCGACGAGTACGGTGGCACGCGCACATCGCTCTGGCGAAACCCTGACAACTGCTCCGGCTGCGAGGCCTGGCAGGCATTCGGCTTCTACATCCCGGCCGGCTTTCAGTACCCGGACGACTGGTTCCTGCTCTACCAGGACTTCTCCTCGGGCGGCAACCCGGCCCAGGCGCTCGAGCTGCGCAACGGCTCCGGCTGCGGCGGCACGACGCCGCGCAACTATCTCTGTTGGAAGGACCAGACGGCGCCGTTTACGGGGCTGAACTACTCCCCCCTGGCCCCGGTCTCGACGGGCCACTGGGCCTACATCGTCGAGCACATCAAGTTCCTGAACACAAGCGACGGTTTCGACCAGGTCTGGTACTCGGTCGACTCGCTGCCCAACACAGCTCAGCCGCCGCTCGTGGACTGGCACGGCATCACCGCCTATACGACCGGCGCGAACCGAAGCAACATCTTCATGTATCGCGCTCCGAGCACCAACGCACAGCACCAGACCGTCTACTACTGCGGCTTCCACCGCGCAGCCGACGCGGTGACGGCGAAGACACTGCCGAACTGCTCCTGAACGTGCCGAGGCGTTCGCACGAGCGAGAAGAACGCTGACCGCCCGCGAACGACAAGGCCGCGACAATGTACGAGGCCATCCTCGGCAGAGGATCGCGGTCCATCATTTGCGACAACTGCTGCGTCGGTCACTCGTGAAAGCGCGGGGAGGCGATTCGCACGCGAGTTCGAGGCTCTAGAGTCGCGAACGCGTAGGTTTGTGCCATGTATGAACGGTTGCAGGACGAGGTGTGACCGCCGAGAAGCGGCGGGCGGGACCGCTGGCCTGTGTGATCGGCCCGATCGAGGTAGTGCGAGCACTGGGCCTCGCCGGCATTCGATCTGCCGTCGTGGCTCGTCCCGGATCTCCCACGCGGGACTCGCGCTACACCACCCGCGTCGTGCCATGGGTCGATCCGTGGAAGCAGCCGGAGGAGTTCGTCGCGCGGTTGATCGGCTTCGGGAGCGGGCAGCCCGAGAAGCCGGTGCTCTACTACTCGGCCGACTGGGATCTCCTGGTGGTTTCGCGATTCCGGGAGCAGCTCAGGGACGCCTTTCGCTTCGTTGTCGCCGATTCGGGGCTGGTCGAGGATCTGGTGGACAAGGCCAGGTTCCAGGCTCTTGCTGAGCGACTTGACCTGCCGGTGCCGCGCGGTCAATCGCTTTCCCCGGCCAGCGGCGCAACACCGGAGGATGTGCATCTGCGGTTTCCACTCGTCCTCAAGCCGCTGACTCGCCAGCATGAGACGTGGCGGCCGATATCGATCGGGAAGGCGCTAGCGATCCGGTCGCGGGAGGCATTGGGCGAGCTCTGGCCCCGGCTGGTCGAGCTGCAGTTGGACGTCCTCGTGCAGGAGATCGTCGAGGGACCCGAGAGCCTGATCGAGAGCTATCACGCGTATGTCGACGAGAGCGGGCAGATCGCAGGCGAGTTCACGGGAAAGAAGATCAGGACGTATCCGTCCGAGTTCGGCTACAGCACCGCCCTCGTGATCACCGACGACCCGGAGGTTGCTGCTCTTGGCCGCACGCTCTTGGCGCGGCTGAATCTCGAGGGCGTGTCAAAGTTCGATTTCAAGCGCGGATCGGACGGCAGCCTGCACCTGCTCGAAATCAATCCCCGCTTCAACCTCTGGCATCACCCGGCCGCGCGGGCGGGGGTGAACCTTCCCGCGCTCGTCTACGACGATCTCGTAGGACGGCCGAGGCATTCCGCCGGCCGTGCTCGCGCGGGTGTCCGATGGTGCAGTCTCCGACACGACGTGCAGGCCGCGAAGGCCGACGGCATTGGCTTCGTGCGATGGCTTCGCTGGATGTGGGGCGTGGAGGTGAAGTCGCCCTTCGCGTGGAGCGACCCGCTGCCCTTCGTGCTCGGGGTCCTCGGCGCAAGGGTCCGCTCCCTCGGCGCGCGCAAGGTGAACTAGGCGGTCGTGTGGGACGAGCCGAGGCGCTGCCCAGGAGAGAAGCTGTCGGGATGCGGTACGGCGTCCTCGCGGATATCCACGGCAATCTGCATGCGCTTGAAGCGACGCTTCGCGCGCTTCGGCGCGAGCGTGTGGACGGCTATCTCGTCGCGGGGGATCTCGTCGGCTACGGGCCGTTCCCGAACGAGTGTGTCGACCTGATTCGCGAGCTGGGGGCGGTTTGTGTCGCAGGCAACCACGACCTGATCGCAGTCGGCCGGCTTTCGGATCGACGCTGCATCCGCATCGCGCGGGAGAGCCTGGCGTGGACCCGCCTCGCTCTACGGGAGGACACGCAGGCTTACCTCGAGACGCTCCCGCTCCGCGCCGAGGCGGAGGGCGGGGTCGTGATCGCCCATGGCTCCCTGGACGATCCCGAGCAATACGTTACACGCCCCGAGCAGAGGGACGAACAGTTGGGGCGCCTCAAAGCGGAGCACCCCGACGCGCGCGTCCTGCTCCTCGGGCACACCCACCGGGCACGGGCATGGAATGAGCGGCGAGGGGCGTTGTCCGCTCGCGGCCGGGCTCCCATTGCCCTGGGCACGCAGGCGTGGCTGCTCAATCCGGGCGCAGTCGGGCAGTCGCGGGAGTTGCGGGCGCTCGCGCGGTTCCTCGTGCTCGACCTCGCACGCGGGCAGGCGACCTTCCATGCGATCCGCTACGACCACGGCGGATGCCGACGAGCCCTCCGCCGCCGTGGGCTGCCCCCGCACGCCTACCACTTGCGCCCGTCGCCGGTGCGAGCACTCTCGCGCAGAGTCCGTCGAGTCCTCAGGGGCCGGGCCTCGAGCGGGCCCTGAGAGATGCATAGGCCGCGGGCAAGCTCGTCAATTGGCCGGCCGCGTCCCGGCCGGCTTCTCCGCGGAGCCTCGGTATCGGTGGCGTTTGCTGCGTGCGCAATAGGGTTGTTTGCGGTCGAGACGAACGCTCGAGCGAATCGTTTTATGAGTAAACGCAGTTCGGCCACACGGACGGCCAGGGGTTCGGTCCCCTTGCTTCGGCCCGGTCTGCTCGTCTTGAAGAGGGGTGCGGCGGTCGAGAGAGTCGCCGCGGAACAGAGGCACCTCGTGTGGGAAACCGGGCCCCTCGAGGGAAACGGCCCGACGGTGGTCCTCGACCGCGTCGCGGGCAGCGGTCGCAAGCGGATTCTTGCGCAGCACGTCAACCCGAGTTATGGGCTCGCCGTCACAGCAGGCTGGACCGTCTACGCGAATGGCGGTGCCCGTACGAGCCTGATCGCGATCAGCCGCGACGGCTCGAAGAGAATCGTTCTCTCGCACTCGCTGGCTGCGCCGTTCGCTGCCCGCGGGCCGCTGATTGCCTGGGCAGAGCAAGAGGGCGGTCAACAACGAGTCGTCGTCCGGGACATGAGAGCGGGCCGTGTACGCCTGGCCACGAAGATGCCGCGCTGCGTCGGCGGACGCTGCTACCAGCTCGAACAGATCACACTCGCGAAGCAGGGCGTCGTCTTCACTCGCGACTCCACCAACCCCGATCAGTCGGTGGTCATTCGCGAGCGCTTTTCGGATGGCGCCGTCAGCAAAGTCACGGTCCAGCACGACCCTCAGGCCGACCTGGTTCCGTCGTCGGCGGGCGCGTTGTATTACGCATTGGGTCGAGGCTGGTACCGCTGGGACTTTGGACAACCTCGACCGAGGGGTACACGTTTCCGAGCGAATCCGCCGGCGGCGCTTCTGGCTTACGAACACGGCCGCTGGTTCGTGTCGACGCGCCGCGTATGCGATTACGGCGTAGTCGGCGTGAATGGCGGCGGCTATCGCCAGCTACTCGTCTCGCCAGAGCGTCTCCGTCGCCTCGTACCAAGGGGCTCTCGATACTGCGTCTTGCTGCAGGCGTTCGCGTGGACCGGGCGGCAGGCCCTTAGTGCCTGGGCGCTTCTCCCGCGGAGCTCGTTCGAGGAACACTCCGACAAGGGTCTGGTCGGAGTCGGCTTCGCCAGTGACGTGCTTCGCTAGGGCAAGGCCGCGACTCGGTGCAACGCTCCGTTGGCCCATCCGGAGCGGGCAAGCAGGCTTGATTGAGCTATCCCGACTGCCGCACGCTGCGCTCGGACATCCGCTTGCGTGGCCGAGCTAGCCGCGGCCACCGTTCTCGCGCCGATGTCAGCGGTTCAAGTAGGAGCCGCCGACCCGCTGCCGATGTCTTGACGGTTACCCGGATGGGGCCGTCTTTTTGCCAAATCCCAACTCGCGGGACGGCGTAGACGTCCACCGGCGCCTGCCGGCCGGGTAGTGCGAAGGCTGCCTCATACCCGCTCGCGCGGGCCGCGGCACGAACGCGCTCATCCTCCTCTCCGTAGGGATATGCGAGAAAGCGGCAGGGCACAGCGAGCTCGTCCTCGAGTCGCTGGCGCGATTCCCGAAGTTCAGAGCGAAGTTCGTGATCGTCGAGTTCGGTTAGGTGCGGATGGGTGAGCGTATGGGAGCCAACCTCGACTCCGCGCTCGACGAGTCCGCGAAGCTCACGCCACGGCATTGTGGCCAGTTCCTCGGGATGCTCCCGAACCTGCATCGCAAGCTCGGGGACAGCCAGGGCTTTCCCCTCGTCCGCGAAGCCTGGGCAGACGAACACCGTCGCCGGCACACCGAGCCGCTCGAGGACCGGTAGAGCGCTCGCAACACTGCGGAACGCATCGTCAAACGTCACGTGGAGGAGCTTTCCGTTGGCGTTTGTCACATCCGCGGCTGTTGCAGGTCGATAGCCGCGGTCGAGAAGGACACGCACTTGGCGTTCGAAAGCCGCCGGCGCGACCGCAAGCGCGTCACGCCAGGTCTCCGAGATCGCGTGGTAGCACAAGACCAGCGGTCGCACTTTCACTGCCGCGAATGCTCGTGAGCTCGGCGGTAATGCACGCTCAACGCAGGCGCTTTTCGAGATCCAAGCGTCGCGTCCGGCAGGAGTTCCTCGCCGGCCCGCGACCTTCCCGAGCCGAAAATCCGAAGGGCTGCTCCATGCGCGTAGACTAGACAGAGGGCGCGGAAAAGCAACGCGTAGAGAGTGGCGCGCGTCCAACGGGCACTTTTGCTGACGGCCTTAAGCGCAACAAGAACGCCCCTCCGGGCGATCTCGCTCATGTACCACGATGTCGTCGAGCAAGAGAGCGTCGACGCCAGTGGATTTCCCGGAGGCGGTCCAGCGAGATACAAGCTCGACTGGACCTTGTTCGATCGTCACCTCGGAGCAATCGCCGCGGTCGGAGGAAAGCCGGCCAGCGTTGTGGACTTCCGGGATCTGGGACGACGGGTTACTCCGTGGCCGCTGTTTCTGACGTTCGACGACGGTGGCGCGAGTGCGGCACGGATCGGGGATGCGCTCACACGAATGGGATGGGTGGGGCACTTCTTCATTCCGGTGGATTACATCGGTAAGCCTGGCTTTCTCGACGAAGCTGGTACCTCCAGGCTCGCGCAAATGGGACATGTGATCGGGACGCATTCGTGCTCACATCCAATCCCGCTCTCCAGCCTTTCCGAAGAGCAACTCCTGGAGGAATGGGGCCGGAGCGTGAACGTTCTGAGCGAGATCATCGGCAGCACCGTCGTCAGTGGATCAGTTCCCGGCGGCTACTGTTCGCGGCGCGTCGCCCGTACGGCAGCGCTGTCCGGGGTGAAAGCGCTCTTCACTTCGGAGCCCGTGCGCGCCGTGCAACAAGTTGAGGGCTGCCTTCTGCTAGGACGCTACGCAATCCTGGCCGGGACACCGCCGGAGCTCGCCGTGCGACTGGTCCGGGGGGAGCTTGCTCCCCGCTTTCGTCAGCTGGCTTCGTGGAGAGCGAAAGGCGTCGCAAAGGCCGTGCTCGGCGACTCCTATCGAAGCCTACGAACCTTCCTGCTCGATCGGTCGTGACCGGAAACCGGGCGGACTGCCCTTCAGCGCTCGAAGGCGCCAAGATCCGGCGCAGACCCTGACGGACGTCTACGCCCGTCGAAGTCGAACCGCATCGAGAATGCGCGAATTGCCCGATTGACTGCAGGGCTCCCGGCGCGAAGGCGATAATCGCCGGGGGCGACGAACCTCGGGTTGGCGCGTATCGACTCCTGCTCGTCCATTCCTCCACCCGGAAACCAGAAGGCTCCGGCCCCGTTGGCGAAGACGAGGTTCCGGAGAGCGCGGTTTCCGCTCCCGATGCTCTGCTCCCAGTAGCTTCGGATCCCCCAGGCAGCGTTGCCGACAACGATGTTGTTTACGACGAGAGTGTCGTTCGACGACCAGTTCTCCTCGCCGCCCACGGTGATGCCAGAAGTGCCGTTGCCCACCACCGTGTTCTGCGTCACCGTTACATCGTTCGCCTCCGGTTCGATCTTCAGGCCGAGCGCGCGGTTCCCGACGACGAGGTTGTTGGAGATGAGCCCCTGGTTCACATGTCCGAAGTAGACGCCGTGATCGAACCTGTCGTGCGTCCCGTTGTCGCGAATGTAATTGCCGATGATGCTGACGTCGCCTGAAAGGTCTCCCTCGTCGCCCACATAAATGCCGGACATGAACGCATTCATGATCGTGTTCCGGAGAATCTCGATGTGGTGAGCGCCGGCGAGGTAGATCAACACGCCTTGCATGTTTGCCGAAGTCCCTCCTTTGAAGCGGAAACCAGTCACGCAGAAGAAGGCGCCTTCGATCTTCAGGCGGCCGGTGATCACAGGGTGCTCGCCGGCATAGGCACGGAGCGAGATGGGGGCGTTGGCGGTGCCGCCGCGCGCTTCGATCGCCCACTCTGGGTAGACACCAGCGCGCACGTACACGGCTTCTCCGGGGACGCTGGTGCGCAGAGCCCTACCGATCGTCCTCCACGGACGTTTGAGGGTCCCTCCGTTTCGGTCCGAGCCCCTGGCGGAGACGTAGCGGCGCGTGGAGGGGGTGCGATTGCACGGTCGAGATGTCGCCTGAAGCCGGTGCGTGAAACTGCCGAGCGCAGTCGAGGTCGACGCACCGTCATCAGGTCTAGCGATGCTTGCCGCGGTTGCTGCAGCACCGATCACCACGAGGATGATCCCGATCGACCGTGCGCGCGTCGAGAAAAGGCTTCGCAACCGCGATTTCATAGCTGATCTCCGGCTTGTTGGTCTCGCTGCCGACGAGTCTCGTCCGCGATGAGCTTCGGAAGAGCGAGAGCGATTCCGATCACGATCCAGGGTGGTCTGAAAGTCTCAGAGGAGAGGAAAATCGATGCGACCGCCCAGCCGACGAAACTTATCAGCAGCGCGTAGGAGAGACGGGCTGTGGAGAGCGCGCCGGCCCGACTCGCTGTTATCGCGGCGCGGCGGATCGTCGTTATGGTCGAGGCCAACAGCCCGAGGAAAAGCACCAATCCGGGAATGCCGAGGTCGGCCAGTGTGCCGATGTACGCACTGTGAGCCTCGAGGCCGTTCGGGCGCAGGCGGAAGTTGCTCAAGTCTACGCCCGGCGTTCGTAGCATCAGGTCGTTCGCGCTCGCTTCGAAGCCCCCGTAGCCGAGGCCGTCGAACGGTCGCTCGTTGATCGAGGTGTACGCCGCCCGCCACGCGTTCAACCGGCCTGAGCCTGTCCTGCCCTGCGCGGTGAAGACTTCCTCGACTCGTTTGGATAGTGCTTGCGACGTCAACTTGTACGCCCCGAAGACGGCGACGGCGAGGATGAGAAGGACGACCACCTTCTGCCTGGGTGACCGGAAGAACGTCCGCGAGGGTAAGGCGATGACACCAAGAACAGCGATGCCAAGCGCGATGAGGCCACCCCGAGAGAGAGAGGAGAAGACCGCCGCGATGATCACCAGGACGACACCGTAGAGAGCGCCCCGGAGCCAACGCGCGCGCACGTCGGCCGCAAGAGCAAGCACGAGCGGTAGCGCCACGATCTCGACCAGCGCGAAGAAGTTCGCGTCGCCCGTATCAGTGCCCGCTCGCCCCTGGGAAGCGACAGTACCGTAGATCCCGACCGCGAATGCGACGAAAGCGATCGTGTACAGCACGCGGTTCATGTCGTCTCGGTTGTCGAGCAGTGTTGCGAACGCGAGCATGTACACGAGTGCGATCGCGAGTGACGCTAGCTGGGTCAATGTGCTGCCCAGGTGAGCTGTCCAGAGGCCACTGGCAACGGCCCACAGGGCGTACGCGGCCGCCCAGCCAAGCGGAGCGGCCGGCAGGAGAGTCGCCTTTCGGCGGAGCAGCGCAATGACGACGAGGAGCAGAGCGATGGGTGCGCAGATCCGGGCGATCGTGACTCCTCCGACCGTGATCACCTGCACGAACACGCTGCCGATGAGCACGATCAGAATGATCGCCGGTCGCGGTATGACCCAGATCAGCAGGGCGATGGCAGCCGCCAGGGCGATCGCACCCGTAGGGGAAACCGATGCCGCCGCTCCGACCGCGATGCCTGAGCCAGCCGCAATCGCGACCCACAACGTAAGCGGCCCCGACGCGCCCTCGCCGATCGGGAGCCGGCGCGAAACAGACTGAACGGTCATTTGACGAGCTGACTGCGTGAGTGCCGAATGTGTCGGCCGAGACGCGCATCGTACTCACGAAGGTGCACGCAGGTCACTGCAGGCACGTCTGAGATGTGGCCGCTGAGTCTCGAGTCGATTGGACTATGGTTTGAAAAGTGGAGGAACGTGAGCCGACTGCGGGACATGGCCACACCTCCGAGCTTGCAGCAATCATCCGCGGGATGTCTGTGGCGCTCCTCGGGAGCGTGCTCGGGGGCGGTCTCGGCTTCGTCTACGCCGTCGCGATGGCACGGCTCGTTAGCCAGCACGAGTTCGGTCTGCTCATCCTCGCGGTGAACCTCCTCACCGCCGGCGCAGCCGTGACCGTCGCAGGCGCGGACTACGCGGCCATCCGCCACGTCGCTGCCGCGAGAACGCCTGGGGCGAAGCGAGGGGCGATGATCACGCCGATCCGGCTGGTGATGACCCTCAACATTTGCGTTGCGGCGACGGTGGCCGTCTTCGCCGGGCCGATTTCAAGGGACCTCCTGGCCCAGCCGGATTTCACGCCAATCCTGCTCGCCGCCACCCTCGTGCTCCCCCTGACGGTCCTGGCCCAGATGTTCTCGGCCTGCCTCAGCGGCCTTGAGCACGCCCGAGGTGAGTTGGTGCGAAAGGTCGTCGAGCAAGGTGGGCGGATTGCGCTCGGGGTGTTGACGCTCTCACTTGGATTCGGGCTCGTTGCTGCGACGCTGGGCATGGCGGGAGCGGCCGCGGCGGCAGCCGTCGCGGTCGGATACGTTCTCTGGCGCGCGCTTCCGCGCGGCGGCACCACAGACACGACCGGCACGAGCGCGCGAGTCGTCTTCGCCTTTGCTTGGCCACAGGCCGTCGCCAACGTGGCGACCCAGTTGTGGGTGGTCGCCGCTGTGGTGATCCTCTCGCGTTCGACCGACGCGCGGACGGTGGGCCTCTTCGGTGCCGCGTTCGCGATCTCCCAGCTTCCGCTTCTCGTTTACAACGCTTTCACGTACCGCTTCTCTCCCGCCATCGCGCGGCTCTGGGACCGGGGCGAGAACCAGGCCCTCGACGAGTTGCTGAAGAGCATCACCCGCTGGGTTGCGATCTTCGCCGTTCCGCTGTACGCGATCGCGATTGCGCTGCCCGGGCCTCTGCTACAGATTTTTGGCCCCGAGTACCGACCGGCAGCTTCCGCCCTCGCGATCATGACCGTCGCGACGCTGCTCAACGCGCTTGCTGGGCCGGTCGAGCGCGCGCTGATCATGACCGGGCGAGTAAAACTCGAGATGGGGACGAACGTGGTCGCAACCGTGCTCGTCATCGGCATCGCTGTAGTTCTGACGCCGCGCTACGGTCTCGTTGGGGCCGCGGTCAGCGTCTTGATCTACACCCTCGTCCGCAACGTCGCGAAGACGTACTTTCTCTTCCGAACGATTCATATGACCGCCCTGAGCCGCTCGCTCCTCCGGCCCCTCGTCGCGGCGACCGTGGCTTCCGGAGTCGTCGCAGCGATCGCACAACTTACGTCGCTCGGACACTCGCTGCTTGGGACCGCCGCCCTCGGAATCCTGCTCATCGCGCTCTACGCACTCATTCTGCTGCGTTTCATCGGAGTATCGAACACCGACCGTCAGACGCTCCTGCTTGCCTTCCGCCCGTCTGCGGCCGCGGCGAAGCTCCCCGATCCTACTGCCGGCTAGAGGCGCCTAGCCCGGCGAGCGAGTCTCACGCTTTAGCGCGCCTATTGAACCGCCCCAGCGCCGCCTGCCGCAGCCTCACTCCCTTTTTGGCCATCTGTCGGGCTCCGGAGAGCGCGCGGAAGCGCGAGGTCATGAAAGACGGCACTGGAACTTCGAGGCCCCCGTACTTCCGCTTGTACTCAGCGCCGCCTCCGAGGTCGAATGACTCGATGCTGCGCGCCTTCCAGTACCGCATCGCGTACCACATCACCGCCTCGTTGGGCCGGAGGATCTGGTGCTCGTGCCAGCTCGCGCCGCCCCAGAAGTCCACCGTTCGGTTCATCGCCGGGAAGATGCCCGTCGCAATGCATTTTCCCTCGGGGTCGCGCGCGCGCAGAAGCAAGAGCCGCCCGGTGGGATGGAGGTGGCGGATGAGCTCCGTGACGCGAGCCGCTCCGTACGGCGGCACGAGCGACTGCTTCGCGAAGACGTCGCGCAGCTGTGCGTAGTACTCATCCGCGAACTCCAGGTCGTCGGCCTCTTCGATCGTGACGCCGACTTTCTCGGCCTTGCGGATGCAGCGACGGCACGCGCTGCTCATGCGACTGAAGATCTCATCCTCCGGCGGACGCAGGTCCACTTCGAAGATCGTCTTCGCGCTGTGGGTGAAGCCCAAGCCTTCGACCTCGTCGATCGTAAGCTGGCGGTCGCGTAGCTCGAGATGCATGCATCGAAGCGAACCGAAAGCGAAGGGCACAAGCGCTTCAGCCGCCGCTCGCCTCGATACGCCGTCCCGCAGATTGAAGCCCATGTATGCAGTCGTCCATCCGCGGAAGGGGCTGCCCAGGATTCGGATCCCGTAGCGCCTTACGACCAGTCCCGTGAAGAAGCCAACGGTCTCGCCGGACCGTTTGACGGCTGCGAGAACCGGATCCGCGTTCTGGGTCTTTCCCACGAACTCGAGCCACTCGCGTGTCTGGTACACGTTTCGGTCAGGGAAGCTGTCGAGCTCCTGCCAATCGATGCGTTTGAGGTCGAGCCGCTCGAGCTTCAACATCGGAGCGTCGCGTTGATGACGGCGGCTTTCAGGCGACTTCCATGAGCCGACACCGTCAGCGAGTTCTTCTCGGGCATCGCGGCGTCGAGGCTCGAGACACGTTGTTGCAAGATTAGGGACATAAGGATAGTATTCGTCCCTGCGGCGAGTCCCATCGCGCGCAGGGATGGGAGAGGGAGCAGAGGGTTGATCGATCGTAGCGGCAACGGTGACGATAACGGGCGCCCCCGTTCGCTTGCGGCTGGCGGCGTAGACGCGATCCGGTTTCTTCGCCGGGCCGGCTGGCGCACGCTGATCTTGCCGGCGTGCGTGGCCGCGGTCGTTGTCGGACTCGGACTGGTTGCCGGCACGGCCGGTGCCACGGGACTCGTCTTCAGCGACGGGTTCGAAAGCGGCAACTTGTCGCAGTGGTCGGGGTCGAGCAGCGTCACCGTGCAGCAACAGGTGACATACGCGGGATCGTGGGCGGCGCGGGCGACGAGCAACGGCACGACCCCGGCGTACGCGTACAAGTCGCTCGGCACTCCGCTCTCGGAGCTCTATTACGACGGTCGCTTCAACGTCATCAGCCAGGGCAGCACGACCAACGCCTCGCTCGTGCGCTTCCGTACCTCTGCTGTGGGCTCGATCCTGTCGATGCTGCGCCGCTCCGACAACAAGCTCGCCTACTTCAACGAGGTCACCGGAGTGACTACGGTCGGCCCCACGGTCAGCGCCGGCGCCTGGCACGAGCTCGAGGTGCACGTGCTGATCAACGGGGCCTCGAGCCTGGTCGAGGTCTGGCTCGACGGGACGAGGATCAGCGCCTTGAGCAAGACCGACTCGCTCGGCACCACTCCGGTCGGGCGCATTTACATCGGCGACCCCGCGACCGGGCGGACTTTTGACTACGCCTTCGACAACGAGATCGTTTCGACCTCGTCTGATATCAACCCGCCGACCGCGCCGACGAATCTGAGCGCGCACGCAGTGGGCTCCCTCGCCGTCGATCTCTCCTGGACGGCGTCGACGGACGACACCGGCGTCACGGGGTACACCGTCTACAGGAACGGCTCGGCGATCGCCACGGTCAGCGGCGGAACGACGACGTACCACGACGCAACCGTTGTCTCTGGAACGACGTACACGTACACCGTCGACGCGTTCGATGGAGCCGGGAATCATTCTGCTCCCTCGAGCCCCGTCACCATCACGCCGGTCACGGACGTTCAGCCCCCGAGCGTGCCAACCTCGCTGACGGCAACGGCCGTCAATCCCAACCGCGTCGATCTGACGTGGAACGCGTCGACGGACAACGTCGCCGTGACCGGTTACACGATCTATCGAGATGGCAACCAACTGGACGTCGTCGGCGGCTCGACGACCAACTACTCGGACACGACCGCTTCGCCGGCGACGGAGTATTCGTACACGGTCGATGCGTTCGACGCCGGCGCGAACCACTCGGCGCAGTCGTCGCCGGCAGTTGTAACGACGCCTAGCAGCCCGGCCAATACCTCGCCGCCGACCATCTCTGGGACCGCTGAGCTAGGACAGACGTTGAGTGCTGACCCAGGCCAGTGGTCGGGAACGAGCCCGATCGCGTTCGCGTACCAATGGCGGAGCTGCGACCAGGGGGGCGCCAACTGCTCTGACATCTCCGGAGCCACGGCTCAGACGTACACGCTCACAGAGCCCGACCTCGACACCACGCTCCGGGTCGCGGTGACGGGCTCAAACGCCTTCGGCTTCAGCACTGCAACCTCGGACGCGACGGCCGTCGTCGTCGATTCTGGACCGATCCCCCCCTCGAACACCTCGCCGCCGACGATCTCTGGGACCGCGGAGGTAGGACAGACGCTGAGCGCCGACCAGGGCACCTGGTCCGGGACGGAGCCGATCACGTACACGTTCCAATGGCGCAGCTGCGACCAGGGAGGCGCCAACTGCTCTGACATCTCCGGAGCCACGGATCAGACGTACACGCTCACAGAGCCCGACCTCGACACGACACTCCGGGTCGCGGTGACGGGCTCTAACGACGCCGGCTCCAGCACTGCAACCTCGGACGCGACGGCCGTCGTCGTCGATTCTGGACCGATCCCCCCCTCGAACACCTCGCTGCCGACGATCTCTGGGACCGCCCAGGTCGGACAGACGCTGAGCGGCGACCAGGGCACCTGGTCCGGGACGGAGCCGATCACGTACACGCACCAATGGCGGAGATGCGACCAGGCGGGTGGCAGCTGCCAGGACATCGGCGGGGCGACCTCGCAGACTTATGTGGTTGCTCCCGCTGACATCGGCACGACTATTCGGTTCACTGTCACGGCCTCCAATGACGGCGGCTCGAGCACGGCGACCTCGTCTCAGACGTCGATCATCGCCGACTCGGCGCCCCCTTCTGTGCCGACGAACCTGGTGGCCACCGCGATTGGCTCAAATCGCATCGACCTCAGCTGGACCGCCTCCACGGACAACGTCGGCGTCGCCGGCTACACGATCTACCGCGGGGGCTCGCCAATCGGAACGGTCTCGGGCACCACCACCACCTACTCCGACACCACCGTCAGCCCCTCGACCACGTACACGTACACCGTCGACGCGTTCGACGCCGCCCAGAATCACTCGGCACAGTCGGCGCCTGCATCCGCGACCACACCTGCGGCGGGAGATACGACTCCGCCGACTACACCTACCGGACTCACCGCGAGCGTGATCACCCCAACCCGCGTTGACCTCTCCTGGACGGCTTCGACGGACAATGTCGGGGTCACCGGCTACACCGTCTACCGGAATGGAAACGTGCTCGCAAACACAGGAGCGGGCAGTACGACTTACTCCGATCTTAGCGCGACGGCGAACTCGACATACACATACAAGGTCGATGCCTTCGACGCAGCCGGAAACCATTCGCTGCTGTCGAGCGGCGTGACGGCCAGGATGCCTGGAACCATCTTCAGTGACGGGTTCGAAAGCGGCAACTTGTCGCAGTGGACCGGCTCGAGCGGCGTCACCGTTCAGCAACAGGTGACATACGCGGGATCGTGGGCGGGACGGGCGACGAGCAGCGGGAACGGCAACGCGACTGCGTATGCGTACAAGAACTTCAACACGACGGTTTCGGAGCTCTACTACGACGCCCGCTTCAACGTCATCAGCCAGGGCAGCACGACCAGCGCCTCGGTCGTGCGCTTCCGTACTTCCGCCGTGGGCGCGATCCTGTCGATGCTGCGCCGCTCGGACAACAAGCTCGCCTACTACAACGAGGTCACCGGAGTGACCACCGTCGGCCCCACGGTCAGCGCCGGCGCCTGGCACGAGCTCGAGGTGCACGTGCGGATCAACGGCGCCTCCAGCCTGATCGAGGTCTGGCTCGACGGAACGATGATCAGCGCCATGAGCAAGACCGACTCGCTCGGCACCACCCCGGTCGGGCGCGTTTACATCGGCGACCCCGCGGCCGGGCGCACTTTCGACTACGCCTTCGACAACGTGATCGTTTCGACCGCCGCGGACGTTTCCCCTCCGACGACCCCAACCGGTGTTGCGGCCGTCCCGATCGGGTCGAGTCGATTGAACGTCACCTGGAATGCAGCACAGGACAACAACCAGGTCACCGGTTACACGCTCTACCGGAACGGAAACGCCATCGCGACCCTCGGACCCAACACGATCGGATACGCCGACACGGGCCTCGCGTCGTCGACCACGTACAGCTACAAGGTCGATGCTTTCGACGGCGCCGGCAACCGGTCCGGGCAGTCAACCTCGGCCTCCGGGACGACCGGCGCACCCGCCTCAGGCGACCCGGTGATCGCCACTGCGGGCGATATCGCCTGTGATCCGGGCGACACCAGATACAACGGCGGTGTCGGGACCTCGACCGCCTGCCGACAGCTGGCGACCTCGAACATCCTCTTCAGCTCCGACCTGGCGGCGGTCCTTCCACTCGGCGACAACCAGTACGAGGACGCCACCCAGTGGAAATTCCTGCAGTCCTATGATGCCTCCTGGGGTCGAGTATTCAACCTCACTCATCCCGTGCCGGGCAACCACGAATATCTGACGCAGGGAGCGGCCGGGTACTACACGTATTTCAGTACGCTCGCCGGCGATCCGACCAAGGGCTACTACAGCTTCGACGTCGGCACGTGGCACATCATTGCGCTCAACTCCGAATGCGCCAACATCGGCGGTTGCGTGGCCAACACACCGGAGGAGCAATGGCTCCGGAGCGACCTCGCTGCGCATCCGAACGCGTGCACGCTTGCGTACTGGCACAGGCCGAGATTCTCCTCGGGTCTGCACGGCAACGACGACTCCTTCGCGACCTGGTGGACAGATCTGTACAACGCCCATGCTGACATCGTGCTGAGCGGTCATGACCATGACTACGAGCGATTCGCTCCCCAGGACCCCAACCAGACACCCGTTGCCGATGGAATCCGTGCGTTCGTCGTGGGGACGGGAGGGCAAGAGCATGAAGCGTTGATCACCCAGGCTGCGAACAGTCAGGTCCGTAACAACGACACCTACGGTGTGCTGAAGCTGACGCTGCACCCGACGAGCTACGATTGGCAATTCGTTCCGGAAGCCGGAGGAACCTTCACCGACTCCGGTACCGGCGCGTGCCACTGAGCTACGAGCTCAGGCGGGCCGCTCGACGCCCGCTACACCGCAGAGAAGCTCGCCGACACGGGAATCGACTCTGAGATCCGAACACCCTCGCGACAGCCGTCGTCTCGGCATTTACGTAGACGCGCGCTTCCACAGGGTCGAGACTCACGAGGGGAGTTCCCGCATCGCGGTCAATCGCGCCGCGCCTCTGTTCGCCTGCGAAGTCGGTCAGCACTTCCGCGGGACAGTCTTCTTCGGCCGCTGTAGAAGCGAGCCAACCGAGGGGGAGGTCGAGTTGCCGGCTGGGGTCGAGCTCATTGCGCTACCGGATTACTCGAGCCTCAGAAGGCCATGGGAGGTCGCACGCGCGACCTTCGGAACCTTCGTCGGGATGTGGCGCGGCCTGTCGGAGGTCGACATTGTCTGGGCTTGGGGCCCGCATCCGTTCAGCATCCTCTTGGTCATCTTCGCGATGGTCCGGCGCAAACGTGTGGCTCTCTGCATTCGCGAAGACACGGTCGAATACCATCGGCGGCGGCTCACGAGCAGGCTCTGGTCCCCGATCCTCGGCGTGGTCTGGAGCATCGAGGCCGTCTACCGTCTGCTCGCGCGCCGGCTCCCGACGACTGCAGTTGGCACCGGAGTGGCGCAGAGGTACGCGAGCGGACGATCGACCGTGCTTCCGATCGCCATCTCGCTCATGCGCGCCGAAGATGTCGTGACCTCTCTTCCGGAACGGGATTGGACGGGTCAGATCTCTCTCCTGACCGTCGGTCGCCTCGAGCCGGAGAAGAACCCGCTGCTGCTCGTCGACGCGCTCGCTCGGCTCGAGGCGGAGAGCCGAGGCCGGTTCAGGCTTGTATGGATCGGACGTGGAATGCTCGAGGAGGACGTCGAGCGGCGTGCGAAGGAGCTTGGTCTCGAGGACGCTCTCGAACTGCGAGGCTACGTCCCGTTCGGCCCCGGACTGCTCGCCTACTACCGCCAGGCGCACGCTTTCGTCCATGTGTCGCTGACCGAGGGACTGCCTCAGGTCTTGATCGAGGCGTTAGCGGCGGGCCTTCCGATCGTGGCCACGGACGTCGGCGGCGTGGCCACCGCGCTCGACAATGGCCGTGCTGGTCTGCTCGTGCCCCCGGCAGACATCGACGCGCTGGTTGGGGCCCTCCGACGCCTGTGTGAGGACAGCGCATTGCGCGAGGCGAACGCCACGCACGGCCTCGACGTCGCGCACGGACTTACGCTCGAGCGCCAGGCCGCGCAGGTTGCCCGGTTCATCGCGGACGGTGTCGCGCCCGCCGGCGCGCCGTCTGCCCTGTAGATATCGAAGTTGTCTAGGTAGCATTGCCCGCCGTAATGTCTCTCGATCCAAGACTGCGCATTCACTTCGTTACGGAGGACGATCCGCTCTATGTCATCGAGTTCTTCGAGACTTTTTTCACCAAATATCCGCGAAGCGAGTTTGAGATCATCGGGATGTCGATCCAGGAGCCATTTAACGAATCGAGAATCGCCACGGCCAGGCGGGTATCTTCGTTGTACGGGCCGCTCGGTTTCGCGCGCTTGCTGGGCAGAATCGCAGTTCGAAAGCTGCGCAGGCGTTCGATCGCGACTCTCGCTCGCCGGGAAGGCGTGTCGTTGATGCCAACGAAGTCCGTCAATGATCCTCTTTTTGTACGCCGCATGAAAGCGTCGCAGCCCGACGTTATCGTCTCCGTCGCGGCGCCCGAAATCTTCAAGCAAGAAATCCTTCAGTCTCCGCGGCTCGGATGCATAAACATCCACTCCGGTCGGCTGCCAACATACCGTGGCATGATGCCGACGTTTTGGCAAATGCGCTTTGGCGAGCAACATGCAACGGTAACTGTTCACGAGATGGCGCCGGCGCTCGACGCCGGCGCAGTGCTCGGAACTGCGGAATGTGTGATCCAAGAGCATGACAGTCTCGATCGCGTAATGATTGCCGCAAAGCGAGCAGGGGCGCATCTGCTAATTCGTGTCTTGAGCGAACTTGCAGCTGGAGACTCCAAACCGCAACCGCTCGACATGGAAAACGCCTCCTACCATTCATTCCCGAAGCGCGACGACGTCAAGAGCTTCCGCAAACGCGGCCATCGCCTACTGTAGGTTGAGATGACATTTGCTCCTGCCGACGCGCCGCCGGCTGTCATGTCGATTGACGTCGAGGATTGGTTCCACGTCGAGAACTTGAGACCGGTTATCCCGCGCGACACCTGGAGCGAGCGGCAACTACGTGTCGAGCGAAACGTCGACCGAATGCTAGAGCTCATGGCCGGCTTCGACGGCGGGGTCCGCTGCACGTGCTTCGTCCTTGGGTGGGTTGCCGAGAGGTGCCCGGAACTCGTTCGCCGCATGGCCGACGCAGGGCATGAGATTGCGTCGCACGGCTACGGCCACGAACTCCTTGATTCGCTTTCGCCCGAAGCGTTTCGCGCCGACGTAGAGCGGTCGAAAGGGCTGCTCGAAGACATCGCGGGTGCCGAAGTTCGTGGATACCGCGCCCCGAGTTTTTCAATCAAGGAATGGGCAATACCGATACTCCAGGATGTTGGATTCTCGTACGATTCGTCCCTCTTTCCAAGCTTCGGCCATGATCGTTACGGAAGCTTGGCGGGCATCGGTCCCGACCAACCCGTAGTCGAGGTTTCACCCGGCTTCTTCGAGGTCAGTGTCTCTTGCGTCACGATCGCGTCACGCGGTTTTCCGTGGGGTGGCGGCGGCTATTTTCGCCTACTCCCATACTCGGTCTTCCGTCACGGCGCAAGACGGATTCTCCGGTCCGGGCGGCCGTACGTCTTCTACATCCATCCCTGGGAAATCGACCCTCATCAGCCGCGCGTGGAAGGGCTGCCACGCTCGTACCGTTTCCGCCACTACGTTGGTCTCAGCCGGTGCGAGGCTCGCTTCAAGTCGCTTCTGGCGGATTTCCGCTGGACGACGATGGCCGACCTGCTCCACCGGTGGGGCAGCGTTGTGGGTGAACGGCATGAGTGACGAGATGGCTCCGCGCGTCTCGGTCATCGTCCCTGCTCGCAACGAGGCCGCCCACATCGAGGACTGCCTTCGCTCCATCTTCGCCCAACGTGTCGAAGGTGGGATGGAGGTCATCGTCGCCGACGGAATCTCTTCCGACGAAACTGAGAAGCTTGCCCGTTCCGCCGGTGCGACGGTCGTTCAGAACCCGAAGGGGACGACACCGGCAGGTCTCAACGCAGCCCTCGCCGCGGCGCGCGGCGAGATTGTCGTCCGCTTCGATGCGCATGGCAGGATGCCGCCCGGTTACGTCGAGGCATCCGTGCGTGCTCTCGACGAGGAGATCGGCGCGGTCGGCATCGGTGGCTGGGTGCAGGTCGACGCGAGTGGGCCCTGGGGACGCGCGATCGGCGCCGCGCTCGCTTCGCGCTTCGGGATCGGGAATGCGCGGTCATGGAGCCGGCCGAGAGCGGGTCAGTCCCGAGTCGATGTGGATACCTTCCCGCTCGGTTGCTGGCCCACTGAAAGTCTTCGTGCTGTCGGCGGGTGGGATGAGCGCTTCCTCCGCAACCAGGACTTCGAGTTGAATTTCCGCCTACGCAGAGCCGGCGGGCGACTCGTCTTCGATCCAGGGGTCTGGTCGCACTATCGTCCTCGGGAATCCCTTCGAGGGATCGCGCGTCAATACTGGGATTACGGTCGGTTCAAGGCACTGACTGTCGCGACTGCGCCACGCTCGCTCCGCCCTCGGCAAATAGCGCCTGTCGCGCTGCTCGCGACGGCTACGACAGCGGTGCTCCCCGTCGGTCCGGCTCGCGCAGCGCGCGGCGCCCTGGCCGGCTACGGGGTTGTCCTCGCAGGTGTAACAGTGGCGTCGCGAGGTGGCTGGCGAACCATGGTCGCCCTGGGGACAATGCACGGAGTCTGGGGAGCTGGAGTGCTGGTCGGGCTGGCGCAGATCGGAGCACAACGCCTTTTGCCGGGGATTCCTGGCAACGAGGAGGCGAAGACAACGGAAGCCGACACAGGGCCGGCGGTCAAGCCCCGGGACATCGCGTAGCTCTCCGGTGGGATTGAGCTCGGCGCCGAAGGTTGGCGGCTGCCCCTAGCGGGCGCCCGAGCGGTTAAGGACTGCTCCCGCGGTCTTGGCAACGATCGCGAAGTCCAGGAGCATGCTTCGGTGCTTCAGGTAGTAGAGATCATAGGAGAGCTTCTCTGCCGCACCAATCGCATCCGCGGCGTACCCCCGCTGGACCTGCGCCCAGCCGGTGATGCCCGGCTTGACCAGGAGACGGCGCCCCCAGAACGGCACCTCGCGCTCGAGGAGCTCGAGAAACTCCGGGCGCTCCGGCCTCGGCCCGATGATGCTCATCTCGCCGCACAGGACGTTCCAGAGCTGCGGAAGCTCGTCCAATCGCGTGTTACGCAGGAACCGCCCGATTCCGGTGACCCGGCTATCGCGCTCCGCCGCCCAGACCGCCGCGCCATTCTGTTCGGCCCCGTCGATCATGGTTCGGAACTTGATCATCTCGAAGAGCGTGCCACCCTCACCGACGCGCTTCTGCCGGAACAAGATGGGGCCCGGGCCCGACCAGCGCACTAACGTGGCGATGAGCGGGAAGAGCGGAGCTGTCAGGACGAGCCCGACCGTCGCAACTACAAGATCCACGCTGCGGGCGGCGAACCTCGAGTACGGCCGCTGGTAGAGGTGAAGGAGGCTCATGAACCACGCGTGCGGAAGGTCACGTACTGGAACGCGGCCGAAGGCATATTCGTAGATCTCGGGCAGGCCGACGATCCGGAAGCCCGCCTTCGCGACGCCCAGTAGGTGCTCAATCGCCTGGTCGCGCTGCTCCACGTCGACGACGACAACGAGATCGGGACGGGCGTCGAGAACGATCCGGGGAAGGTCGGCCATCGTCCCCAGCAACGGGATCGGGAAGGCAGCGTCGGGACGCACGTCTTCTGCGACCGCGCCGACCCATTGGAATGGGAGCTTCGGGTTTGCGGCTAGATCCCTCACGAGTTCCGTTGCGCCTTCAGACACCCCGACAAGCAGCAAGCGCCGGTGACGGCCCAACCTCAGCGAGAGCGATTCCGCGGCGTATGACATGGTCAAGACGCCCGCGAGCATCAGAAGGACCTGCGGGGACCTCACACCTAGACCCGGAAGCAGGAGGCAGATCGCAGCGGCTGCGACCGCCCCGTTGACGGCTCCGATCATGCTCTTCGCCCAAACCCCGACGACGAACGGTGAGAGCCGGGCAGACGCGTTCGCGGCATGCTGCATCGCCAGCCACACGGCGGTCAAAAGCGCGAGGGGTGCGAGGAGCTCGGGAAAGGGCAGCCTGTAGGCGCTCGTCAGCAGGACAACAGCGATCGGCATGATCACGGCCAGGAGACGCAAGAGCGGACCGCGAAGAACTCCTGCGCCGAGATCTCGAACCCGAGACAGGCGTCGGGCGGAGTCCGCGTCTCGGCGTGTTCCATTCCTACCGACCGTCGTCGGCCGCGTTTCCGCGAAGCTTGGATACGTTCCGTGCTCGAGGGCCGGTGTGGTGCTCAGCGTGGAGAGGTCAGCTGCGAGCTGAGTACCGTGCTCGCCCGCGAGCACGAGGGGGTTCGTTGTCAGGCGGCCGTGCCCGTTCCCGTTGCCGTTGCCGTGCACGCTCCCGTTGCCGTTGCTACGCACGGTTTTCAGCATCGAACGGCGGTGCCGTTTGCTCACCTTCTTGCCCAGCTCGTCCATCACGCTGCTCGCGTCCTCGCTCTTCGCTCAGGGCGCCGCTTCGCGTAGCGGGATGCGCGTCGTCGAACGTTGAGCCGCCCGGGTAGAGAAACGGCGACGCCACGGCTGTGGACGACCGCGGCGGGGGGCCAAGCGGATTGGTCCGGTAGGCGCGTCGCTCGCATGCCGACCGCGTGACCGGAACAGTTGCGCCTCGCTGAGACCCCAGGCGAGAGCGTACGATCGGTTGACGTTGGAGCCCCGCCGGGAGCATGGTCCGTGCCGCAGTGCCACATTTCTCCCTTTCCGAGCAGTGCAGGTGGGCGGCCGCCCGCTCACCAGCGTTTGCTCTCCCGCAGTAGGTTATTACAGTTTTCGCCAGATACGTCAAGGCTTAAGTGTCGTGTTTCTAGGAGCAAGAGATCCCCGGGCCAGCCGGTCGTTCGGCTGCGCGACTCCCTCGGCGGCCACGAATGCGTTGACTGGCCATCTCGCGCGCCGTGGCTAGAGTGGGATTCGTGAAAGGAGCAGGAGCGGAGCATGCGGCGAAGCGGTCAACCCCAACAGACACGCGCAACCGATTGACGGTCGGGTGCTGACGCTCGAGCGACTCGATCCTTCGTGCATCAAGTGGGCGGTTCTTCGGCAGGCGGTTTCCCGGCGGCCTCGTGAAGACCGCTTCAAACTCGTGAGGCTTGCAAACCACCGGCCATGACGCAGGCGCTGCAAACAGCCGTTCGCTCGCTGCGAGCGAACGTTGACTACGACGTTCACGGGCTGGTCGGCATTCGCTTGGTCGACCCTTCGCTGCGCGACGTCGCCGCTGTCTCGGGGCAGATCGGGAACATGCAGGGGACGCTTTCCCGCGATCCGGATATCACGATCCGGTTTGTCGACGAGGTTCCGAGCGGCGCGCTGAGCTGGATCGAGCCGCACGAGGTTGGCTTCAGCGACGACGGGTTCTTCCTGTTCGCTCCCGGCTCCGGTCAGAAGCCCGCTGCTCGCTTGGCCTTGGATGCTGTCGATCGGCCCTACGAGATACTCTGCCGCACGGGCCTCGCGGCCGTGCCGCTCCTTCGGCCGCTGGTCGATCTGAGCATGCTCGCGAAGGGCGTAATTGCCCTGCACGCGTCCGCGTTCACACACAACGGTACGGGCGTACTGGTGGCGGGCTGGGCCAGAGGGGGCAAGACGACGAGCCTGCTCGCGTTCATGGCCCGCGGCGCCGCGTTCATCGGCGATGACCGCGTCTACCTTAATCCCGCTGGAAACCGCCTCTATGGCCTCGCCCAACCGGTCGGCCTCAGGGCCTGGCACTTGGCCGAGCTGCCTCGCTATGGCGAGCTCGTCCGTTGGCGGGAGCGATCGCGCCTTCGCTTTTCGTCAGCACTGGGTCGCCTTGCAACGTCGGTGTCCGCGGCGGATCGGATCGGGGCCACGCACGGCCTGGCGCGCCGAGTCGCGAGCTTCGCAGACGATGCGAGCGTCGCGATCGCGCCCGATCGGCTTTTCGGGTCGTATCCCCTTACCGGCAAGCTTGACCGAGCATTCCTGGCCATCGCTCACCAGGGCGCTGACGTCCGCGTCGAGCCCATCGAGCCTGAACGCCTTGCCGATCGGCTTGTCTTCTCACTCGGAGCCGAACGGCTCCCGATGCTCGCGCACTATCTCCGCTACCGGTTCGCGTTCCCCGAGCGTTCCAGCGCACTGATCGAGCGGGCTAACGAGATCGAGCGGAAGATCCTCCTCGAGGCGTTCGCAGAAAGCGAGACGTACGCGCTCTACCATCCGTTTCCCGCTCCGGTCCGCGCGCTGTACGACGCGATGGCGCCGATCGTCGGATAGCTATCGTGTTTACGGTCGCACTCATCGGTCCCGACGGCTCAGGCAAGTCCACGATTTGCCGGCGTCTAGAGACGGAGCTGGGGCTGCCGGCCACGTCGATCTACATGGGCGTCAACTTGCACTCGAGCAACGTCATGCTGCCGCACACGCGCCTGATCCTCGCGCTCCGACGCCTGGCGGTCGGGGACGACGAGAACGCAATGTCGGACATCAAGACCTTCAAGCCGCCGCCGAAGACGGTCGTCCGACGAGCAGCCGCGTCCGTGCGGTCAGGTCTTCGCTTGGCAAGCTGGCTCACAGAGGAGTTGTATCGCCTCTCCGTCGCGCGCCTACACACCCGGCGCGGACGGATTGTGGTCTTCGACCGGCACTTCTTCGCGGACTTCTATGCCGACGACATCCGCGAGGCGCCAGGCTCGCGCCCGTTGGCCCGGCGCGTGCACGGTTTCGTTCTGCAGCACGTCTACCCGAAGCCCGATCTCGTGGTTTTTCTCGACGCGCCGGCGGAAGTCCTCCACGCGCGGAAGCCGGAGGGCTCGCTCGAACGCGTGAGGCAGAAGCGAGAGGAGTACCTCGCGGTGCTCGATCTGCTCCCCGAGTGCGTGGTCGTCGACGCGGCCATGCCGCCGGACGAGGTCGTGCAGGAGATTGCGGCGACGATCCGATCCTTCCACGATCGCCGCCTTCAGGAACGCTCTTCCGGTCAACGGGCTCCTAGGCGCAAAGGTGGGCCGCGACGAGGAGGTCGATCCTGATGCACAGGCGGTCGAAGACGCTGCGTGCGACGGCGGTGGTCGTAGGCCTCGACAGCATCACGGGCCTGCAGACCGCGCGGATCCTTGCCCGGCGCGGTGTCCCGGTGGTCGGAGTCGCAGGGGACCTGACGCACTTCTGCTGCCGGACCCGCGTCTGCGAACGAATCGTCCATGCCGATATCACCGGCGACGAGCTCATCGGCGGGCTCACAGTGCTCGGTTCGAGCTTCGATCAGAAGGCAGTGCTTTTCCCGTGCACCGACGTGAGCGTATTGACCATTGCTCGTCGGCGAAGCGAGCTCGAGGACGCGTATCACGTTGCTTTGCCCGACACGGCAGTCGTCGAGCTCCTGACCGACAAGGCCAGTTTCGCCGCGTACGCGCAGGAGCAGGGGCTACCGATCCCGGAGACGATCCTCCTGACGAGCCGCGAAGACGCTGAAGTCGCCGCCGACTCTCTGCGCTTTCCGTGCATGATCAAGCCCCCGCTCAAGACGGCGCTTTGGGAACGAGATGCGCGGGATAAGGCGTACAAGGCGCGTACGCGCGAAGAGTTCCTGGCCGTCTACGACGAAGTCGCGGGGTCGACGGATCACCTCCTCGCACAGGAGTGGATCAGCGGCTCCGAGGGCGACCACTTCACCTGCAACGGATATTTCGACAGGCAATCGAGGCCTGTGGTCACGTTCGTCACCAGGAAGATCCGGCAGTGGCCTCCGCAGACCGGCGCAGGGTCCCTGGCCGTTGAGTGGAGGAACGACGTCGTCCGCGACGAGACGGTGCGCCTCTTCTCGAGCTTGGGCTTCTGGGGGCTCGCCTACCTCGAGCTGAAGCAGGACGCAGAGTCGGGGAAGCACATGATCATCGAGCCGAACGTCGGGCGCCCGACCGGGAGGTCGGCCACGGCCGAGGCGGGGGGCGTGGAGCTCCTGTACGCGATGTACTGTGACGTTCTGGGGCTGCCGCTTCCGGAAGAGCACCTCTCTCAGCGCTATGTCGGGGCCAAGTGGATCTACTTCGGCCGGGACATCCGCTCCGCCTTCCACTACTGGCGGCGGGGTGAGCTCAGCATTCGCGGCTGGATGGGCTCGCTGCGGGGGCCGATGGTCGATGCCGTGTTCTCGTGGCGGGATCCCCTTCCGTTCTGTTTCGACGTGTGGCGCGCGGTCGGTCTCATTGGCCGGATTGGGCAGGGTCCGCGCGGCCGGAGCGCGACGGTCGAGGGGAGCTAGCCTCGTGCCACCTCCGCGTTAGGGGGACGTTCAGGCGGTCAGTCGACAGCGTGGCGCTTGAACAGCCGCGCCGGCCATGCTGGCGAGCGGGAGACGCAGTTCGCCAGTACGATTTGTCAACGCTCTCGAACTCTTTTGGTTCCGATGACTCCCTCAACACGAGTGCCTGACTCTCAGTCTGCTGCTCGCCGGCAGCTCGAGTTTCTCAAACGCCAAGCTGGCGTCATCGCTTTGGTTACGGCGCTGACGGTGGGCACGGCGGCCGCGGTCTCATTTACACAGCCCAAGGTCTACCGCGCGTCGACGAAGATCGTCGTCGGCCAGGGAGGGTCACTTCAGCCGCAATTCGGCAATGTCGTCCAGCCGTTCACTCAGACGATGTCGTCTCTGCTGGTGAGCGATATCGTGGCGAAAAGGGTCATCCAGGACCTCGGCCTCAAGGGATCGTCGAATGACCTTCTGAAAAACCTCCACGTTTCAAGCACTCCGGACAGCGCCGTTCTCCAAGTCAGCTTTGACTCGAAGAACAAAGCTGACGCTGTTCGGATCCTGGGCAGCATTGCATCAGTCTTCATCGCTCGCGTGCAAGAGACGCTCCGAGGACCAGAAGCATCGAAAGGCCAGGCTGCGGTGCCGGTCATCACAGCGACGGTGTTCGATCCGGCGCATGCCTCGTCAACCCCGATCTCACCGCATCCGAAGCGCACGATCGCCTTCGCCGGAATCATTGGGCTGGCTCTAGGAGTCGTGCTTGGGCTTTTGCGCGACACGCTCGACGAGAGCATGCACGGGCGACAGGAGTTGGAGGAGTACTTCGGAGCTCCCGTAATCGCTGCGCTTCCGAAGAAGATGGTCGGCCGGCGAGCGGTGGCACAAGGGCGACGGCCCGTGCCGTCCTTCGTTCAGGCTGTGGAGCCGCTGCGACGGCAGCTCTCTCGTGGGGATGCCCGCGTCAGGCTGATAGTCATCACGAGTGGTGGACTAGGTGAGGGCAAGAGCACGGTCGCGGCAAACCTCAGCATCGCGCTCGCCGTTTCGGGAGAGCACGTCATTTGTGTCGACGTCAATTCAACTGGTCGGAGGCTTTCGCACTACCTCGATCTTCGGAATGGCGACGGCGACAGTGCTGAGACTGTTCGCGGGCCGATGGATGTGCCGAAAGCGCTTCGGGAAGTGGATCTCGGCGACGGGATCGCTCCAGGCTCGGCCGCAGAGGCAGCTGTTACGGCTGGCCGTGACAGTGGGAACGACGACGCCCCGCATGATCTTGCCTGGATCGACGGGCACGCGGGGCGGAGTGGGAAGCCGGGACGCATGCAGCTCCTCGTGTTGCGACATCCATCGGACTCGGATCGGGAAAGCCGTGCCTATTGGTCGATCGCGGATCTCGTCACCGATCTGAAATCTCGAGCGGAATATGTCGTCGTCGATGCTCCACCACTGCCCTCGAGGACGACCTTCGAACTACTCTCGGTCGCTGAAACGGCGATCGTCGTCGCGCAAGAGAAGAAGACGACGAAGGAGCGAGCGAAGTCGGTGCGGGAGACCCTCGAGAGGCTTGAGGTGCCAAGCTACGCAATCGTCACGGTTGGTGACACCGCAAGGGCTATTGTCGCCTAGGCGGCAGCCGACGAACTCGGTCACTCTTTCCCGATCGAAAGCCGGCGGGCTCGACTCGAACTAACCCTTCGGCAGGTTCAGGGGCAGTACGGCAGAATCATCGCTCTGACCGCGTCGGCTGCGCGGTGGAAGCCGCAGTAGTAGACGGTCTGGTGCTGCGAGAGCGAGCCCGCGGCGCGATACATGAAGATGTTGCTTCGGTTCGCGCCCGTCGTGTAGGCGGTGATGCCGCTCCAATCGACAGAGGGCGCCCGGCTCGTGTCGGGTAGCGAGTCGACCGAGTACCAGACCTTGTCGAAACCCTCGCTTGTGTTCAGGAACTTGATGTGCTCCACAATGTAGAACCAGTGGCCGGGCTGCGCGGGGCCGAGCGGGAAGTAGTTTCTCCCCGAATCGGATGCGGTCTGGTCCTTCCAGCAGAGGTAGTTGCGCGGCGTGATGCCGCCACAGCCGGAGCCGTTCTTGAGCTCGAGCGCCTGAGCCGGATTGCCACCGGAGGAGAAGTCCTGGTAGAGAGCGAACCAGTCGTCGGGGAACTGGAAGTTCGCTGGGATGTAGGTGCCCCATGCCTGCCAGGCCTCGCAACCGGAGCAGTTGTCGGGGTTTCGGTAGAGCGATGTGCGCGTGCCGCCGTACTCGTCGGCGTCGTCGGTGCCGTAGACGTCGAAGCGCGCCACTGTCCTGCTTGAGCCGTCCGGATCGGCAGCCCAGACCATGCGCTCGTTGACACCGTTCAAGATCGCCCAGCCTTCGTAGTCGGAGCGGGTGAAGCCGCCGAGCAGGGCGCAATCGAACGAGGGCAAGAGATCGCCGCAGGCGCGCTCGGGCAGGCTCGTCCCCGGAACGCCGGGCACACTCGGGAAGACGAACTCGGGGGGTGGGGGGCCGGGCGGTGGAGGAGGAGGCGGTGGCGGAGG
>Ga0193695_1000037_pt1 | contig 28637 bp, 18 predicted proteins | sample L3s2metaG_FD_160568 | JGI IMG/M metagenome (GOLD analysis project Ga0193695, IMG submission 160568) | Soil microbial communities from a riparian zone of the East river system, Colorado, United States - L3s2 | ecosystem: Environmental > Terrestrial > Soil > Riparian zone | place: USA: East River... | reverse complement strand
TGTCTACTCCCTTTGCGAACACATCGAGATAGCCGGGAGCCAGGGAGGAGATGTCCGGATCGGAGCTAAGTGATCCGCCCAGGGTGCCCGAGCTCCAGCCGGACCCGTTCCACGCCCAGTGCCAGATCGCGTTGTCGGTTCCCCGAGCGACTACATCGATCCGACCGGGTTCCCAGGACACGGACCCAGGTCCGCCAGCCAGCACGCCTCCGAGGGACTGCCAGCCGCTCCAGCTTCCCCCGCTGTACCACTTGTGCCAGAGCGCGTTGTCAGCACCCCTGATGAAGACGTCGAGCTGGTTTGGCCCCTGCGAGGAGATCTCCGGCGCGGAGTAGGTCACTCCCCCAAGGCTCTCGAGACTCCAGCCGGACCCGTTCCACGCCCAGTGCCAGACCCCGTTGTCGCTTCCCCGAGCGACCACGTCGATCCGACCGGGTCCCCAGGACACGGAGCCAGTTCCGCCGGCCAATGAGCCTCCGAGGGACTGCCAGCCGCTCCAACTCGTCCCGCTATACCACTTGTGCCAGAGGGCATTGTCCAGCCCCCTCGCGAAGACATCGAGCTGGCCCGCGCCCTGCGAGGAGATCGTCGGATCACCGACGAGACCCCCTCCGAGGTTGTCGTAGGCCCAGCTCCCCGTCGGCCACACCGGTGCCCCAGCCTCCTGCTGGAACTTCCACCAAGCCGGCCGATAGTTTCCTCCATTGCCGATCAGGCCGCAATTGAAATCCCACTTTGGTGAGTTGATATCGGGTCGGTCTCGTATCGCGTACCAGAACAGCCCCTCGATCTTTCTGGACGCAGCCGTTTCCTTAACCCAATCGAAGCCGTATTTCAAGAGATTCGACTGAAGTTGCTCGCTGACTGCCTTGCCCTCTCCTTCGTCTTTCACCGGCCAGCCCATCTCGGTGATCCACAAAGGTTTGTTAGTCCCTCCGGACTTGGTGTCGAGCACTTCCCGAGCCTTCACTACTTTTTCCGTGAATTCCAGAAACTGCGATCCCTGCGTGAATCCGTACGGATGTATCGAGAGGCCGCCGATCTCATTTTTGAATTCGAAAGATTTATAGGAAGATGCGTACATGCCCGTGACGAAGTTTTCAAATTCTTTGAATTTTCCTCCTGCTTCCCGCTGTATCCACAGCCCTCCATTTAGGACTTTGACGCCGCTGTGTACTTCGTGAATTTTGCTTGCAGTGAAGGTAAAGAATTCGCCGTAGACTTGTCCGCTGATCAATCCATTCGGGGCATATTCGGCCAGATTCGGCTCGTTCCATACTTCCCAGGTATACGCGGGTTTCGCGTATCCTTTGTTAACCCAAAAAGAGCCTGACGGCCCGAATTTACCTACCGCTTCTTGAACCCATGCTCCCCAGGCAGGCCATTTACCGGAGCTTTCGGTCGGGTATTCCTTTTCATCCTGCAATTGAGGCAGAATCGTGATGCCGCGCTGGGCGGCAGTTTCGAACAGCGTTTCGTATTTTTTCCAGCCTTCCGCCTGCGTTACCGGACGCTGGATCAACACGCGGAACATGGTGGCTCCGGACCCCTGCACGCGTTCTAAGTTCGATTGTTCGATCGTCTGATCCAGACTGCCGCTCCAAGTCAGGCCCAGTGATAGCGCCGCGCTGGCACTGGAGGCGGTTGCCATCGCCATGACGACCGCGGTAAGAGATACCGCGATGAGGACGAGTAGACGACGGGCCGAACGCGCAGCGCTGTCCAGATGCATGTCTACTCCTTCGATCCAGTCCTGTGTCGCAAAGATTAGGAAACCTGAACATTTAGATACTAACGTGGTATTAACCGGAAAGCAAGGCGAGCCCCTGTCCTTGCCGCCAGCCGGTTGCCGACCGCTTTGCTCGGTGGCCCGTGGCCCCGGGTGCCCGCGCGGCTCTCTGTCGCGCTACCCTCACTGCAAGGGGTCGTAGGGGAGGCAGGGAAACACAAGTCTGGGGCAAGGAGGCCCTAATGACTGTCGGGTTCCCACAAGGACAGTCCGCTTATGAGCCCGAACCGGTAGTACGGCTGGACTACGTGGGGCACGGTTTCAAGCGGTTTTCGGCAAATCGAGATCGGCTGGGATCTGTGGGGCTTCTTGCCCCATTTCTTGCCCCAGGGACCAAATCGCGGCGCAAAGGCTGGAACGGATCCATGCCTCGGGCGTTAGCTTGGTACGGCAAATGGTTGTCGACTTCCCGGCACCGAGCCGGACCTGCCTCTGGACCGGCGCCGGGATCTCAGCCGACCATCCCACCGCGCTCCCGCTCGGCGACGATCTGACGAAGGTGATCGTCAGCCAAGTATGCGGCTCCGAGGTGTGGCGAAACGCGCATCAGGACTTCCGGGCCGCGGGCATGGTCAGCGCCTCGGGCCGACCGAAGTCCGCACCGCGACTCGAGTGGGTGACGGAGCACCTTTTCCGGGTCGTCGGCGACGCGGCGCTGAGCGGATTCCGCGCCTTCGCCGGCGCGACGCCCAACGAGTTGCACGAGTTCTTCGCCGCTCATCTCTCGCTTGGCGGTCGTCACATAACGATGAACTTCGATCGCTGCATCGAGGACGCCCTGAGAGATCCCGGCATCGGGGGCGGTCCGCTGCACCTGCACGGGGCGCTGTCGTCGACCGGCCTGGGCGACCTGCGCACGCGGACCCTCGAGCTGACCCGAGGTCTCCGTCCCGGAGATGGCGCCTCGGTGATCGACGCCCTCGAGAACTCGCGGCTGCTCATCTTCCTCGGCTACAGCGGCCGGGACTACTTCGACATCGATCCGTTCTTCCGCTCGTTCGCCCGCGCCCAGCCAGGCAAGCTGCGCGAGCTGGAGGTTCTCTGGGTGGAGCATGAGACTAATGACAAAGCGCTGAAGCCGATCGACTCGCGGTGTGCCCCGGTCGTCGACGGCCGGCCGATCCTCCAGGCTCTGGAGCAGCTGGGAGCGTCAGTGACCTACGTCCGTGGCCCCACTCGGGGTCTCCTCGCGCAGGCGGCCTCGGCCTGGGGAATAGCGGCGCCAGTCCTGGCACCTGCTCGGGAATCTGGCCCTGTCCGAGCCGAATCGCTGCGGCGAGCCGCCGCCGAGATCTCGGTCTCGCGGGTAGACGGCCTGCGGTCGACCGGGGTCTTCTGGTTCTCGATGGGCGCGGGGCGGCAGATCGTCGAACTCGACAGGAGACTCGCCGGCTCTGAAGACCCTGTCGAGCGTGAAGTCCGCGCTGGGCTGGCCGACGTGCGCCAGGCCGGCCTGATGAGCGTCGGCTACTACTGCCAGGCGGCGCAACTCGCGAACGCCGTGGAGGACCCGGTGCGGCGCCACCAGGGGCTGGCCTCGGCATATCGCCTCCGGGGCAGCGCGCCCGGAAAGCAGCGATCCGGAGTTCGCCGGCCACTGCGGCGACGTCCGCGAGGGGTACGTCACCTGGTACCGGTCTGCGCGCACGAGTGCCGTGGGGAACGTCGTCGCCATCGCACGCCGATGCGTGATCGCGCCGGCCCGCTTCTTCCTTCGTCGCGACCTCTGGTTCGACCCCGTTCGCGTTTTCGAGCAGTTCCGCGACTGCGAGCCATACATCGTCGCGCATCCCCACGCGGTCGAACAGGTTGCGCGGGCGTGGCGAGAGGTGCCGGAGTTCCGACGCAGCGGACCCCTGCCCGCCTCGATCGTCAGCCGGCAGGCCGAGGTCGGGGTCGTCTTCATCGAGACCGACCATTTCCTCGGCCACCTCAACAGCGAGCGCCACCGCCTCGCCGCCGCGGTGATCGACTCCCGTCGACCCGGTCACGGCGGGTGCGGGCCAACGCTCGCGGAACTCGAACGCCACCGTCGCCAGGCGACGAGCCAGGCCGACTTGCCGGGCGAGCTCAAGGCGGTGCTCCTCGAGCGATCCGCGGGATACTCCGGAAGGCCTTTCCCCCATGCCCCTCTGCGCGCAGTCGAGTGGAATCTGAGGTGAAGGCGCTCTGGCTCCTGAACTGGGCCATACGCAGATTGCCATGATCCTGAGCTGGTTTCCCGTCCCTTCCGCCACTGAGCCGATGTCGATAGCGGCCCTACGGACCCAACGCAACCGCCGCCGGGATCAACCGGGCATGTTGGCTGTGGATAACGTCGACCAGGCACATACTGGCTAGCTTGTACGTATGAGTCTCAGCATCGCTCTCGCGCTTGGAATTTCGGCCGTTGGCGTAGGCGTCGCCCTTGCCACGTCGATCCGGGCATATCGGGAGTACGTCCAGCAAGGCGATCAGCGGCGAACCGAATTGTTCTTCTCCCTGCGCGCGCGGCTCAAGGAAGACGACCTCGCCTGGATCGCCGAACTAATCGATTTAGCCACCGAGGGAAAGGCAGAGGAAATTGCCGAGGCCGAGCAGGAGCTTGCCGAGGTCTCCCTGCGCCACAAGCGCGACTACGTCGGCCTCTTTGAGGAGGTGGCGACGTTCATGGGCACTGGGCAGATCAAACGTGAGGACGCCCACTACATGTTCGGCTATTACGCCCTGCTCTGCGAGGAATGCCTGGCGTTCTGGAACAACATCAACTACGACAGCATCTACTGGAAGAGGTTCCACGACTTCTGTGCTGAGATGAGGGAGATGCGCAACACGCTGGCATGTCCGTGGAAGACCCCGGCCTAATCAAACGCGGTGTGTATCTGCCCGACAATGAGGACGGGGAGATCATTGCAGTCACTGTCAAGATTCCGACCCAGCTCCGGGCGGCAACCGGCGGCGAGAATGAGGTCGAAGTCGCCGGGACGACGGTCGGGGAGGCGATCGAGTCTCTCTTCGCGTCCATCCCGACCTGCGAGAACGGATTACCCAGGACGGTGACCTGCGCCGCTTCGTCAACGTCTACGTCTCCGGCGAGGACATCCGCTTCCAGGATGGCCTCGATACTGCGATCGAGGACGGCGCCGAGGTGACGATCCTGCCCGCTGTCGCCGGCGGCTGAGCACTGACGCTCGGGACGGGCCGGTCGGGACCAAAGGGCACCCGTCCTGCTCGCGCGTGATCAAGCGAAATGCAGAGTCAACCGGCTGGCGTGACGTGTTCCCAAGACCAAGGCGCAGCGGCTCCGCCGACGAGTCGCTGAGGCTAGAAGTGAGCCGAACCGGGTTTCACGGAGACTGTGGTCCTCCCCCGCCTTGACGGAGTCCGACGGGTCGCCGCCGCCACCGGAAACACGCCCGATAACCCCCGCTTACGTAGAGCGCAGGCCTTCGACCTCCAACCCGAACCCATCTCCCGTAGCTGAAGACGCTGTGAGCAGCTCTGGAGCATCGTCTCCCCCAAGAGTTTGGCGAGTCGCGACTACCCTCGCAGCTCGCTGCCGGTTGCTAGCGATACCGAGTCAGCATCATCGCCGTGTTGCCGGGCCCGTTGCCCCCGAAGCGTTCGATCTGCACCCAGCCACCGGCGACGACCTTGCCGTCGGGCTGGGTCAGAGCGGCGCGGGCGAGGCTCTGGGAACCGAGCGGGGCGGTGTGCCACATGCCGCCTTCACCGAAGGAGCGGTCGCGCCGACCGTTGGGGAGGAAGCGGCGGGAGGTGAAGTCTTCATGGCCGGGTTCCTTCTGGCCAGGGATGTAGGGGGCCGCTTCGCCGCCGGTAACGAGGACCCGGCCGTGGCCGTCGATCGCGATCGCCAGGGGTTCGAAGCTGAAGAACTGGACGCCGTGTTTTCGCGGGTCGGGTTCCCGCGCATCGCTCGGGGCCCGTTCCATGTAGAGGCTCCTGCCAAAGGAGGTGTCGCGGCGGCCGTCGGGGAGGAGGCGGAGGAAGGCGACGGGCTCTTCAGATCCTTCCGGGAAGAGAGGGACACAGAGGACAATGCGCCCCCGGGGGTCGACGGCGAAGGGTGCCACGAAGTAGGAGGTGAACTTGATCGCCCGCGACCCCGGCTTCGCGAACGCGACCCTGCCGCTCCTGCCGAAGCTGCGATCGATCCTGCCGTCGGCGGTGAGCCGGTAGAGGACATATCGCTGGTGGATATAGCCGGAGACCAGGAGCTTGCCGGAGGGCAGGGCCTTGACCTCGGTGAAGCCGGTATAGCCGCTGTAGCGGCCACTGCGAGGAGGAGTGATCCTGAGGCGGCCGTCGTGACCGAAGCTGCGGTCGATCTTCCCGTCGGGGCGGTAGGCGATCACCAGGCCGCCCGCGCGCCTCGGGCCGACACCGGGCGTGTTGTGGGGCGCGGCGACGATGTCCCCCACGCCGACGATCGTCCCGTCGGGCTCGATCGCGACGTCGTGGAGGCGTTCGCCGCCTCCTTCCGTCTGAATGGGGCGACCTTCAAAGGACGGCCGTGGGACGACCGTCCCCCTGCGGCCAAAGCCCCGGTCGAGCCTGCCCCTCGACGTGAAACGGGCCAGGGCGGGGGCGAACTCACCACCGTTTTCGTAGTAGCCCGCGAGGAGAGCCTTGCCATCCCTCAGCCCAGCCACCGCTTCGGCCTGCAGGACTCCACCGTTTTCCCCCTTGCGGTAACTGACATGGATGTAGGGGGTGATCCCGTTCCTGCCGAAACTCCGGTCGCGCGAGCCGTCGCGGTCAATCCTGGCGGCGGCGAAATAGTGCCCGCCGCGGGCGATCGGGTAGACGGCGGCCAGCATCTTCCCGCCTCTGGTGGGTTCCAGATCGGCGATTCCGCCCACCTGTCCGACGTCTTCCTGGGGGGTAAAGCGCGCTTCGATCTCGGCGATCCCGTTCGTGCCGAAGGTGGTATCGGTGGGATCGGCGGCGAGCGCCGCCCCGGCCGTGACCGCGCACAAGACGGCGCAGCCGATCAATGCCCTCTTGAGTCTCGCAACCCCGCTCATCGCCTCAGTTGTAACCCGCTCGGATCAGGAAAGTCCCGCTAGAACGGCGGCAACTGCGCGCCACGGAAGTTCGCCAGCCGCGCGAAGTTTCCGCCGCCCGCAATACCCACGTACCCCGATTGGTAGGTCGCATCGCTCGCGGAAAGGAGCTGGGTGAATTCACCCGTCGCGCCCGCGGTCCAGACCGAGAGGACCCCGGCCTTGTCCGCCAGTCCGAACCGCCCTCCGATCGCCAGCGGGACGCCGGTCTGCGTTGCCAAAGTGGTCGGGGTACCCGCGACCCACTTCACGAGAGTGACCGTGTAGACGCCGGTGCCGGCGGAGGGTTCGGTGAAGCGAAGTTCGTAACCGCTTCGCGCGGTCGCCGGATTCTGCATGTTGAGCAGCAACTCGAAATGCCGCCCGGCGAGGCCCGGCCGCACTTTCAGGGTCACCGCGGCAGCGTCGCCCGATCCGGTGTCGGCAAAGGTCGCTTTCGTCCAGTAAGCGCCGTTGATCGCTTCGCCGGTTTCCCAGGGATCGGAGGGCCCCCACCCTTCTCCGGCCACCACGTGCCCGGTCCGGGTGGCCGAGGCGTAGTCCCAGGAGAGCGCGGCCCAGGCGCCGCCCTCCGAAAGCGGCGATTCACTGGTCGCGAAGGCGTCGTCGAGCCGCAGGGCGCCGAGCGCGCCGCTCATGTTCGCCACCGCCGGGAGGAGTTGACCGATCTTGAATTTGGTCAGCCTGGATTCGTTCCCCGAGGCCTCGACGCCGCCGTTGCCGCCGCTGAAGCTGCTGTCGGCGGCCGTCCGGATCTGCGTGAACCCGGTGCCCGTGTTCGTCCACACCGCCACGTTGCTTCCTTCGTCGACGAGGGCGAACGAGCTGCCGGCGGCGAGTGCGTAGCCGGTTTTCGTGGCGAGGACGGTTTCCGTCCCGGCGGACCACTTCGCCAGGATCACTTCGTAGACGTTCAGCGTGGTCTGGACGAACCGCACCTGGTAACCGCTGCGGGTGCTCCCCGGGGTCTGCAGGTCGAGCCAGAGGGAGAAGTAGCGACTGGGAAAGTTGTTGCCCGGGCCGGAGGCCACCGTCGCGACATCGGCGACTCCCGTCCCGACGTCGGTGACGGTAGGTGCGTAGTAGGCGCCGTTGATGGTGGGCCAGGCCGGGCTCGCGCCCCAGCCGGTGGTGCGGTCTTCACCCTTGGCGGGGGTCCCCGAAGCCCAACCGAGTGCCGACCAGTTGGTGGCGAAGTTGGAGACGGGGGTGGTCGTCGCGTTGAACGGGTCGGTCAAGGCCATCGCGCTGAGCTCGGACGGCACCGGGGAGATCGCTTCGGTGGCGAACGTCTGGTCGGCGCCGTTGGTCGTCGCCGCCACGCTCGTCGCCACCAGGCGGTAGTGGTAGGTCGTGCCCGAGGTCAAGCCGCTCAGCGCCTGACTGACGGCCACTTCGCCGGTTCCCGCGCCCACTTCTTTCGGGCTGACCGGGACTTTGGTCCCGTAGGACGTGTTCGGCCCGTATTCGAAGTAGTAACTCGTCGCCGATCCTTCGGGATTGACGCTGCCGTTCAGGGTGGCGGTCGTGAGGCCGATGGCGGTGGCGGATCCGGTCGTAGCTTTCGGAGCTTTCAGCGTCAGGAACGTCTGGTCCAACCCGGTTTCGGTCCCCGCCGCGTTGACGGCCACCAGGCGGTAGTGGTAGGTCGTGCCCTGGGCCAGCCCGGTCAACGCCTGGCTGACGATCACCGCGGCAAAGCCCGCGCCGATCGATTTCGGCGTGGCCGGCATTTTGGTCCCATAGGACGTGGTCGGCCCGTATTCGAAGTAGTAGGTCGTCGCCGCCCCTTCGGGATCGACAGTTCCTTCGATCGTCGCCGTCGTCGCCTTCACTTCTTTCGCGCCGCCGGTTTCGACTTCCGGCGCGATGTTCGAGCAGGCGTCGCCGACCCCGTCGCCATTGGTGTCGGTCTGTTCGGGGTTGTAGATCGTCGGGCAGTTGTCGGATGCGTCGACGATGCCGTCTTCGTCCTGGTCGGCCGTCTGGCAGGCGTCGCCGACACCGTCCAGGTTGCTGTCTGCCTGGTCGGGATTCGGGGTGGCGGGGCAGTTGTCGAGGCCATCGGCAACGCCGTCCCCGTCTTCGTCGCCTTCGGGGGCCCCGGCCGGCAGATATTCGGCGATCTGCGCGCGGCTCCCGGCGAGCATCGGGAAGATTTCTCCTTCCACGGGAACGCCTTCGTAGGCGATGAACTGGTCGATGCTGCCGTCGAGGAGGTCAGTGGCTCCAGGACCGGCGCCGAGCAGGCTTTCGGGAGAGGGCTCGGGCGCGGGCGTCACATTCGACCCGTAGCCGAGTTCATAGGGGAAGCCGTCGACGTTCAGCGAGATCGCCTGGCCTTCCAGCGAGGCCACGACCTGATGCCAGCCGCCCGCCGCGATCGGTTCGGAGATGACCTCGGGCGCACCGAACATCTGGCCCGTGGTGAAGATGATCGAGCCGTTCGGCGCCCGGTAGAGGAAGGCGCCCCGGCCGCCGGCCCCGGCGCTCGAGAAGAGATATTCGGCTTTGCTCGGCGCGGCGGCGAACTTGACGTAGAGGGAGACCGAATACCCTGCATCGCCGCCTTCGGGACCGCCCTGGCCATTCAGGTCGACGTAGGCGGTTTCGCCGTCGAGGGAGATCGAGGAGCCTTCTTCTTCGGGTTCTTCTCCACCCTCGAGCAGGGCACTTTCACCGCCGAGGACCGGGCCGGGGCCACCTACCGAGGGCCCGGTGCCTTTGGCCATGTAGGTCCCCGGGGCTTCTTCGTCGAGCGCGTTGGCGGCGCTCGTGCCGGTGGTCTCGTCGAGGTGGAATTCGGCGGTCGGGTAAGCGCCTTCTTCCCCTGGTTCGCCGGCTAACGCCGCCATGGTCGAGGTGCCGGTCGACCCGCCGGACGGAGCAGCGGTCGACGTCGTCGCGGCTTTGCCACCGCCGCCGCCCACCGGGTGGAGTTTGCGTTCCAGGTTCACTGGCCCTGGGGGTTGCCTGTCGTTGTAGCGGCCTTTTTCCGCGACCACGTGTTCGCAGGTCGCCTTCATCTTCTTTGCCGGCGGGTTGTACTGGACGTCCTATTTGGGGTCGGCCTTGACGATGTCCCCGTTCTGACCACCGCAGTCGACCACCAGTTCCGGGTGGGCGTTGTTGGCGAGGATCGTGTCGGGCCCACCGCCGCCGTAGAGCTTGTTTTCACCCCCGCGTCCGAGGATGTAGTTGTGGTTGCCGTTACCGCGGACAAGGTCGTTCTGAGGTGATCCCTCGAAAGCATTGAAGTTTTTGAACGCCTCCGGTCCACCATTTTCGCCACAGTTGAGTTCATAGACGGCATTCAGGTTGTCGCCGGACCCGCCGATTTTTTCTTGCTGCATGTTCGCGTACACGCCGTAGTTCGGCAGCAGGTGGAACTGGGCGTTGTCTTCAGCTTCGGCGGCCTCTTTTTTCGTTTCGCTGTTGACTTTGAAGTTTTCGGTGAAGGCGTAGAAGGAATCTCCTTCGCAGATCCGCGAGTTGAGGAAGAGGTCGTCGCCGGCCCCGCCTTCGACCTTGTCGGCGCCTTCGCCCTGCGCGACATCGTCTTCCCCGCCGGCGCCGTTCAGCCTCTCGACTCCGGAGCCCTGCTGGATCCCGTCGAGGAGGAGCTCTTCCATCGAGCCGCCGACCAGTTCATCGGGCCCGGGTCCGCCGTCGAGCTCGACCGCGCCGGGACGTTCCTTGTTCTCGCCGACCACCTTGATCACGTCGTGTTTGCCGCCGCCGTAGAGGACGAGGGCCCCCAACGCTTCGCCGACCTGAAGGGTTTTGCTCACCGCTCCGGTGATCCGCACCTGATTGCCGGACAGCTTGGCGGTCAGGCCTTCTTCCGCGTTGGTGCCGATCACGTATACGTTCTTCTCCGCGCCGGCCTGGTAGACGCCGGCGATCGGCCCGGTTGGGGCGGTGTAAGCCCCCCGCGTGCCGTTGACCCAGTCTGCGTTTTCTTTTTCGAGGCCGCTGCCAGCGTTGAAAATCATGTCTTCGCCGGGCCCAGGGTCGATCGTTTTCGCGACCGTGCCTTCGATCCAGTCGGCGAATGGCGAGCCGACGATGTGCTCGTCTTCGTTCACCCTCAGCGTGTCGGTGCCGCCACCCTCAGCCGGATCGCCGTTGCTGGCTTCGACCAGACTGCTGCTGCCTTGAGCGAAACGGATGTACACGCCGGCTTCGGCCGGCGGGGGGAAGCTTTTGATCCCGTTGCTGACTGCTTTTTCTTTCGCCTGCTTGTACAGGTTCGGCCGGCCCGCCGTCCCTTCTTCGCTTTCCGCTTCGGCGAAGCCAGGCGCCAGCGCATCGGCGAAGCTCACCGTGTCGCTGTCGGGTCCACCGAAAAGCTTGTCGGGCCCCTGGCCGCCGCGCAGCGTGTCGTTGTCTGCTCCCCCCTTCTCCACGTCTTCGCCCGGCCCGCCGTCGAGCACGTCGTTTCCTTCTTCGCCGAGGAGTTCGTCGTCGCCGTTCCCGCCGTAGATGTGATCGGCTCCGGCTCCGCCTCTCAGCACCCCGTTGCCACCGCCGCCACGGATGATGTCCGCGCCTTCGCCACCCTTGATCGTCTTGGTGTTCGGGCCGCCGATGATCACGTCGTTGCCGTCGAGGGCTTCGACCACGGTGACCTTGGCGGGCGGCACGAGCTTGTCGTTCCCGCAGGTGCCGATCATCCTGGTGCCGACGATTTCAACGTGGTTATGGCCCGAGCACCCGGCGGCGGCCTGGAGCGCGAACGCGCCGCTCCCGGATCCGTCGGTGGCCTGGACCGCGTGTTCGTGAGGCTCTTTGACTTCCAGGCTCGTGGTCGAGATGTGGCCGAGGCCGTCCTTCGCCCGCGCCTGGACAATCGCCCCCGCCGGGGCGGCGAGGAGCGGTTCCCAGGGGATCTGGGCCTCGCGCACGAAGCTCGCCGGGCAGATTTTCGCCGTGCATTCAGCCCCGAGTTCCATCACGACTTCTCCGGCGAGCAGGATCTGCACCGATTCGACGCCCGATCGACGGCCCTGCGGGGTGGTCGGGTCACCGTCGCTCACTTCCACCTGGAAGTGGAGGCCGTAGCCGTCTTCTTCGAAGATCGGCCCGCTCAGGATCGGGGTGGACGGGGCCGAGGTGTCGACCACGAACGCACGCCGGGCCGGCGTCGGGTCGGCGACCCCGTTTTTTCCCCTCACTTCGAAAACGTGTTCACCCTCCGCGAGACCGGTGTAGGTCTTGCCGGCCGTCGGGCAACTCGCGAAGGATGCCCCGTCGAGCCTGCATTCCATGCTCGCCGTTTCGTCCGTCGAGTAGGTGAAGCCGGCTTCCGTCCCGGCGATCGCCCCTTCTGGACCGGAGTCGATGCTGGTCTGCGGTCCGTTGGTGACCAGCGTGAAGGCGGCCGTCGCCGGGGTCGCGTCGGCGTTGCCGGCGGCGTCGATCGCGCGGACCTGGAAGGTGTGTGGGCCGTCGGCGAGGGCGGCGGCGGGGGTATCGGTAGCGCCCGGGCCTGAGCAGGCACGGAACGCTTCCGTGTCGTAGCGGCACTGGAACGTGGATTCGGCCTCCGAGGAGGCGAACTCGATCGTCGGCGTCGGGTCGTCGGTGATCGTCGCGGGAGCGGAGGTGATCGTCGTTTCGGGGGCGGTCGTGTCGACACTGAAGGCACGGACGTCTTCGGTTTCGTTCATCGCCGCGTCCCGGGCCCGCAGGTGAAACTCGTAGCTGCCTTCGGGCAGGTTGGTCGCAGGGGTGTAGGAGGAAGAGGTGGTGCAGGCCGCGAAAGGCGGTTCGCCTTCTTCGGTTTCGGGTTCGCCTTCGGCTTCCAGGAAGCAGGCGACGGTCCCGCCCGAGGCGTTGAAGTTGAACGTCGGCCGCGCTTCGTTCGTCGGTCCTTCGGGCCCGCTGGTGATTTCCGCTTTCGGCGCAGCGGCGTCGACCGTGAAGGAGGCGACCGCCGGGGTCGGGTCGGCGACTTCCAGTTGGTTGACCGCGCGCACCGAAACGGTATGCGCGCCTTCGGCGAGCACTTCGCCCGGGTGCCCTTCCAGGGATTCGTAGGTAGCCGGTCCGCAGGGTTCATATGAGCCGGAGTCGAGCTTGCATTCGAACCAGGCTGCGGGGTTGTTCGATTGATAGCCGAACGTGGGTCGCTTCGCGCTCGTCGACCCCTTGGGCCCGAACGTGATCGTCGTGTCGGGCGGGCCGAGGACGGTGAATTCACGTTTCGCCGGCGTCGGGTCTTCGAGTCCGGCGCCGTTGGTCGCTTTGACTTCGAAGCTGTGTGAGCCTTCGGCAAGTTTGGCGGTGGTGTAGCCGGTGGCGGCACAGCTGACCCAGGCGCCGGTGTCGACGCGGCACTGGAAGGTCGACCCTTCCTGCGTCGAGTGGTAGGTGAATTTGGGCGTGTTGAGGCTGGTCAGGCCTTCGGGGCCCGAATCGATCACGGTGTTCGGAGCTTCGAGAGTGAAGTTCGCGCTCGCGGTGTGCTGGTGGTTCAGCTGGTCGAAGGCGATCGCTTCGACCGTGTGGGAACCTGCCGCGAGGCCTTTCAGCGCCTGCGAGTAGGTGAAGTTGAGCGTGAACGGACAGCCCGAGGTCGAGCAGGTGTTAGTCCTCGTTTCCTTCAGGGTTTTGTCGAGGTAGACCTTGACTTCCTTGACGCCCGAGCGAGGGTTGCCCGAGGCCCCGTCTGCGGTTTCGATTTTGGCGTTCAGCGTCGTTGACGTCAGGGTAGGCGTGACGTTCGCGGACGGTGCCGTACCGTCGACCTTCGTCGCCCTCGTCCAGCTCGCGTAGTTCCCGACCGGATCGTGAGCAGAGACGACCAGCGTCTTTTCGCCTTCGACATATGGAGGCGCCACGGTCCAGGTGTTCTGCACAGGGCAACGGCTGCCGCTGGCACCGCTGCATCCGAGCCCGTGGGTGCTCGTCCCGCCACCGTCGGAGACGGTGATTTCCTGCACCCCAAGCCGTTGTCGGAGACGCCGATCGAGGCGCTGCCGGCCGCGCTCGGATCGAACCAGCTCCCCGCCGCCGGAATGCCTGAGATCGGTCCGATCGATGGCGCGTAGGGGTCCGATTCCTGGATGCTGTAGCCGCCGACGTAGAGTTCGTGGTTGCAGGGGATCTGGACACCGCCGTAGGTGCCGATCCCGATCATCGCCTGCCGCGTATTGTAGCCGCCGACCCAGCCGGATTCCCAGGTCGCGTTGGAGATGTTGCCGCCCCAGTAGTTGCCGAAGTGGCCTTCGAATGACTGGGTGGCGGTATTGAAGATGCCGACGTAGCCGTGGGGATTTTCGCCCCCGCAGCCGTTGGCCAGGAAATAGATCGGCGAGAAGGTGGCGGCGGCGATGTAGGTGGTCTGGTTGACCGCGCCGTAGACCCAGTTGGCGCTGCTCCATTCGGGGTACCACGTGTTGGCCCAGGAGAAGGCATCAAGGCTGCCGGGGATGCTCTGCATGTAATAGCCGCCGTAGTTGCCGGGGCCCAGGAGCCATTCGGAGAAGTTCGTCGTGTTGTTGACGTAGTTCGGGTCGACCAGGATCGGGTAGGCGATATCGGCCCCGCTGTGGGGGACGTCGAGGATCAGTGAGTCGCCTTCCACGCTCATCGTCACCGGGATGACCGTGCCCTGGGCGTCAGCCGCGGTCGGAGGGCTCACTTCCGCGATCACGCGACCTTCCTCGCCGAGGATCTCGGCGCCGCCTCCGTGATCGGCAGGACGCAGTTTCGCCCCTTCGGGCAGGGACAGGTCGAAGCGGAGCTCTTCGGGGCTCTGGGGCGAGCGCAACTGCTCGAAGACCTCCACCCCGGTGGCGCGGGGGGCGACCAGGGTGTCCGTGTCCGTTGCGGTCTCCGGATAGAAGAGGTTCATCGGGCCGAGCCGCTCAGCGGCGGGATCGGCGTCCGCGGGGAGCTTGATCTCGATCCCGCCCTCGAGGCGGATCGGTTCGGCGGCCGACCCGGGCAGCTCGACTTCTTCAAGTGGATTCGCCGGCACGAACCCCTGACCGGACGGTTCCAGGGTGAGATCGAGCTGCTGGTTGCCTTCGCCGCCAACGTCGCTCTGGAGCGGGGCCGAGGAGTTGAGGATCGCGCTGTTGCCGTCGGGTGCCTTGACCAGAGCGGAGTAGGTCCCCAGCGGCTTTTCCACCTCGAGAGTGCTGAGGATGCGACCAGGGTCCCCGTTCAGGCCTTCGAGTTCTTCTGCGAACTTTTCTGAGAGGAGGCTCCGCGCTTCACCGGAGGAGAGGTCGGTGTAGGCAGTCTGCGAGTTTTCGCGCTGCTGTTCGGCAACCGGGCTTTCGAGCCATTCGGCGTATTCGCGTTCTTCCTTTTCGATCGGGGCGAGTTCGGCGGCGGTCGGAGCGGGGGCGGATTCAGCTGCCGGAGTTTCCGGACCGCTGGCTTCCGCACCGAACGCGACCGGCACCGCGAGCACCAGCCCCAACAACACCGCGAAGAAAAGAAGCCAGCGCCGACGAGCGGCCAAAGCCGATCGACCTTCCCCCAGAATCCGCTTCCCTCGCACCTGACGACCTCCTGCCGTACCTAGACGATGAGAGCAAGAACTCTTACCGAAGGTCCATTACCGTTCAATACTGAAAACTTGAAGAATTATTCGAATACTGAGCTGGCCGGCGTAGAAGGTGACCGACAGCTCTTTCACCTAGACCGGGAGCGCGAGCCGGCTTCGGCGCAGTTACGAGCCGGCGGGTCACCTGGATCGGTGACGGCGACATCGCCGCGGATGACGGAGGCCTCGGGGGCGACTGGCCCGCAGTCGATCGCTTCGTCGCGGCGGCCGTCGCGGGCGTAGAGGCGATCCGCCCCGGATTCGCCATAGATGGCGTCGCTCCCTTGCCCGCCGACCAGGAAGTCGTCGCCGCCGGCGCCGTGGATCTCGTCGTCGCCACCGCGGCCAAGGAGGATGTTGCGGCCGCCGTCGCCGGTGAGGATGTCGTCGTTGGGCTGCCCTCGATGCGCTCGACCGAGCTCGAGATCTGGCTCGGCGGCGGGCCGCCATGCTCGGTCGGGCAGCCGCCGGGGAAGCTGCCGGGCGGGGCGATGCCCGCGGTGCCGCCGAGCGTCGTCTCGACGCCCTCGTAGGTGGAGCGGGCGAAGGAGACGCTGTCGATGCCCGGGCCGCCGTCGATCGTCTCGCCGCAGGGAGCCGCGACCAACAGGTCCGAGCCGCCTTCACCGTCGAGCACCGAACCTTCGGCGAGGGCGTCATCCCCCGCCCCTCCGTAGAGCTGATCGCCGTTACCCGGGCCGGAGCTGCCGTCGAGGCTGTCGTCCCCGGCGCCGCCGATCAGGGTGTCGGCGCCATTGCCGCCGATGAGTCGCGCGGAGACGGTGGCGGGGACCGAGGGTTCGACCGCGAGCAGATCGGCGCCTTCGCCGCCGTTGAGGAAGAGCCCGGTCGGCGTCGTGGCGATCGGACAGCTCGCGGTTTCCGGGTTGAGCACCGAGCAGCCTTCGCCGACCGCCATCGGCAACCGCTCGGTGACGACCCAGCTGTCGCCGACGAGGGCGACATGCACCTGGATGCCCTGCTTGTCAACGAGATTGACCCCATGTTCGACAATGCCGGTGAGCTCACCGGTGTCGGGGTCGCCGGGCAGGTCGACCTCGAACGTCGGCGGCGGTGGCGGGTGTTCTTCGAACGCAAGCAACGCGGCTTCGTCGGCGGCGTTGTCGGCGCGCCCACCGCTCAGCTCGCACGATTCGGCGATCGCCACCTCCCGGCAGAGGTCGAGTCCGGTGCCGCCGAACGCTGCGTCGGCAGCGCCGGCGCCGATCAGTTCGTCGGTCCCGCCCCCGCCGTAGAGCTCGTTCGGTTCGGCGTCGCCGGCGATCGTGTCGGCGAAGGGCGTGCCGACCACGTCCTCGATCCCGCTCAGCGTGTCTTCGCCGTCGCCGCTGGCCGTGCCAGCGGCGAGGCGGACATCCACGCCGATGCCGCCGGAGTAGATCGCGCTCTGGCCGGCGAGCGCATAGGAAGCGGTGTCGTGGGCACCGGGATCGCCGCCGATCGTGTCGGTGCCGAGATCGCCCTCGAGCACGTCGTCGTTGCCCGGGCCGCCGGAGAGGTGGTCGTTGCCCACCCCGCCGATCACGTGGTCGCCATTGCCCGGTCCCCCGTCGACGGTGTCGTCGCCCAACCCCGAGCTGAGGTAGTCGTCGTCGCCTGGCCCGCCGTACAGATGGTCGTTGCCGCGTTCGCCGAAGACGGTGTCGGTCCCGGGGCCGGCCAGCGCGAGGTCGCTGCCGTTGCCGCCGATCACTTCGTCGTCGCCCGCTCCCGCGTCGATCCGGTCGCTGCCGGTCCCGCCTTCGATCATATCGTCCCCACCGCCTGCACAGATCCGGTCGTTTCCACCACCACCGAAGATGTGGTCGTCACCAGCGCCTCCGACGATCACGTCGGCGTGGGCGGTGCCGTGGACCTTCCCGTGGCCGACGATCGTGGCGGAATGCCGAGGCACCTCCGCACGTGCGCTGCCCCTGTCCGGGGTCGCGGGCCGGGGGACGACGACGCGGCCGTCCCGAGACAGGCTGAGAAGACCGTAGCCGCCACGATCAGCGCACCGAGGACTAGAGAGCGGATCTGGAGGGATCGTTGGACCACTGGACAAAGCTTCTCAAGAGGACGACTAACCCTGTTCATCATGAACTAGCGAATACGCCTCTTAACCCGCCCGATAAGCGGCCTTTATGGAGACCGGCGCCCCTCGGACTCTCCCGCTACCCCTTCAGCGCGTAGCCGGCGCCCTACCTGACGACCAGCCTCTCGCCCTGGGCTTTGCGAATCAGCCCATGGACCTGGCTTGGCGAGACGCCGATCTCGGTGGCGAGCTCCGAGGGCCGGGCGCCGGGCTTGGCTCCGATCACCGCCAGCAGCTGCTCGCGGCGCTGGCCGCGGCGCGCCTGCGCTCGGCGCCGGCGTTTGCTCGGGGCTCGCTTGCGGCGTGGTTTGCCGGCGCCGCGGGACCGGCCCCCGTCCCTCTCCCCCATGCTCTTCAGGGCTCGCTGCAGCTGGACGGCCTCGGCCTCGATCGCGCTCAGGCGGTCGGTGATCAGCTTGCGGGCGGCGTCGATCGTCTCTGACATCTACTCCTCTTCTGCTCGGAGGGTGAAAGCGGACTGTATTGCCAAAGCCGACGTTCCGCCGCTGCCTGGGATCAGAGGTACTCTGGTGGTAGTCGAGCGACAGACACCGTCCCAAGCCGCGGCAAGTGCGGCTGGGCACCTGTCCCAACTGGGCGCGCTGTTCTTGCCGCCTCCGCGGACCGAGTTCGGCCAGTCGCCTCGGCCATCCTCATCGCAAGGCTAGGTCGTCACACCAGGGTCGGGGAATCTGTATGACCCTCGGGTTCCCACCCCGACGGTCCGCTTATGAGCCCGAACCAGGAGATCGGCTAGACTACGTGGAGCGCGGTCTAGAGCGGTTTTCGCGAGATCGAACTACGTGGGGATCGGCTGGAATCTGTGGGGCACCTTGCCCCATTTCTTGCCCCACGGCCCTGCACCACGGAAGCCGCGGAAAGATCGACATCGCGAAGTCAAGCCGCTATACCTAGAGGCGGAAGCAGTCGCGAAATCCTTCCGCCGACGGACGGAATAGATTCAAGGGAAGCAATGCCAAAGACCGCTAAACGACCCCAGGTGAGACGGGCCTCCGCCAACGACCGCTACGTGGTCCCGAACTCCGATCGCGGCGGCTGGGACATCGTTAAGGAGGGTCATCGCCGGGCAACCGGCTACGCGAAGACCAAGCAGGAGGCGATCGCTCACGCCCGGCAGGCCGTGCGCGGAGACGGCGGCGGCGAGTTGCGGATCGTCAACCGCTCCGGCAAGCTGACCGACTCCGACACGATCCCCCCAGCGAAGCGCCGCGCCGCCTAGGGAACCTCGACGCGCAACCCCGCCGCTCCCAGCGGGTGGGTCGTAGCATCGAAAAAGATCAGCTCGTTGACCTCGAGGCGCCCGTAGATCTCCATCTGCCTGGCGAGGCAGTCGGCTTTCGCTCCCTCTGAGAGCATGGAAACCGCCACCGCCCGCTCTGGGTTCTCGCTGAGGGCGGCGGCGATGTGGGCGTCCTCCGCCCCTAGCGCGCTGCCGAAGACGACGGTGTCGAGAGCGTTGTTCTGCAGCTCGTCCAAGCAGTGAGCGAGATAGTCATTCCCCTCGATCACCTCCAGCTTGTCTTTCGCCGACCCCTCGGTAACGAGGAGCGGGCGGGCGTTGGGGTCACCCTCTATTGGCTGGCCGAACTGGTCGAGCAGCGTCTCGATTCTCTTCCGCGTCAGCTTGAAGACCGTGCCGTTGCCGGCGACGACGAGGTGAAGGGCGCCGTGGAGGAAGTAGATCGGCACCTCGCCGACGTTGACCGGCGCCCTGGCGGGGTCGAACTCACAGCGGTCGCCCCAGCGGAAGTTGTCGATGAAGGGATCGAAGTTGCCCCCGTAGGCCATCGCCCAGTAGATCAGCAGGTCGTAATTGGTCGTGAAGACCCACTCAAACTGCGCCATCACGTCGCGGATCGCCTGCCGGGTCTTCCCAGGCACTTCGTCGCGGTTGATGTGGACATTGCGGACCGCCGAGCCGAGCGCCGTCTGAATGCTGCGGTAGCGCTCATACAGCGGCGCCGGGTCAATGCCGACGACGGTGCAGACGCGGATCGCCGTCAGTAGGTCTCCGAGGGCCCGCTCGAAGTTCGGGCTGCCCTCGAAGAGGGCGCGATCCTCCTCGGTCAGGTCGGCGGCACTGGCGTGGTCGAAGAGCTTCGGGTAGTCGAATGGCTCCCAGACATGACGGCTGAGGCCATTGCCGATCAGCAGCGTTTCCCATGGGTGGCTGTCGGCGACCTCAGCCCAGGACCGCAGCGTCCCATTCGGGAGATCCTTCACGCGGGCGCTCGGTCCTACTTGCGATCCCTGGCGGGCGACTCGCTATGGCGCGGCCCGCGCACGGTGTCGGAGTCGATCAACTTGCCCTGCTTGTTGGTGATCCGCAGCTCGCCGCCACCCTGGCCCTTGACGATGTCCCGGCCACGGCTGATCGCCCCGGCCTTCGTGGGCACGTGGGCGCTGGCTCGCTTGTGCCCCTCCTTGACGACATCCCAACCGCCGCGGTCGGAGTTCGGGACCACGTAGCGGTCGCTGTCGTTTTTCTTGGTCATTGGCGCCTTTCGGAGGTATTCACCCGTTCCCCAATATTATGAGTGGTGGTGCGGCGCTTTTTGACCCGACGCTCTGCCCGTCAGTCGCGCCGATGTCGAAGAGAGCATTGTCCACGCGTGGTCCGCAGGAATCGAATGGCTCTCGTTGAAGCTGTTCGCGGTCGACAGCAAGCAGTTTCTCGACCGGCTTCAGCTTCTTCCTGGGAGGGATGAGGATCATTCCCATGGCAACGAAGCTACGAGCGATCGAGGGACAAGGGGGGGTCGAGGATTTCGGCCTCGCCCCGCACAACAGCGTCGGCGAGCCGTTGCCCCTTGATTCAAACCTGGGCAACCCCGTCCTGCGCCATCCGGGGGACCACATCGAGACCCTCTGGCTGAAGGACGGCACCGCGCTGCGCGGACTCCGAGAGGCAGCGCGTCACCGCCAACTGCATCCGGACACTGCCGCTGCGGTCGTACTCGAGCGCAGGCTGGTGATCGACTCACTCGCTGATACCAGCGATCCCTCTCTTATCGACCGACTCAATCATCTGAGCACTAGCCAAAGGCCCGAAGTCGAACTCTGGTCGGCCCACAGCGCATACGTCAGTCACCTCCTACATGGGGCGCGGTCAGGCCTTTCTTCCTGGCACCAATACTCGGCCAAGGTCTCGGTGCCGATCCGCCTTATTGATCGCCTCGCCGACAACATCCCGTGTGAGATCGAGCCCCCCGATGTCGAGTTGCGGCATGCGGTGACTTGGGAGATTGCTGCGCTGCTCCGGGGCGAGACGTTGAGCGAGTGGGCATACCGCTCGGCGCTCAAATGCGATCATCGAACGTCGGCCTAACGCTAGGCAGCGCGCCAAAGACTCGCCGGCACGAGGATCCGCGACCCGTCCGAGGGATCCTTGGTCGCCTGCGTCCACCCGGTGTGCAGCTTGCCCATCTCCAGTTCGGAGCGGGTCCTGCTGGCAAGGGCAACGATCTCTCGTAGCTCGGCGGTCGTCTGAACCGGCTCTCCGATGATCGCCGCTCGACCGAGTTGATCAGAGCAGTGGCGATTGTGGAAATGCCGTTCGCGGACACCAACGGGGGGAATCCGCCCAGGGTGGTGTCCACAATCACAGGGATAGCGGCGAAACAGGACCCGGGCGATTTCCTCGCCATCGTCACCAAGAGGAATAGCTCCGCGGATCGTCGAGTGGTAGGTGTGGACTGCCCAACCAGGATCCTCGTCCTCCTCTTCGTCAAAGATCGACGGCTGCGGTGGCTCAAAGGGTGGGTACTGCAGGCGACCCCGGCCCCAGCCTTGCAGCGCGCAAGCAACCTGATTGCGCAGAGCAGGCTCCCAGAGGCTGCGCAGGCCAGCTAGCAGCGCTGGCCTACCGCTCTCCCTCTGAAGCTTCCTGGCCAAAAACCACACCAATTCGTACTGGCGTGCGCTTGGCTCGAAGTTCCAAATCCAAAGCCAAAACAGGTCGGCATCTACCTCGCGGTAGGCGGCAACCAGCTCGGTGATTGCACGAGGCGAGTGGTGCAAATCGCGAGCATCGACCGCAATCGCGGCGGCAACTCGCCGAGGCAGATTCTTGTCCGGCGTCGGGTGAGTGGCACCCGTAGCCCGGGCCAAGCGACAGAACTCGTGCGCTAGGGCAAGCTCCGAGTTGCGGCCGCGACCAAAAACGAACCCGTCTGAAACTCGGTGGACAGGGGAAAGCAGCATCGTTGCTGCACCCCGGACGTCCCAGTGGCGCGGTGGTGTGGCTGAGCCACTGCACCAGCGGACGAGGAATTCTCTTCGTATCGGTTGCCACGTGGCAATGTTCGCGGCCGTACCGGATAGATCCCTTGGGCGGCAACACGCCATGCAGACCGTGGCCGGGGTGCACGCTCCGTCCGGCGACGCGGTAGGTCTAGCGACGCCGCGCAAGCCTAAATCGACCTTTCTCAGACCTCGCCTTGCCCCAGGGCTTGCCCCATGGGCGTTTTTGAACCCTGTTGTCTGGGTCCCAGAAAAGACGAAAACCCCGCAAATGCGGGGTTTCCGTCCTATAGCGGGGGCAGGATTCGAACCTGCGACCTTCGGGTTATGAGCCCGAACCTGGGGTCCCGCTGGACTACGTGGGGCACGGTTTCAAGCGGTTTTCGCGAAATCGAGATCGGTGGGGATCGGCTGGAGTCCGTGGGGCTTCTTGCCCCATTTCTTGCCCCAAGGGATCGGCCTACTTCCGCGAGGGTGGGCCTGGCTCGACGGGCGAAAATGCCTGCCCGAACAGGAGACTCGATCTATTCCCGGATCTCCCCCAAAGTCGTTTCGACGCCGGAGGCGTTCGCGCTCAACCCGACGCCAATGCAGGTGGTGCCGCGGCACGAGGAGTCGAAGAGAGCGCTAACAGTTGCACCCGAGGGATTCGGGGTGCCCTGGATCGACCAGCTGGTCCCGTTCCACTTCTCGGCGAGGGTTTCAAACAATTCGCCGCCGTTAAGCCAGGTCCCAACCGCCGTGCAGGACGTTTCGGTCGCGCAGGAAACCCCCAGGAGAACGCTTTCGCTGCCCCCGGAGGGGTTGGGCGTGCTCTGCAGCGTCCAGGTCGATCCGTTGAAGCGGTAGGCCAGCGTGAACTGTTCGCCTTTGCCGTTCTTCCAGTCCCCAGCCGCCGTACAGCGGTTCGGCGTCGGCGTGCAGGAGACATCGAGGAGGGTGGTCTGAGAGGCCCCTTCGGGGTCCGTCAGGGTCTGGAGTTTCCATTCGGTGCCGTTCCAGAACATCGCGAGGTTTTTGATCGAGCCGCCGCTGGTCGTGTAGCGGCCGACGGCGACGCAGAAGTTCGACCAGATGCAGTCGATGCCGAGGAGCTGGCTCGATTTGGCTTCAGCTGGGATCGGGATCGATTCCAGGGACCAGGTGGGGCTTTTCCATTTCTCCACGATCGCCGTCGTCGTCCCTTTGATCACAGCCGAGCCCGCGGCTTTGCATTCCGCGGTGCTGTTGCAGCCGACTGCCACCAATTCGCTGGAGGTCGCTTCGGATGGGACCGGCGTCGTCTGAACCGACCATTTGCCTTCGTTCCAGAGCTCACCGAGGGTGGCCGGACCACCTTCGGAGTTCTGGTAGTTGCCGACCGCCAGGCAGCGGGTTTCCGAGGGGCAGTCGACGCCGAACAGGCGGTTGTGGGTGGAGCCGGACTTTTTCGCAGGGGTCTGTTCAGACCAGGAGCTGCCGTTCCAGCGCTGGGCTATCGGGGTGTCTGCCCCTGAAACGACGCCCGCGCCGACCGAGGTGCAGGCGTTGGTGCTCGGTTCGCAGCTGACGTCATAGAGGCTGCTGGCGCTCGCCCCGGACGGGTTCGGCGTTGAGAGGATTTCCCATGAGGGGGTCGTGAAGGTCTGGTCTTTGCCTTCCGTGGTTCCTTTGGCGTTGGTTGCCACCAACCGGAAGTGGTAGGTGGTTTCCGGCGCCAGGCCTTCGATCCCCTCGCTGACTTCGACAGCGCTGGTGCCCGAGCCGATCGATTTGGGCGATGCCGGCACTTTTGAGCCATAGCTGATCGTCGTGCCGTATTCGAACTGGTAGGTCGTTTCAGAGCCGTTGGGGTTGACCGTGCCGTTCAGGGTGGCTTTGGTCTTTTTGATGCTCGAGGCCGATTTCGTTTCGATGGTTGGCGGCTGGCTGAGATCGGAGGTCTCCCCCAAAGTCGTGGCGGCCCCGGAGCCATTCGTGCTGTAGCCCACCCCATGGCAGCTGCTTCCCTGGCAGGAGACGCCGAAGAAGGCGCTGAACCCGGCACCCGAGGGATTCGGGGTGCCCTGGATCGACCAGCTACTGCCGTTCCACTTCTCGGCCAAGGTTTCATTTGACGCGCTGCCGATCCAGCTTCCGGCCGCCGTGCAGGACGTTTCGCTCGCGCAGGAGACCTCCTGGAAGACGCTCGCGATGCTCCCGGAGGGGTTGGGCGTGCTCTGCAGCGTCCAGGTCGACACCCCGTTGAAACGGTAGGCCATCGTGAACTGGTGAAGTTCGGGGCTGTTCTTCCAGCTCCCCACCGCCGTGCAGAGATTCGGCGACTTCGTGCAGGAGACATCGAGGAGGGTGGTCTGAGAGGCCCCTTCGGGGTCCGTCAGGGTCTGGAGTTTCCATTCGGTGCCGTTCCAGAACATCGCGAGGTTTTTGATCGAGTTGCCGCTGGTCGTGTAGCGGCCGACGGCGACGCAGAAGTTCGACCAGATGCAGTCGATGCCGTCGAGCTGGCTCGATTTGGCTTCAGCGGGGATCGGGATCGTTTCCAGCGTCCACGTGGGGCTTTTCCATTTCTCCACGATCGCCGTCTGGACGCCTTTGATCATCGCCGAGCCAGCGGCTTTGCATTCCGCGGTGCTGTTGCAGCCGACGGCCACCAATTCGCTGGAGGTCGCTTCGGATGGGACCGGCGTCGTCTGAACCGACCATTTGCCTTCGTTCCAGAGCTCGCCGAGGGTCGCAATGCCGCCTTCGGAGTTCTGGTAGTTGCCGACCGCCAGGCATCGGGTTTCCGAGGGGCAGTCGACGCCGAGGAGGCGGTTGTGGACGGAACCGGACTTTTTCGCGGCGCTCTGTTCGGACCAGGAGGTGCCGTTCCAGCGCTGGGCTATCGGGCTGTCAATCCCCGAGATGGTGCTTTTGCCGACCGAGGTGCATGCGTTCGTGCTCGGTTCGCAGCTGACGTCGTAGAGGTAGCTATTGCTCGCCCCCGAGGGGTTCGGCGTCGAGAGGATTTCCCACGAGGGCGTCGTGAAGGTCTGGTCTTTGCCTTCGGTGGTTCCGTTGGCGTTGGTCGCCACCACTCGGAAGTGGTAGGTGGTTTCCGGTTTCAGGCCTTCGAGTTTCTCGCTGACTTCGACAGCGCTGGTGCCCGAGCCGATCGATTTCGGCGATGCCGGAACTTTCGAGCCGTATTCGGTCGTCGTGCCGTATTCGAACTGGTAGGTCGTTTCGGAGCCATTGGGGTTGACCGTGCCGCGCAGGGCGGCTCCGTGGGCATTGATTTCCGTAGCCGCTTCGGTGACCACCGACGGTTTAGTTCCTAGTGCGATGCTGTGAAAAAACACCTTCTGCACAGGTTTGCCTTCGATCGACACACGACCATCCGTCCACGTGTCGAAACCCGTGTTAGCGGTCGCAGTCGTGTAGTTATAGTCACCGCCGTAGCATTCATTGATTGGATCCGGCTGGGGCTGCGGGATTAGTACGGTCGAGAGCGGTTCATCGGCACCCCAGGTGGCGCCGTTATCGGTCGATACGCGCGCGAAACGCTGGTAGTTTTCGCCGTCGGTGGTGTTGCGACGGTCATACCAGCTTGCCTCCACGACGCCGCTGGGCGTTACCCGCAGAGAGGGCATCCACTGCGCTTTGCCGGATTTGTCGGTGTTGAGGCGCAGCGGCATGCTCCAGGTCAAGCCGTTGTCGGTGGAGCGGACATAGAATATGTCGGCTTCATCTGCACCTTCACCTTTCGCAGCGTAGACGTAGTGAACCACTCCGTTCGGCCCGACCGCGGGCTGACCCCAGCTGCTATTACGCCAGATCGGCGGGATCGCGGCGAAGAATCCACACGATTTGCTGCCAGGGATCGTGAAGGTCCCCCCCATCGCGGTTGACGTCCAGGTTTCCCCGCCGGTAGTCGAGCGGAACAGGTAGTTGCGCTGGCCCGTGTTCCCAACGCCCCCGCCGTTTTCGTTCTGCCCGACGACGAATACCGTCCCATCCGTGCCAGGGCTTCCGGTAAGCTGGATATCGCGCCTGAAGCTTTCTGAGAAGAGGACTACCGGCGCACTCCACGTGGTGCCGTTGTCAGAGTGAATCACCTCGAGCGCGCCTTCGCTGACGGCGAAATTATTGAAGGAGATGTACATCCGACCGTAGTGGGGGCTTGCCGCGTTGTTGTCCACCCACATGGACTCGCGATCGTCACCCGTGCCTGAATGTGCGCAAGCGCCGGCGCTCCATTCTTTCCCGTTCGTTGACGTCCACAGCCCGATGCCCTGGCCTCCGCAGCCGGAAACGAGAAAGCCCGCAAGCCACTTTTCCAGCTTCTCGTTATAGACGACGATTGGATCGCCATCGTTGACGCCGTGCCCGGTGAACGGAGAGGAAGTGCCGAGACGAGTGAAGCTTTTACCGCCGTCAGTCGACACAGACGCCCCAGAGATGTTAGACGGGCTTTCTTCGATACCTCTCGTATCGTTGTAGGCCACGACGATCGTGCTCCCGTGACCCCAGACGAAGCTCTCGGACTGATGGACGTGCGGATAGGTTTCGGACCCAGTAATCACGTTGATGTCGCTTCCGAGAAAGGAGCTTGGAGCAAAAAGGGGTTCGGTTTTTCTGGGCGCAGCGGAACCCGCCGGCAGCACTCCGCATTTGCCGAGGATTTCCGAGGCATGCAGGTTCGCCTGCTTGTCGATGCCGCGGGCCGAGATTTCAGCGCATTCGGCTTTTTTTGCCATCGCCCACGCTGGCCAACTCAATAAGACCGCCCCGAGGATGGTCATCGCTGCAACTAGTGCGCGTATTCCGGTACCACGATCGAGCATCCGGTCCTCCTCATACCACGCCGTCGAGCATCACCGCCCGTGGGCTGGGCTGGCTTCGACACCTACGTCATCTCAGCCATATCACACTGAGGTCGATTGTGCAAAAACAGGTTAGTATTTTAGACACTTTTCCGCCTCTACCGTCAAGAATTTCTTTCCTACTGGACAGAGATCGCATCGCGAGGAACAAATCGGGTGGTGATGGGGGCTCCAGGCACGACGCAATCTCGCCGCCCCCAGCGCCCGATAACGCCGCCTTTTGGACACCGCGCAGGCGGCCGACCGGACCCAGGGCATCCGCCCGCGCTACCCTGATCGTGGGCTGCGCTAGGGGTAGGGAGTACGGACTCGGGAAGGGGAAGCCCTATGACTGTCGGGTTCCTACAAGGACGGTCCGATTATGAGCCCGGCCCCATAGCCCCGCTGGACTACGTGGAGGCGATTCTAGCGCGGTTTTCGGCAGATCGAGTTCGGCTGGGATCGGCTGGGATACGTGGGGCCTGTTGCCCCATTTGTTGCCCCAGAGCTTCAGCCAGACAGGCCTTGCCAAGCCTACGCCCCGGGCGAGCCCTTGAGGTCTCTGCTTATGCCGAAGATGAGCACGTCTTGCCCTTTGACCTGGTCTTCTCTAAGCCTCGAAAGGCCGAGTCGTTCCGCGACGAGAATCGACGCAACGTTGCCCGGCTGAATGACCGAGATCAAGTCATTGACATCTAGCGTTTTCCAAGCCCACTCAATCGCAGCCCGGCCAGCCTCGGTGGCGTATCCCTCGCCCCACGCCTCCCTGGCGAGCCGCCAACCAACCTCAAGACCGGGCCAGCCAGGAGGATTCCAGAGTCCGGCCTGCCCCACCCAGGCCCCGTCCTCCTTCCGCTCTAGAGCCCACTGGCCATAGCCTCGCAACATCCAATGGCCAAGGTGCATCGCGACTTCTCGCCAGCTCTGCCCAGGATCGAGCACGTTTCCATTGCCGATGTATCGCATGGCAACCGGGTCGGCGCACATGTCAGCGTGGGCCTCTAGATCACTGCAAGCCCATCCTCGCAATAGAAGCCGTGGCGTTTCGATCTGGGGAGGCATTCTCGGCAACACAGCGCCGATCCTAAGTCCTTAGGAGATTGCGCCAAAACGGAGGGTCCTGCTGGACTCCGTGAAATCTGGTCCGGCCCGCAGTGCCAGCTTTTATGCATCATCCAGAGCCGTTTCCACCAGCAGTCCGAACCCCAAATAAAAGTGGCAAAGCCCGGCCACGGCAATCAGGAATTCCATCTTCGTCCAGTTCTCCTCAAAGGCCCCTGCCTGAATCACCGCTCTCAACTGGTCCCGCTGCTTGCCGAAATGGATCAACTCTCCATACTGATAGAGGCTGATCAGATGAATCGGAGTCTGTCGGTGCAGCTCTAGCGCACCTGCCGGAGCACGCTCATCGTTCACGAGCCGCTCGAGCACGAGCATCTCGAGCTGACGGCCGCGCATCCTTCCGGCCGCCTTCTTCCACGCTTTGAGCTGCCCGAGGCGGCGGTCACCGTTGCCATCGTCGATCTGCGCGGCAACCTCGCCCAAGGTCTTTCGGGCGCGATCAAAGCTGGCTGCCTCACCGTCGCTGTAAAACTGACGAAAAAGCACTGAGAAACCACGCAGGTTCTCGCCCTTCGGAAAAGCGGCCTTGATCGACTCTTCGTCATCTTCCGTCATCCCGACCGTAACTTGGTGCTTGCCGTTCAGTACTTCACTGCCGGCAAGCTCGCGAGCCGCTTCCGTATACCGGTCCAAGACCTCCAGTTGCGACTCTTCAAACCGATCGCGACCGATTGCCGGGAAAATACGCGGGTCGTCAAACGGAAATGCATAGGCGATTTGTCGCCACCAGTAATCCGCCACCTCCGGCGAGAGGCCTGGGAGTTGTGGCGGCTGGAAGCGCAGCGGGTCATCTTGCACAATGTCGCTGAACGCCCGTGCCTGAACCGTGATCTTTTCGGCCATGCCTTCAACCTAAAGGACAACGCCCCAGACTGAGAGCGGACCGGTTGCATCCCTTCGCCCGCCCGTGAAT
>Ga0193695_1000036_pt1 | contig 29593 bp, 28 predicted proteins | sample L3s2metaG_FD_160568 | JGI IMG/M metagenome (GOLD analysis project Ga0193695, IMG submission 160568) | Soil microbial communities from a riparian zone of the East river system, Colorado, United States - L3s2 | ecosystem: Environmental > Terrestrial > Soil > Riparian zone | place: USA: East River... | reverse complement strand
GGCCGATCCTCGCCGGCGTGATCCCGGTGGCGAGCTTTGCCCAGACGAGGCGGATCTGCGAGCTCTGCGACGCGGCGATCCCGCCCCGGCTGGAAGCCGCGTTCGCGGCGGCGGGCGGAGACGAGCCGGCCGAGTTCGAGCTCGGCGTCGCTTATGCCGCGCAGCAGTGCGCCGAGCTGCTGATCGCAGGCGCGCCGGGGATCCACTTCTACGCGCTCAACCGCGCGCCCGCGACCCGGGCGGTGCTCGGCGCGCTGCGCGCCTCGCGACCCTGGGAGCGCACCCGCGGCGCCTCCGCCGACCCGGTCGGCGAATCCAGCCATTAGCGAGAGGTCTTTAGACTGGTGGCGAGAATGGGCGAGCTGAGCTACCAGGGATACCGGATCGGCTTCGACACCTACGGCGAGGGGGAGCGGCCGATCGTTCTCGTCCACGGGCTGCTGATGAACCGCCACATGTTCGACCGTCTGGGGCCGGTGCTGGCGCGGCGCGGCAACCAGGCGATCTGCGTCGATCTGCTCGGCCACGGTCGCTCCGACCAGCCCGACGATCTGCGCCAGTACTCGATGCCGCTCTTCGCCGAGCAGGTGGTCGCGCTGCTCGACCACCTCGGGCTGGAGAAAGCGGTGGTCGGCGGCACCTCGCTCGGCGCGAACGTCGGGCTGGAGCTGGCGGTGCGCCATCCGAGCCGAGTCGAGGGACTGTTCATCGAGATGCCGGTGCTCGACAACGCGCTGGCGGCGGTAGCCGCGATCTTCGCTCCGGTCCTGCTCGGCATGCGGGTGGGGAAGGCCGCGATCGAGCTCAGCTCCCGCCTCGCCTCCCTCGTCCCCCGCACCAACTTCCTGCTCGACATCGGCCTCGACTGGGCGCGGCGGCGCCCGGGTCCCTCGGTTGCCGTGCTCGAGGGGCTGCTGCTGGGCGAGACCGCGCCGGGACGTGAGCAGCGGCGCCTGATCGACCAGCCCGCCCTCGTCGTCGGCCACCCGCGGGATCCGCTGCATCCCTTCAGCGACTCGGGGATGCTGATCGAGGAGTTGCGCCGGGCGCGCCTGGTCGAGGCGAACTCGATCCTCGAGTGGCGAACCCGCCCGCGGCGGCTGAACGAAGAGCTGGCCCGATTCCTGGACGAAGTCTGGGGACCGGCGGCGAGTCCGAGCCCAGGTGGCAACGGCAACGGCCGCAGCGCCGCTCCTGTGGCAGGATAGGGGCCGCAACGTGGCCAATCGCAGGGAGGAAGAGAGGGAGCGACTCCGCCAGGCACGGCAGGAACGCGAGTCCGGCCAGGCCAAGTCGGAGAAACGCCGGCTGCTCGCCGTCTACGGCGCCGCCGGCATCATCGGTCTGCTCGTCATCGCCGGGAGCGTCGCCTCGCTCTCCTGGGGGGGGGGGGGGGGGGGGGGGGGCAAATCGCACATCAACCTGGCGAGCGGCTCGTCCAACGGGGTGAAGCCGGACCAGCGCACCGGCCCGGCTCCGCCGGAAATAAAGGTGAGCAACCTGAAAGAGGCGGCGAAGCAGGCCGGCTGCACGCTGCGGCTCAATCTGAAGGAAGAGGGCCATACCCACATCCCGCCCACGGCGCCCACCCCCGACTACAAGACCAATCCACCGACTTCGGGCAACCATGTTGAACCGCCTTACCAACAGGCGGACGGCGCCTACAGCGAAATGCCGGGCGAAATCTTCTTCGTCCACTCGCTCGAGCACGGCCGGATGGAGATTCAGTACAGCCCGGAACTGCCGGAGGAAGATCAGTTGGCGCTGAAGGGGCTCTACGACACGATGTACAAGGGTGTGCTGCTCTTCCCCAACGAAAACATGGACTACGAAGTCGCGGTGACGACCTGGAGAAACCTGATGGGATGCCCCAAATACAAGGGCGCCATCACTCTGGACGCAATCCGCGACTTCGGCAAGGTGAACTGGGGGCACGGCCGCGAGCCGGTGACCGCTTTCGGCTTCAACGAACCGGGGCCGACCCCGCTGGAACCCGAAGAAACCGCCGGCTAGCTTCGGCTCGCCCGGTAGGCGGGGAAGAAGCTGGAGGGGTCGTGCCCGGCGGCGAGTTGCTTGTATGTCGCCCGGTCGCAGACGACCTCCGAGGTGTGCCAGGGCTGCTCGCGGTTGGCGAAGCCGCGCTTGAATTCCTCCAGCGCGTCGCCGCGGGAGAGGCCGCCGCCGAGGTTGAGTGGCAGCCTCCGATCGGCTGAGAGCTCGACCAGCGCGGCGACGAGGTTCTTCATCGGCGAATCGCGCAGGTGGGCGTCGGCGCTGCCGCTGAGGTAGTAGTGGAGGAAGCCGTCGCTGCGCACGGTGACTGATGCGGCCGCGACGTCGCCGCCGGGAGCGTAGGCAAGGGCGAGCCAGGCACGGTCCGATTCGAGGATGCGGTCGAAGTAGGCGGCGCCGAAGAAGTAGCGCTCGGCGGCGGCGGCGCGGCGCATCGTCTGCTCGTAGGCGGCGAGGAAGCCAGCTCGCTGCTCGGAGCTCGTCTCGGGGCCGGGGACGGTCTCGACCCCATAGCCCAAGCGGCGGTTCTTGTTGATCCGGTTGCGATCGCTGGAGCGGCTCTTCGGCGGCAGCTCGGGGGCGGCGATCTGAACGACGTTGCGCTCGGCGGCGCCGGCGAGCGGCGGCTCGGCGAGCGTGTGGCGGAGGAAGATCGAGACCAGGCCGGTCGCCGTGAAGTCGATCTCGGCTGGGTCGACCGTTTGCAGCTTTTTCCCCCCTATTGGGGGGTCAATGCTGCAATGAGCTGGACCCAGTCCCGGATAGCCGTAGGGGGAGATCGCGTCGCGCTCGTCCGTGCCTGGGATCTCGCGGACGATCAGCGGTGCGACGAGTTCGGCTTCGCCCGCTTCGATCCGCAGCGTGTGGGTGACACCCTCGGCGTCGAGGAAGGGGCGGCAGCGGAAGAACTCCTCGCTCTCCGCCGCGGCGCCGCGGTCGACGAGCAGCTCGGCGCGGGCGCTCACGGTAGAAGGTCCGCGGCGGCGCGGAACTCGTCGGGCAGCACGCCCCAGACCTCGCAGTCGTCGACCCCGTCCGGACGTCGCAGGTGGCCACGCAGCGTCCCCTCGTGCTTCCAGCCGAGTCCCGCCACGGTCTTCTTCGCGACCTCATTGCGGGCGGGGATGCGACCGTAGACGCGGTGGGCGCCGAACTCGTCGAAGGCCCTGACGATGGTCAGCGCCTCGGCGCGGCGGCCGACCCCCTTGCCGCGCACGTCGTCGCCGATCAGCGCCCCCAGCTCCGGCGCCGTCTGGCGGAAGAGCCCGTAGAGCGCGGTGAAGCCGACCGGCTCCTCATGGCCCTCGACGACGATCGCGTACTTGCGATCCTCGCCGGAGTCGTCCATCGCCCGCCCGACCCAGGCCTCGGCTTCCTGCAGTGAGAAGCCGTCGCGCTGCTCCATCAACGTCTTCGTCGCCTCCGGGTTGTTGAACCAACGGTGCACGGCCGCGGCATCGCCGGGCACGAACGGGCGCAAACTGACGGCAGGCTGCTCGGTCACGCCGAAACCCTACGCGCTGATCGAAGGATTTGGGGGCCTATAGACCCCACAATGCTTCGACGAAGCGTTCAGTCCGGGGCGAGGCCGTGGCCGGATACCAGGAGCCAGGCGGTCTGGGCGAGGATGCGGAGGTCGCGGCCGAGGCTGCGCTGGTCGACGTATTCGACGTCGAGCTCGATCCGCTCCTCCCAGGGGATGCCGGCGCGGCCCTGGACCTGGGCCCAGCCGGTCAGCCCGGGCCGCACCTCGTGGCGGCGATGCTGGCGCGGCGTGTAGTCCTTGACCTGGGCCGGGATTGTCGGGCGCGGCCCGACGATCGCCATCTCGCCGCGCAGGACATTGATCAGGTTGGGGATCTCGTCGAGCGAGGTGCGGCGCAGGAAACGCCCGGGGGCGGTGACGCGCGGGTCGTCGCGGGCGACGACCTTGCCGACCCCGACCGGGTCCGATCCCTCAACCATTGTGCGCAGCTTCAGCAGCTCGAACTCCCGCCCGTTCTTGCCGACGCGACGCTGGCGGTAGATCGCCGGCCCGCGACTGCTCAGCCTGATCGCGACCACAGCGATCAGCAGGACCGGCGAGAGGACGATCAAGGCGATCGCGGCGACGACGACGTCGAAGGTACGCGGCACGGCTAGCGGGTCCCCTCTGCCTTGTCATCCCAAGCACCCGACAAGCCATGCCGCATCCGGTCCCAGAGGCCGAGCGCGATCGAGGCGGTGGTCTGCACGTAGTAACGGGCGATCCGCAGCGGAGCGAGGGGAAGCGCACGGCCGAGCAGCGCCGCGACGAGCAGGGCAAGCTGAGCGACGAGGGTCACGACGTAGATCCAGCCTTGGCCGAGCAGGGCCACGTTCGCGGCGAGAGCAATGAGATGGAGGAGCGGCGTCGCGTAGCGCAGCCCGCGGTGCGAGACGATCTCGAAGGCGTAGAGCGGCGGGTAGCCGCGGGGGCGGAGCATCCCTTCGCCGACGACGATGTCCCAGAGGCCGACCATCATCCGCCGCTTGCGGGCGAACTCGCCCTCCAGCGTCGGCACCATCTTCTCCTCGGCGGCGGCCCAGGGAACGTAGAGCGAGCGGTGACCCCGTTTGGCTAGCAGGAACGGCAGCGAGAGATCGTGGCTGCCTGCCGGAGGTAGAGGAATGTAGGAGTCGTGGCGCACGGCGTAGATCGCGCCGTTGCCCGCGGTGACCCCGGCCAGGGCCGACTCCATCTCCCGCACAGCCATCTCGTAACGCCAGTAGGAGCCCTCGACGTTGCCGCCGCTCGGGTCGAGGAAGCGGACCTGGCCGCAGGCGTAGGCGACCGAGGGGTCGGCGAAGGGCTCGATCAGATGGCGGAGGGCAGCGGGCGCCCAGATGCTGTTGGCATCGGAGAAGGCGAGGATCTCGCCGGAGGCGCGCTCGGCGCCAGCGTTCTGGGCGGCGACCTTCCCACCGCGCGGCAGGTCGAGGACGAGATCGGCGCCGGCGGCGCGGGCGCGCTCGACCGTGGCGTCGGTGGAGCCGTCGGAGGCGACGATCAGCTCAAGCCGCTCGCGCGGGTATTCGAGCCCGAGCGCGTTGGCGACCTTGGCGGCGATCACCTCCTCCTCGTCGAAGGCGGCGACGATCAGCGAGACGCGGGGCGGCTCGTCCCAGGTTCGCGGCGTCAGGGTCGGGCGCCGGCGCAAGGCGACCAGCGCCCGCAGCACGAGTGGATAGCCGAGGTGGGTGTAGAGGATCAGCGAGGTGCTGATCCAAAAGACGAGGGCGACGGCGGTCACGCTCGTGCCTCCAGCAGCTCCTGGTAGAGAGCGAGCGTTTGGCGTGCGGCCTCGTCCCAGGAGTAGGAACCAGAGGCCGCCGAGGCCGCAGCCCCTCCAAGCTCGGCGCGGGCGGCATCGTCGCCAACCAGCTCGGCGAGAACCGCGGTGAGCGACGCCGGGTCCTCCGGGGGGACAAGGCGGGCCGCACCCTGTTCGGCGACCTCGGGGAAGCCGCCGACCGTACTGAGGACGAGTGGCTTGCCGAAGGCGAGCGCGGCGTAGAGGACGCCGGAGTGCTCGGCGTCGCGGTAGGGCAGGGCGACGACGTCGGCACGGTGCATGATCGCCGGGATCTCGGCGTCCTCGACGAAACGAGTGAGAAAGCGGACACGGCCGGGCGCTTCGGCGGCGAGACGGCGCAGCGGCTCGATGTCCATGCGCGGGTTGCCGACGATCCACAGCTCGGCGCCGTCCACGCGGCTGAACGCCTGGAGCAAGGTGTCGAGGCCCTTGTACGGACGCAGCAGGCCGAAGAAGAGGATCACCGGTTCCTCGGCTCCTTCCAGCTCGGGCGGCAGCGGCTTCTCCGCCGGCAGCCGGGTCAGGTAGTCGAAGGCGCCGTGGTGGATCACCCGGACCCGGCTCGGATCGAGCCCGACCTGCTCGCGCAGCCGGCGCGCCCCGTGCTCGGAGTGGGCGACGACCGCGTCCATCGCGGCAAAGGCCCGGCGGGCATTCGCCAACTCGCGGCGAGTCGGCCGCGGGGGGAGGACGTAGTGGGCGGTCATCACCCGCGGCCGCAGCGACGGCAGCAGCCTGGCGTCGAGGCCGGGCAAGGTCAGCCACTGGTAGTGGACTACGTCGGCGTCCAGAGTTCGCCGCAGCCGCAGCATGTCCGGCAGGTGCTCGGCCAGCTTGAAGGGCCGGCGCGCGGGAGCCTGGGGGCCGCGAGCGGTGGCTCGGCGGTAGAAGCACTCGTTGACGCGATAACCCTCCGCTTCGGGCACCGGGCCGTAGAGGAAGCGGCTGGTGAGCAGCTCGACCTCAGCCCCCTGGCGGGCAAGCGCAGCGGCGAGCGAATGATCGTAGGGAGGCGTGAAGGCCGAGGGGTCGACCAGCTGGACACGCATAGCGGGCGATTATGGTGACCGCCGTGGCACCCGCGCTCTCCTACTGCGTCGTGAACACGAACGGCCGCAAGCACCTGCTCGCCTGCCTGGACGCGATCGAGCACACCCATCCGGCGGGCGTTGAGGGCGAAATACTCGTCCTCGACAACGCCTCCGACGACGGCTCGGCCGAGGCCGTGCGGGACTGGGACCGTGAGCGCCCGCACCGGCGGGCCGGGGAGCTGCGGCTGATTGCCTTGGAGCGGCGGGCCGGCAAGGCGGCGAACGACTCGACCCTGCTGCGCGAGGCGAAGGGCCGCTACTGCCTGCTGCTCAACGAGGACTCCGAGCTGCGTCCGGGGGGCGCCGAGGCGTTGATCGCGGCGCTCGACTCGGATCCACAAGCTGGGGCTGCGGGGGCGCAGCTGCTCAACTCCGCGGACGATCCGGTTCCCTGCGCCTGGCGCTTTCCGGGAGTCGGCACCGCCCTCGCCGGCGCGCTCTTTCTCCATCGTCACTTCACCGTGCAGAGCGTGGGGTCGGCGACCCGCCGGGTCGATTGGGCTCAGTCGAGCGCCCTGATGGTGCGGCGCGAGGCAGCGGCCCGGGTCGACTACCTCGACCCCGACTTCTTCGTCTATTACGACGAGTGCGATTTCTGCAAGCGCCTCGCCGGGGCCGGCCGGCACACGCTCTACGTCCCTTCGGCCGAGGCGGTCCATCACGACCAGCTCTCCACCGACCTCGCCGCCGGCCTACCCCGCATAGTCGAATTCCACCGCAACCGAGATAGGTACATGCGGGTGCACCACAGTCGGGCGGCGGCGTTGGTCGTCCGCCTCCTCACCGCCTGGTCCTACGCCCTGCGCGCCATCGCCTCCACGATCCTCCCCGACAAACCGGCCCGCGTCTACTGGGCCCACGCCCGCCAGGCGCTTCTACCGGGACAAGGCGAAAGCCTCCGCGACCGCGCGGAACCCGCCTAGAGGCGGGCGTCCTCGTCCATCTGCTCGGCCTCGTAGGCCTCCGGAAATTGGCCCTCCACGGCGGCGGGCCGGGCTTGGGCGGCACGGAGACCTTCGAGCAGCTCGCCGGGGTGGCGGAGGCGCCCCAGCCAGCCACGCTCCTCAGACGTGAAGAAGCCGCTGAGGAGGAGCGCCGCCGGGTAGGCGAGCCAGAAGGCGATCCTGGCGAGGAGGCTAACGAGGTCGTCGGTGGGGAGCAGCAGTTCGCCGAGGCCGACCAGCACAGTCGAGACCAGAAGCACCCGCGCCAGGCGTGCCCATTGGTATGGGACCGGGAAGAGACGCTGGGTGAAGACGTACATCAGGGCGACGACTACGACGTAGGAGGCGACCAGAGCGAGGCCGGCGCCGACGATGCCCAGCGGCGGCACCAGCGCCAGGTTTAGAGCGACGTTGGCGATCAGCGCCGCGATCGTCGCCGGGAAGTTGAACTCGGTGCGGCCGGTGCGGCCGAGAATCACGACCAGCACCATGTAGAGGGCATAGAGAGTGACGCCGGTGGCGATCAGGCCGATCGCTTCGTAGGAGTCGAAGAACCGCGGCGCGGCGAGTGCCCGCACGATCCAGCGCGAGAACAGCCACATGCCGGTGACGACGAAGGCGCAGCCGGCGACGAACCAGGTGACGATCGCGGCGTAGGCCCGGCGCGCCTCGCCGTCGTCGCGGATCGAGTAGGCGAGCGGCGGCCAGGCGAGCTGGAAGCCACGGACGAGCACGTTGACCCCCTGGGCGAACTTGACCGCGAGCGAGTAGAGGCCCGCCTCGGCGAGCCCGGCGGAGCGGACGATGACGATCCGGTCGACGAAGTTGAGCAGGTAGAGCGAGAGCTCGGCGGGCATCGTCGGCAGCCCGAAGCGGGTCATCCGCCGCAGCAGCGGGCCGTCGATCCAGAGCGAGAGGCGGCGTCGGTGGACGACGATCAAAGCTAGGGCGACGATCGCGCCGCTGACGTAGCTGCCGAGCAGGAGGCCGCGGGCGCCCTCGCCCTGGCCGACGACGAGGATCACGGTCAGGCCGATCGTCGCCAGCACGTTGAGGATCGTCGTGGTGAAGAAGGCGCGGGCGCGCTCCTCGAGCCGGAACAGGGTGAGCAAGTACTCGAACATGGTCAGCACCCAGAGCCCGCCGATCGAGATCCGGCCGAGTTCGGCGGGCGATGCCACCATGGCCGCTTCTTCGGTGAGCAGCGCTTCGGAGATCGGCCCGGCGAAGGGAAGGGCGATCAATGCCGCGGCCGTGGAAACCCAGAACAACGCGGCGAAGGAGGTGGCGACTACCGCCGCCGAATCCTCGTCGTCCTTGTAGTAGAAGCGCAGCAGCGCCTCGATCGTGCCGAAGCGGACGATGATGCTGGCTGAGACGACGGCGGCGAACATCACCTCGGCGGCGCCGTAGTCGGCGGGCGTCAGGTAGCGGGTGTAGAGCGGCAGCAGGGCGACCGCGATCAGCTTCGAGACGACGCTCGCCGCGGTGTAGGCGGCGCCAGTCGTCGCTAGGCGGCGGAGGTAGCCCGACACGGGTTGAGCCTAGGCGGCGTCGCGGACTGGGATAGTCGCGAGCGAGGCTCCAACTGCCAGCAGGACCCAGGTGATCGGGTCCTCGTAGAAGCCTGCGTAGGCCATGGTGTGGACCAGTAGGGCGACGAACGTGGCTAGGACGGCGGCGCGGGCGATTGCTTGGGGGGGTGGCGGGAGGGTCGGGGTGTCCCCCTGCGGAAACCCGCATTGGGGGGGCCTTTCGGGTTCTTGCCGGGGAGGGCTCCAAAGTTTCCTCCGAAGGACACCCCGACCCTCCCGACGCTCGCCTCCCCAGCCCAAGCCGTATGCCATGGTCCAGAGCGCGACGACCAGGAGCCCTGCGTAGGCCGCCAAGCCGATGATTCCCTGCTCAGCCGCGACGGTTATGGGCTCGGTGTGGGAGACCGATACGGGGGCTTTTTTGGTGGCAACGTGTTCGCGGTAGGCGCGGGGGAAGCTGCCGGCGCCGTAGCCCCAGATCGGGCGTTGGGCGAACATCGTCACGCCTCCCGAGATGAGGCTGCAGCGGCCGCCGATGTCCGCGTTGCATCGGTCAGGGGTGAGCTTCGGAGTGCCACCAGCGAATATGACTATTGCTATAGCCAATATCGCGCCAACTCCCACCGCGGCAAGCGTCCAGCGCAAGCTCCAACGGAGTGCGGCCAGAACCCCCAAGCCAGCAAGCAGGGCGGCGAAGCTCGACTGCGAGAACGTCAGCAGCAGACCGAACCAGAGCACTGACACGAATCCCGTCAGCAATGCCAGCGTTCTGCGCTCCTTCGCCCACAACAACGCGGACATCGCAATCACGATGACCAGCACCAGGTACCGCCCATAGATGTTCGGGTCCCAGAAGATCGAATTCACCCTGAAATAGGTGTGGAATTCGTTCGACCTGATCACCTGGTCGTTCCAGAAAAGCTCGCGGCTGAAGTACTCGATCGAGCCCACAAGCACAAATGCCACCGCCTCAATGGCCACGACCCACAGCACCAGCTTCAGCAGCTTTCTATCCCAGCTCACGTCCCTCAGCAACGCGTAGACCAACGAGAACGGCACGAAGAAAAAACAGACGTTCTGGAGGCTTTTGGAGAAATCGGGCGAGTACAGCGTCTGTAGCGCGTAGAGAATGACGACGGAAGCCAGGACGATTGGCAACCAGCGCGCGGGTGGCACGGGGGAGGGGGGGGCGCCGCGGGCGGGCCACGGTCCGTCCTCGACCCCCCCCTCCCCCGTGCCACCCGCGCGAGAGTCGCTTGTCGCCCATGCTCGCCAAGCCGTCATCAACACTCCACCAGCAATCACCAGATAGAGCGGAACGAGCAGATTCGCAGTATCGCCGCCGGCATGCAGCGGAACTCGAAACGGCAAGGCGAAGACGATCGTCAGCGGCAGGACGATTGGCCAGCGATCGAAAATCGCAGCGAGGACAGCAGCTGCCGCCAGGGCGGCAGCTGCGAGCGCGACGAGCCGGGTGGAATCGTGGCGCAGGTCGACGATCTGGGTCGAGTGCCACTGGTCGCCGAGAATCAACACAGGGAAGAGGACGAGCGCCAGCAGCATCGTCGCCGAACGCAGCCGACCGGCTGGTAGCAGGATCGCCGCCGCGCCCGCGGCGGCTGCTGCGAGGACCCCCAGAGCCGAGAGGATCAACGGCACTCCCCACGCTGTGGCGCTTTACCCGTCCATATGACGGGAAACTCGCCACAGGGATTCATTTCGTGCACCTCGCGGTCGGCCTGCTGGGCGCCCGATGCAAACGCATCACGCCGCCCGGGACGAGCGTGCGCTCCTGGCCGAGGAGCTTGACCCGCAGCTTGTAGCGGCCCGGGTCGGCGATGCCGTCGTTGCGGCTGCGGCCGTCCCAGTAGAAGGTGAAGAAGCGGTAGCGCTTCAGGTAGGTATTGCGAGCGAGGGTGAGGACGAGTTTGCCCCCCGGCTTGACGATCTGCACGTCGCCGCGGTCGGACTGGGTGACGCGGAAGCGGATGCGGATGCGGTCGAAGCGGCAATCGTGGTTAGGGGTGAAGGCCCGGACCGGTGGCTCGTCACGGTCGGCGTAGGGGATAGGGCGAAAGCTGACCCGATCGAGCACGAGTGGGTCGCGCTTGCGCTGCTGGGACCAGGCAAAGGCGGCGATCGTGGCGAGGACGAGCAGGGCGAAAACGATCGCGCCGGCGCTAGCCCGCCGTGGAGGCATTGTCCTCGCCGATCACGACCGCGACCGGGGCACCGGCCGAGAGTGAGGCGATCTCCGAGGTCATCGGCCGCACCCGCGAGATTTCGAGCGAGTCAGCCACCCGGTGCGCCTCGCGACCTTTGCCCCCTTCGAACATGACGATGCTTTCGGTGAAGCTCGAGCGGCTGTTCGACACCGCCCCGAGTTGGAAGCCCTTGCGCTCGACCATGTTGCCGTAGGTGCCGGCCAGGCCTTCCACGGCGGTCCCGTTGAGCACCGTCACCTCGATTTCGCTCGGCTTGACCGCGTGGGAAGCCTGCTTGCCGCTCTTGCCACCGCCTTCGTCACCGGAGCTGTTCACGACCGCGTAGGCGACGCCGCCCGCGACCACGACGAGGACGGCAAAGATGACCACCAGGTAGCGCGGCTCGCCCAGCCTGCTGCCGATCCCTCCTCCGCCATCGCCCGAGAAGCGCTCGCGCAGGCGCTCGCCGCGGGTCAGTTCCGGCAGGCCGGCCTCGCGTCGCTCGCGGCGATGCTCGCGCAGCTCCGCCGCCTGCCGCTCCGCGTCCCGCGCCTCTTCCAGCTTGCGCATCTCCTCGGCCCGCTCCGACGCGGCGGCCGAGGTCGTCTCCTTGCGGTCGGCGTCGCGCTCCGGCGCCGAGCCCGCCCACTCGCGCAGGCGGCGGATGTCGCGCCCCTGGGCAAACGACAGCAGGGCGAGGACGGCCAGCCCTAAAAACGCGACCAGGCCGGCATAGGCCCCGATTTGCTTGATCAGCTCCAAGTGGCTGCGAGAGGCTATCCGTCGAGCCCGACTGCCGCCGCGTCCCCGCCCGGGCTGGCAATCAGCGCCACGACTCGCTCGGCCAGGTTGGCCTCGTCGCCGGCCATCACCAGGTGCTCGAGCGAGTTCAGCGTCGCCTCGACCCAATCGGTGTCAAGCGCCGTCGCGCGGACCGCGCGGTGGATCCTCTTCGCCGCCGTCGGCCGCGGCTCCTCACCGCTGCCGAACAGCTCCTCGTGCAGCTTCTCCCCCGGCCGAGGCTGGGTGAACTCGATCGCGACCTCCGCCCCCGGCTCGTAACCGGCGAGGCGGATCATGTTGTGGGCGAGATCGACGATCTTCACCGGCTCCCCCATGTCGAGGACGAAGACCTCGCCCTTGCCGGTGCCGATGTCGCCGGCGCGGATCACCAGCTGCACCGCCTCGGGGATCGTCATGAAGTAGCGGGACATCTCGGGATGGGTGACGGTGACCGGACCGCCGCGCTCGATCTGGCCGCGGAAGATCGGCACGACGCTGCCCGATGAGGCGAGCACGTTGCCGAAGCGGACGCTGGCGAAGCGGGTGCCGGGGTGCTTGTGACCCGCCGCCTCGACGATCCACTCGGCCATCGCCTTGGAGGCGCCCATCACCGTCCGCGGATTGACCGCCTTGTCGGTCGAGATCAGGACGAAGCGCTCGACCTCGGAGGCGGCGGCGGTCTCGGCGGTGATCCGGGTCGCGATCGCGTTGTTGCGCACAGCCTCCAGCGGGTTGGCCTCCATCAGCGGCACGTGCTTGTAGGCGGCGGCGTGGAAGACGACACTCGGCTTGAAGCGCTGCATCGTCTCCAGCATGCGGTGCGGCTCCCTGCAGTCGGCGAGCACCGCCTCGACGTTGCTGAAGTGGCGCTCCTCGACCATCTCCCGCTCGATCTCGAAGAGGTTGTCCTCGGCGTGGTCGAGCATGACCAGCAGCCGCGGACCGACGCGGGCGATCTGGCGGCAGAGCTCGGAGCCGATCGAGCCGCCGGCGCCGGTGACGAGGACGATGTGGTCGCGCAGGTAGGCGCCGACCCGGTCGAGCTCGACCACGATCGGGTCGCGGCCGAGCACGTCCTCGACCTGCACCTCGCGCAGCTGCTTGTTGAGCTGGACGCCGCCGCGCAGCAGCTCGAACACGGTCGGCAGGGTGCGGACGCGGATCTCGCGCTCGCGACAGGCGACGACGACCTTGGCGCGCAGAGTCCCCGGCGCAGAGGGGATCGCGATCACGACCTCGTCGGGCTCGGTCTCGTCGAGGATCGTCTCGATCCGCGCCGTCGTCCCCAGCACCTTGAGGCCGAGCATCCGCATCCCCTGTTTGCGCGCGTCGTCATCGACGAAGCCGATCGCGGTCGCGCCGAGGTTGGGGTTGAGGTGCATCTCGCGGACGACCATCTGGCCGCCCGAGCCGGCGCCGATCACCAGCACCTCGTGCCGGGGCAGGCGGTGGCCGTGCGTCGGCCGCTCGACGATCAGCCGCACCGCCAGGCGGGCACCGGCGACGAGGAACAGGGTGAGGAGGAAATCCATCACCGCGACCGAGCGCGGCAGGTCGTGCTTGAAGGGCTTCAACACCGTGAAGAGGACGACGACGATCGCGCTGGCGACGGCGACGGCGCGGACGATCGTGAGGAAGTCGCGGCCGCTGACGTAGCGCCACCACTTCTGGTAGAGCCCGAAGGCAGCGAAGATGGCGACCTCGATCACGGCGACGAAGCCGACCGATTGGGCGAACAGCAGCCAATATCGGTGCGGCAGATCGGTCCGGTCGAGGAAGCGGAGGCGGAACGCCAGGTAGTAGGCGAGCGCGACGAGCAGCGCGTCGGCCGCGGCCTGGAGGAGCCGCGTGCGGTAGACGGGGTGGTTCAACCGGCGCATAGGCCCGGCGATTTTAGATGCTGTTTGGCCGGCTCCATACAATCCCCGCTTTGCGCATGCCGATTCCCTATGCCGACATAACCGGCCCGATCGTCGACTTCTGCGTCAACGTGATCAACGCCACCGGGCTGGCCGGGGTCTTCCTGCTGATGGCGGCGGGCAGCGCCTGCATCCCGATCCCGAGCGAGGCGGTGATGTTGTTCGCCGGCTTCAACGTGCACAGCGGCGACCAGACCATGCTCGGGATCACGCTGGCGGGCCTGGCGGGGAACATGGTCGGGTCGTGGCTGACCTACGCCGTCGGCTACTACGGCCGCATCGACCTGCTCGAACGCAATCGCCTGATCCACCTCAGCCCCGCGCGGCTGGCCTGGGTGGACAACTGGTTCAAGCGCCACGGCGACGCGACCGTCTTCCTCGCCCGCTTGCTGCCGCTGGTGCGGGCCTTCATCTCGCTGCCGGCCGGCCTCGCCAAGATGCCGTTCTGGCGCTTCACCTGGCTGACCGCGCTCGGCTCACTGCCGTGGGTGCTGGGGTTCGGGCTGATCGGCCGAGCGGTCGGCGACAACTGGGAACAGTGGCGCCACCACCTGCAGGTGCTCGACTACCTGGTCGTCGCCGCGATCCTGGGCTTGATCGTCTACGCGATCGTGCGCCGGCGTAGAGGCGGGGGGACGGCGAACGAGGACCGGGCCGATACGGCCGGCGCGACGGAGACCCTCTGAGCGGAGCGGCCGACGGCCGGATCTCGGTCGCCCGCGCACTGGCGCTGGGGGTCGTCCAAGGACCGACGGAGCTCCTGCCCGTCTCCTCCTCCGCCCACATCGTCCTCGTCCCCTGGCTGGCGGGCTGGGACTGGGAGCGGCTCGACCCCGAGGTGCGCAAGAGCTTCGAGGTCGCCCTGCACGGCGGCACGGCGGCGGCGTTGCTGATCGGCCAGCGGCAGACGATCCTCGAGGAGCTGCGTTCCTTCGACAGCCAGCGCGCCCTTCTTCTCGCCCTCTCCTTCCTGCCGGCCGCACTGATCGGCTACACCCTGGAGCGGCCGATCGAGCGGCGACTGGGAGGGCCGAAGGCCACCGCGGTCGGCCTCCTCGCCGGCGCCGCGGCGATGCTCGCGGCGGATACCCGGCCGCAAGAGCGCGGGCGAGGCGAGGCGAGGCTCGCCGACGGCCTGGTGCTGGGGATCGCCCAGGCCGCCGCTCTCGCCCCCGGTGTCTCGCGCAACGGCGTCACCCTGGCGGCGGCGCGCTGGCGGCGTTTCTCCCGCGACCAGGCGAACCTGCTCTCGCGCACGATCGCCCTGCCGATCATCGTCGGCGCCACGATCCTCAAGGGCGAGCGCCTGCGGCGCCGCGGCGCCTCCCCCACCCTGCGCCGCTCGATGGCGCTCGGCGTCACCGCCTCCTTCGCCTCCACCCTCGCCTCGCAACGCCTGATCCGGGTGGTCGAGCGCGACCGGGCGCTCTGGCCCTATGCGGCGTACCGGGCCGGCCTCGCCGCCGTCGTTCTTGCGAAGCTGCGGAGGAAATGAGCGACGCGGACGCCTACGCCAAAGCCGGGGTCGATCAAGGGGCCGCGGACTCTGCCGTCGCCAGGTTGGTGCAGGCGCTTGGGAGGATCGAGTTGGGCCATCCGTCGCGGCAGGTGCCGCTGCCGGGGCACTACGCGAGCGTGATCCGGATCGACGAGCGGACCGGGATCGCCCTCTCCACCGACGGCGTCGGCACCAAGCTGCTGGTCGCCGAGCAGCTCGGGCGCTTCGACACGGTCGGGATCGACTGTGTGGCGATGAACGTCAACGACGTGATCTGCGTCGGCGCCGAGCCGCTGGCGATGCTCGACTACATCGCGATCGAGCGCGCCGACCCGGAGGTCTGCGAGCAGATCGGCGTCGGGCTGGCGCGAGGCGCGGAACTGGCCGGAGTCGAGATCCCCGGCGGCGAGCTGGCCCAGCTCGGCGACATGGTGCGCGGCTTCGACGTCGCCGGCGCCTGCTTCGGCACGGTGGCCCTCGACTCGATCGTCGACGGCTCGGCCGTGCGACCGGGCGACGCCGTTATCGGCCTGCCGTCCTCGGGCATCCACTCCAACGGCTACACGCTCGCCCGCTCCGCCCTGGAGGGCCTCCCTCTCGACGGGGACCCCGAAGCCCGCCTCGGCCGCCCGCTCGGCGAGGTCCTGCTCGAGCCGACCGAGATCTACGTCAAGCCGGTGCTGGAGCTGCTGCACTCCGAGGTCGAGGTGCGCGGGCTCGCCCACATCACCTCCGGCGGCCTCGGCAACCTGCTCCGCCTCGCCGCCGAGGTCGGCTACGAGATCGACGACCCGCTCCCGGTACCACCGATCTTCGAGCTGATCGGGGAGCGCGCCGGCATTCCCGACGAGGAGATGCACGAGGTCTTCAACATGGGCTGCGGCTTCTGCTGTGTGGTTCCGGCGGACCAGGAGGACGCCGCGGTCGAGTTGATGCGCCGCCGCCACCCGGCGGCAAGACGGATAGGTCGTACGGTAGAAGGATCATCCGTACGACGTAGATGAGCTCACCCCCTTCCAGCTCGATGATCGGAACCGTTCTCTCCGGCCGCTACCGGCTGGAGGCGAAGCTGGGCAGCGGCGGTATGTCGACCGTCTACCTGGCGCGCGACGAGACGCTCGACCGGTCGGTCGCGGTCAAGGTGATGCACCGCGAGATGTCCGAGCAGGAGGACCAGCTGCAGCGCTTCCGCCAGGAGGCGCGCGCGGTCGCCAAGCTGACTCACCCCAATGTCGTCTCGGTGATCGACGCCGGCGAGGACGGCGGCTACCCCTACATCGTCTTCGAGTACGTCAAGGGCGAGACGCTGAAGCAGCGGATCTCACGGGTCGGCGCGCTCGACACCCAGGAGGCGATCGCCTACGCGATCGAGGTCGCCCGCGGGCTCAGCGTCGCCCACGCCCGCAACATGGTCCACCGCGACATCAAGCCGCAGAACGTGCTGATCGACGAGGAGGGCCGGGCCAAGCTGACCGACTTCGGCATCTCTCGGCAGCTCGAACAGGATGGGATGACCGCCACCGGCCGCGTGCTCGGCACCACCGACTACGTCGCGCCCGAGCAGGCGATGGGCAAGGGGGTCGACCCGCGCTCCGACATCTACTCGCTCGGCGTCGTCCTCTACGAGATGCTGATCGGCCAGGTCCCCTTCCACGCCGACAGCCAGGTCGGCGTGGCGATGAAACACGTCAACGAGGAACTACCGGACGTGCAGCGACGGCGGCCGGAGGCCTCCGCCGCGGTGGCGCTCGTGGTCGAGCGGGCGGCGGCGAAGAACCCGGCCGAGCGCTACCAGACGATCGCCGAGATGATCGACGACCTCGAGACCGCGCTTGAGGTCGAGGCGGCGCGCGCCGGCACCACCACCGGCGAGGCGACCAGCGTGCTCGGCGCGGTACCGCCGCCGCAACGCAAGCTCTCCGGCCGGGGGCGCTGGTCCTGGGCAGCGATCGTCGTCCTGCTCCTCCTCGGCGGCGGCGCCCTGCTCGCGGTGCAGCTGATCTCCAGCGGGATCGGCGGCGGCGGTGCCGACAAGGGCAAGGGCGGCACGGTGTCGATCTCCGGCGCGACCGACTACGACCCGCAGGGCGACGGCGAAGAGGTCGGCAGCAAGGTCGAACTCGCGGCCGACGGCGACCCGACCGGCACCGCCTGGGAAACCGAGCACTACGACTCCGAAACCTTCGCCGGAACCAAGACCGGTCCTGACCCCGGCGTCGGTATCTACGTCACCGCGACCTCGCCGGCGACGCCGGCGGAGATGATCGTGCGCGGCCCGACCCCCGGCTGGGACGCCCAGGTCTTCGCCACCCCCGCCGGCCCCCCGTCTGACCTCTCGGGCTGGGGCGAACCGGTGGGCGAAGTGAGCGAAGCCGAAGAGACCCAGGAGGTCAACCTCGACGTCCGCCAGCCCTCGACCTACTTCCTCCTCTGGTTCACCAAGGCTTCCAAAGCCCGCGACCAGGAAGGCCGCTACCAAGTCGAGATCAGCGACATCAAGCTGCTGGGCTGATCAGAACTCGTGGGCGCGGGCTTTGGTGTGGCGCTCTATCGCCAGATTGATCAGGCGGTCGCATAGGTCCGGGTAGGCGAGGCCGGCGGCCTGCCAGAGCTTGGCGTAGACGCTGGTCTGGGTGAAGCCGGGCATGGTGTTCAGCTCGTTGACGAGGATCTGGCCGTCGGGCTCGACGAAGAAGTCGCAGCGGGCGAGGCCGCTGCAGCCGGCGTGGTGGAAGCAGTCGATCGCCAGGCTGCGCAGGCTGGCCGCCTGGTCCTCGTCCAGGGGCGCCGGCGCGATCAGCTCCATGCCACCCTCGCTGTACTTGGTCTCGTAGTCGTACCATTCGCCGTGGGCGACGACCTCGCCCGCCGGCGAGACCTCGACCGCCTCGTTGCCGAGCAGCGAGACCTCGACCTCGCGGCCCTGGGCTGAGGCCTCGACGATCACGCGCGGGTCGTGGCGAAGCGCCAGCTCAACCGCGCGGTCGAGCTCCTCGCCCAGCGACTCGACCCGGCTGATGCCGACGCTGGAGCCAAGGCGCGAGGGCTTCACCCAGAGCGGCGGCCCGATCTCCTCGCAGCGCTCCCGCCAGCCCTGCTCGCCGGCTGCGACGAAGGCGACCTGCGGCAGGCCGTGCTGGGCGAAGAGGCGCTTCAGGGTCAGCTTGTCCATGCAGATCGCCGAGGCGAGCACGTCGGAGCCGACGTAGGGAAGGTCGAGCCACTCGAGCACCCCCTGCACGCTGCCGTCCTCGCCGAAGGGGCCGTGCAGCGCCGGGAAGGCGGCACCGGCGCCGAACAGGCCGGCGGCGGGCAGCAGCTCGACCGGCGCGCCGCGAAAGCTCCAACCGCCGTCGCGGGCGATCGTCACCAACAACGCCTCGTGACCGGCCTGCTCCAGCCCGTGCGCCACGGCCTCCCCGGAGCGCAGCGAGACGTCGTGCTCGGAGGAGCGCCCGCCGCGGAGGACCGCGACCTTCATTCGCCGCCCGCTTCTTCGGGGCCGCTCGCGCGCTTGCCGACGACGACGGTCACTTCCGATCCCGGTTCGACTTCGGAGCCCGGCGGCGGGAACTGGTCGGTGACCCGGCCGACCTGTTGGGGGACTTCGGTTTCCCCTTCCTGCACGGTCGGCTTCAGCCCTTCGGCGCGCAGTGCTTCGACCGCTTCGGCGCGTTCTTTGCCGATCACGTTCGGCACCTTCGTCTTGGGTTCGCCCTTGGAGACGACGATCGAGACCGACGAGCCACGCGGCAGTTCGGAGCCGGCGCTCGGCGCCTGGCGGATCACCTCGCCCGCCGGCTTCGCGCTTTCCTCTTCTTCGACCCCGGGCGTCAGGCCGCGCCCGCGGATCTGCTGCACGGCGACCGAGCGCTGCGTCCCGACCAGCACCGGCACCTTGGCCAGCTTCTGCCCCTTGGAGAGCGTGAGGACGACGGTCGAGCCGCGGGTAGCGGTCGTCCCGCTTGGCGGATCGGATCGGATCACCAAGCCCGCTTCGACCTGGCTGGAATTGACCTTTTCCATTTGCGCGTCGAAGCCGGCGGCTTCGACTTTTTCCACCGCTTCTTCCTGGCTCAGGCCCGCGAGCCCTGCCGGCACCTTGGCGCTGCCCGGCCCCGAGCTGACCGTGAGTGCCACCTTCGGCTTCGAACAGAAGAAGCTGAGGAAGGCGCAGTCGAGCGGGGCGTGGCCGGCGGGCGGGTCCTGCTCGAGCACGGTGTTGGCGGCAACTTCCCGCCGCACGCGGCTGATCTCGCCCACCTTGAAGCCGTTCTGTTCCAGCAGAGCGATCGCTACGTTCAGCTGGTTGCCGGTCACAGCCGGCACGTCGGTGGTCGTGTCGCGGGTCAGGGCGAAGCCCAACAGTGCGCCGATCAACACGGCGGCGACGGCCAGCCAGATCCATCGCCGGCGACGGTGCTCCCCTTCGTCGGAGGCAGCGGCATCCTCGGGAGCGGCGACCGGCGGCGGCAGCGGCGCGAACGCGGCGGTCCCTCCCTGCTCGGCGGCCGGGTTGCGGGCCGCCGCGTCGAGCGCGGCGATGAACGCCTCGGCGCTCTGGAAGCGCCGGCCAGGATCCTTTTCGAGCGCCCGCATCGTGATCGCGTCGAGGGCCGGCGAGACCGCCGGGGCGATCGAGCTCGGCCGTTGCGGCGTGTGTGAGACCTGTTTCATCGCGATCGCCACCGCCGAATCGGCCTCGAAGGGGGGCCGCCCCGCGAGCGCCTCGTACAGCATCACCCCGATCGAGTAGAGGTCGGAGACCGCGGTCACCGCCTGGCCCTGCGCCTGCTCGGGCGAGAGGTAGTGCGGGGTGCCCATCACCGAGCCGGCCTGGGTTATCTCCGAGGCGCCGGCGCGGGCGATGCCGAAGTCGGTGACGGTGGCCTTTCCCTCCTCGTCGACGATCACGTTGTGCGGCTTGAGGTCACGGTGGACGACCCCGTGGCGGTGCGCGTAGCCGGCCGCCTCAAGCACCTGGCGGATCAGCGCCACCGACTGCTCCGGCGTCAGGCCCTGGTCGATCAGCTCCTTCAGCGGGCGCCCCTCAAGCAGCTGCATCGCGATGTAGTAGGTGCCTTCGATGTCACCGCGGTCGAAGACGGCGACGATGTTGGGGTGCGAAAGGCTTGCGGCCGCCTCGGCCTCGCGGCGGAAGCGCTCGACGAACTCGCGGTCCTGGGCAAAGCGACGGTGCAGGATCTTCAGCGCGACGCGGCGCTGCAGGTGCGGATCCTCGGCCAGCCAGACGTCAGCCATCCCGCCCGAGCCGATCCGCCGCAGCAAGCGGTACCTGCCGTCGATTGTGCTTCCCTCGCCGACTTCAGCCGACACTCTCAGCTCCCTTCGTTGAGGATCGTTTCGGCGACGTCGCGGAAGATCGGCGCCGCCACGTCGTTGCCGAACTGGGTCGTGCAGCCAACCGTCGCGGCGATCGCGATCTTCGGTTCGTCGGCCGGGACGAAGCCGATGAACCATGCCTGGTTCTCTTCGCTGCCGCCGCCGCAGGCCGCGTTGCCCGGCGTTTCAGCCGTGCCGGTCTTGCCCGCAACCGGCACGCCGGGGATCGCCGCATTGGTGCCGGTCCCTTCGCTGACCACGCCTTCCATCGCCGTCGTCAGCTCTTCCGCGGTCTGCTCGTCGATCGGCCGGCTGTACTCGGATGGGTCGAGGCTCTTCGTCACCCGCCCGTCGGGATCGACCACCCGGCTCCAGATCTGCGGCTTCATCAGCTTGCCGCCGTTGGCGATGGCCGCCGTGACCTCCGCCATCTGCAGCGGCGTCACCAGCAGCCGCTCCTGGCCGATCGCCACCCGAGCAATGTCGATCGGGTCGCCGGGCCCGAGCAGCTTGCCACCTTCGTAGATGCCGCTCGGGTAAACCTGGTCTTCGGGGAGGTCGATCGCCGGGGTCGAGTTGAAGCCGAAGCGGTCCATGTATTCGAACAGGGTTTCCTCGCCGACCTGTTCGCCGAGCTGGGCAAACCAGGTGTTGACCGAGTTGGTCAGGGCGGTGTCGAGGGTGATCGGACCGAAGTTCTCGGCGAAGTCGTTCTGCAGCGGCTGGCCCTGGACGTCGAGTTCCCCCGGCGCGTCGATCGCCGTTTCGGGAGTGATCGCGCCGCTGTCCAGGCCGGCGGCGGCGGTCACCACCTTGAAGGTCGAGCCGGGCGGGAACTCGCCTTGCGTAGCGCGGTCGACCAGCGGCGCTTCCAGCTCGTTTTCGTTCAGCTTCGAGAGTTCGAAGGGGACGCGGTTGGGATCGTAGGGCGGGTTGGAGGCAAGCACCTTGACTCGGCCACTGCTTGGCTCGATCGCGACGACCGCGCCAAAGCCGGCTTCTTCGAGGTCGCTCAAGGCGACACGCTGCGCTTCGGCGTCAATGCTGGTGACGATGTCGTCGCCTTCCTGGTTACGGCCGCGCAGCTCGTCGAGGATCGAGCTGAATTCCGATTCTTCGCCGATCAGTTCGTCGTTGTGGAATTTCTCGAACTCGCTGTCGCCCTGGCGGACGAAGCTGTAGCCGATCGGGTGGCCGTAGAGCGCCCCTTCGGGGTAGCGGCGCACGTAGCGCCGGTTAGCGCCGCTGCCCTTGGCGACCGAACGGGCGAGGACGGTGCCGTCGGCGGCGAGGATCCGGCCGCGCTTGATCTGCTGCTGCTCGAGCAAGGGGCGCTTGTTGGCTTCCTTGTCCTTGAGCGCCTTGGCGTCGAAGACCGACCAGTAGGAGGTGAAGGCGATGAGGATCCCGAAGAGGACGACGATCAGGCCGAAGAGCCTGACGATCTGGCGGTTCACGTTCCCTCCAGGGCAAAGCCGCCGCGGGGGGCCACCGCCTCACGGCGGGCGCGGTCGGAGATCAACAGCAGCAGGGCCAGCAAGACGAAGTTGGCGACGATCGAACTGCCGCCGTAGCTGATGAAGGGCAGGGTGACGCCGGTGAGTGGGATCACCCGCGTGACGCCGCCGATGATGACGAAGGCCTGGATCGCGAAGACGGCGGTGAGGCCAGTCGCCAGCAGCTTGGAGAAGCCGTCGTCGGCGAGCAGGGCGATCTTGAAGCCCCGCGCCGCGATCAGCAGGTAGATCAGGATCACCCCGCAGGCGCCGAAGAGCCCCAGCTCGTTGACGATCAGCGAGTAGATCGTGTCGGTCTGCGCCGCCGGCAACAGCGCGTCGTGGGTGCCGGGGATCGTGATCAGCGCCTGGCCGAACCCCTTGCCGAAGAGGCCGCCGTCGGCCTGGGCGAAGATCGACTGCAGGATCTGGTAGCCGCTCGCGGTCGGGTCGTTATAGGGGTTGAGCCAGATCTCGACCCGATCGTGGACGTGCGGCACGGTCGAGGCGAAGAACCAGGCGCCGAGCAGGAAGAGCGCCATGCCGATGACGACGAAGGAGAAGCGGCCGGTCGCCACGTAGATCAGGGCGAGAAAGGCGGCGAAGAACATCAGCGAGCTGCCGAGGTCGCGGATGAAGACGAGCATGAACATCGAGGCACCCCAGACGACGAGCAGCGGGCCGAGATGCTTGAGCGGCGGCAGGGTCACGCCCAGCACCCGCCGCGCGCCGACGATCAGCACCTCGCGCCGCTCGCGCAGGTAGCTGGCGAGAAAGACGACGATGCAGATCTTCGAGAACTCGGCCGGCTGGAAGGCGAGCGGCCCGATCTTCACCCCGAGGTAGGCGCCGTTGACCTGCTGGCCGATGCCAGGCAACCGCGGCGCCAGCAGCAGCAGCAGGCCTACCCCGGCGATCGTGTAGCGGTAGCGCTCAAGCACGTCGTAATCGCGCAGGAAGTGGATCGTCACGGCGAAGAGGACGAGGCCGAGGACGAACCAGTTGGCCTGGTCGCGGGCGAGCCCCTCGTCGATCCGGTAGACCATCACCAGGCCGAAGGCGGTCAGCAGGGCAACCAGCGGGAAGAGGTAGGGGTCGGCGTCGGGCAGGCGCAGGCGCAGGTAGACGTGGGTGGCGAGGCAGACGGCGAGGAAGTAGGCGCCGTAGACGAGGCTGAGGTTGCCGAGGCGGGCGTTCTCCTGGGCGAAGACCGCGGCGAAGCCGGCGCTGAGCAGCAGGGCGACCGGGATCAGGGCGAGCAGCTCCCGGTTCCTGGCGGAGAACCTCAAGGCACTCCCTGGCTGCGTTCGATGTCTTCGATCAGCGAAACGGCGTCCGAGCGCGAGCGCACGTCGTGGCCGCTGACCGCTTCGCGCCGCCTGCCGGGCAGCGCCCCGGTCTGTACCGGACTTGCGTAGCGCTCCTGGTAGAGCGAGACGCCGAAGGGAAGTTCGTAGGGGAGGCCGCGGTAGAGAGCGACCCGGCCGCTGTCGTCGGTGCCGAGGAACCAGACCTGGCGGTTGCCGTACCAGGCGCCGAAGGCGATAGCCGCCAGGATCGCCACGACCGCGAGCACCTTGGCCGTGGTGCGCAGACCCCGCCGGCTGGGCTTCGCGCTGAGCCGTTCGCGCCGCTCCCGCGCCGCCGCCCCGGCGGCGCGGCGGCGCACCTCGGTCGCCGTCAAACCGGACTCCTCGGCGGCGGCGCCGACCAGCGTCGCTTCCTCGGGAGCCTCGCCCAGCGGAGCCGCCGCGTCGCCGAGGCGGAAGGCAAGCGCGGTGATGTTGTCGCGACCGCCGGCCGCGTTGGCCTCGTCGATCAGCGTCCGCACCGCCTCGCGCACCGAGTCGGTGCCGGCGAGAACGGCGGCGATGCGCTCCTCGCCGACCATCGTCGTAAGGCCGTCGGAGCAGAGCAGGAAGAGGTCGCCGGGGGCCGCCGGCACGGTCTGTACGTCCACCTCCACCTCGGGCTCGGGCCCGAGGGCGCGGGTGATGATCGAGCGCTGCGGGTGCTCCTCGGCCTGCGCGTCGGTGATCTGCCCCTTGCGCCGCATTTCCTCGACCAGCGAGTGGTCGCGGGTGAGGCGTTCGAGCTTGCCGCGGCGCAGGCGGTAGGCGCGGCTGTCGCCGACGTGACCGATGCCGACCTCTTCTTTCTGCGCGTCGACGATCGCGGCGGTGATCGTCGTCCCCATCCCGGCGCGCGAGGGGTCGGCGCGAGCGAGCTCGTGGATGCGCCGGTTGGCCGCTTCGATCGTCTCGCGCAGGAAGCCCTCGGGAGGACCGTCGGGCAGGTCGCGGTCGAAGGCGTCGGCGGCGGCCTTCGAGGCCACCTCGCCCGCCTGGGCACCGCCCATGCCGTCGGCGACGACGAAGATCGGCGCGCGGACGAAGAGCGAGTCCTCGTTCTCGCTGCGCTGCCGGCCGGTATCGGTGCGGAAGGCCTGGTCGTCTACGCGCAGCACTTATCAGCCGCCCTCGAACCTGAACTCGGTGTCGCCGATCCGCACCACGTCGCCGTCGATCAGCTCCGACTCGCCGTGCAGGGCGGCGTCGTTGAGCAGGGTGCCGTTGGTGGAGCTCATGTCTTCGACGTAGGCGCGTCCCTCGCGGGAGAAGATCCTGGCGTGCAGGCCGGAGGCGTAACGGTCCTCGATCCGCAGATCCGCTTCCTGGGAGCGGCCGATCGAGAGGCCGCCGATCAGGTCGTAGCGCTCGCCCTCGCGCAAGCCGCCGCCGCGCAGCGCCACCAGCCAGGCGTCGCCGCCGGCCGAGCTGCCCTCGAAGGCCGGGACCGGGTGAAAGCCGGTCGCGTCGGGTGCCGGCGCAACCGTGCCGCGCAGGTCCTTCAGGGCGCTGCGCGCGATCCAGAGCAGGAAGAGGTAGAGGACGGCGAGGAAGCCGAACTTGAGGGCCACAGAGATCGGGTCGTAGTCCACCCCCGGCACCCTAGAGCCAACTGAGGCGCTATTGCTCGACGTCGAACTGGAAGGTCGTGGTGCCCAGGGTGACCTTGTCGCCCGACTTGAGCCGGGTCGAGCCGACGCGGCGGCCGTTGACCTTGACCCCGTTGGTCGAGCCGAGGTCGGCGATCGTCCAGTCGCCGCTCGGAGAGCGGCGCAGCTCGGCGTGATGGCGGGAGACGTTGGGGTCGCGCAGGACGCAGTCAGCGTCGCGCGAGCGGCCGATCGTCGAGCGGGCAGCGTCGAGTACGTAGCGGCGGTCATCGACGGTGACCACGCCGCGGCTTGCCACTTCGGCGCGGCGGGAAGGGGCCTGAGCGGCGGGCGGCGCGTCGCGGACCGCCGAGTAGACCATCGTGTGGCCCTCCTCCCCCTGGCTGGGCGCGGCTCCCTCCTGGGCGGGTGGCTTCACCAGCCGCGCCTGGATGCCGAACTCGCCCAGCCGCAGGCGCTCGTCGGTCTCGAAGGCGACCGTGGGTCGGGTCAACAGGTCGTAGCCGCGGCGGCGCGCGTGCTCCAGCAGGTAGCCGGAGAGCTCCTGCTCGAGCGAGCGCTCGTAGCCCTCGAGGCGGGTGCGATCCTTGCCCGAGAGGTAGACCGTGTACTCGTTGGGGACGTAGACGCGAGCGACGCCGGCGGTCTTGTGAGCGTCCATCTCCTTGGCCAGCTTGCGGGCCAGCTCGACCGGCTGCACCTCGGAGCTGAAGGCACGGCTGAAGACCCCCTCGACGAGGCCTTCGATCCGACTCTCGAGGCTGCGTAGGACGCTGATCGGGAAATCCTAGGGTAGGAAGGCACCGTGGCCCAGGGCGAGCCAGGCGCCGAGCATCGCGGCGGCGGCAAGGGCGCCCACCCGCGGGCCGAGCGGGTGACTGGCCTGGGGCAGGTCCTCGGCGAGGTGGTCGAGCGAGTCCTCGATCGCGCTGCCCAGTTCCTCCAGGCTGGGGCGTCGTGCGGGGCACGGCGCCAGCGCCGCGTCGATCGTGTCGCTGAGCTCACGGGGCAGATCGGGGCGCAGCCGTCGCAGCGGGCGGAGGCGGTCGCCGATTGCCCGGGCCGTGGCGGCGGGGGTCGCGCGGCGGTTCGGGTTCTCGCCGCCCCAGCACTCGTACAGGGTCAGGGCGAGCGAGTAGACGTCGGCCTCGGGGCCGGCGGAGCGACCCTCGGCCTGCTCCGGGGACATGTAGGCGAGGGTGCCGACTACATCGCCCGGGGCGGTCAGCGAGGCGCCGTCGGCGAGGCGGGCGATACCGAAGTCCATCAGCTTGGCGCGGAACTCTCCCTCGGGCGCGACGACGACGTTCTGCGGCTTGATGTCGCGGTGGACGACGCCGCGCGCGTGGGCGTGGTCGAGCGCCTCGCAGAGATCGGCGCCGATCTCCGCGATCTCGCGGTCGCTGAGCGCCCCATCGCGGCCAAGGCGGGCCAGGGTCGAGCCCTCGACCAACTCGGTGACGAGCAGCGCGTTGCCGTCCTCCTCCCCCATCTCGTAGAGCGTGACGATGCCCGGATGGTTGAGCCGCGCCGCCGCTTGGGCCTCGCGCAGGACGCGGCGGCCGGCCTCTCCGCGCGATTCGATCGCCTTGACCGCGACGGTGCGCTCCAGGCGCCCGTCCCAGGCCTCGTAGACGACGCCGAAGCCGCCGCTGCCGATGCGGCGCTCGATCAGAAAGCGGTTGAGCACAAGGGAACCGACCACGGCACTATCCGACTTCGCCGCGAATCCGCTTCCTCCTGCGACATACTGCCTGCTACTTGGAGGATTCGCTCGCATCCCGGCCGGGGCGTCGACCGCGCCCGCCACGCCGTCCCGAACGGCAGCAGATCCTGTTGCGGCGCGGGCTCGCACTCGGCGCCGGCCTGCTGGTCCTGATCCTGATCGTGCTCGGCGTGCGCGGCTGCCTCAACGCCCGCAAGCACCGGGCCCTGAGCGACTATGCCCGCAACGTCACCCAGATCGTCGACGAGACCGAAAAGACCAGCAAGTCGTTCTTCGGCAAGCTGGCGGATCCTGGCGGCCTCTCGGTGACCGAGTTCGTCGCCGAGGTCAACGCCGACCGCAGCGCGATGGACAGCTACGTCTCGCGGGTCGACGGGCTCGATACCCCGGGTGACATGGGCAACGCGCAGAAGGCGCTGGAGCTGGTCTACGAGCTGCGCGGCAGCGCGATGACCGAAATCGCCGATCGGATGAGCACAGCGCTCGGCGACGTCGGCGCGGAGAAGGCGACCGAAGCGATCGCCAAGCAGATGGGCGTGCTGGCGGCGAGCGACGTGCTCTACGCCGAAGTGGCACGGCCCGAAATCAACGGCGTCCTCGCCGACAACGGGATCGACGGGGACGACGTGCCGAAGAGCGTCTTCCTCCCGGACGGGACCAAATGGCTGGACGAAAGCGCCGTCAGCGCCGCGCTCGGCTCGGTCAGCGGCGCAAGCACCGAAACGACGGGAGGCGTGCACGGGCTGGGATTGATCTCGACCAGCGTCAACGGCACCGAACTCGTCGCGGAAGGGAGCGTCTCGGTCTCGGCGGAAGAAACGCCGGAAGTCGAAGTCGAAGTCGAAAACCAGGGCGAATCGGCCGAGAACGGAGTGACCGTCTCGGTCACCGTCAACGGCGGCGAAGCGGTGACCCAGGACATCAGCAGCATCGAAGCGAGCGAACGGGCGACCGTGACGATCCCGCTTACGCCGGCGCCTAAAGGGGAAACGACGCTGGAAGTGGAAGTGGAACCGGTGCCGGGCGAGGAAGTGTCGGAAAACAACGAAGCGTCGTACACGGTTATCTTCGAATAGAGATGCGGATCGCCTTCCTAGGTCCGGCGGGCACCTTCACCGAAGACGCTTTGCGGGAGGCTGCTCCTGAGGGTGAGGAGATTGAGGCGCTTCGGATGCCTACGGTTCATGACGCGATCCTTGCTGTTGAGGGGGGTGAGGCTGAGCGGGCGCTGGTGCCATTCGAGAACTCGATCGAGGGGTCGGTGCGGAGTACGTTGGACACCCTGGCCTTCGACACCGAGGCGGTGACGATCGTCGGTGAGCACGACTTCCGCGTCCACGCCCATCTGATCGCCCGTGAGGGCGTCGACCTGGAGCAGATCGCGGCGGTCCTCTCCCACCCTCAACCGCTGGCCCAGTGCGCCGGCTTCCTGCGCGAGTGCCTGCCGGGGGTGGAACGACGCAGCGTCAGCAGCACCGCCGAGGCGGTGCGCATGGTCGGCGAGTCGGTGCGACCGTGGGCGGCGATCGGCGCCCGCGCCGCCGCCGAGCTCTACGGCTGCACGGTGCTGCGCGAGGGGATTGAGGACGAGGCCGACAACATCACCCGCTTCGTCTGGATCGCCCCCGCCGAGACGAAACCACAGGGCGAGGGCCCACGGAGGACCTCGCTCGTCTTCTCCGAGCTGGGCGCCGACCATCCTGGCGCCCTGGTCGACGCCCTGCGGGAGTTCTCGGGTCGAGGCGTCAACCTCAGCCGCATCGAGTCCCGCCCGCTGCGTCAGGGCCTCGGGCGCTACATGTTCTTCTGCGACCTCGAAGGGGCGGTGGACGACCGGCCCGTCTCAGAAGCGCTGGACGCCCTACGAGCCAAGGCCGAGAGTGTTCGGATTCTGGGTTCTTATCCCATTGGTTGAGGGGGAGGGCAGGGGTGGCCCTCGCCCCGACAAGTGCCGGTCTAATTAGACCGGCACTTTGAGTATCCGCCGGTTCGAGGGCCACCCCTGCCCTCCCCCTCTCACGGCATGCGTAGAATTCCCCAGCAAGATGGCACGGGTTCTTGTGCTTAATGCGACCTACGAGCCAATCAACGTCTGCACGTTGAGACGCGCTGCTGTGCTGCTGTTGAAGGAAAAAGCCGAGTTGCTGGAGCGGCGCGAGGGGGCGATCCACTCTGAGCACATGACGCTGGAGCGGCCCGATGTGATTCGGCTGGTCTCCTATGTGCGGGTACCGCGGGAGGCGCACCGGCGCAAGATCACCCGGCGAGCGGTGCTCGCCCGCGACTCCTGGACCTGCCAGTACTGCGGATCGACCAAGTCGGGCCTCACGGTCGACCACGTCATCCCCCGCAGTCGCGGCGGCAAATCGGTCTGGGGCAACATCGTCGCCGCCTGCGCCAGCTGCAACCGCCGCAAGGGCAACCGCCTCCCCCACGAGATCCAGATGCACCCGAAGAAGTCGCCAAAGGCCCCCGGGCCGAGCATCTTCATCCAGGTAGCCAGCCCGAACATCCCGCCTGCCTGGCAGCAGTACTTACCCGTCGCTGCCTAGCTCCTCCTGCCGCGACTCGTCCTCGGGCGGCGCCGACTCTTCGGACTCGACCACGAGAGCGACGGCGCTGACCCGGTCGTCGTCCTTGATGTTCATCACCCGGACCCCCTGCGTCGGGCGGCCCATCAGGGAGATGCCCCCCGCTTCGGTCCGCTGCACCATCCCGTTCTGGGAGATGAAGAGCAGGTCCTGGTG
>Ga0193695_1000035_pt1 | contig 30138 bp, 29 predicted proteins | sample L3s2metaG_FD_160568 | JGI IMG/M metagenome (GOLD analysis project Ga0193695, IMG submission 160568) | Soil microbial communities from a riparian zone of the East river system, Colorado, United States - L3s2 | ecosystem: Environmental > Terrestrial > Soil > Riparian zone | place: USA: East River... | reverse complement strand
AAGGAGAGCACGTGGCCGTACGGAGACGACTCGATTCACTGGGAGAATGACGGCACCGGTTACCTGATACTTACTCCTGATTCCATGCAGCTCACAATGTTGAGAGCAAAAGGAACCTCTGTCGAGTACATCCGGGTGTCGCGAAACGGCGCAGCGTAGGCATCCGAGGCACTATCCGATCACCATCCGAATATCCTCAAAGCTACCGCCAACCGCATGCGTGTATCGCGCCAACATCGTCTCGACCCGGTGCCCGACGGTCTCGGCAAGGTCGGCGTCGTTGACGCCGGTGCCGCGTAGGTGGGTTACATAGCTATGACGACACTCGTGAGGCCGGATGTCTAGGCCGGAGGCTTCCTGGGCGGGCTTCCAGAGGTCGCGGTAGAAGGTGCGCTCGCGCCATAGGCGGCCGGTTGGGGTCGTGAAGAGGAGGTCGCAGTCAGGGTCGTTCGTCTGGATCTGGGCTTCGAGCATTCGGGCCAAGGTCACCGGCACCGGAACGACACGGCCGGCGTCGGGCTCGCCGTGGTCGGTCTTCGTTCCCTCGACGATCACTCCCTCATGGGCAGTGCGGCGGACCGGGAGCGTCTCGCCGTCGAAGTCTTCGGGCGTATTCCGACATCACGCGAAGGGTTCTCTGGGCGTTCGAGCGCGGTTGGTCCTGCGAGGTTTAGTGTCGGCTAGGGCGCTGGACGTACTCGCATCTGCGAGCTCGGTCGAAGGGGTCGGCGGCGGCTCCCCTGCGCCCGCTCCCTACAACATCGTTGCCGGATCCGCAGTCGATTCTGTCTCGACGTTTGTCGGGCTGCATGCTGATCCCATCGAATCCGCCCTCTGCTTCGACTACGTCGGCCCCCGGGCCGGGAAAGATGAGGTCGGAGAGAGGGCTGCCGACTATCCGGTCCCGTCCCTTTCCACCTTCGAGCAGGCCGCCGCTGAATTCCCCGACATCCCCAGTCGTGTCACTGAGCAGGGTGTCGTTGCCGCGCCCCCCCGAAGCTGCGACTTCCAGATCGACAGGAGGAACGACCTCGATCGTGTCGGAGCCCCCTCTCCCGTCGACATAGGTGGCACGTCGACAGCCGCTACCCCGGCTGGTCTGACTAGTGGTGTGACCGGCAACGTTGCCGGTCACACCACTAGCCGGGTGAGGCGTCAGGCGCCGCGTGATCCTCTTCCGCTTGGCGGATCAAACCCCGCCAATCGGTGGTGCGGAAGACCAGCAGCATCGCGGCAAAGCCGAGCACGACCGACCAGGCCGCCATCGCGATCTGCGTACCGACCGAGAAGGAGAGGACCGCGGAGCGCGAGGGACCGTGCAGCGTCGCCACCAACAGCGCCTGCTGAGCGCCTGCGCCACCCGGCGTGAGGGGGACGATGTTGGCGATCGCCTGCACGCTCATCACCAGCATCACGTTGCCGACCGAGCCGCCGATGCGGAAGGCATCGAGGAAGAGCCAGAAGGCGGCAAAGCGGAGGAGCCAGCCGAGTCCCTGCCAGGCCGCGACCTCGCGCAGGTAGCGGCGTGGCATGGTGAGGATGGCCACACCCTGTTTGACTCTGTCCCAGAAGCGCCGCACCCGGTGCGCCAGCAGGTAGACGGCGAGGGCGATCGCCAGCAGCAGCGCCGCGCTGACGATCAGGAAGACCTGCGGGTGTTCTGCCCAGAAGGAGATCTCGAAGGCCGGCAGATCGGGTAGCCGCGGGGGCTTCGGCAACAGGCCCCGCGAAATCGCATAGAGCAGAACCAGCGCCCCGACCGTCGTGTCGAAGACCGTCTGCACGAGAAACGAGGAGGTGACGGCCGGATAGGAGGATCCGGGGATCTGCCGCTTGACGAGGAAGACCTTGGTCACGTCGCCGGCGTGAGCGGGGAGGATCGCGTTGATCCCCGCCCCGGCCAGGTAGGCGGCGCTGAGCTCCAGGAAGGAGATGCGTACACCGGGGTAAGCCGCGTGCAGCACGTTGCGCCAGGCCCAAGCACGGGCCAGCTGCATTCCCGCCAGGCAGGCGAGGGCCAGCGCGAACGGTGTCCAGCGAATGTCCGATAGATGGTCGAAGAACGCCGCCGCCGCGCGGGCGAAAGATTCGGCGCTCGATGCGAAGTCGGCAAGTGGCATCGCAGCTACACTAGCCCGCTCGTGTCAGAGCCCGAGACGACTCAGGCCGTGCCCGCAGCCCCCCCTGACCCCGCCGACGAAGCGATGTGCGCGCGTGCCCGCGAGCGCTTCACCGGCGACCGCAACAGCCGCTTCCGCCGCCGCCGCAAGCGCCATGCCGAGCTGCCCAACCTGATCATCGTCGGCGGCCTCAAGTGCGGCACGACGAGCATCCACCACTACCTCGGCCTCCATCCGGAGATTCAGATGTCGAAGCCGAAGGAGCTCAACTTCTTCGCCCGGGAGCTGAACTGGGACCTCGGCCTCAACTGGTACGCGAGCCGCTTCGACGACCGCTTCAAGGTGCGCGGCGAGTCCTCCCCCCACTACACCAACCTGCCCCGCTTCGAGGGGGTGCCGCGCCGGATCAAGGAGCACTGCCCCGACGCCCGCCTGATCTACATGGTGCGCGATCCGATCAAGCGCATCCTCTCGCACTGGGTGCACGCGACCGGCGCCGGTTACGAGACCCGCGAGTTGGTCCCGACCCTGTCGGTGCCCGACTCCTCCTACATACACCGCTCGCTGTACTGGATGCAGCTGCATCCCTACCTGGAGCTGTTCGACCGCGAGCAGATCGAGGTGATCTCCCAGGAGGAGCTGCAGGGCGAACGCGAGGAGACGATGCGCAAGGCATTCCGCTTCGCCGGCGTCGAAGAGAGCTTCACCTCCGAGCAGTTCGACCGCGAGTGGGAGAAGTCGAGCGCCAAGCAGGGCGACAAATACCAGGTGATGGAGAAGCTGGTGAAACTGCCGGGCCTACGGTCCCTCGATCGCAACTTCGACCGCCTGCCCGAGTCGCTGCGCTGGATCGTCGAGAAGGTCGTCCACGACCCGGAGAAGCCGCCGGCGGCGAAGCCCGAGCTTCCCGACGACCTCTACGAGACGCTCCGGGGCCGCTTCGGCACCGACGTCGCCGCGCTGCAGGAGTTCGTCGGCCGCGAGTTCGCCGGCTGGCACGAGTACTCCTAGGCAGCGCGTTCGCGGTTTGTCGGACTGAGCGCGACAAACCGCGAACGCGGCAATAGTCTCCGCCCGATGCGGCGGCTGCTTCCCGATCCCGGCCCGACCACCGTCGAGGAGCAGCTCGACTCCTACCGGCCGTGGGAGCACCCGCCAGATGACCGCCCCTACGTGGCGATGAACTTCGCCGCCACGGTCGACGGGCGGGCGGCGATCGAGGGCCGCTCCGGCCCGATCGGCTCAGAGGTCGACACCGCGATGCTGGTTGCGTTGCGCGCTCGCTTCGACGCGGTGATGATCGGGGCCGGCACGATGCGGGCCGAGCGCTACGGCGGAATCGGCAAGCGGCTTGTGGTGGTCGAAAGCGGGCCTGAGGGCCAGGTGGACCTCCCCGCCCTCCTGCGATCCCTGCACGAGGAAGGGGTCAGGGCGCTTCTGTGCGAGGGCGGGCCGACGCTACACGGCTCGCTACAGGCCGCCGGGCTCGTCGACGAGCTCTTCCTGACGATCGCGCCGAAGCTGGCCGGCGGCGGCGCGCCGCGGATCCTCGAAGGCGACCTGACGGCGGTGACGCCACTCGAACTCGCCTGGCTGCTGGAGGAAGACGGCGAGCTCTTCGCTCGCTACCGGCGACGCTGAGCCCGATACCGTTCGCCCGACCGGACCCGACGAGAGGACGCCAGAGCGATGGACTTCAAGCCCAGCCCCCAGGTCGAGACCCTGCGCGAGCGCATCCTCGACTTCATGGACGCGCAGATTTACCCGCGGGAGCGGGAGATCATGGCGGCGCTCGACGCCGAGGTCGGGCCCGGCGTCCCCTACCCGAAGATCCTGGTCGAGGTTCGCGAGCGGGCGAAGTCGGAGGGTCTGTGGAACCTCTTCATGCCCGACGAGCGCTTCGGCCCCGGTCTCAGCAACTGGGAGTACGGGCTGCTCTGCGAGGAGATGGGCCGCAGCCCGGCGGCGGCGGCGATGGCCTTCAACTGCTCCGCGCCCGACACCGGCAACATGGAGATCCTCGCCGAGCACGGGTCGGAGGAACAGCGCGAGCGCTGGTTGGAGCCGCTGCTTGAGGGCCGGATCCGCTCCTGCTTCTCGATGACCGAGCCGGATGTGTCCGGCTCGGACCCGACCCTCTTGCAGGCGCGCGCGGTGCGCGACGGCGACGAGTGGGTCCTCGACGGCCACAAGTGGTTCACCTCGGGCGCGGTCGGTGCCGAGCTGGCGATCGCGATGGTCGTCACCGATCCCGGGGCGCCACCCTACTCGCGCGCCTCGATGATCTGCGTGCCGACCGACACGCCCGGCTTCAACCTCGTCCGGCCGATCTCCGTGATGGGCCACGACAAGGGCCCCGGCCACTGCGAGATCCGCTACGAAGGGTGCCGCGTGCCCGTCGCCAACCTGCTCGGCGAGGAGGGCAAGGGCTTCGCGATCGCCCAGGACCGGCTCGGCCCGGGGCGCATCCACCACTGCATGCGGGCGATCGGCACCGCCGAGCGGGCGCACGAGATGATGTGCCGCCGCGCCAACGAGCGCCAGGCCTTCGGCGGACCGCTGGCCGACAAGCAGTTCGTGCAGGAGGCGATCGCGACCTCGCGGATGGAAATCGACCAAGCGCGCCTGCTGACGATGTACGCGGCGTGGAAGATGGACACCGAGGGCAAGCGCGCCGCCCGCCAGTCGATCTCGGCGATCAAGATCGTCGCCGCGAACATGGTGATGGAGGTGCTCGACCGGGCGATTCAGATCCACGGCTCGCTCGGCATGACCGACGACACCCCCCTGGCCGCCCTCTGGCGCTTCAGCCGCATGCTGCGCCTAGCCGACGGCCCCGACGAGGTCCACAAGATGGTCCTCGCCCGCCGCGAGCTCAACCGCTGGTCCAAGCGCGACGAGGCCGAAGCTGCGGGCAATCTAGAGCCCAAGCACGCCCCCCGTCCGATCTGAGCGGGCGCACTCCCATTCGGGAGCCCAGAACACCTCGCGCCAGTTTCACCTACAAGCTGCCCGTCGACGAGGGGGAGTCGTCCACCCAGCCAGATTGATCTGGACACATAAGACCGTTTATCTGGACACATGAGTCTGGCACTGGCGGAGACGGCCGCCGCACTTCACTGCGATGAGCGCACCCTACGACGCTACGCAGACATCGGGCTCCTGCGATCGGAACGGGGACCGCGCCGAGAACTGCGGCTTCCGCATAGCGAGGAGATCTACCTGCGGCAACACTGGGAGGTACTCCATGGCCTGCGAGAGGCGATACGCACCGAGCACAGCGTCCGCCTGGCCGTCCTATTCGGCTCCACCGCTACCGGCGAAGACCTCCCCCAGTCCGATGTCGATCTGCTGGTCGAGCACGCGACCGGCGACCTGGGACAGATCGTCGAGCTCCAACGGCGCCTCCGAAGACGGACGGGGCGGGCGATTCACCTCGTCTCTCTCGACGATGCCGCGCGGTCTCCCCTTCTGCTGGCCGATGTTCTGCGCGAGGGGAGGGTAATTGTCGATCGCGATGGCTCCTGGCAGCGGCTTGAGGAGAGCCGGCGACGGGTGCAGCGTGAAGCCGCCACAGAGGAGGCAGCGACTCGCGCCGCCGCGCAACGAGCAGTCGCGGATGCACGCAGAAGGCTCCGCGCCTGATGGGGACGGGCGGCGGAGCCAAGGGCCAGAAACGACTCGATCACATCCTTCGGCAGATCCCCGTTGCCCGGGAGCAGCTGCTGACCGCGATCGACGACCTGGCCCCAAGCTTCGACGTCGCCGCCATACAAACGCGATCCAAGCGTACGCCGCAGCGGCTCTCCCTGGGAGACCCTTGCCGAGCTCGGCGTGATCTCTAAAGCTGCGACAACCCGTCTTCAGAATGTCAAGGACATGCCAACGCGCTTGCCCATGCCTATCCCCCGGTGTCGTGGCGGGCGTTGCACCAAGCCGTCGAGACCCTCCTCAGCGAGCTTGACTCCTACAAGGTCAAACTCGCCGACTGGCTGGAGGAACGAGGAGTCCTCTCGAAGTAAAGCTGCCAGCGCCGGCAGCGAGGAGATGATGTGCCGGCGCGCCAACGAGCGCCCAACCCTTCGGCAGCCCGTTGGGCCGACAAGCTGCCCGACACCCACGTCGTGCTCTGGTAGGGCAAGTAGTGGGGGGACGCGAGGCTGCGAGGCCAAAGAGGCTCAGCGAACAGAGGCGGCTCTTACTCCAGAGCAAGAAGTCCACCCACGCCGCTCAGCGACTGAACTTGCGGGAACACCAAAGGCCGCGGCGATACAGGACCAGTCGGGGTGCAGCATCACGATCACCTCGGCGTCGCGCTGCAACACATCCCAGGTAGCAGGGTCTTCTGGCTGGCGCCATAGCCGGCGGTGTGGGGATGCCAGATGGAATCGCCGCGACCATCGACGTTATCGTCGCGGCGGCGTTGGGAGCCGGCATCACCACCGCAACCTTTCGCCCTGCCCGTTCAGACACGGCGCGCCTCGACGTAAACCGAGGCCCCCTGGCGAAGAGCCCCCTCAAGCAGCATTTTTGGCGTTGCAAATTCTACAAGCCGTTCGTTGCAAGTTGTACATCATATTCCCAATCGGTCCTCCCGGTAATTCTCAATCTGCCTCGCCCCGCGAGACCTCGAGGAGGCTGAAGCCTCGCCGCCTGGCGTTTCAGCCGCATGCGAGGTCCACAAGGTGTCCTCGCCCGCCGCGAGCTCAACCGCTGGTCAAAGCGCGCCGAGGCCGAAGCCGCCGGCGAGCTCCAAGCACACCCGCGCCCGATCTGAGCCCAATCCCTTGGCGAATCGAGACGGCATCAAGAGCCTGAGATGCGACGCCCAGGCTGGGCCGGGCGGCGCATCTTGCTTGCTTGCTCGGCTAGCTGAATATCAGGTAGTAAGCAACCGTTACGCCGGTGCCGGCGTTGGCATTCTGGGTGTTGACCTCGATCTGGCCTTCCGGGCATCGGTGACCGGTGCCAGTCACGACCGTTGCCTCGACGATCTCATTCGAGCTGGGATCGGCGACGAAGTCCACCGAGCCGACAGCCGAATGAAGCGTGAACGGCACGCCAACGCACGAGGTGGCCGCCACGAACGGATTGCTTTTTTCCACCGTGACCCCGGCACTCGACTGGGCGGTGTCCACAGTCGGAATTCCTCCCGGAAACGTTATATGGGCGAACCCGAGGTGATTGCCGCCCACGGTGTCAGCGTTGGCCGCGCTTGGAACCTGACTGAAGGTCGACTCTTTCGCCTTGTCGCCGGTTACCGCGTCGTTGGCGATCTTGCTGGTCGTCACAGCGCTGTTGGCGATCTTTCGCTCGTGACCGCGCCATTGGCGATCTTGGTGGTGCCCACAGCACCTTTCTTGATCTTTCCGGCCGTCACGGCTTCCTTGACGATCTTGCCGGTCTTGATCGAGTTGGCTTTGATTTCATTGGCGCCGATCTTCGTCGCCGCGAATGCGGTCGCGCCGCCGAGCATGAGGAAGACGGCGAGCGACGACATCACGTTTGCATACGTGAAGTGTCTGCGAATCTGCTTCAAGAGTCTCTCCTTGGAGTCGCGGGTGGAGGGACTCGGGCGAGCCTTCATGCCCAGTTGAAGGGAATTCGGGGACTTCACAGGTCGGCCGGTCGACGTCAAACCCCATTTGGATCCGTGCTGGAATGGCCGGCGGCAATGCCCCTTGTGGGCCTCTGGCAGTGAGCACTTGGCGCCTCAGGCTCATCTGGACCTGATTTTGACGCCTAGCATAGTTCCCAGTCCTATATACATCAAAATAACTTGACAAAGAGGCCCGGGACCTGAAAGGGTCACTCAAGCTCAGATTGGTGCGGGGGAGTTGACAAATATCTCCTCACACTCGATTCAATCAATACAAAGGAGAATCTCTTGAAGTTCATGCGGAAACGACTCACGTACGCAAACGTGATGTCGTCACTTGCAGTTTTCCTCATTCTCGGAGGGGCCACGGCCGTTGCTGCAAACCAACTCGGTAAGAATTCTGTTGGCAGCAAGCAGCTAAAGGCCAATTCCGTCACCACGGCAAAGATCAAGAAGAACGCTGTAACTGCCAAGAAGATCAAGGCCAACGCCGTTGACGGTTCCAAGGTTAAGGATGGATCGTTGACTGGAACCGACATCAACTTGTCCTCACTCGGAACGGTGCCGAATGCTGCCAATGCGGCTAACGCTGCCAATGCGGCTAACGCTGCCAATGCGGCGAACGTCAACACCGTGAAGACCTTCTCGGCGGGTGGCGAAGATAACCAGCTGGTCAGTCTCGTCAAAACGGCAAACTTCGAGCTGATGGGCATCTGCGATCCGAACGGTGACTTCGATCCTCCTGGTGTTCAGTTCGAAAACACCGGTACCGCATTCGTGATCTACAATCGGAGCTCGGTGCCTGCTTTTGCGGACAGCGAAGATGATGAAGATGCCAATCTGGGGTTGAACGAGGGAGTCGTGTTCAATTACGACGATAACGGTGACGGGGGCGAGGCGATGGCCGTCGACGGCAATTTCCTGTCTGCGGCAAGCTGGGCCAACCTGCAGGCGGATGTCAACGACATAAACAACCCGGAAGCTGGGGACGATTATCCGTTCTCAACCGCTTGCCACTTCGCCGGCTCAGCGCTGGTTGGGTAAGCAACGTTCAAAAGTCTGAGTCTGCAAAAGGGGCCGGCGTCACGCCGGCCCTTTTGCGTACCAGAGGCATTCAGTCCTTGCGCTCCGCCATTTCGGCGGCTTCGGCGAGGCGCTCGACCAGGCGGGCGAAGTGTTCTATCCCCGGATCGACCTTGCCGTACTGGCCGGCGGCGTAGCGCGCGTAGACGCCCTCCAAGATGATCGCCAGCTTCCAGTAGCCGAGGGCGACGAAGAAGTCGAGCTCGGAGAGGTCGCGGCCGGAGCGCTCGGCATAGCGGTCGCGCAGTTCGCCGTTGGTCGGGAAGCCCGGCGCCAGGTTGGCGGGCTGGCCCAACGCCACCGGCTCATCCTCTCGCTCCGGCCAGTAGACCATCAGCAGGCCGACGTCGGCGAGGGGGTCGCCGAGAGTGCAGAGCTCCCAGTCGACCACCGCGGCGACCTCTCCACTCGGCGTGAGGATCATGTTGTCGAGGCGGTAGTCGCCGTGGACGATCGTCGCCGGGCCCTGCCCGGGGATGCGGGCGGCGAGCCGCTCGTGCACCGTGTCGATTGCCGCCAGCTCGCGCGTCTTCGACTTCTCCCACTGACCTTGCCAGCGGCGCAGCTGGCGGGCGACGTAGTCCTCCTTGCGGCCGAGATCGCCGAGCCCGACCGCGTCGGGGTCGACGGCGTGGATGCCGACCAGCGTCTCGGCGACCCGCTCGCCGATCGCCCGCCGTTCAGCCTCTCCGGGCAATGCCTCCGCCTCGGCGAGGCCGCGCAAGATCGGCCCGTCGACGAACTCCATCACGTAGAAGGGCGCGTCGTTCACCGAGTCGTCCTGGCAGAGGCCGACCACCGGCGCCACCGGCACGGCGGTCGAGCCCAGCGCCGAGACGACCTTGTACTCACGCCCCATGTCATGGGCGGAGCCGAGCCGCTTGCCGAGCGGGGGCCGGCGCAGCGCCCAGCGCTGCCCAGAGGCGTCGCTCACACCATAGGTGAGGTTCGAGTGGCCACCGGAAATTCGCTCGAAGGAGAGCGGCAATTCAACCCCGTCGACGTTCTGTTCGAACCAAGCCTCCACGCCGGCGCGGTAGATGCTCTCCGGCGCCCCGACAGTGCCGTCGGTCGTGCCTGTAGCCTCGTCGCCCATCGGCTCGCAAGCATATTCCGAGCAGCCTGCTCAGTTGACCACCGCTCGTATTCGGAATTCTGCTGCCGTATAGAAAAAACAGAATACGACGGGAGAAAACTCTAGAATCGGCGTCGTGGACGCCTATCGCAACCCCTATACCCCGGGCGCCGGCTCCCGCCCGGCCGCACTCGCGGGACGGGATGCGGAGATCGAGCAATTCCGCGTAATCCTCGGTCGGCTGTCACGGGGGGCTACCGAGCAGGGCCTCGTCCTTCACGGCCTTCGCGGAGTCGGAAAGACCGTCTTGCTCAACAAGCTCGAAGAGGTCGCAATCGAAGCCGGTTGGGCAACCGCGTTCAGCGAGGTACAGCGAGGCGACGAGTTCCGCGCCGTCGTGGCCCGCGCAATCCACAATGTCATTCGTCAATTGGAGGCACGTCGGACTGCCGTTCGTGCCCTCGCCAGGCTCAAGTCGGCGCTCCGCTCTTTCTCGGCGACGTTGACGAGCGATGGCGAGGTCAAGCTGGGCGTCGAAGTTTCCCCCACGGGCAGCGTAGGCGGCAGCGGCCACTTCGAGACCGACCTGGTCGAGATGTTCCTCGAGCTCGGTCGCGCGGCCACCGAGGTCGACACCGGCGTGGCGGTCCTTCTGGACGAGCTTCAACTCGCCGACCGCGAGGATCTCGAGGCTCTTGTCGCCGCCATACATCGCTCGAATCAGAAAGCGCTCCCGATCACGGTCGTCGCCGCCGGGCTGCCGACCCTGCCACAGGCGCTGGCCGAAGCAAAGACGTATGCGGAGCGGCTCTTCTCGAGTCCTTCGCTGGGCGCTTTGAGCGCGCCAGCCGCCAGAGATGCCCTGATTCTGCCTGCCCGTGCGCTTGGCGTCGAGTACACCGGCAACGCGCTCGAACTGATACTCGACAAAGCAAAGGGATACCCATACTTCATTCAGGAGTGGGGCCGCGGCGTCTGGAATGTCGCCGTCACAAGCCAAATCGACATCGAGGACGTCGCAGAGGCCGTGCCGCTGGTCCAGCGCAAGCTGGCCCAGAACTTCTTCTCGGCGCGGCTCTCGCGAACCACGCCGACGGAGCGTCGCTACTGTGCTGCGATGGCTAGCTTGGGGGAGGGACCGTATGAAAGCGCCGCGGTGGCGACAGCCCTGGGCTATGCGAACGTGCGGGCGGCATCCACTCTACGCGCATCGTTAATCGAGAAGGGCATGATCTTCAGCGCGGGCCGGGGCACCCTCGAATTCACCGTGCCGAGATTTGCGGCTTTTCTACGAGAGAGCGAAGACGGCAACGCTCCGCTGCCGGCGAACTGAGGTTCCCCTTGGCGAAGCCCGCCAGCACGCGACGTTTCCGACTCAGCCCATCGCTCGCCAACCGATTGACGATCGGCTTCGCGATCGCCTTCGCCGTGCTCACCGGCCTAGCCGTGATCGGCGTCGCCCGCTTCCTCCAGCAGCGCCAGGACTACGAGAACGCAACGGCCCGCTCCTACCAGCGTGAGATCGAGGCCCGCAACCGGCTCGCCCAAGGCCGACACCCGGTCGCCGCGCGAGCCGCAGTCCTCGCCCAGCAGCGGCATCGCAGCGAACTGCGCGACGAAATCTCAAGCGAGACGCGCGATACCGCGCTGCTGGTCGGGGCCGGCCTGATCGCCGGGCTGACCGGGGCGGCGTTGCTCTTCACCGGCCTGATCGCCTCGATGCGCCGCCCACTTGAGGATCTGGTCGATGCGTCGGGGCGACTTGCCGGCGGCGACCTCAACGCGCGCGTCAAGATCGGCGGCCTCTCGGAGACGGCGACGCTGGGGGCCGCGTTCAACGAGATGGCCGAGGAGCTGCAACGCCGCGCCGGAGAACGCGACCAGCTCGACCGGATGAAAGACGAGTTCGTCCTCACCGCCTCGCACGAGCTGCGCAGCCCGCTCACCTCGGTGCAGGGTTTCGCCGAGCTGCTGCTGCTCGAGCGCGAGCGGCTCAGCCCGAAGCAGGCCGACACGGTCGAGGTGATCCTCGACAACACGCGCCATCTCGTCCGCCTGCTCAACGACCTGCTCGACCTCGCCCGCAGCGATGCCGGGCGTCTGACGATCAGGGCGGAGCCGACCGAGGCGACGGGCCTGATCGAGGACGCGGTGCGGACGATGCGAGCGCAGTTCGACGCGCGCCGGCAGGAGCTGAACCTGGAGATCGAGACCGGCCTGCCGCGGATCGAAGCCGACCGGGACCGGATCCGTCAAGTACTGGTGAACCTGCTTACGAATGCAAATGAGTATTGCCCGGAAGGAGCGGGTATCGAGGTGAAGGCCCACCGCGCAGATGCCGACGTTGAGATCGAGGTGATCGACGACGGACCCGGCATACCGGCACCCCAACTCGAGCGCATCTTCGAACGCTTCACCCGCGGCGACGCGGGCGAGACGCAGCGGGTTGGTGGCACCGGCCTGGGATTGGCGATCTCCAAATCGCTGGTCGAGCTGCACGGTGGCACGATCGAGGCCGAGTCGATTCCCGGCGCGGGCTCGACCTTCCGCGTGCGGCTGCCGGCGATCGCCATGGACAGGGCCAAGGTGAGCTGATGGCGCAGATCCTTGTAGCCGACGATTCGGAGACCATCCTGCTCCTCATGCGCACCCGCCTGGAAATGGCGGGGCACGAGGTGGAGACCGCCGCCGACGGCCAGGAGGTGATCGACGCGGTGTCCCGTGCCGCCGCGCCACACGACGTCCTCCTGCTCGACGCGATGATGCCCCGCAAGTCCGGCATCGACGCACTGCGCGAGCTACGCGCCGCGGGCAACGACACGCCCGCCCTGATAGTCAGCGCCCATACCGACGCCGGCGACGAACCGGGGGACAGGGCCGACCTGGAAATCGCCGCCTACATAACCAAGCCAATCGACTTCGACCAGCTATTTGCCAAGATCACGGAGCTGGCCAGCTAGCTCTTGGCGATCTCCAGCCGGATCTCTTTCCCCTTCAGCTTCGTCCCGTCGAGGAACTCGACCGTGCGGTCGGCCTGATCGGGATCGACCTCGACGAAGGAGAAGCGATGCAGGACGCGGACGTCGTGGACCGCCTCGTCGGGAAGGACCGCGCCCTCGCGCAGCGCCCAGCGCAGGTCCTCCTCGTCGATCCCGCTGCGCTCGCCGCGGTTGACGAAGAGCTTGACCGCCTTGCCGTCGCTCGGCCTCGCGGCGCTCGCCTCGACCTCGGCGCCGTTGTCGGCCGCCTTGACCCGCTCCCGTCGTCGCGGGCGCGGTGCGTGTTCCATCCGCTCCTCAGGGGTCTCCCACTCGCCGATCGTCGTCTTGACGTCGCGCTCGATCCGCTCGATCTCGTCGCGCTGCGCCGGCGTGACGAAGGTGATCGCCCGACCGGTGCGGCCGACACGACCGGTGCGGCCGATGCGGTGCACGTAGACCTCCGAGGAGGCGGGGACGTCGTAGTTGATCACGTGGGTGACGTGCTCGATGTCGAGCCCGCGGGCGGCGATGTCGGTGGCGACCAGGAGTCGCACCCGGTGGTCCTTGAAGGCGATCATCACCCCGTCGCGTGAGCCCTGGCTCATGTCGCCGTGCAGGGCCTTCACGTCGAGCCCTTTGTCCTTCAGCGTCTTCTCCAGCTTCGAGGCGCCGATTTTGGTCCGGCAGAAGATGATCGCCTGCTCCGGTTCCTCCGTCTTCAGCAGCTCGACCAGGCGCGAGGCCTTCTCTTTCGCCGCCACCTCGACGAAGGCCTGGGCGATCGCGTCGACGGTCAGCTTCTTCGGCGTGATTTTGATCGTCTTCGGGTCATACATATAGCTCTCGGCGAGGCGTTTGACCGGCGGCGGCATCGTCGCCGAGAAGAGCGCCGTCTGGCGGCCGCTCGGGCACATCCGCAGGATCTTCTCGACGTCCTCGATGAAGCCCAGGTCGAGCATCTCGTCGGCCTCGTCGAGGACTATGTAGCGGGCCGCGGTGAGGACCAGCGAGCGGCGCCCCATCAGGTCCATCATCCGGCCCACCGTGGCGACGACGACGTGGGCGCCGGCGCGCAGCTGCGACTGCTGCGATTTGATCGGGGCGCCACCGAAGACGGCGACGATCTCGACCTCGAGGTGCTCGGCGTAAGCGCGCAGCGCCTGCGTCACCTGAATGCAAAGCTCGCGCGTCGGCGTGAGGACGACCGCTTGCACCTCGTCGACGGCGGGGTCGACGTACTGGAGCAGCGGCAGGCCGAAGGCGGCGGTCTTGCCGGTTCCGGTCTGCGCCTGGCCGATCACGTCGTGGCCGGTCAGCAACTCCGGAATCGCCTGCTCCTGGATCGGCGTCGGCTCCTCGTAGCCGAGCTCGTCCAGCACCTGCTGGATCTCCGGCGCCAGACCCAGATCCTTGAAAGCGCTCACTTGGACGGATCCAACAAGAGCTTGCCGCTGGTGCGGCGGGCGATCAGGTCTTCGTGGGCACGCGACGCCTCCGACAGCGGGTAGACCTCGCCGAGATTGACCTCCAGCTCGCCGGCGGCGACGGCGGCGAGCAGCTCGGCGATCATCGGCCCGGCCTCCGCCGGCCGCATCAGCAGGTGGACGAGCCAGAAGCCGATCACCGACTTGGAGCCCTGCAGCAGGGCACCGGTGGAGACCTCGCGCTGCTCCCGCGAGGCGATGCCGAAGACGACCATCCGGCCGAGCGGAGCCAGCGCGGCGAACTCGGCATCGAAGGCGCCGCCGCCGCTCATCTGCAGGACGGCGTCGACCGGCTTGCCGTCGTTGGCGGCGAGGATCGCCTCCTTGAGATCGTCGGCGCGCGAGTCGACGCTGGCATCGGCTCCGAGCCCCTCCACCAGCGCCCGCTTCTCCTCGCTGGAGGCAAGCCCGATCACCTTCGCCCCGGCCTGCTTGCCGAGCTGGACGGCGAGCGAACCGGTGCCGCCCGCGGCGGCCTCGACCAGCAACGTCTCACCTGGCTCGATCCGCGCGCAGCGCCGCACCAGCGCCATCGCGGTGATGCCCTGCAGCAACAGCGCCGCGGCCTGGTCGTCGTCGACCCCGTCGGGGATAGGGATGAGCATCTGCTCGGGCACCACGACCTTCTCCGCGTACCCCCCGCCGCCAAGGAGCGCCGCAACCCGCTTCCCATCGGCAGTGCGCCCACTCACCTCTCCACCCGGGATCAGCGGCAGCGACTGCTCAGCCAGGTAGTCGTTCCGAGTCGCATGCGTATCGGCGAAGTTGATTCCACTGCGGGCAACCTCAACCACCACCTGCCCGCCGCCGGGCTCGGGGTCGGGCAGCTCGACCAACTCCAGCTTCTCCGGCCCACCGAACTCCTGTATCTGAATCGCCTTCACGACCATCAACCATATTCGGCCAAGGGGGTTAACCTCCCCGCCCTATGTCGCTCACCGTGGTCGGCTCGATCGCCTTCGACTCCGTCAAGACCCCGTTCGGGGAGCGCGAACGCATGCTCGGTGGCGCCGCGGTCCACTTCTCGCTGGCCGCCAGCTTCTTCACCGACGTCCGCCCGGTCGGCCCGGTCGGCGACGACTTCGGCGCGGCGGAGTTCGAGGTGCTGGAGAGCCGCGGCGTGCAGACCGGCGACATCGAGCGGGTCGAGGGCGGGCAGTCGTTCTTCTGGCGCGGCCGCTACGAGTTCGACCTCAACGTCGCCCACACCGAGGACACCCAGCTCGGCGTCTTCGGTGAGTTCGAGCCGAAGCTCTCGGCGGAAGCGAAAACCGCCGACACGCTCTTCCTCGCCAACATCCAGCCCGACCTGCAGCGCCAGGTCCGCGCCCAGTGCCCAGATGCGACCTTCAGCGCCCTCGACTCGATGAACCTCTGGATCGACACGGCGAAGGACTCACTGCTGGCGGCGATCGACGAGGTCGACTGTGTGGTCCTGAACGATGCCGAGATCCGCCAACTCACCGGCGAGTCGAACCTGGCCCGCGCGGCCCGGGCGGTGATGGAGCATGGACCGCGCGCGGTCGTCGCCAAGCAGGGCGAGTACGGCGCCGCGCTCTTCACCCCGGACCGCTTCTTCGCCCTGCCCGGCTTCCCGCTCGAGGACGTGCGCGACCCGACCGGCGCCGGCGACAGCTTTGCCGGCGGCTTCCTCGGCTATCTCGACGGCCACGACGGCGAGCTCGACGAAGCCGGCCTGCGGCGGGCGACGGGCTATGGCACCGTGCTCGCCTCCTTCAACGTCGAGGAGTTCGGCACCGAGCGGGTAGCGCGGCTGAGCCGTGAGGAGATCGACGAACGCTTCGCCTCGCTGCACGAGATGACCCAGTTCGAGCCCTTGCCCGTGCGTTAACGAGCCGAGGCTCGCGAACTGCGAAAATGCGCGCCGCATGGGCGCCGACTCTCTCTCCGTCACCGACAACCGCACCGGCAGGACCTACGAGCTGCCGATCGCCGACGGCACGGTCCGCGCCATGGACCTGCGTCAGATCAAAGTCGACGAGGACGAATTCGGCATGCTGGCCTACGACCCGGCCTTCACCAACACCGCCTCCTGCAGCTCGGCGATCACCTATATCGACGGTGAGGCCGGAATCCTCGAACACCGCGGCTACTCGATCGAGCAGCTCTGCGAGCGCTCCAGCTTCCTCGAGGTCGCCTATCTGCTGATCTTCGGCGAGTTGCCGACCGGCCCGCAGCTCGACCGCTGGACCTACGACATCACCCACCACACCTTCGTCCACGAGGACCTGAAGCAGTTCTTCGAGGGCTTCCGCTACGACGCGCACCCGATGGGGATGCTGCTCGCCGGCGTCGGGGCGCTCTCGACCTTCTACCCGGACGCCAAGCACACCGAAGATCCCGAAGAGCGCTACATGGCGGCGGTACGGCTGATCGCCAAGGTGCCGACCCTGGCCGCCTTCTCCTACCGCCACAACATGGGGCTGCCCTACGTCTACCCCGACAACGACCTCAACTTCGCCGAGAACTTCCTCTCGATGATGTTCAAGAAGACCGAAGCCAAGCACGTGCCGAAACCGGCACTGTCGAAGGCGCTCGACGTGCTCTTCATCCTCCACGCCGACCACGAACAGAACTGCTCGACCAACGCGGTACGCGGGGTCGGCTCCTCCGACGTCGATCCCTACTCGGCGGTCGCGGCGGGCGTCGCCGCGCTCTACGGCCCGCTGCACGGCGGCGCCAACGAGGCGGTGCTGCGGATGCTGCGCCGGATCGGCACGGTCGACAACATCCCCGACTTCCTCGAGCGGGTGAAGAACCGCGAAGAGAAACTGATGGGCTTCGGCCACCGCGTCTACAAGAACTACGACCCGCGGGCGCGGATCATCCAGCAACACATGGACGAGGTCTTCGAGGCGACCGAGTACAACTCCGTCGTGGAGCTCGCCCGCGAGCTGGAGAGGCGGGCGCTCGACGACGAGTACTTCACATCGCGCAAGCTCTACCCCAACGTCGACTACTACTCGGGGATCATCTACGAGTCGCTGGAGATCCCGACCGAGATGTTCACGGTGATCTTCGCCATCCCGCGCACGGCCGGCTGGGTCGCCCAGTGGATGGAGATGAAGGACGACCCCGAGCAGAAGATCGCCCGCCCGCGGCAGATCTACACCGGCCACCGCGAGCGCGAGTACGTGGCGGTCGGCGATCGGGAGGGGCCGGAGAAAATCGTCGGCCCCCCGGCGCGGCGGCCGAAACGCCCGCGGCGTGGCGCCTAGCTGGAAACTGACGGTCCGGCACGGATCTGACGTCTCGCACCGGCATTTCGGCGATCTGGACGAAGCCGTGGCGGCAATGCGCGAGAGGGCGATGGCGATCCGGGCCGAGGGGCCGGTGGAGGGGGTTTCGGCGTTGCGGGATTTTGGGCCTGAGCAGCAGGTGCATGCACGGCTGCAACTGAGTGACAAGCGGCTACTGCGCAAGCGGGTCGCCGGCATCGACGTGCGCGGGGACGGGACTTTTATGCCCTTTCGGGGCGCGGTCAGGCGCGAAGAGCTCGACCCGGCGAGCCACGACACGCCCTTTGATCTGGTCCGCGAGACTCTCGAACGATGAGCGAGAGCGAGATCCCAAAGGGCAGCTATGCCGCCGGGCGGCGGATGAAGCTGCCCGCCGGTGCGGAAGCACCCTATGTCGTCTTCATCAACGGCATCGAGCAGCGTGAGGGATCTGACTACCACGTGCGCGCCGGCGAGATCGTCTTCACCCGCGAGATCGTCAAGGAGAAGGTCGGCACCGGCCGCTGGCTGGCGATGTACCTCGGCCTCTTCGGCACCTACCGCAAGAACGAGACGGTCGACCTCCAGTTCCAGCGGAGCGGCAAGACCGAGCTCCTCTCGGACCTGCCGATTACTTGAAGATGTAGAGAAGGGCGAAGGCGACTATTACCCAGGTGGCCCCGGCGGCGATCATGCCCTTGTCTTTGGAGACCATCGCGGCGATCGAGCGGTCGTCGGCGCGGTCGTAGATCAGGTAGAGGTAGCGGAAGATGCCGTAGACCACCGGCGGGATCGTCCACATCATCTTGTTGCCGATGATCGGCGAGTTGACCGCGTAGATCGAGTAGGTGATCACGGTGCCGGTGGTGACCAGGGCGACCATTTGGTCGAGGAAGGGGAGTGAGTAGTGCTCCAGCACCGGGCGGCTGCTGGTCCCCTGGTGAAGCTCGGAGACCGCCTCCTGCCGCCGCTTGGTGAAGCCGAGGAAGAGGGCGATCATGCCGGTGCAGAGCAGCAGCCATTCCGAAGCGTGGGCGTCGACGGCGACGGCGCCGGCGGCGACGCGCAGGATGAAGAGACCGGCGAGCGTCATCACGTCGACGATCACGACCTGCTTGAGGCCGAAGCTGTAGGCCAACTGCGCGATCCCGTAGCCGACCACCATCAGTCCGACCTGCCAGTTGACCGCGGCAAAGGCAAGGGCGATCGCGCCCGCTGCCAGCACCGGTGCGATCGTCATCGCCGTCCGCTCGGAGAGCTCGCCCGCGGCCAGCGGCCGGAAGCGCTTCTTCGGGTGCCGGCGGTCGAGCTCGACGTCGGCCAGGTCGTTGACGTAGTAGCCGGCGCTGGAGATCGCGCAGAAGGCGATGAAGGTGAGTACCGCCTCGAACACGTCGTGCGGCTGGTTGAACTTGCCCGAGAAGAGCAGGCCGGCGAAGACGAAGGCGTTCTTGATCCACTCCTGCGGCCGCCCGGTCTTGATCGCCGCCCGCGGGGGCGAACGGCTTGGCACGACGGGCGCGGCTGGTTCGGCGGGAATCGTCGGATGCTCTGAAGTGATCGTTTCCATAATCGTGTCGCGGCAGGGTAGCGTCGGCGGGGAGGGAGGGTGGGGGTATCCGGCCGTGCGCTGGGTTTTTCGCCAGGTGGCATTGTCTCCCTTTTTGGCTGGTGGGGCGAAAACAGGACGCCGCGCCCGCCCGGATACCCCCACCCTCCCTTTACGGGTCGATCAGAACGCCTGGGTTGAGCATCCCGGCGGGGTCCAGCTCCGCCTTGGCGGCGCGTAGGGCGGCGGCAAACGGAGCCGGACGCTGGCGGTCGTACCAGGGGCGGTGGTCGCGGCCGACCGCGTGATGGTGGGTGATCGTGCCGCCGCCTTCGATCACCGCCTCGGCGGCGGCAGCCTTGATCTCGTCCCACTGCTCGACCTCGCCGCCGCGCACGGCCGGTGCCATCACGGTGAAGTAGGGCGCCGGGCCGTCAGGGTAGACGTGGGTGAAGCGGCAGGTGACACGAGGCGCCCCCGGACCGTCGGCAGGCGCGTCGCAGACCTCGGCAACCTTGGCTCGGACCGCCTCGATCGTCGTCGCGTGGAAATCCTCGAACCGGTCCCAGGTGATCGCCGTCTCGAAGGTATCCGAGAGCACGCCGCAGGCAACGAACGTGTCGCGCAGATAGGGCGCGAAGAGAAAGGCGCTGCGCCAGGCGCCGACCGCATCCCCACCATTGCCGCCAGCGGGCCGATTTGTCGACTCCGAGTGGACATTTCGGCCCGTCGGCGGGGGATTGGGGGTGCCCCCGTGCTCCTGGGCTATCGCCAGGGCCAGGGCCATCGAGGCGTCTACGGGGTGGTGGGCTGACTCGAAGCCGAGGACCAGGAGGCTCTTCTCGCCCGAGCCGGCGCCGGTCGTGCCTGCCTCCAGCGCGTCGAGCAGGCGGCAGTTGCTCGGGTAGAGGCCGGACTGCGAGATCTCGCGGACAGCGCCCGCGGCAGCGAGGAAATCGTCGAACTCGACCCCACACGAGGCCTTGAACGTCGGTCGCGGACGCACGCGGACCCAGGCCTCGCCGATCGCGCCGAGGATCCCCTCCGAGCCGATCAGCGCCCGGTCCGGCGAGGGCCCGGCACCGGAGCCCGGCAACCGCCGGCTCTCCCAGGTTCCCCGCGGAGTTATCGCCCGCACCGACTCGACCAGGTCGTCGATGTGGGTGTAGAGGGTGGCGAAGTGCCCGCCGGCTCGGGTGGCGATCCAGCCGCCCAGGGTCGAGTACTCGAACGACTGGGGGAAGTGGCGCAGAGTAAGGCCGTGCTCGCGCAGCTGCTCCTCCAACCGCGGGCCGGTGGCGCCGGCCTGGATCCGAGCCGCCATCGACTCCGCATCGACCTCGAGCACCCGGTCGAGCCGCCGCAGGTCGAGCGAGACGAATGGCCGGTCGCCAAGCCGTCCCTCGACCCCACCAACCACGCTGGTCCCACCGCCGAAGGGCACAACAGCGGCACCCTCAGCCTCCGCCCAGCTAAGCACCGCCTCGATCTCGGACTCATCCCGAGGCAGCGCCACCAAATCAGGCGGATTCTCAAATTCCCCCCGAAACCCCCGCACCACGTCCCGGTAGGCCTTCCCCAAAGCCCGCGATACCCGCTCGTACTTCTCGTCCGTGAACAGGTCGCCCAGCTGTGCCGGCGCCTTCAACCGAGGCACCCGCATCTCGACTGCATCGAACGGCACAGCCTCCTCGACCTCGCCCCCGAACCCAAACCGCTCCTGAATCCCCCGCGCCGCCTCCTCCAGCTCCCGCCGCGAAGGCGCCTGATCCTCGTATCCCCACCCCCAATGCTTCAGTCTGCGCGTAGTCATCGGCCGCAATCGTAGGCCCGCCCGCTCGATTGCGGCTTTTCCCTGGCCATGGGGTGGAAAAGGCTGCAATCGGCGGATTGGGACGGGAGTCGCCGCGCCCAACGCTCCTACCAGTGCACGCCTTTCATCAGGTGCGCAAAAGCGACAGCCTCGGTGGTGGGCGCCCGATCGGGCGCCTCGTCGCCCTTGCCCTTGGCAGCCTGGGACTCGGGAAACAGTTTGTAGGCGGTGTTGAGGATTTTGTCGCTGACCGTGGGCGCAACCGCGTAGAGCACCTCGCCGAACGTACCCATCCGCGTCGCCACCTTCTTCGGCTTGCCGACCATCGCCCCGGTGATCATCTCCGCCGCCTCCTCCGGCGTGATCGCCGGGAACATGTCGTACATCCGGGTCGGCGCGATCATCGGGGTGCGCACCAGCGGCATGTAGATCGTCGTGATGTCGACTCCGTCGTCGACCACCTCGGAGGCGATCACCCGGCTGAAGGCATCCAGCGCCGACTTCGAGGCGACGTAGGCGGAGAAGCGCGGCGGGTTGGTCTGCGCGCCGATCGAGCTGACGTTGATGATGTGGCCCGACTTGCGCGCCTGCATCGAGGGCAGCAGCGCCAGGATCAACTTCAGCGCGCCGAAGTAGTTGATCCGCATCGTCCGCTCGTAGTCGTGGAAGCGGTCGTAAGCGAGCTTGACCGAGCGCCGGATCGAGCGGCCGGCGTTGTTGACGAGGATGTCGACCTGCCCGTGGTAGGCGAGCACCTCCTCGGCCATCCGCGCGACGTCCTCCATATCCGACATGTCGCAGCGATGGATGTGGGCGATGCCGCCGGCTGTCTCGATCTCCCTTTTGGTCTCCTCCAGCTTGTCGACCGAGCGGGCGACGAGGAGCACGGTCGCCCCGGCGTCGGCGACCTTGACCGCGGTCGCCTTGCCGATCCCCGAGGACGCGCCGGTGATCAGCACCACCTTGCCCCGCACCGCCGCCGAAAGCGAGCGGTCCTTGAACAGGTCGGGGTCGAGGTTGCGCTCCCAGTAGTCCCAGATGCGGTCGGCGTAGCTCTCCAGCGGCGGCACCTCGATCCCCGAGCCGGCCAGCGCCCGCTGCGCCTCGGTCGAGTCGAAGTGGGTCGGGTAGCTGACATAGCTGAGGACGCCGGCGGGGATGCCGACCCGGCTCAGTGCGATCTTGGCCGCCCGCTTCGCCGGTGGCAGGAACCTCAGCCCGGCGCGGACGAGGCTGGTGGCCGGGTCGGTGATGCCGGAATCGAGCTGCAGCGCCGCCTGGGGGGCGTCGGCCGCGCGGGCGAAGAGGTTGAGCACCTCGCCCGCCGTCTTCGGATCGGGGTCGGTGAGGCTGAAGGCGCGCCCGTCGAGGCCGGGCTGGTGGGCGATGTGGTCGATCGCCGCGGCGACGTAGTCGACCGGGACGATGTTGATCTCGCCACCTTCGATGCCGACGGTCGGCAGCCAGGCGGGGAGCACCCGCCGCGCCTGCTGCAGCAGCTTGAACATGTAGTAGGGGCCGTCGATCTTGTCGGTCTCCCCCGTGCGCGAGTCGCCGACGACGATCCCCGGCCGGTAGACGCGCCAGGGCCGGCGGCACTCCTCGCGCACGACCCGCTCGGACTCGTGCTTGGTGCGGAAGTACGGGTGCGTGTCGAGGTCTTCGGCCTCGTCGAACATGTCCTCAGTCCAGGTGCCTTTGTAGAGACCGGCGGCGGCGATCGAGCTGATCTGGTGGAAGCAGCCGGCCTCGATCGCGCCGGCGAGTTCGACCGCGTGCCTGGTTCCTTCGACGTTGGCCACCTCCTGCGCCTCGGCGCCGGCCGCCATGTCGTAGATCGCCGCCAGGTGGAAGAAGTGGTCGACCTCGCCGCGCAGCGTCAGCAGGTCCTCCTCGGAGACGCCGAGGCTGGGCTGGGAGAGATCGCCGGCGATCGGCACCACCCGCGCTCCGTCGGCTCCCCAGGCGGTCCGCAGCTCCTCCAGCCGCCCCCGCGAGCCCGCCCGCACCAGCGCGTAGATCGTCCCCTCGCGCTGCAGGAGGCGGGCGACGAGGTTGCGACCGATGAACCCGGTGGCGCCGGTGACGAAGTAGTTCATCGCTCTTTCATACACTCAATCGAGAGATGGCGCAAACGGCGACCGTGCAGATCCAGATGCCCGAGATGGGCGAGTCGGTCACCGAGGGCATCGTCCTCGAATGGCACGTGGCGGAGGGCGACTTCGTCAACGAGGGCGACACGGTGGTCGAGGTTTCGACCGACAAGGTCGACGCCGAGGTGCCGGCGCCGGCCGACGGGGTCATCACCAAGCTGATCGCGTCGGTGGACGATGAGGTGCCTGTCGGTGCTCCATTGGCCGAGATGGAACCGGGCGAGGGCTCTGAGGCCTCAGCCGCGGGTCCTGTCGCGGAGGACTCAGACGCTTCGGCCGCGGGTCCTGTCGGAGGGGAGGGGGGTGTTAGCGGACTCACCCGTCCGAACACCCCCCTCCCCTCCGCCACCCGCGGAAGTGGCGCTGAAAAGCCAGGCGACGCCAACGGCGGCAATGGCATCCGAGCCACCCCGGTCGCCCGGCGCGTAGCGGCGGAGCGCGATATCGACCTCGGCGCCGTCGATGGCAGCGGACCGGGAGCGAAGGTCACCAAGGATGATGTGTTGGCGGCTGCCGACGGGGGCAATGGAGCTGCTGCTGCTGCTCCGGCTGCCGGAGAGGCAAAGCCGCTGCGGGGGCCGGCCGCGATGTTGGCTCAGGCTATGGGTGAGAGTCGGGAGGTTCCTACCGCTACGTCGTTTCGGACGGTCGCGGTCGACACGTTGGATGCGAAACGGAAGGCGCTCAACGGGCAGCTCAACGAGCGGGGGCTGAAGGTCTCCTTCACCCACTTGATCGCCTGGGCGATCGTGCAGGCGGCGAGGGAGTGGCCGGTGATGACGCGCAGCTACGAGGAGCGCGAGGGCAAGCCGTTCGCGATCGAGAACGGGCCGGTCAACCTCGGCATCGCCGTCGACATCGAGCGCAAGGACGGCTCGCGCAGCCTGATGGTGCCGGCGATCAAGGGCGCCGACGGGCTCGACTTCGCCGCCTTCCACTCCTACTACGAGGACCTGATCACGAAGACGCGGGAGAGCAAGCTCACCGCCGACGACTTCCAGGGGACCAACATCTCGCTGACCAACCCGGGCGGGATCGGCACGGTCGCCTCGGTTCCCCGCCTGATGAAGGGACAGAGCGCGATCATCGCCGCCGGCGCGATCGCCTACCCGCCAGAGTGGGCGCACGCAGGCAAAGAGCGCCTGCGCCGGCTCGGCGTCGCGAAGACGATGACGCTGACCTCGACCTACGACCACCGGGTGATCCAGGGGGCCGAGTCGGGTGCCTTCCTGCGCCGGATAGAAGAGCTGCTCGAAGGCAATAATGGCTTCTACGAAGCGGTGGCCGCCGACCTCGGCATCGACCCGGCGCCGCTCGCCGCCGCCCATCCCGCCTCCGCCTCGGCGCCGCCGCTGGGCGCCGCCGCGCCGCCGTCCGCCCCCGGCGCCCCTGACGAGGAACTGCTGGGCGCGGTGCAGGCCGCCACCTCGCTGCTCAAGGGCTACCGCACCCACGGTCACCTCGCCGCCCGCCTCGACCCGCTCGGGCGCGAGCCGAAGGGCGACCCCGCGATCCAGCCCGAGAGCCTCAACCTGACGCCGGAGCTGATGGCCCGCGTGCCCGCCTCGATCCTGCGCATCGGCGTCCCGGGCGAGACCCTGCTCGACGTGCTGCCGCGGATGCGCGAGGCCTACTGCGGCACGATCGCCTACCAGTTCGAGCACCTCTCCTCACACCAGCAGCGGACCTGGCTGCGCGAGATGGTCGAGACCGGCGCCCACCGCCAACCGCTCGACGACGACGAGAAACGCCGCCTGCTCGGCCGCCTTATCGACGTCTTCGAGTTCGAGCGCTTCGTCGAGAAAGCGTATTTGGGCCAGAAGATCTTCACGATCGAGGGGCTCGACGCGATCGTGCCGATGCTCGACGAGCTGGTCACCCTCTCCGGCCGCGCCGGCGCCGACGAGGTCGTCTTCGGCATGGCCCACCGCGGCCGGCTCGCCGTCCTCGCCCACAACCTCGGTCGCTCGGTCGAGTCGATCCTGGCCGAGTTCGAGGGAGCCAAACAGATCGAGATGGTGAAGGCCGTCGCCGCCATCCCGCACGGCGGGACCGGGGACGTCAAGTACCACTACGGCCACCAGGGGACCTACGAAACCCACGACGGCGAGAAAATCGACGTACGCCTCTACCCCAACCCGAGCCACCTTGAGTTCGTCGATCCGGTGGTCGTGGGGGCGACGCGCTTTCTCCAGTCGGAGATCGAGGGCCCGAAGCTCGAGCACAAGCCGAAGTGCGCGGTGCCGGTCCTGCTGCACGGCGACGCCGCCTTCCCCGGCCAGGGAGTGGTCGCCGAGACGCTCAACCTGCAGGCGCTGCGCGGCTACACCACCGGCGGCACGATCCACATCATCCAGGACAACCAGGTGGGCTTCACCACCGATCCCGAGGATGCTCGCTCCACCCCCTACGCCGGCGATATGGCGAAGGGATTCAACATCCCGATCGTCCACGTCAACGCCGACGACGTCGAGGCCTGCTCCGCGGCGATCCGGCTGGCGATGGCCTTCCGCGAGCGCTGGGACCGCGACATCGTCATCGACGTGATCGGCTACCGGCGCTACGGCCACAACGAGACCGACGAGCCCGCCTATACGCAGCCCGCTATCGCCGCCAAGATCAAGGCTCACCCGCCCGTCTCGGAGATCTACGCCGAGAAGCTGATCGACGCGGGCACGATCGCCCGCGAGGATGTCGAGCAGGCGCACGAGAAGCGCCACGACGAGATGTCGGCGGCGCTCAAGGACCTGCGCAAGAAGATGGAGCTGGGCGAGTACGAAGACCCCACCGTCACCACCTCCAGCACCGGCGAACTCGACCGCAGCGCCAGCCCGCCGGTCGAAACCGCGGTCACGGAGCAGAAGCTGGGCGAGCTGAACGAGGCGCTGCTCGAGGTGCCGGAGAGCTTCACCATCCACCGCAAGCTGCGCAAACCGCTCGGCAACCGGGCCGAGGCGTTGGACAAGGGAGGGATCGAGTTCGGCCACGCCGAGGCGCTTGCCTTCGCCTCGCTGCTGACCGAGGGCATCCACATCCGCCTCACCGGACAGGACACCGAGCGCGGCACCTTCTCCCATCGCCACCTCGTCCTACACGACGAGAAGACCGGTCTCCCATACGCGCCGATCCAGAACCTCGCCGGCGCGACCGCGCCCTTCGAGCTCTACAACAGCCCGCTCTCGGAGATCGCCTGCCTCGGCTTCGAGTACGGCTACTCGGCGGCGACCCCGAACGCGCTCGTCCTATGGGAGGCCCAGTTCGGCGACTTCGCCAACGCCGGCCAGGTGATCATCGACAGCTTCATCGTCTCCGGCGAGGCCAAGTGGGGACAGACCAGCCGCCTCACCCTGTTGCTGCCGCACGGCTACGAGGGCTCCGGGCCGGAGCACTCCAGCGCCCGCATCGAGCGCTTCCTCGCGCTGGCCGCCGAGGGCAACATCCGCATCGCCAACCCCAGCACCGCCGCCCAGTACTTCCACCTGCTGCGCCGCCAGGCGCTGATCCGCAAGCCGCGGCCGCTGATCGCCTTCACGCCGAAGGGCCTGCTGCGCCTCGATCGTGCCGCGGCCACGGTGGACGAACTCGCCAAGGGTCAGTTCCAGTTCATCATCGACGACCCGTCCGCCGCCGAGCGGCGCGAGAAGGTCGAGCGCCTGGTGCTCTGCACCGGCAAGATCTTCTGGGACATCGACGCCAGCGAGCGGCGCGAGAGCGCCGAGAACGTCGCCATCGCCCGGGTCGAGCTGCTCTATCCGTTCGCCAAGGAACAGCTGAGCGAGCTGATCGCCTCTTACCCCAATCTGAAGGAGATCGTCTGGACCCAGGAGGAGCCGCGCAACATGGGCTGCTGGAAGGTGATGTCGCGCCGCATGCCCGACCTGCTGCCGGAGGGCGTCGAGCTCGGTTACGTCGGCCGGCCGACCAGAGCCAGCCCGGGGGAGGGCTACTCGGTTGCACACGCCCGTGAGCAGGAGCGGATTGTTCTCACTGCCCTTACTCCAGGGGCCTAAGCGCGCGGGTCCTGTCATGGGCAGGGGCATTCCGCCTCACCCGGCGGAACGTCCCTACCCATGCCACCCGCGCGAGTAGCCTTGGTCAGATCGTGAGAAAGCCAGTCCCCGGAAAGCTATTCGTCTGGGTCAAGCGTGTTTCTTGGATCGAGCTGGCGATTTTCACCGCCCTGATCGTTTTTTGGCTGGTTCCTGGATTCGATACCGAGACGATGGTGTTCGGCTGGGCGCACGGGTTGGGGTTTGTCGGCCTCTGCATCCTGATCTGGGTCGCCTGCGTCAGGCGTGAGGCGCCCTACACCCTGCTTGCGGCGACGCTCACCCCGGTTGGACCGGTGGGCAGTGTGATCGGGATCGAGTTGATCGAAAAGCGAGGCTGGGGCATCGGGAATTCTCCGCAAGAAAGTCGTGGAAACCCCGTAGATCCGCTCAAAATGCCTTGACCTCAGGGCTCACAGGCGCTATAGCTAGACAGTGACTGTTCGACTCGAGCAGTCCCGTTCGAGAGAACAGGCGCGTCGGCATCCCTCCCTGGCTACCGACGCATAGGTGCAGTGAGGGTCGCGCGGACCCCCTGCCTCCCGCGGCCCTCCTGCGCCGCCTTGCCTGAAGCTAGGGTGCTTTGACCTGTCCGATCGGCGACTCGAGTGCGCCCAGCGCGACAACCATCGTCAGCGGTTCCGCGCCCGCTTCGATGCGCTTCGCGGCCTCTCGCTCCTCCTCGCGGATGAAGGCTTCCAGCGCCGCCAGACCGGCGACCACGTTGTCCCAACCTTGGCGGTCGAGGTTGACGATCGACCAGGTGACATGCCGGTCGTAGCGAACATCGAATGTACCGGCGACTATCGACTCTTTGGCCAAGTTCGATAGGTGCATGAACGCCGCCCACGTCTCTTGCTGTGCGAGCATCTCGGGCACGTCGGCCCACGGTCCGTTCTCGACGATCACCGGCCTCGTCGCCCGGTAGATCTTTTCGTATGCCCCCCTCCTCCTGACTTCGTCGACGACTGCTATCCAGGCCAGCTCCTTCAACCGGCCAAACCTGTAGCGAACGGCCCACTCGGAGGCACCGCCCCCGAGCTCCCGGTGGAACTGCATCACCGACATATCGCGCTCGTTGAGGGCCGCAAAGATCTCCATTGAGAGATCGTCGGCGACGATCGGTGCCAGACGCTCGGGAAATGGGATCGGCGACTCCCACACGCTGTCTGCTAATCCCGTTAGTAGCCGGTTGTTACCGCAAGCGGCTTCAAATCCCATCTGGAGGATTCCAGCTCGAAGCGGATCCTCCCCAGTATGCGCGACGCGAATCCGCGTGTCCTCCTGCTCCTCGAAGATCGACTCGAAATGAGCAGCAAGCTCCGTGATCACTCGCGTCCATCCCAACGGATCGAGGGTGATCGCGGTGCAGGTCAGGTCACGGCTTGGGCGGCCACGGCAGAAGGCAGCCTCAATGCCGTCTCGCACCCCGCCAGCGACTATCTCGAAGATGCTCCAGCTACAGGCGAGTCGCAGCGAATAGGGCAACATGGCCCACGTCTCGTCGTCGAAGAACGCGACTTTGGTAGCCCTATACAGGGTCTCCGGGCGGCCGCGGCGGCCGGTATCGCGCTCCTTGTGTCCCAGTCGCCTGAGCCAGCCGTTTTCTTCCAGCACTTCGAAGTGCTGGGAGACCCTCTCGACTGAGCCACCGCCGAACTCCTCGTAGAAATCCTTGGGGCTCATCGCCCGTATGTAGAGCTCAATAACGATCTTCAGGCGTATAGCGACCCTGAAGACGATCGCAAGATGGTGGAGGCGCTCCCGCTTAGACCTCAGCTTGCTCTCGACTTTTGGGATCACCCCGCTCCTCTCAATTGCTGGTCTACTGCTGAGCAACCGCAATTCTACGGCGATTTTCAGACGAAACCGTTCGGGTGCCCAAAACCTTCATTTGCTACATAACTCAGTTTTTACTGAGCATTATGGAAGGAGGTGACGCATGAGGCTCTCGGCTACGGAAGCGGCGCTGCCGGCTGTTTCCATCAATAAGGTCGGCTGATTTAGCCCCTGCACGGGCCGGCGCCCTGCCCTCAGGTTGGCGGGGGCCGGTCCGGAACTGCCTCCCGCTACCACATCCACAGGCCTAGAACAACCAAAAAGCGCTAGGTAAATGTGAAGTATTTCGAGGCTGTTCCGGTTCTAGTCTTTCGCCTGACTGTGCACCCCCAGCTCGAACGGACAGTCCTCACAGAGGTCGTGCAGCTGCACCCGGAGCTGCTGACGATCTCCGAGCTGATCCTGCGGATCGCCCGACACCCCGACGACGAGGCGACGAAGGAAGAGATCGGGAACGCGGTGCGCGATCTGCGGCGATCCGGTCTCGTCCGCTACCGCGACAGCGAGCAAGTCGTGGAACCCACGCATGCGGCCCTGCGAGCCTATGACCTGCTCACCGCGTAGAGGAGGTGCCCGAGCGCTGGATGCGCTCGAACCGCGCGATCAGCTCGCTCAGGTCGATCTCCAGGCCTCGCGCCAATCGCAGCAGCGACGAGAAGGTCGGGTTCGCGGTGCCGCGCTCGATGCCGCCGACCGAGGGGAAGTCGCTCTCGATGCGGTCAGCCAGCGCCTCCTGCGTGAGCCCGGCCTCGCGTCGCAGCTCCTCGACGGCGGAGCCCAGCGCCGCGTGGTCTGGAGATCTTGGTTTGACTTGACGGCGAGGAGGCATTGCCAGAGGCAGCCTTTCCGCCGGTTGCGTCACAGGTTAGGTAATATATCGTCTAACGTGCCGTCAGCATGGGTGACTCGTGCAGGGGCCGCCCGCGCCGAACGAATGGAAGGCACTCCGGGCCTTCGGGTCCGCTCGTCCTGGCTCCTTCTTCACCTCCCATGGGAAGGAGCCAGGATGGCGGGGCCGGTATGACCGGCACGCCTCCCACCCCGCTCGACCACCGGGCCCGCCGCCGCATATTGCGGCACCTGCACGAAGACGGCCGCACGCCCACAGCGGGGGAGCTGTCGGCGGATCTCGGACTTCAGCAGGTGCCGCAATA
>Ga0193695_1000034_pt1 | contig 30798 bp, 29 predicted proteins | sample L3s2metaG_FD_160568 | JGI IMG/M metagenome (GOLD analysis project Ga0193695, IMG submission 160568) | Soil microbial communities from a riparian zone of the East river system, Colorado, United States - L3s2 | ecosystem: Environmental > Terrestrial > Soil > Riparian zone | place: USA: East River... | reverse complement strand
GAGAGCCTCGCCGCCGTGGACACGATCTGCGTCGACAAGACCGGCACGCTGACCGACGGGCAGCTTCGCCTGCTGGGGGTTCAGGTCTCCGAAGGGGTCGACCCAGACGAGGCGCAGGCGGCGCTGGGGCGCTTCGCGGCAAGCGCCGGCGATCGCAATCGCACGCTGGAGACTGTCGCGGAGGCCTTTCCCGCGGCCCCGGTTCGGGTCGGCGGCGAAGTGCCCTTCTCCTCGAAGTGGAAGTGGTCCGGGCTGCGGCTGGGTGGTGTCAGCTACGTGCTCGGCGCGCCGGACATCCTGGCTGAGAGCGGCGCGCTGCAGCTTCCCCCCGGACTCGCCCGCAAACTGGAGCAGGAGACCGCCGCGGGGCGGCGCGTCGTCGCCTTCGGCCAGTCGAGCGAGGCGCTGCCCGACGACCCTGCGCACACCCCCCCGCCCCGCCTCAGCCCGGTAGCGCTCGTCGTGCTGGAGGAGACGCTGCGCGCCGACGCCGCCGAGACGATCGCCACCATGCGCGAGGCGGAGGTCGATTTGAAGCTGATCTCCGGCGACGCGCGGGCGACGGTGACGGCGGTCGCCTACGCGGTCGGCGTGCCCCCCGACGCCGGCGTGATCGAGGGTTCGGAGCTGCCGGAGGATCCGGAGCAGCTGGCCGCGGTGGCTCAGCGCAACACGATCTTCTGCCGGATCGCGCCCGAGCAGAAGAAGGCGCTGATCGAGGCGCTGCGCGCCTCTGGCCGCTACACGGCGATGATCGGTGACGGGGTCAACGACGTGCCGGCGCTGAAGCAGGCGCGCCTCGCCGTCGCGATGGGCTCCGGCGCCCAGGTGACGAAGGGGGTCGCCGACGTCGTCCTGCTCAAAGACCAGTTCGCGCGGCTGCCCGAAGCGGTCGCCGAAGGGCGGCGGATCGCCCGCAACATCCACCGCCTCGGCCGCCTCTACCTGACCAAGTCCGTCTATGCGGCGGCGCTGATCCTGCTCGTCGCCGTGCCCGGCTTCGCCTTCCCCTTCCTTCCCCGCCACCTCACCCTCGCCGCCTTCCTGACGATCGGCATCCCCTCCTTCGTCCTCGCCCTGGCGCCCTCCGACGGGCCGCTCTACCGCGGCCGCCTGCTGCGCGCGCTGGCAGCCTTCGCGGTGCCGGCCGGGCTGGCGACGGCGCTCGGCTCGATCCTCTGCTTCTTCCTCGTCGACACCGTCTTCGGCGGCTCGCTCGAGGCCGGCCGCACCGCGGCGACGACGACGCTGATCGTCCTCGGCCTCTCCTTCGTCCTGCTGCTGGAGCGCGGCCCCGGCCGCGAGCACATCGCGATCCAGAGCTACATGCTGGCGATGGTCGCCGGCCTCGGCGCCCTCTTCGCCCTGATCCTGGCGGCGGCCCCGGTGCGCGACTTCTTCGAGATGACCCTGCTCACGGCGAGCCAGTGGTTCCTGGCCCTGCTCTGCTCGGCGATAGGCCTGACGATCGCGAGCCTGCTCTGGCGCCTGCCGCAGATCGAACGCCTCGAATCCCCCGGCTACGAACCGGTTGCGACCAACGATTGAAGCTTTTTCCACACTATTGTGGGGGAAATCCTTCGATCGACTCCGGCATCACGACTTGGAGGTCGCGTTCGGGGAAGGGAAGCGGGTCGGTGGTGCGGTCGAATTCGGCCAGCGCGTCATCACCGAGCCGCTGGAAGGCGCGGCGCACGGCGGCGACGTAGTCGTGGTTGACGAAGCCGTTGCGCTCGGCGACACCCTGGCGACAGCGCTCGCGGGCTGCGTCCAGACCGATGTAGGTGAAGACACGGAGCGATCCGGCGGCTGGCGGCTCGGCTGTCTCGAAAGCACCCGAGACATCAATCCGTTCGTAGTTGATCTCGCGCGCGTCAAACGCCGCCAGGCGCTCCTCGTCCACCGCGATCGCGACGCCATTGACCCAGCTGCCCCCCCGGGGTTCGACATCCAGATAGGCGACGCGGATCCGCGGCCGCTCGCCCGTCCCGCGATCGAGAAAGTGTTTGGCTCCCTCTCCCCCCTCCCAGTTGTTCATCGCCGCGCCCCAGAACCGCCGGTAGCCGTGAAGCCGACCCTGCAGCGCACCTGGCTCGGGCGCCGCAACCAAAGACGCGTAGCCGAACACCCAGGCAAACACAGGTTCAGCTTTGCACCTGAGGGTGCCTGACCAAGCAGATCAAGACCGTATGGAGAGCTGACCGACTCCAGCGGTAGGTAGGTCGGCACCCCGCGCATGACAGTGCGGGGACTGGGCCGCGGGGTGGTCCCGCGGCCGACACCCCAATCATGGGAGGTGCCGACATGGCTCAGCCTAAAAGCGTGGTCGGCCTCGACGTCCACGCCACGCAGACTCACGCCTGTGTTCTTTACCCCGAGACAGGCGAGCTCCGCTCCAAGCGCTTGGGCGGTCCGCCCCGGCGGTCTCTGGACTACCTGGAAGGGCTCCAGTCTCCCGTTCTCGCTGTCTATGAGGCGGGGCCGACGGGCTATGGCCTTGCTCGTGGCGCCGCCGAGCGCGGTCTCGACGTGCGCGTCTGCGCACCGGGATCGATCCCCAGGGCGCCGAGCGACCGGGTCAAGACCGACCGCCGTGATGCCGAGCGCCTGGCGCGACTGTGCCTCGCCGGCGAACTCTCCTTTGTGCGGGTGCCCAGTCCCGAGGAGGAGCGCTTCCGCGACCTCGCCCGCTGCCGGGAGGCGATTCGCGCCGACCTGATGCGGGCCCGCCACCGGGTGGGCAAGTTCCTGCTGCGCCGCGAGCTGCGCTGGGAGGGCCCGGGCTCCTCCTGGACCCAGGCCCACTGGCGCTGGCTGGGAGGGATCGAGTTCCCCGACGGCGCCTCCAGCGCCGTGCTTGCCGACTACCTGTGCGCTGTGACGGCGCTCGAACAGCGCCGCGGCACGGCCGGGCGGGCGATCGAGGAGGGATGGCCCGCCTCGCCCTGGGCGGAGACGATCGCGCGCCTGCGCTGCCTGCGGGGCATCGACACACTGACGGCGCTCGGCCTTTGCGCGGAGGCGGGTGACCTGCACCGCTTCGAGCATCCGGCCTCGCTGATGGCCTACTTCGGCATCGTGCCCTCCGAGCACTCCTCCGGGGGGAAGCGCCGGCGCGGGCCGATCACCAAGGCGGGCTCGGCACACGCCCGTCGCCTGCTGGTCGAGGCGGCCCACCACTACCGCCACGCGCCCAGGGTGGCGGGATCGCTGGAGCGTCGTCAGCGCGGCGTCGACCCGCGTGCATGTGAGATCGGCTGGCGCGCTCAGGTTCGTCTGCATCACCGCTGGCAACGGCTGCGGGTGGAGCGGGGCAAGCCGGCGAATGTGGTCAGGATCGCCCTGGCTCGCGAGCTGGGCCGCTTCGTGTGGGAGGTGGGTCAGTTGCGCTGAGTCCCCGGAGGAGCAGGTGCGCCCTCGACGCTGTCGGGGCGGCACGAGATCGACGAAGGCCAGCACGTCGCCGCGGGGGCGGCCTGCGATGCGTCCTGGGGCAACCGGCGGGGCTTCCCGCCGGCCGCGCCCGTTTCAAGACCGCAGGCCACGCGACGAATCGGCGGTCATGGGGTAGCCAGCCCCCGCATATGAGGCTGACGATGCAGTCGATGTGTCTGGAATCCGCTCGTGCCGCCCCGAGAGCGCCGTGGCGCTGTGGTCGCGGTCCGTCATGGACCCGATTGATCCTGCCCGCTTGACGGACAGCTCTCCATATGAGGACGCGGGGAGCGTGGCGTGCTCTGCACGCGAGCGAGCGAGGACGCCGAGATGCGCCGGTCAGGTGCCCTCAGGCGGCAGGACGAACTGGCTGACGATCAGATTGGCTGCGAGGCGCGGCTCAGCCCCCTCGCAACGCCGCTCCATCCTCACCTCGATCACGACGGTGCTCTTGCCGGTGTGCAGCGGCTCGGCGACGGCGACGATCTCATCGTCCATGAGGCCCGCGGCGAAGACGTTCAGCTTCAGCTCGATCGTGGTGAAGTTGTGGCCGGGTGGGATGACGCGGAAGGTCGACCAGGCGGCGACGGTGTCGCCAAGCGCCGTCCAGACGCCGCCGTGGACGAAGCCGCCCGGATGCAGGTGGCGCTTGTCGACCACGATCCGCCCCCGCGCGTGCGAGTCCTCGATCTCCAGCGGCTCGATCCCGAGGTCGCCGGGGAAGCTGCCGGGGAGGAAGGCCCTGGCGGTCTCCGGCGTGATCCTCGAGCTGGGGTGCGGCGGCACGTCGCTCATCGCGCCGGGACCCTACCCGAGCGCGCCCGCCTCGACCGTGGCCCGGGTGCCGCCCACCTCGTACGCGCCGTCGAGCTTCGCCGTCCGCCGCCGGTAGGCGCTCCACAGCCAGGGCCACTGGCTCGGGTCGTTGCCGTCCTCGTCGACGTACCAGCTCGTGCAGCCGCTGTGCCAGACCGTGCCGACGAGGGCCTCGCGCAGCTCGCGGTCGAAGCTCTCCGCCGCCTCCCGCCGCACCTCGATCCGGCTCGCCTCGGCGCGGTCGAGCTCGCCCAGCGCCGCGATCACATGCGCCACGCCGGCCTCGATCGTGTAGATCACCGAACCGCTGCCGCCGTTCGTGTTCGGCCCGTAGAGCAGGAACATGTTGGGGAAGCCCGGGACGCTCAGCCCCAGGTAGGCGCGGGGGACCCGCGCCCACTCCTCAGCCAGGGTGCGCCCGTCGCCGGCGACGATCTCCATCGGCGCGACGAAAGCGTGGCTGGCGAAGCCCGTGGCGAGGACGAGGACGTCCGCCGGGCGCTCGACCCCGCCGGCGTCGCGAATGCCGCCCGGCGTCACCTCGGCGATCCGCTCGGAGACGAGGCTCACGTTGGGCTGGGCCAGAGCCGGATACCAGTCGTCGGTCAGCATCACGCGCTTGCAGCCGAACTCGTCGGTCGGGATCAGGCGGCGACGCAGCTCGGAATCCTCGATCGCCTTCTCGACCTGGCGGCGCCCGATCGCCCGGAACACCGGCAAAAGACGGCGATGGCGGGTGAGCGCCATCGCCGCCAGCTCGTGGGAAGCGAAGATCGCCTTGCGGTCGAGGCGGTGCAGGACAGGGAATCGCTTGAAGAGCCGCTGCGCCCGCTCGCTGTAGGCGTAGTCCATCTTCGGCAGCGTCCATCCCGGCGAGCGCTGGTAGACGTCGAGACGATCGACGATCGGCTGGATCGCCGGCACGACCTGGATCGCGCTGCAGCCGGTCCCCACCACCGCCACCCGCTTGCCGGCCAGGTCGACGTCCGGCCGCCATTCGGCCGTGTGAAAGGCGGGTCCGGCGAAGCTCTCCAGGCCGGGGATCGGCGGCGTCTTCGGCACCGAGAGCTGGCCGCAGGCGGTGATCAGCAGCTCGGCCTCATGCGGGCCGGCGCTGGTCTCCAGCCGCCACAGGCCGCGCGCCTCGTCCCAGGCGGCGCTGGTCACCTCGGTGCCGGTTCGGACCCTGTCAAGCACGCCGAAGCGCCGCGCCACTCCTTCCACGTAGGCCTGGATCTCGGCCTGAGGCGCGTAGCGCCGCGACCAGCGATTGGGCGCGAAGGAGAACTCGTAGAAGTGAGAGGGCACGTCGCAGGCCGCACCGGGGTAGGTGTTGTGGTTCCAGACGCCGCCGACCCGCTCGCCCTTCTCGAACACCGTGACGTCCTCATAGCCCGCCCGCCGCAGCATCGCGGCGGCGCCGACGCCACCGAAGCCGCCGCCGACCACGGCGATCGAGCGCGGCCGGCGCGGGGCTCCGTTGCTACTCGACACCGAAGCCCTCCAGGCCGTGGTCGCCGAAGGGCTCGTCGCGCTCTTGCACCGCCTGCTTGAAGCCGCCCTCGGCGGCGCGGCGGACGAAGTCGTGGCCCTCCTCGGTGTGGCGGGCGACGCCGTCGAAGAAGGTGCCCAGAAGCTGGGTCTGGTGCAGACCCTGCGCGTAGAGCGACTGGTTGACGAGCATCTTCATCATCACCAGCTGGTTGATCGGCAGGCAGGCGACGCGCTCCAACAGGGCCTCGAAGCGCTGGTCGAGCTCCTCGGGCGGCGCCGCCTCGGTCGCCAGCCCCCACTCCGCCGCCTGCTCACCCGTCAGCGAGTCGCCGGTCAAGAGCAGGCGCTTGGCCCGCATCGGACCCAGCCGGGCCGCCCACAGCGCCGTCGTCGGCGATCCCCAGACGCGGGCCGGCGGGTAGCCGATCTTGGCATCTGCGCCGACCACCAGCAGGTCGGAGCAGAGCGCCATGTCGGTGCCGCCGGCGACGCAGTAGCCGTGGACCTTGCAGAGCACCGGCTTCTCGGAGTGGAAGAGGCTCATGAAGCCGCGCACGTTGCGCCACATGAACTGGAAGTCGGTGACCGGGTCCCAGTTCGACTCGGGCGCGTGGTTGGCGCCGATCGCCGCCGGGTCGACGGGCGAGCCCGGGGGCGCCGGGCCGAGCGGAGAGCCCGGCGGCGCCTCGACTCCGTCCAGCCCGCTCATGTCGCCCTCGGCCGAGGCGACCAGGTCGTAGCCGCCGCAGAAGCCGCTGCCGGCGCCGGCGAGGGCGATCACGTGAACGGCCGGGTCGAGGTTGGCGCGCTCGACGCAAGCCGCGATCTCGGCCGGCATCCGCGGCACGATCCCGTTCCCCCGCTCCGGGCGGTTCAGGGTGATGCGGGCAACCCGCTCGCCCGTCTCGTAGGTGAGGGTCGCCAGATCCACGCGGAGCTCAGCCCACGCGTTCAACCAACATGGCCTTGCCCTGGCCCCCCGCCACGCACATGGTCTCGATGCCGACCTGATGGTCGTCGGTCTCCATCACGTTGAGCAGGGTGCCCATGATGCGGGCGCCGGTCATGCCGAAGGGGTGGCCGAGGGCGATCGCGCCGCCGTGGGTGTTGAGCTTCTCCAGCGGGATGTCGCACTCGTCCATGATCGGGATCACCTGGGCGGCGAAGGCCTCGTTGAGCTCGACCACGTCGACGTCGTCGATCGTCATCCCCGCCCGGTCGAGCACCTTCTTCACGGCGCCGATCGGGGCGACGCCCATGTACTCGGGCTCGTTGCCGTAGGTGGCGGCGGTGACGATGCGGGCGCGCGGAGTCAGACCCAGCTCCTTGGCCTTGCTGTCGCTCATCAAGAGCACCGCGGCGGCGCCGTCGTTGAGCGGGCAGGAGTTGCCGGCGGTGACACCGCCGCCGCCGAAGGACTCCTCCAGCTGGGAGAGCTTCTCCAGGGTCGAGGAGGCGCGCGGGCCGTCGTCCTTGGCGACCTCGCTGCCGTCCGGGAGCTTCACCGGCACGATCTCGCGGTCGAAGAAGCCGTCCTCCTGGGACTGGACCGCCAGTTCCTGGGAACGCTGCGCGAACTTGTCCATGTCGGCGCGGCTGACCTCGTATTTTTCGGCGACGTTGACCGCGGTCTTGCCCATCTCGATGTAGGCGTTGGGCTGACCGTTATTGCCCTGCAGGTTCTCGTTCTGGTCGGCGACGCCGGCGGGCTCGGTGCGCTCGTTGTAGCGGCTCACCCACTCGACCCCGGCGGCGATGTAGACGTCGCCCTCGCCCGCCTTGATCGCGTTGCCGGCGTGGCGGATCGCGTCGAGGCTGGAGGAGCAGTAGCGGGAGATGGTCACCCCGTTGACCTCCTGCGACAGCTTCTCGGAGAGCAGCGAGACGATGCGGCCGATGTTGAAGGCCTGCAGGCCCTGCGGCATGCCGCAGCCGCAGAAGAGGTCTTCGACCGAGGCCGGGTCGACCTCGGGATTGCGCTCGAGCAGCTGGTCGACCACGTAGGCGCCCATCTCGTCGGGGCGCAGCTGGGCCAGCGAGCCCTTGAAGGCACGGCCGATCGGCGTGCGGATGGTGTCGACGATCACTGCCTCGGGCATGCGGAGCTCTCCTTGGGTTCTGGGGATGGGAAGTGCCGACCGCAGGGTATTTGACCCGGCCTTTCGGCGGGGCGTCGATTAGATTGAGGCGATGTCGCTGGACGGGTTGCGAGCCTGGATCGGAGAGGTCGAGCGCAAGCTCGGCATGCGCACGCGTGTCTTCCTCGTGCTCACGGTGATCGCGATCGGCGTCGGCGCGGCGGCGGCCTACCTGGCGATCGACGCCCGCGACAGCTCGGTCAGCAAGGACGACGTGAGGGAACTGCAGCAGCAGCTCGAAACGAGGATCGACGAAGTCGCCGCAGGCGCGCCAGCCCCCGCCGAAGAAGCCGAACCGATCGAACCGGAACCCCCTCCGGAACCGAAATCCGGCAAGAAGAACAAGGGCAGCGGCGGGAGCGAATCATCCGGCGGCGCGAGCGGAACCCCGGACAGCGCGACGGGCGGCGCGGAGAGCGCCACCGAACTGCAGGAACTGGTCGAAGAGGCCAAACGGCGGAAGGCCGAAGCCGAAACGAAGCAGGCCGGCGAATAGGGGACTTGTGACGATTGGCACATTTGTGCCTGCGCAACGTCCCCCACCTGCGTTACATTCGCCCGCAATCCACCTCGCGCCTAACGCGAGTCTTGCCGAGAACCGGCAGCGAAAGGAGACCCCATGCCCGAGGGTTACTGCGTCAAAGAGCGCAAGAAGGTAGAGATCCAAGACGCCAAGCAGGTGACGATGAAGAACGGCCGCCCGGCGATCCAAGGCACCTGCCCCGACTGCGGCACCAAGATCTTCAAGATCGGCAAGCTCGAATAGGCCGGCAAAGGCGGCGCTGTCGGGGGCGCCGCCCTTACAATTGCGTCGCGATCAGCCCGATCAGCGCAGCGATGATGGTGCTGTTCGTGATGAGCAACGTGCGCTGTAACGCCGCGAAGCGATCCTCGAGTCGACCTAGGCGCGTATCGAGCGCCTCGAAGCGGCGATCGACTGCGTCGAAGCGGCGATCAATGGCATTGAAGCGTTCGTCGACGGCGTCGAAGCGGCGATCGACTGCGTCGAACCGTTGGTCGGTGTGCTTTGCGAAGTCGTCCATCCGCTTGTCCGTCCAAGCCATGCGATACATGATGGCACAAGCGTAGACAGAACACCTCGCGCAAGTGGTGCGCTGAATCAAAATCTTCGGCGCTAATTTCGAGACGAAACTGCAAAATCTGGCTGCGAGGCCCTGAACTGACTGCCTCCGGCCTGCGTATTCCGAATGTGCATCCGCGCCCAAATCGAGAGTCCGAATAGATGCCCCCCGGTGCGCTGAGCGGCGAGCGGGACGTGCGCGAGGCCTACGCCGCCCACGCGGGCGAGCTGTACGGGTTCGCGCTGCGCTCGCTGGGCGACTCGGGGCTGGCCGAGGAGGCGGTGCAGGAGACCTTCCTGCGCGCCTGGCGGGCCGGCGACCGCTTCGACCCGCAGATCGGCTCGCTGCGCACCTGGCTGTTCGCGATCCTGCGCAACGTCGTGATCGACCTGGGCCGGGCGCGGGCCTCGCGGCCGGCAGTCGCCGAGGGTGGGATCGAGCCGACGGTCGAACCGTTCGACGAGGCGCTGCTCGCCTGGCAGGTCGAGGAGGCGATGCGACGGATCGGCGAGCAGCACCGCCGCGTTCTGGTCGAGACCTATTACCGCGGCCGGCCCTACGCCGAGGTCGCGGCGGAGCTGGGCGTGCCCGAGGGCACGGTCAAGAGCCGCGTCTACTACGGCCTGCGGGCGCTGCGGGTCGCCCTGGAGGAGATCGGCTATGACGACTGAGCGATGCCGCGAGTGGCGCGAGTCGCTGGGTGCCCACGCACTCGGCCAGCTGCCAGAGGGGGAGCGCGCGGCACTCGAGGCCCACCTCGACGGCTGCCCCGAGTGCCGCACTGAGCTGGAGTCGCTCACCGGAGTGGCGAGGCTGCTGCCGCTGGCCGACCCCGAGCACTTCGGCGCCACCCCCGCCCCACCCCCCTCGCTGGCCGACCGCGTCGCGGCGACGATCCGGGCCGAGAGTCGCAAGAGCCGGCGGCGCCGACTGCGCCTGGGTCTGGCCTTCAGCGGCGCGACCGCGGCCGTCGCCGCGGCGGCCCTGGCGATCTTCGTGCTGCCGGGCGGGTCCAGCGGCACGCCGGAACAGCACATCGCCTTCCGCTCACTGCCTCCCGGACTGCAAATCAGCGCAAACCTGGAGCCGCATGCCTACGGCACCGAGATCCACATGTACGTGAAGGGAGCCCCTTCGGGCACCCTCTGCCGCGTCTTCGTCCGCGGCCCGAACGGCATCCGCCAGTCCGCCGGCTCCTTCCGCTACCGCTGGGGCGACGACTCCGACGCGGTCCTCTCGCGGACGAGAGCGCTCGGCGTGCGCGTGGGCAACCGGACCTTCGTCGCACCGGTCGGCTCCTCAGGCACGACGTAGAAACCCGAGCGGCGATCAGAGCTGTGTCGTCGCGATCAGGCCGACGAGCGCCACGATGACGAGGACGCTGGACTGAAACAGCAGCCGCTGCATCGCTTCGAAGCGTTCGTCGACCTTGCTGAACTTCTCGTCCATCTTGTTGAACCGCTCATCAATCTTGCTGAACCGCTCTTCGAGCTTGCCGAATCCAGCTCTCATCTCGTCGCGCACAGCCCGTATGTCCGCATCGACCCGGTCGAAACGTCGATCTACCTGTTCGAAGCGCTGGTCCACCGCGTCAAAGCGCTGGTCGGTGTGCTTCGCGAAGTCGTCCATCCGCTCGTCTGTCCAAGCCATGCGGTACATGATTGCACAGTGTAGACAAAACCGCTCGCAGACAGCTAGCTGCGCTTGCGGTAGGAAATCGTCGGCGAGACCTGCTCGCGGATCTCCTCCACGAGCCGTACGGCGATCTCCCCCGGCTCCTCATTGGACCGCGCCTGCCCTCCCCTGGGCTCGAAAAAGCGGGTCCGCAGCCTCGGACGCCTGGGGAAGCCGGTCATCTCCGAGGTCCCTTCGATCGCGACGCAGACGAGCTTCGCCTCGGGGACCTCGAGCGCGAGGCGGCCGACGCCGCTGCGCGCCCGCAGCACCTTGCCGCGCGAGCGGGTGCCTTCGGGGAAGACGCCGATGCAGGCGCCTTTGCGCAGCTCCTCGATCGCCCGCGAGAGCGCCCCGACGTCCCCCGCCCCCCGCTCGATCGGGATCTGACCCATGCCGTTCAGGACGGGAGCCAGACCGCGCACGTCCCACAGCGTCGATTTCGCCAGCGCCCTGATCTGCCGCCGCCGGATCGCCGCGACCCCGACGGCCAGCGGATCCCAGTGGCTGTCGTGGTTGGCGACGACGAGCACCGGGCCGGCCGCGGGCAGCACATCAAGCCCCTCAACCTCCAGACGCCCCCACGCCGCGACCGCCGGGCGGCAGACGGCCATCGCGTTCCTGTACATGCGGCTGGGCTCGTTCAAGGAGGGTGAGTTCTACTCGACCTCGTCCGTCGCAGTGGTCTTGGCTCCTTCTCCATCTGTCGGTTGAAGTGGCGAATTTATGTAGTAAGCGCTGTCGAAATGATGCAGTTCAGAGCGTCGAGGCGCTCTCTGCGTACGAGGAGCCGATCTTGCTCGATGAGTGGCAGGAGGTCCCCGCAGTACCTCGAGGCCTACGCGCTCAACTCGGCAGGAATCGTCTCCGGCGCCACGCTGCTTCGCGCGGCTGGGATCAACCGCAGGACCGCCCGTGGCCTATGAGCAACTCCTGGTCAACATGTTTGTCGTTGAGCCGATGGCGGCATGGACTTCGAACCGTTTGCGTCGCCTCTCTCTGAGCCCGAAGCGCTACTTCGTCGATCCCGCCGGCCCCGCGACGGCGCTCGGCTTGGATACGAGTGCTGTACTGCCCGATGGTGACCTCCTCGGCCGCCTACTCGACACCTTCGTGGCAGCCCAGCTTCGCGTCGAGTGCGCAAGTGCCGAGAGTCGGCCTCGCCTCTACCACCTTCGCGAGGAGCATGGCCGACGTGAGGTCGACGTACCCGCCGAGATCGGCGGGCGGGACATGCTCGCGTTTGAGGTGAAGGCTGCCGCCGCCCCAGTCGCGACGCGGCCAGGCATCTGGCGTGGCTGCGTGACCGCCTCGGCGACCACTTCCTGGGGGGATCATGTTCCATACGGACCTGCTCTGCTCGAGCTGGACGAGCGTGTCACAGCAGCGCCAATAGCGGCTCTGTGGGGTCAGGCCTGAGCCTGGCCGGCAGCGGGGGTTGGATGGCAGCCGTTGGGGGAGACCGATGGCCGTTGACCCCCCGGCGTCCCCCGCTCCGCGCTCGATCGGGATCTGGCCCATGCCGTTCAGGACCGGAGCCAGACCGCGCACGTCCCACAGCGACGACTTCGCCAGCTCCTGATCTGCCGGCGGCGGATCGCGGCCACGCCGACGGCCACCGGATCCCAGTGGCTGTCGTGGTTGCCGACGACGAGCGTCGGCCCATCCGCGGGAAGCGCCTCCAGCCCCTCGACCGAGAGTCGACCCCACCCAACACGGCGGGGCGGCACACGGCCATCGCGAACTTGTATGTGCGGCTCGGCTCCTTCAAGCCGTGAGTTCTACTCGACCACGCAGTCGAAGGCCCCGGCGGCATATGCCGCCGGGGCCTTCTCCGTCAGGCTCGATTCTGCCGTTTTGCCTACGGGGTCATGCTATTCGACCCAGATACCCTGGGACGTAAGGGTTTTATATCGAAGATAACTCCCTTCGATGATTTCCGAACCCATGTTCTGGTATCCGTCGAGTGTGAATTCGCCGAAGAGCGTTCCATCTTCATACGTACCTGGCGTATTGCATCCCGTTGCTTTGTATTTCAGATTAGAGATCTGGAAAGTCATCTTAATGTCTCGTGACGTTCCACTGCCAATATTTTCAAATTTCACTGAATTCCGGTTGGTCTGAGGAGGAATCGACACCTGGCAGAAGGGAATTGCAAAGGTCAATTCCGAGCCCGTCGGGCAGGTGATGTCCAATGAGCTCCATGCAAACGGTTTTTCGCTTACTGTCGGGTTGAGCGTTAGACCGCAGTGATTTTTGTTGATGTTGAATCCAACCCCGAAATAGCAGCCATTCCACTGCAAGATGCTCAGCGCCAGACTGCCGGGAGCATCGAATTTGCCGTTGGCGTTGAAAGAAGTGCACGTGAAATTGCCGGCGCCGACAGCAGGCAGGCCTAGTTTCACCGATTTAACCCCGGTATCGACAACTGCTGAATACTGTTCACCTTCGAACAGCGGTAGGGATTCCACCTGCTGGTTAGCAACATAGGTCCCAACTGCGTGTTCGGCTGCTCCGTTGTACCCTTTGAGTATCGAGGAGCCAGTCATGACACCGTCTTCATGCCAACCGGCATCTTGGTAGGTTCCGGTGTATTTGACACCGGTTGCATTCAAAGTTACCGTAATGGTGCGGTTACGGCTCCTGGTCCCGGTGTTGGCCAATTCGACCGCCAGGCCGGTCTGGGCCGGGATTTTCAGGAAATGTGGCGCGCCAATTGCGGGGAATTCAATTGCATCGCCTTCTTTGCTGCATGCGATGTCCATCGTCCCAGTATACGGCGCGGTTTCACTGGTGCTGTGAAAAACGTATTTGCAGCTATTCACTTTGGGAGTCGTTTTTAATCCCTGGTAAAAGCAATTATTGAATTCCGGCGTAAAGGTCACGGTACTCGAGGCGGCTGAGAGCGTGCCGGTCGTGTTGACGATGCTGCAGTTGAGTCCTCCCGCGGCTGTCGTTAGTTTGTGTTTCGTCCCTGCTGTCCCGTTCAGCGTCGTCGGGTATTCTTCGGCTCGAAATTGCGAGGCCGACGCCGATGCCACACCCAAGAGCGCGGCAAGGGCCAGCGCCATGGCAATGGCGAGACTCGTGGTCTTGATTCGATTCACTGTGATCTCCTTGTCCCAGAGCGACGAGACTCACGTCGCGAGCGGGACCGGTTGCATTACTTATCATCGCTAGCCTCCCGGTTGGCATCCCCTTGCCGCCCGGCCAACATGGACTTTGGAAACCGGGGCACCGGCCAAGATGCGTGTATCACCATCCGGGCGCTTAAGACCAGGGGCGCGGCTCAGCGCGAAAAACTGGACCGCCTAGCTCCTCCAGGCGCAGAGCTGCGTCAAGCTCGGCTGAGCAGTCACCGAGTGAGCGACCGAGCAGACCCTCGATCGCGCGCAGACGGTTTGTTACCGTGTGTCTTTTCACACCGAGGATCGCGCCAGCCGATGAGACGTTGCACCGGGCGGCGAAATATGCACGTAGGGTGCCTCGTAGCATCTCGCTGTCGCGTGCGTCATCAAGGGGCTCCAGATACAGCTGCCGCAGGGAAGCCATCAGAACCTCGTCCTGCAGCATCGAGGCGAGCAGGGCGACCTCCGAGTAGCGAACGAGGCTTCCCGGGCTGCGCATGGCGATCGGCAAGGCGGCACAGGCCTGCCGGTGGGTGAGGCGCCAACCGTCGATGCCCTGCGCCACCTCGCCGAGGGCGAGCGCCACCGGGGCCGCCCACATATCGGAAGCCGTGCCTTCCAGCTTGTCGGGATCCAGCGCACGCCGGCTGCCGAACCATGCCCAGACTCCCGACTCACCACGGCGAACCATCAACGGGCGAGCGTCAAGAGGAGCGGTAAGCTCGCGGATCGCCTCGACCGCTCCCGGGCCGGCAGCGATCACGGCCAGATGGTGGGCCTCGAAGTCGTAGTCGAAGTCAGCGGCATCGAGCAGCTCGCCGTCGAGAAGTCTCTGAACCTGATCGACGCGGCGCTCCTCAGAGGAGTTGAGGCGGCTCTTCTTCTCCTGGCCGTACTCTTCGCTGACCCCCGCTATCAGGCGGTCGAAGATCGCCGCTTGCGTCCTCAACAGGTACTTCAGGGCGGCGCCCCCCAGGAGAGTCTCCCGCGCGGTCTCCTCGATCAGGCAGTCGCCCATCAGGACGTAGCCAGCGAAGTAGCGGCGCAGGACGGTGTCGAGGCTGATCCCGTTGCGGGCCGCCATCCGCGCCTGGGCGAGGAGGACCACCGGTATGTCGGGGGGGCGTCCCTCCCCACCCTTGACTCCCTCGAGGCCGTAGTCGATCGCGGCGCTCACCGCGCTGCGCAGGCTATCGCTGTACTCGGGGTCAATCGCCTCAGAAGGATCTGCGACGGCGTGAACGCGGGTCAAGATCCCCTGCTCCATCTCAGGACGCCGGGCCTGCAGGCGTCTCAGCAGCTCTGCCCGAGCCCGCCGTAGACCGCTCGCCGTGCCCATCGCCCCCCGCTGGCTGGTGCCCTGTGAGATGTCTCTATCGCCCGCCGCGCTTCTCGTGCTTCTTCCCGCAATCGGCCTGCATCACAGGATTGGTTTTCGACTCCTTGCCGTTATGCCCGGTGAGTTCGACGTTGGCCCTTGAGATGGCCCCGCAAAGGTTGCGGCTGTTGATGATCAGGCCCTTCGTGGCGCCCTGCATCTGCAAGACGACTTTGGAGAGCGGCGCATCCGGCGCGGAGTCGATCGTCGCCCTGATGCCACCGTGGGCAGAGTCAATCCGCGTTGCGACCTCGACGTCGACGAGGCCGTGCAGGTCGAAGACGAGATCGGGCAGCTTGTGGCTCGAGGATCTGAGGTAGACCGGTCCTGCGAGCGGCTCGTCCAAGAGCGGCGTGAAGGCTTTGATGAAGCCGTACTGGGCTCCTTTGGGGCAGGCGTTTGCTGCGAACTGAACTCTCGTGCAGATCGTTCTGATGTGGCCCTGGTCCAGGAAGGCCGATCTCGGCAATCTGACGACGAGCCCTTTGACGTTTGCGTCGCCCTTTCTCGGCGTGTAAGTCGCCAGGAGTCCTGGGTGCCCACCACGTTTAGTGCCACCCTTGAGCCTAAAGGCGAGCTTTGGCTTGAAACCGAGGTTCAGGCAGTTGGCGGCCTGGTAGCGGGTCGAGAGATCCGCCGGGACATCGTCAGCGGGATTAAAGACATCAAGGTAGGAGCCAAAGAGGGTCGCTTTGACGCTCGACTCATCGCATGAGGTCGGGTTCAAGGTGAAGTTGGGCCTATCGACGTAGACGCGCAGATCTCTGACCTTCAAGACGATGCCCTTGAGGATGTGGGGGATCGGATCGGATGCGGCGCCATCGACTTCCACTTCTGCCGTTTTCGGGTTGAGGTCCAAGCCGAGCCTGATGACCACCGTCCCCGCGTCGAATGGCCCTGCCACCGCCGGGGTGATTGAGATCACGCTGAGCGGAGCGCCTTTGTAAGGGCCTGCCAGGTAGATCTGGCCACCGACGTAGGTGAGCGCTCCGCCCACTCCTGCCCCGGCGGAGGTGCGGCCGATGCGGGAGCTTGCTGGGCAGCTTGGATTTGCCAGCTCTTGCCTGCCGGTCTTCGCCTTGGCGGCATCCACCGCAGCGTCCGGACATTTGCCGACTCCGGCGAGGGAGCCGAGCTGGCCGGGGGGCAGGATCGAGGAGAACTTGGTCATGTCCTGTTCCCCGTCGCTTCTGATTAGGCGCATGTTGAAAGGGCTGAAACTGCCAGCGTTGTTGTTCACCGCTCCCGCTTCGAAGCTCGGCTTAAACGGCGGCACCCCTCCCGGGGGGCAGGGCCCTCCGCCAACTCCCGAGGTGACTTCGAAGGATGAGGTCGTGGTCAGGACATCGCTTGGGTTGGCCCAGGGGGTGAACTGCGCCTTGGTCTCATAGATGCCGCACCGCGGCGGAGTGATCAAGGGCGCCCTTGCTCCTTCTCTGAAGTGGAAGTCAAAGCTCGAGAAAGGCTGCTGGGGCGTGTCGTCGAGGATGGTGATGAGCCGACCCGTCTTGGGATCGGGTTCGATCTTGGCCGGCAGCTTGACCATGATGCCCAGGGTCGGGTTCTTGAGGACGATGTAGAAGGCGAGGAGGGAGTCGAAGGGGTTCTCGGCTCCCGGGGTGCTCGTCGCCGGGTCGTCCTGCTGGGCCTGGAAGACCTCTCCGTCGATCGCTTCGTCGACGAGCGGGGTCTTCAGTTGCACGGTCCCCAACTTCGACGCGTTGGGACAGCCCGCCCCTGGGATGGAGCGGAGCGTCTCGCGCCTAAGCTGAGCCGGGGTGCAGACGTCGAGCCCTTCTGCCACCGAGGGGTTGACCGTCATCCCCTCGGGCAGGGTGACGACGGCCTTCTTGATGTCGGACTGAGCCAGCCCCGTCGGGTTGGTCAGGCCTTCGTCATTGAAGTTGACGGTGAAGTCCAGGCCAGTTCCGGTCTCCGCCTGGGAGGTCGTCGCCTTGGAGTCGATCGCCGGGCTGAAGCCGAGTTTGGAGCAGCCGGTCATCCCCTGGGGGTTGGGCGGTTCTGAGGTGTCGTGGCTGAAGGCCGAGCCGGTCACCGGCGGGGCAAAGGGGTTCTGCCAGGAGACCGCTTCATAGCTCGTCTCAAGCGGTCCCGTGCAGGAACGCGGCATGGTCAGGAAGGGCTTTTCTGGTGCGTTGGTCGGACAGAGGCCCGTGGAGGAGAACTCGGTACCGGTCCCCTGGATAGCCAGGCAATGGCCTCGGAGGGGATCGTGGGCGGCGTTCGCCGGGTTGCCCCAGAGCGCCAGGCTGCCGCCGTAGACCTCGACCCCCTGAGAGACGTTGACGAGTCCGGCGACGACGTTGTGTGGGGGTTCCTGGTTTATCTTGATCTCGATCGTCACCGGCACCTGGACGACGAAGAAGCCGATTTTTGCCGCCACTCCGGGCGGGGGGACGAGGTTGTACACGGGGGCTGGGGTGACGCCACTTGCTGCGAGGATCCCCGCTTTGGTCACACCCACGGCAGTCGAGTCGGGGCAGGCGGTATAGCCCACTGAGTCGAGAGTGATGAAGTTCGCGGTGGTGCATCGCGGCGTTGCTATCGGGCTGCCGGTGAACCCCGGGGGCAGCTTCACCAGCAGGGTCTTCAGCTGCCCATCGGGGACCTCGCCGTATTTAGGATCAACCGCGGTCTCGAGGCGAAAGCCCGTCGTCACCGCGAAGGGATGGGAGCCGGCCTGGATGGCCGGGGCGCCGTCGTCGCCTTCGAACGTAAGGTCGAAATTTTTGATGCCGAAGTCGGCCTGAGCCGTTGGGACGGCCATCAAAGCCAAGAAAAACGCGGTGGCGAGTGCTGAGGTGAGGCGCTTCATCGACCTGCCCTCCGGTTGGGGTTGGTCTCTCGCTGGGCGTGGCGCTTTGCCTTCTTGCGTTTCTTGGCAACGCAGCGGCCCTTGCGGGCGACTCGGCCTTTCCGACAGCGCGGAGTTGGCTTCAGGTTGCCGGCGCCCTTGAAGGAAGCCGAGGCAGGGGTCGGATCGTTCGGCGGCGGCGAGGCGAACTGACAGGCTTCGCCCTGGCAGGGACCGGGCACCCTTGGCTGGACGAAGCCGCCGCCGACGCGGGCGTCGTAGATGTCGATCAGGCCCGGGTCCTGCGGCAAGAGGCTCGCCTCGGTGGCGAGGAAGACGTCGTCGCCACTGGGACTGGCGTCAAGGAATTCGGAGTCGGTGGGACTCTGGCCCGAGGAGATCAGGCTGAGGCAGCCGCCGGAGCTTTCGACGAAGAGCTCGGCTCCGTTTTCCTTGCACTCTTTTTCCCCCGAGGCCGCCTCCCACTCATAGACGTCGGCCTTGCCGTTGGTGTCGCGGGGCAGCAGCGCGTCGAAGCTCATGAAGAAGAGGCGCTCGCCATCGAGGGAGAGCGAGCGGGGAAAGTGAAAGGTGAACTGGGCAGGGGGAACGAGCGCCGCGGCCGACAGCCTCTCGGCGAAGTTTCCGCTCCCCCTCACAACCCGCCCGAGTGGCCGCGCCCCGCTCGGGTTGCATGAGACGCACACCGGCCCCGCGGAGCCCACCTCATAGCGGTAGACCTCGGAGTCGGCTTGGCCCGTGGTCTGGTCGGTGTTGTCATAGGCGCTCAGCGGTTCGGTCGAGGTGAAAACGACTGTGTGCCCGTCCGGGGTGACCCGGGAGACATGGAAGATGGGTTCCGGGGAGGTATTGGAGAAGATTTCCGACGGCCACACGTCTTTCGCGGAGAGGGTGGCAATGAAGGTCTTGACACCTTCCTGGTCGAGATAGAGGTTCGGCTTCCCCACGGTGGCGCCGGTGGTGCCGGCGAGCGCTTCGCGGGAGAGGAAGTAGACGTAGGAGAGGTCATCGCTGGCCCCGAGCAGGCCGACGGAGAAATTCCCCGCTACTTCCTTTGCCACCCCGACAGGCCCACCGAGGACTTCTTTGGCGATTAGGGCCGACTCCCCCGCCTGCAGGTCGAAGAGGTAGAGATTGCCCGCCTGATTGCCTTCGGTGACCTCGAACAGCGCCCTGGAGCCGTCGGAGGAGGCGCCGAGGAAGAAGGCGGATTTGCTCGAGGCGCTCTCTGAGACCCGCAACGTGCAGGCCTTCTCCGGTTCGGTGCATTCACCGCCGCTGATCGCGCTCTGCTCCTCTCCAGGGTTGATTCGCACGTAGACCTTCCCCGGGCCGCTCGGGGTGGCTCCTGAATCGGTCCAGTAGACGCTGCGGCCGTCGGCGGAGATCGCACCCTCGACGCTGGCGACGCGGCTCAGTTCCTCGTCGATAGGGCCAGTTCTTGCCCCACTCCCCCCCGAGCAGTTGCCGCCACTTGGGACCCCACTGGGGAGGATGCAGACCAGGCGCAGCTGCCCTCCGCTCGAGTAGTAGGTCTGCCAGGCGCCGCTCGCCGCATCGGGAGTGAGGCTGTCTCGGGCCCGCAGGATCGCCGCCTCGCCATCGGCCGAGGCGCCCTGGAACTCTGACCTGAAGGCAGTCGGTTCGACGGTAGGATGCACGCCGACCAGCGCTTCGTAGCCGTGTGAGCCGCAGTTGTCGCGGCGGTAGAGCTGGCGATAGCCCGCAGAGTCGCGACCCGGGTCGAGCGGCGGCTCTGGCGCCACGACCAGCCAACCCTGGCAGAGGTCGGGCGAGAAGGCCCTGTAGACGTTGTCGAGGTCGGTCTCCAGCTTTTGGGTGGCGGCGTGGCCCTGGGAGGGGTTGATCGGCTCGCTCATCCAACCGAAACCCGTGCGATCGGCCAGGTATTGCGTCGCATAGGCGCCGGCCTGGGCGCCGCCGAAGGAGCGGTAGGAGGTGAAGGTGAACTTCTTCCCGTCGAAGGAGCTCTGCGTCAGCGCGGTGGTGAAGCTGCTGAAGGAAATGAGCGATCTGAGGTCGCCATCGCCTTTCTCGACCGGGCTGACCATCTCGAAGGCGCGACAGTCAGGCAGCGGGGCGGAGAAGCCGGTGCGGAAGCGCTGGTTCGGGCAATCGGCTTTGGCCGCTTGAACGGGGTAGGTGGTGAAGCTGTTTTCTTCGCCGTCGATGCCGACTTCGCCGCCGACGCCGCGCACCGGTCCGCCGCCGATGCTCTGGACGACGAAGCGGTAGTGGTAGGTGCTCCCCGGTTTGAGGTCTTCGAGGAAGACGCCAGCGGTCTTCACCTCGCGGCCGGTCGGTTTTGTGCTCAGCAGCGCGCCTGGTGGCAGGGGCTTCTCCGACACGCAGCCACCTTCAGAGCACTTGCCAGTACCGTACTGCAGGTAGAAACGGGTATCGGTCCAAAAGTGGGGGTTGATCTCGGCGCCCAACACGGCGCCGCTGCGATCGACCGACGTGGCGAACTGGGCGCTGACCGTCGGCGGCACTTTGGGCGGCGCTTCGAACATCACCGGCCCTGGGCCGAAGAGGCGGATGAAGCTGTCGATACCGGGTTGGGTGTTGGAGACGTAGAGGTCGCCGGCCGCGTTGGCGCCTAGGCCAGCAAACGTAAAGCGGATTTCTTCGGGGTTGGGTGACGGTCGCAGCGGCGGGAGACAGCAGGTCGGCGGCGATAACGGATTGCCGCTGGAGTCGTACTGCACCACTTTTCCTTGCCTTTCTCCCCCGTCTCCCGGTCCCTGCGCGTAGACATTGCCGACGGGATCGGTGGCAAGCAAACCCTGGCCTTCGAGCTGGCCGATCGCGGCGCCGGTGGTCGAGTCCAGCTTGTGGACACTGTCTTGGACACCAGCTTTACCTGCGAAGGTAGCGTAAAGGTCTTCGCTCACCGGGTCGAAGGCGAGGTACCCCACCTGCTCGCCCGGGACCGGAATCGAGGCTTCGAATTCTCCCTGCAGGTTGAAGCGCTGGATGCGGTCTTTGTCGGCGGCGAAGAGCTTGCCGCCGGTGCCCAGGGCGAGGCCCCCGCTGAAGCCGGAGCTGAACTGACCCGGAGCCGTGCCGGCGATGCCGACGCCGCACTGGTGGGCGGAGGCGGCGGTGCAGAGGTTTTCGCTGGTCGTCTTGTCGACTTCGCCGCCGAACATCAGGACGAAGCGACCGGCGGAGTCGAATTTCTGCACCCGGAGGTTGTTGCTTTCCTTCACGTAGATATTGCCGGCGGTGTCCACCGCGAGGCCGTTGGGGGCACTGAACTGCCCCGCGCCGGAGCCTAGGAGTCCCGCTCTGCAGCCCGATTCCTCCGTGCAGGACTCAAACCCCACCCCGCCCGCGGTCCCATCGGCACGGGTTCTCGCTTCGAGACTGGTCGAGGGATCGCCGCCGCTTAGCGGCGTCGTGCCGTTGGCAGCGATGATGTCGGCGGCGACGTCCGCTCCCGCCAAGGAGCCTTTGAATGCGATCACGTAGACGTATGGAGTGGCGCCGTCTGGGGTGCCCGGGACCGCATTGACGCTGACTTCCCCTCCCGCGCCGCCGATCGAGGGCAGGGCGTTGAGGGCGGCTTCGACGCTTCCGGGGCCTTCGCTCTCCGAGCCCGGCGCATCGAAGGCAAGGTCTTCGGTGGTGGAGGCGCCAAAGCTGAGCTTGAACTGCCCGGCGGCAGCCCTCACCCTGACTTCCTGCTGCTCGTTGACCGCCCCCGGGGCGACGTCCCAGCCGAAGGCCTTGACGAAGTTGCCCCAGGCGGTGAACTCGCTGATCCGTTTGTTGCCTTCCTCGGCGGTGTAGACATGGCCGGTGACCGGATCGGTGGCGATGCCGGATGGATTTCTCAGCTGGCCAGCACCAGAGCCTTCGCTCCCAAAGCGGGTCAGTTCTTCGGCGTCGCTTACGGCGCTTGCCCGGGGGGCCGCAAAGGCAGTGAGAGCCGTGACGGCGAGAAGAGCGGCACTCGTGGTGAGGATCCTGATTAAGCGTGTGTTCTCAGACGCTGAGTGAATCATCGGTTCGGGTCTCCCTGGGCCTTACCCCGGACGGTGGAGCCGTCCGGGGGTGGGTGAGGACGGGTGAGGGCGGGCTATTCTTCTTCGGCCGTCACCGCCCAGGAGCCCGCACCGCCAGCGTTTTCTTCGAAAGCGATCATCTGCAAGACGGCGCCTGCGGTTGACGCGCCTTGGGATGCGGCATCTACCTTGTAAATCGTTTCGTTGCTCATCGAGATTTCGAGTTCGAAACCGGTGTAGATGCAGAGGTGGCCGGGGTCCGCGGTAGGGGCTAGAACAGTCCCCTGGCAGTGATCCGGAGTTTCGTCTTTCCCCCCGAAGCCGTCGAGGAGTTCTTCGTTGGCTGCATTGATGTAGTGGACGTGACAGGTGGGTGCCGGTGGGCTACTGGTGCAGCCGGTGCCGTCCAGCTCATCAGCGAGGGGAATGTTGAAAGAGATCGGAATACGGGAGCTCTGAAATGCTTTCGGTGCTGGACCAAAGGCCCAGGTACCGGTCTCGGTCTTGCCACCGGGAAGCGTTTCGGTGAAGCCGGTTTGACCGTTGGTTCCGTTTTTGCCGTTGCAGACGACGACTTCCGGGCTGGCGGATTTGATCACCACGCCACCATTGCCAGCAGTACAGCCGTGCGCCGAGCCATTGAAGGATTCGGTGGTGGCGCCGGTGCCGTTAGAGCCATTCGATCCATTAGCGCCAGCATCGCCCTTGTCACCCTTTGCTCCGGCAGGACCCGCTGGACCCGTATCGCCCTTCGGACCCCTAGGCCCACGCGGACCTTTTTTGGCTTTGGCCGAGCTGGTGGCCTTGCCGCCTTCTGAGTTCGTCGTGGCATAAGCGCCGCCGAACATGGCCAAGACGAGGGCGATCACCGAGATCACGCCCGGGATGCCGAAGCGGTTGCGTAGTGGCGAGAGCATCGAATCTCTTCTCCTTGTCCCTAGTCCCTGTGTGGGTCCTGCCGCGGGGCCCTCCCTGAGGCGCCGCTGGAACGAGGATAAAAGAAACGGTTTACAAATGCAAGGAGAAGTTTTTGAGAAGAAGGCTTACGGCTCTAGACAGCCAGTCGCTTGGCCTCCTGACGGCCCGTGTACGGGGCCAGGGCCAGCTCTACGAGGTCGGGAAGAAGCTCGGGGAGGCGCGGGGCGCCGCCCACATTGAGGCGGCGGACGATCAGGGTGGCTACGCCGCCGATCAGGGCCTGGTCGCGGACTTCCATGTCGAGCTGGGAGGGCGGCGGCTCGGGGCGCAGGGTCCCCGCAAGCAGCTGCATCGCCTCGCGGTAGCGGGTGGCGACATCGCCGCCCGCGGCGAGCGGCTCGATCAGGAAGCAGCGGGAGACGGCGGCGTCGCGGGAGAGGACGTCGAGCAGGGCGGCGAGGCGGGCGCGCACGCGCTCGGGCCACGGCTCATCCGCCCCGGGCGCGGCCAGCATCGAGTCGAGGACGTGGGCCTCGATCATCTCGTAGGCGGCGGCGAAGCAGTCCTGCTTGCCCTCGAAGTACTCGTAGAAGGTGCGGCGGGAGATCTTCGCGGCGGTGGTGATCGCGGCGATCGTGGTCGCGTTGTAGCCGCGCTCGGCGACCGCCTCGACGACGCCGTTGAGCAGCCGTTCGCGCTGGTTCTCGGCGACGAAGACGCGCGGCAGGCCGTGGCGGCCGGGGGGCAGGCGGTCGCGGCCCGCGGCCAGGTCGCCGGTCAGTTGCGCGCCGCGGTCAGCCATCGCCGAGGTAGGGGGCAAGAGCGATGTCGATCAGTTCCGGGTAGAGCGCCTCCATCTCCTCCGCGTCGCCTGTCTCGAGCCGCTCGCGCAGGAGCCAGGCAAGGGCGCCGGCGGTCGCCTCCTCGTGGGTGGCCGGCAGGTCGGCCGGGGCGGTCTCGAGGGCCCGGCCCTCGCGCAGCTTCGCCGCGACCCGGTCGAGCGCCGCCTCGAAACGGAGGCTCAGCTCGGGCCCGCCGGTCTGGGCCTCGACCAGGCAGAGCCGCGCCCGCTCCGGCTCGGCGGCGACGAGCTTTGTCACGGCGCGCAGCCCGGTCGCGATCTGTTCGGACCAGGAGAGCCCGCCGGCTGCCGGGTTGCCGGCGGCCGCCAGCGCCAGCGCCTCGGCGGCCCCCTCGACCGCCCGGTCGAAAGCCGCGACGAAGCACTCTTCCTTGTCGGCGAAGAAGTCGTAGAAGGTGACAGTTGAGACGCCGGCGGCCTTGACGATCGCCTCGATCGAAGTGCTGGCGCAACCGCGGGCGGCGATCAAGCGCTCGGCCGCGTCGAGGATCCGCTCACGCTGCGGGGGCGGGAGCGCGCCCGGCTCGGCCCCTCTCCCCCGCTTCGGAGCCAGTCTTTGCGAGAGGTACTGCATGAGATCAGGGTAGCCGACTTGAAAAGGCTTTCATATCTGAACAAAAAGGAGTAGTTTTTATATGGCCGATGCCAGCGAAAGCCTCAGCAGCGTTGAACCGAGTCGATCCGCTGGGAGCGAATGGGGGCTCCGAGCTCGACGTCCGTGAGGGGGCGATGGAAGGAGTGCTGGCGGCCTGCGGGGAGATCGGCTTCCGCGAGACCTCGGTGCGCGCCATCCTCGAGCGCAGCGGCGGCCACCGGGCGCAGTTCTACCAGCACTTCGAGAGCAAGGAGGACTGCTTCGCCCAGGCCTACGCGGTCTGGATCGAGCGGCTCTCGGTCAGCCTGCTGGAAGCGGCGGCAACCGCCCAGGGTTGGGAGGCGGGCGTGCGCGAGGCGATTGTTCGCCTCTTCCGGTTCGTCACCGCGCGGCCGGCGATCGCCCGGGCGCTCTTCGTCGAGGTGCAGATCGCCGGCGAGCCGGCCCTTGCCCGCCACGACGCGGTGATCGAGCGCCTCGCCGCGGCAATCGACAGCGCCCGCGCCGAGATCGACCCGGACGAGGCGCCGCCGGAGGCGACCGGGACCTTCGTCGTCGGCGGCGTCGAGTCGTGTGTGTGCGAGGCGCTCAGCGCTGGCGACCCGGACCGCCTCTGGGACGCCCTGCCCGAGCTGATGCACTTCGCCGCCGGCTCCTACTTCGGCAAGGAGGAGGCCGAAGGCGCCTTCGAGCGGGCGAGCATCATGCTGGCGCGCGAGCGGGCGCGGCTGACGGGGGCGGAGGAGTGACCGAGCTGCGACTGATCGGCGGCACCGCCCTCGCCGAGCCGGCGGAGGTCGAGGCCCCTGCCCTGCGCCTGCCCCCGGGCCGCCACGGCATCCCGGCCGATCTGGTCCGCGCGCACCAGCGGCTGCGGCTGCTCGACGCTGCAGCGACGGCGCTCGCCGAGCAGGGCTACGGCCGGCTCACCGCCGCCCGCGTGACCGAGCTGGCGGGCGTCTCCAGCCGCACCTTCTACCAGCACTTCGAGGACCTCTGGGCCTGCCTGCTGGCGGCCTATGAAACCGAAGCCGCCCGGCTATGCGAGGAGATCAAGGCCTCTTGCGCGGCGCTGGTCGAGAGCCGCGGCCCGGTCGCCAAGGCCGATCGGATCGGTCGCGCCCGCGCCGGCATCGCCGCCGCACTCCGCTTCCTCGCGGCCGAGCCGGCCGTCGCCCATCTGCTCAGCGCCGAGCCGCCCCCGCAGATCGCGGCGCTCTCCGCGGCGCGACGCGATCTGGTCGAGCGTCTCGGCGCGATGCTGCGCACCGTCCTCGCCGACCCCGACGGCCCCACCCCGCTCCCCGGCCTGGAGCGCCGCCTGATCGGCGCCGCCCTGGCGATGGTCGCCTCCCGTTCGGCCGACGGCGACCCGCAGCGCCTGCGCGAGCTGGAGCCCGAACTGAGCGAGCTCCTGCTCACCTCGCTCTGACACTCCCTTCGCGTTGTAGATTGTCTAAGTGACGAATGTCACAGCCGCTGGGTCCGGCGGCGGCGGAAGCTAGACGATTACGTGCCAACTGCGTCCCAGAAGCCACTCGAGCTGATTCTCGCTCGCAACCTGATGTCGGCCCTCTCGACCCCTGCCTTCCTGGTCGACGAGGGCGGGCTGCTCGTCTTCTACAACGAGGCGGCGGGGCTGCTGCTGGGTAAGCCCTGGGAGGAGCTGGGCACGGTGGGGGTGGAGGAGTGGGGCGCGCTCTTCGGCCCCTTCGACGAGAGCGGCGAGCCGATCCCCTACGACGAGCTGCCGCTGGTCGTCGCCGTGCGCAACAACCGACCCGCCCACGCCGACTTCGAGATCCACGCCATCGACGGCACCCGCCACCAGGTCGAGGTCTCCGCCTTCCCGATCCAGACGGCGCACGGCTCGCGCGGCGCGATCGCCGTCTTCTGGCCCGCCGAGGCAAACGGAGCAGGGGCCTAGATTGAAGGCCAAGCTCTGGGGCACGCGCGGCTCGATCCCCTCCCCGGGGCCGGAGACGATCCGCTACGGCGGCAACACCTCCTGCGTCGGCGTCACCCTCTCCGACGGCTCGCTGCTGGCGCTCGACGCCGGCACCGGCATCCGCAATCTCGGCCTCGCCCTGCCCGACGAGCCGACCCGGCTGCACATCCTGCTCACCCACCTGCACCTCGACCACATCCAGGGGCTGGTCTTCTTCGCCCCCTGCTTCCGTCCGCAGACCGAGATCGTGATCTGGGGGCCGGCCTCGCCCGAGGCCTCGCTGCGCGACCGCATCGCCCGCTACATCTCGGCACCGCTCTCGCCGGTCGAGGTGCGCGAGCTGCCCTGCGACGTCTCCTTCCGCCACACGCCAGAGACGGAGTGGGAGATCGGCCCGGCGCGGATCCGCGCCGCCTCGGTCTCCCACCGCGGGCCGACCCTCGGCTACCGGATCGACGACGGTCCCGACTCCCTCGCCTACATCCCCGACCACGAGCCCGCCCTCGGCGCCGACCTCGACAGGCTGGAGGAGGAGTGGATCTCCGGCTTCGGCCTCGCCGATCACGCCTCGCTGCTGATCCACGACGGCCAGTACGCCGACGCCGAGTACACCGACCACCTCGGCTGGGGCCATTCCTCGCTCTCGGACGCACTCACCTTCGCCCGCCGCACCGATGCCCGCCGCACGGTCCTCTTCCACCACGATCCGCTGCACTCCGACGAGCAGCTCGATCTGCTCGGGGCGGAAGCGCGCGAGCGCTGGGCGGCGGCGGGAGGCGACCCGGAGGCGGTCGAGCTGGGCGTCGAGGGGGCGGAGCTGGACGTGCGCGCGCTCGTCCCGAGCACGGCCGGCGCGCGCTGACCTATACATCCGTCCCTATTTCGGTACGAATGGAGTACTTTTCTTGTTTGGTCCGTTACCCTGCAGGGTGGGATGCCTGTCTCCTCCAGTCGGATCGACTCCAGGGCGGAGCGCTCGGCGCTAGTCCGGGGCGCTCTCTCCGTCGCCCGCCGCGCCCACGCGGGGCAGCTCCGCCAGACCGGCTGCGATGAGATTCCCTTCATCGAGCACTCGCTGGCGGTCGCCCGGCTGTTGGCCGAGCACGCCTACCCGGACGAGATGGTCGCGGCGGGGTTGCTGCACGACGTCGTCGAGCACACCGAGGTGGAGCCGGACTCGCTGCGCGGTCGCTTCGGCGAGGAGATCGTCGGGATGGTCGAAGCGCTGACCGAAGACGCCTCGATCCTCGACTACGAGGAACGCAAGAAGGAGCACCGCGAGCGGGTCGCCGAGGCCGGCCCCGAGGCGCGGACGGTCTTCGCCGCCGACAAAGCGGCCAACGTCGCGGTGTTGCGCGACGCCTACGCAATCCTCGGTGAGGACGTCGACGCAGACCTGCCGGTAACGCTCGACGTCAAGATCCTCGTCTGGGAGTTCGACCTGGAAATGCTCTTCGCGCACTCCGACGGCGACGCCCTGGTGGAACGATTCGCCGATGAGATGGTCGGGCTCTGGGGCCAGCGTGCCGAGGGTGAGCACGCGCCCCTATGCTGAGTCGTCCGCCTCCTCCTGAGCCAGACTGAGCCGCCGCCGCAACGGCAGCAGACCCCAGAGCACGGCGAACATCGTCACCGCGGCGATGCCGAAGACCGCCGTCGCGGCCGGGCCGAAGAGGACGTCGGTGATCAGCACGATCGCGCCGGTCATCGCCAGGGCGAGGAAGCCGAGCCCGGCGATCGAGAGGCGGTTGGAGACGTACACCAGCTCCTTCTTCTGCTGCAGGTGGAAGGTCAGCCGGTGGTACGCCGTCGGCGAGATCAGCAGCGCCGCCGAGATCGCGGTGCAGATCAGCGTCGCGAAGTAGACCTTTTCCTGAAACGGCGTGATCTTGGTGAAATTCTGCTGGAAGGGGACGGCGAGCAGGAAGGCGAAGAGGACCTGCACTCCCGGCAGTGCGATCCGCAGCTCCTGCAGGAGCTCACCGAGGTTGCGGTCGAGGCGTTCGTCGTCGCTCTCGTCTCTTCCCGAAGGACGGTCCGGCATGGCTCCACGATAAAGCCCAGCGCGTTCGCTGTTTGTAGGCCTATGGGCGACAAAAGGCGAACGCGCCCTGAGAATAGGATCGGGTCGTGGGACGTGTCGGAGTGATTTTGGGCAGCAGCGCCGCGGTTCCCGGAGGCGGCGAGATCTCCGCGGTCGCAGAGCGGCGCGGCGCCGCCGTCCTGCCCCGCCACGGGGCCGATGTCTACCGCCTCCCCCACGTCGTCGATCACACCGCGAACCTGCGCTCGCTGGTGGAGGCGGGCTGCGACCGGGTGCTGGCGATCTGCTCGGTCGGCTCGCTCGATGTGGGGCTGGAGGTCGGCAGCTTCGTCTGCCCGCACGATTTCATCGCCCTGCAGGTGACGGTCACGACCTTCGACGACCCCCGCGGTCACTCGATGCCGGGCTTCGATCTGGGCTGGCGCGGCGAGGTCCTTGCCGCCTGGGCGCAGAGCGGCGCCGGAGAGGCGAGCGGCGCCGGCCCGCTGCGCGACGGCGGCGTCTACTGGCAGACGAACGGGCCGCGCTTCGAGACGCCCGCCGAGATCCGCCTGATCGCCGCCCACGCCGACCTGGTCGGGATGACGCTGGCCTCGGAGTGCATCGTCGCCGGCGAGCTGGGCCTCCCTTACGCGGCCGTCTGCGTCGTCGACAACCTGGCGAACGGGATCGCGGCGCAGCCGCTGTCGCCGGCCGAACTGGAGAGCCACCGCGAGCGCAACGCCTCAAGCCTCCGCGATGCCCTGGACGCCGCCCTGCTGGAGCTGGTGCGTTGACGCTGGCCCTCACCGGTGCCCGGTTGGACGGGGAGACGGTCGGCTTGCGCTGCGTGGACGAGAATATCGCGGCGGTTGGTCCGGAGGTCGTCGTGGAGCCCGGAGACGAGACGAGCGCACCGTTCTCGCCCACGGCGTCTGGCTCGACCATGCGGAGCTGGAGCTGATCGCGGCGCGCGGCGCGACCGTCGTCGCCAACCCGGTCGCCAACATGAAGCTAGCGGTCGGCGGGATCTTCCCCTACCCGCCGGCGCGCCGCGCCGGCGTGGCGGTCGGCCCGACCTCCTCCTTCTGCGCGGCGACTCGCCGAGCTCGGCATCGGCGACCTCGCCTCCGATCTCGTCTACGCCGCAAACGGCTCGATCGTCGACACCACCGTCGTCGCCGGACGCGTGCTGATGCGAGGCGGCGAAGTCGAGGGCAGCGAGGAAATCGTGGCCCGTGTCCGCGAGCGCGCGCACTGCCTCGGCATCGGCTGAGCGACGCTATCTGAAAGGGTGAGTCGTCGATGGCGGACGTTCTCAGCACCATCGGCGAAGGCTTCAAACAGGCGCTGCTGATGACTTATGAGGTCTGGTGGGCGCTGGTCCTCGGCTTCGCGATCTCCGGCATCGTCCAGGCCTGGGTGCCGCGCGAGCGGATCGAAGGCGCCCTCTCCGGCGGCGGCTTCCTGCCGGTCGCCAAGGCGACCGGGCTCGGCGCCGCCTCCTCCTCCTGCTCCTACGCCGCTATCGCGATCGCCAAGTCGCTCTTCCAGAAGGGTGCCTCGGCGGTCACCGCGCTCTCCTTCCAGTTCGCCTCGACCAACCTGGTCTGGGAGCTGGGCCTGGTCATGTGGGTGCTGATCGGCTGGCAGTTCGCCCTCGCCGAGTTCGTCGGCGGCGTGATCCTGATCGCCCTGATGGCCGTCCTGCTCCGCTTCTTCGTCTCGCCGCGGCTGGAAGAGCAGGCGCGCCGGCACGCCCAGGAGGCACAGGAAGGTCACGTCCACGATCATGGCGGCGGCGACGCCTGGACCGCGGTCGCGCAGAACTTCCGCGCCGACTGGACGATGTTGTGGAAGGAGATCACGGTCGGCTTCCTGCTCGCGGGGTTCATCGGCCTGCTCGGCGACAACTTCTTCAACTTCCTCTTCGTCACCGACGCGCCCGCCGCGGTGCGCACGATCGAGAACGTCCTGGTCGGCCCGCTGATCGCGATCCTCAGCTTCGTCTGCTCGATCGGCAACGTGCCGCTGGCGGCCGTGCTCTGGTCGGGCGGGATCAGCTTCGCCGGCGTGATCGCCTTCATCTTCGCCGACCTGATCGTGCTGACGATCGTCGCCGCCTACCGCAAGTACTACGGCACCGTCTTCGCCCTGCGGATCACCGCGCTGATGTTCGTCACGATCGTGATCGCGGCGCTGATCGTCGACGGCCTCTTCGGCCTCGCCGGCCTGATCCCCACCGGCCCGCGCCCCAGCCGCGCCGACGTCTTCGGCTCGGTCGAGGTCGACTACAAGCTCTTCCTCAACCTGCTCGGGCTGGCGGTCTTCGCCGCCCTGATGTGGAGATCTCGGCGAAGTCGGGTATAGGCTCGTTTCGAGTGCCTGCCGCAGAGGTCACTGAGCAAGGCCAATCCCCCGCCGCCTCGTCCGTCCGCTA